>Ga0136627_1000055_pt1 | contig 30197 bp, 33 predicted proteins | sample AntDrymUQ4892206_2_FD_104652 | JGI IMG/M metagenome (GOLD analysis project Ga0136627, IMG submission 104652) | Polar desert sand microbial communities from Dry Valleys, Antarctica - metaG UQ489 (22.06) | ecosystem: Environmental > Terrestrial > Soil > Desert | place: Antarctica: Dry Valley... | reverse complement strand
GGTCTGTCGCGTAAGTAACGCCAGCACCGAGAGCGTCCCTGCGCGTCGAGGGCAAGGCGCGATGAGTCGAGCGTACCTGGAGGTACGTGAGCGACGAGGAACGCAGCCATCGGCGATGCAGGGGCGTTCTAATGCGTCGGCTACTTACGCGGTGGGCCACTGAGGCTCTGTGGGACACGGCCACTCGCACGGACATAGTCACAGCGACCAAGAGGGCGAGTACAAAGCCTCTCCACAAGTTCGACGCGCTCTGCTGATTGCGGTCGTCCCTTTCGTCGTCGCAACGATCGTCGGACTCGTCGTGCTGTGGCCGGGCGAGCCTCCGGGCCGAATCGAAGGCGACTTTGTCAACCCCGAACGTGTGGGCGCAACGGTCACGAACGTCGAGGAGATCAGTTGCCAGCAGATTCCGGGACAGGAGGAGTTTCGATGCACTGAGGTGACGGCGCGCGTCGATGAGGGTGACGACGCGGGCTCCGAGGTTTCGTTCGAGACGGCGGAAACGAGCCAGGCTCGGCAGATAACCGAGGATGACAAGATCTTCGTCGGCCGGTCCTTCAACGACCCCAATGAGGAGCGCTACTTCTTCCTCGACTATCAACGGGACATACCGCTGCTCGCGCTTGGGATCTTGTTTGCGGTCGTCGTGATCGGGTTGAGCGGACTGCGAGGTATCGCCGCCCTGGTGGGACTTGCACTCTCCCTGATGGTGCTTCTCATTTTCGTGCTCCCGGCGATCCTCGAGGGCAAGAGCCCGGTTGCAGTGGCGGCGGTTGGAGCCGCAGCCATCATGTTCGCCGCTCTGTACATGGCGCACGGGGTCAACGTCCGAACCACGACCGCGATTCTAGGGACGCTCGTCAGCCTGCTTCTGACCTGCTTTCTCGCCGCCTTCTTTCTCGACCTCGTGAGCTTCACGGGCTTCGGGTCCGAGGAGGCGGTCTTTCTTCAGGTGACCGCCGGGCAGGTCAATCTCCAGGGGCTGATTTTCGCGGGAGTCATCATCGGAACCCTCGGCGTGCTCGACGATGTCACGGTGACGCAGGCGTCGGCCGTGTGGGAGATTCACTACGCCAATCCCCGCTACTCGGCTCGCCAGCTCTATCGCAGCGCGCTTCGTATCGGGCGTGACCACATCGCATCGACGGTGAACACCCTGGTTCTGGCCTACGCCGGCGCCTCGCTACCGTTGCTGATCCTGTTTTCGCTCGCCGACGTTCCTCTCACGCAGACACTCACGAGCGAGGTGGTAGCTCAAGAGATCGTGCGCACGCTGGTGGGAAGCATCGGCCTCGTGGCGTCGGTACCCATCACGACGGGGCTGGCCGCGCTCGTCGTGAGTCGCGACGAGATCAAGGTCTCGGACCGGCGAAGGAAGGAAGCGGGCGACAGGCTCCCCGATAAGGCGATGGAGCCCGAGCCCGATCCAGAGAGCTCGTCCTTCAGACGTCCTAGGGCCGAGCGCATGTTCCGCAACGACACCTGAGCGCCTCCGCTCTCCCCCCGAGATCCCCCAACCACGCATCATGCGTCGTTGTCGGGTGACTTGACCCGGCGCGGTCGATGGGCTCAGCCTGGGTCGGCTAGTAGGTGCAGGTCGAGCAGACGCCGAAGACCTCGGCGGTGTGCTCCACGGGTTTGAACCCGTGACGTCGGGCGACTCGCACGGCCCACCTTTCGATCTCGTCACTCGCGACCTCGACCGAGGTTCCACATTCGGTGCAGACCAGGTGGTGATGATGTTCGTTGGTAGCGCAACGACGGTAGATCGCCTCCCCTTCGGCCGTGCGGAGGACGTCGACCTCGCCGGACTGAGCCAGAGCCTGCAGGTTTCGGTAGACGGTCGTGAGGCCGACCTTCCGGCCTCCGGCCTTGAGCTCGTCGTGTAACTCCTGCGCGGTTCGGAAGCCCCCGGCCCCCTCGAGAGCGTCTTTGAGCGCGCTGCGCTGTTTCGTGGAGCGCTGAGGTCTGTTCGATTCGCTCATCTGACTCATCTACACCACCGCTCGAGCGCGCGCGAAACCCGAGGCGAGGACGAACGCACCGATCGCCCCCATGACGATCGTCGCTCCGGGCGGCGCGTCGACGTAATAGGAGGTCACGAGGCCCCCGACGCTCACCGTCAGCCCCAAGAGCAGGCCTCCTATGAAGGTCGAGTTGAAGCTGTGAGTGATCTGCTGCACCGCCGCCACCGGCAGAACGAGCATGCCCGAGACCAACAGGATGCCGACCACGCGCATGGTCACCCCAATGGTGATCGCGGCGGCCACGGCGATCACTATGTTCATGGTCCTCAAGGGGATGCCTGCGACGCGCGCCACCTCCTCGTCGTATGAGACCGCAAACAGGATCCTGCGAAGAAAAGTGGTGATCGCCAAGATGCACATGGAGATGACGAGCGCGGCGATGATGTCCGCCTCGCGCACGGTCAGTAGCGCCCCGAACAGGTACGTCAACGTGTTGCTGTTCGACGTGCCGGAGAGACCCATGAGCAGTGCACCACCTGCGATCCCTCCGTAGAAAACGACGGCCAAGGCGACGTCGCCCTGCGTCCGGCCTCTCTCGCGCATCAGTTCGATCGCGATTGCTCCGAGGACGGCGGCGATGATCGCGGTGACCAGAGGTAAGAGTTCGAAGAAGAACCCGGCGGCTACACCCGTGAACGCGACATGCCCGATGCCGTCACCCATCAGCGACAGTCGCCGCTGCACCAGAAAGATGCCGATCGCCGGCGCGCTCAGACCAACGAGAGCCGCTGCAACCAGCGCTCTGTGCATGAAGTCCCAACGGCAGAACTCGAAGGGGCATGCACTCCAGAACCCGTCCCACAGACCGGCGAGAGCATCCATCAGCGGGAGCGCCCGGCGGGGTGCGAGAACCTTGGCGCCGGTTCGACGGAATGCGGGTGATGATGAACGTGGCTGTCATGGAGGTCTCTCAGGGGCTTGCCGTCGTAGGTGATCTTACCCGCGGTCAGCACGACCGCTCTGCCCACGAGCGGCTCGATCACCCCGAGGGCATGCGCGACCAACAACACCGAGCGCCCGTGGCTGTTCAGGTCCCGTAGGGTTGCGGCGAAGCTCTCCTGGTGTTCGAGATCGACGCCCGATACCGGTTCGTCCAAGACGAGCACGTCCGGCTCGCCGGCCAGCGCCCGGGCGATGAGCACCCGTTGCTGCTGCCCTCCAGACAGTGTCTCAACCGGCTTCTTGTGGTGGTCACTCATATCCACTTGGTCGAGAGCCGTCAGAGCCGCCTGCGCGTCGGCCTTGCTATGGGGCCCCCATTTACGACTCCTGGCGAGCCGACCGGAGAGCACGACCTCGAGCACGCTCGCCGGAACCCCGGACGCGGCCGTTGCTCGCTGAGGCACGTAGCCGACGCGACCCCAGTCACGGAATCTGTTCGAGGGAGTGCCGAAAAGCTCGAGTCGTCCCTTGCTCAAAGGGATGAGGCCGAGAAGCGTCTTCACCAGCGTGGTCTTGCCCGACGCGTTCGCGCCGAGCAGCACGACGAATTCACCGGGATCGAGGTGGAAATGGACGCCGTCGAGGGCAACCGTCGATCCGAAGGTCACCCGGCCCCCGGAAAGATGGAACTGAGGTGTGGTCATGTGCAGCCGAGCGCCGCCGTGATGGCATCGAGATTGTTCCGCATGACGTCAAGGTAGTCGTTACCTTCATCCGGCGGAAACTCCAGGGGATCGAGTACCTCGGTGTCGGCTTTTATTTCGCTCGCGATGACCTCGGCGATGTCGGGCGAAACCTGCTCTTCGAAGAAGATCGTGGTCACGCCGTTATCCTCGGCGTACTCGGCGACCTCGGCGACGCGCCCCGGGGATGGTTCGGTCTCCGGGTCCAGCCCCGACACGCCGACCTGCTCGAGATCGTAGCGATCGGTCAGGTACCCGAAGGCCTCGTGGCTTACCACCAGCTCACGCCGCTCGCAGTCCTCAAGGGCGGCGTCGTAGTCGTCGTCGAGCGCGTCGAGTTCTTCCCCGAGGGTCTCTGCGTTGGCCCGGTAGGAATCGGCGTTGTCGGGATCGATCTCGCTCAGTTGGTCCGCGACGGCATCACCGATGGCGGCGAGCAGGGTCGGGTCGAGCCACACGTGCGGATCGGTCGCCCCGGCCTCGAGCTCGTGATCGTGGCCCTCCTCGGTGCTCTCTTCCTCGTCCGAGTGGTCGTCGTCCTCGTGTTCTTCCTCGTCCGAGTGTTCCTCCTCGTCCGAGTGTTCCTCCTCGTCCCCGTGGTCGTCGTCCTCGTCCCCGTGGTCCTCGCCCGCGTCGTCCTGGCCGGCGAGCCCGTCGAGTGCCGGCGTGTCGTCCAGCTGGCCCACGAGATCCTCGACCGCCGGTTGGAAACCCTCGCCGAGATAGACGACCAGGTCGGCGTCCGAGAGCGTGCGCACCTGATCGGGGGCGAGCTCGAGATCGTGGGGCTCGACGCCCGGGGGCGAGAGGTTGGTGACGGTGGCGTGCTCACCGGCCACCTCTCCGGCGGCGAACGCAAGCGGGTAGAAGGCGGCGATCACCTCGGGGCCGCCCGAGGTCGCGCCGGGGTCGCCTGCGCGCCCTGCACATGCGGCTGTGAGCAGGGGCAACACAAGGAGGGCCACGGGAAGTCGTTTCATGCCGGGAGGCTAGTCGTTATTGAAAACGATTGTCAAATCCAGTAGGACCGCCTGGGGTTGGTTGAACCAAGTCGGAAGCTCGTTGATTCTGGGTCGGGATACGCGCTCAGCGCGCCTGAGCACCCACAATTGGGCCTCCAGGCCGGGAGCCCGATTCCTAAGCAGCCTGCGAGGGCTACCCCTCGGAGGCGAAGAGCTGTCGGCGCCCTTTTCCTGCACCCCCGGCCTCGCGCGGTGCTGGACGTTGGTTCTACTCTGCAACTCTGATGTCGACCCGCCGCCCCGCCGACGACGAAGAGCCGCTCTTGCGCATTGCGGCTCGGCGCGCCGTTCGCAGCGCCCGCAAGGAGGCCGCCACGCCGGAGTTCGGCCGGCTCCTGGCGTTTCAGGCCACGGGTGCGGCCGGCGATGCCTTGCTGGCGCTGGCACTGGCGGGCTCGTTGTTCTTTTCGGTGCCCGAGGCAACCGCGCGGGGTCGAGTGGCGATCTACCTTGCTCTCACGGTCGCACCCTTCGCCGTGGTGGCGCCGTTTCTGTCTCGCTGGCTCGACCGGCACCACGGCGGGTTGCGTTTCGTCATGGTCGCGGCCGCCGTGGGACGCGGGACCCTCGCATGGTTGCTGGCTACGCGCACCGACAGCCTCTACCTCTTCCCGATCGCCTTCGCCGCCCTGGTGTTGTCGCGCTCGGCACTCGTCGTCAAGGGCGCGTTGTTGCCGGAGCTGGCGCCCGGCGACCGTCCACTCGTCAAGGCAAACTCATCGATCGCCAAGGTGAGCGCGCTGGCGGGAATGTTCGCAGTGCCGCTGGGACTCTTGCTCCTCCAGTTCGTATCCACGAGAGCGGAGTTGCTGTTTGGCGCCCTCGTCTACTACCTGGGTGTGATTCCTGCACTCCTGCTGCCTCGTAGGCGCGGGCGTCGCAATGTGTCGGAGCGGCTCGAGGCGCGCCTGCTCGCGCGATCCGTGAGCATTCGACAGGCGACCTTCGCGGTGGTTGGAATGAGGCTGCTGGTCGGGTTTCTCGTACTGCATCTCGCGTTCGCGCTGCGTCGGGAGGAGTTCGGGTCCCTCGGCTTAGGCCTGTTGGTGGGTGCGGCCGCTACGGGTTCGCTCGTCGGTTCACTCCTCGTGCCGGCCGTCAGGGGAAGGCTGAGCGAGGAGGGCGTCATTGCCCTCGCCCTGGTTTGTGCGGGAGTCGTAGGAATCATCGTCGGACAGACGTTCATGGTTGTGACCGCGGCGATCCTGGTGGGAGTGTTCGGGATCGCATCGGGTGCGGCAAAGGTCGCGTTCGACTCGATCGTGCAGCGAGAAACCCCCGCGGCCGCGCGCGGGTGGGCCTTCGCAAGGTTGGAGTCTGTACTACAACTCGCGTGGGTGATCGGCGCGCTTATCCCTCTCGGCCCCCCCATCCCCTCCGGCGCCGGCGTCGTGGTCGTGGGCGCCGCGGCCAACACCGTTGCGCTCGTCTTCGTGCTGGGACGCAGGCGAGTGGCCTCGGGGCGTTTCGACTAGCATCGGGACGGGCAACAGAGCGGGCAACACTAGGTTGCTCGCCGGGTGGTAGTGGGCCGAAAGGGGCACGCGCATGGACATCGTCTTCAACGGAAGCGAGCGGCCCACGCTCGGAGTCGAGATCGAGGTCCAAGTCGTGGATGAAGCAGGCGCGCTCGCCACGGATACCGCCGCGACGAAGATCCTCGCGGACCTGCGCGGCCATCCGGGTTTCAAGCACGAGCTTCTCGAATGCTGCATTGAGGTCATCACGGACGTCTGCCCCACGGTCGAGGCCGCGCGCCGGGAGATAGAGGGCAAGCTCGAGCGCCTGATCGAGGTCGCGGACGGTTATGGATACCGAATCATTTCCTCGGGCACTCATCCCTTCTCCGCCTGGGTCGATCAGACGGTCTCACCCGATCCCCGTTACCACCGGTTGATCGATGACTGCCAGTGGACCGCTCGCCGGTTGTTGATCTTCGGCGTCCACACGCACGTTGGGCTGCGCACGGGCGAGGAAGCGATCGCCGTCGGCAACAGCCTCGCGACTTTCATTCCCCACTTCCTCGCGCTCTCGACCTCCAGTCCCTTTTGGCAGGGACGGGACTCGGGTCTCGCTTCGATCCGCAGCAAGATCTTCGAGTCGTTGCCCACCGCCGGGCTCCCGTACCGAATGGCCAACTGGGGCCAGTTTCAACGCTTCATGCGCACGCTCATCGGAGCCGGAACCATCCGCAGCATCCGCGAGGTGTGGTGGGACATCCGGCCGCACCCGGCCTTCGGCACTCTCGAGTTGCGCATCTGCGACGGCATCAGCTCATTGAAGGAACTCGCATCCATCGTGGCGTTGTCCCAGTGCCTGGTGGTGTGGCTTGCGGAGCGCTACAACGCCGGGCTCGACATGTTCGACCATCAAGCGTGGACCATTCGCGAGAACAAGTGGCGCGCCGCTCGCTACGGACTCGATGCCGAGATCATTCGCGACGAAGACGGCAACGTAATGTCGCTGCGACGCTCGATCAGCGACATTTGCGAACGGCTCACTCCGACCGCCGAACGGCTCGGATGTTCGGCGGAGCTGAAGGGCATCGACGACATTCTCGAGCGGGGCACTTCCTCGACGCGCCAGCGCGAGGTCTACCGCGAGACGGGAGATCTTTCGAAGGTCGTCGATTTGTTGGTCGAGGAACTGCAATCGGGTGCGCCCCGAGCCTTGGAGGACGGCGGAGATCTCGTGGGAAGCGTAGTGGATCACGGAGACTCGTTACCGGGCGAGTGAAAGCATTGATAGTCGCGTGACTCTTGCGACCTCACGCGCGGGGGCCGAGGATGCGGACGTCTCCCCGGCGCAGCGTCGCTCCGGTCTGATCGAGCCATCCGCACAAGGGCAGCGCGTACTTGCGAGAAGTGCCGAGTAAATCCCGTATCCGCGCCACCGTGAGCGGACCCTCCGACTTGATGGCGCTGCGTATCCTCGTGCGAGCCTCGGCCACCTGCGTGCCCGTCAGGTAGAAGTCGCCGATTGCCACGAGGTCGCCTGAGTCCACGAGCGCGCGCAGAAGCGCCGAGTCCGCATCGAGCTCCCTTGCGAGTGGAGGGGTGAACCCGGCCCCCTCGATCGCGGCTATGACGGCGGCGCGTGCGCGTTGCTGAGCGGGGGACATGGCGACCGCATGAGTTGTGAGCCGTACGACGGCTGCTTCGGATTCGATCTCGTCCAGCGCATCCACTAGAGGGTCGAACTCGGTTGGTTCGAGTCCGGTCGCCGCCCGCGCCGCTTCTCGAGGCATCCCCCTCTCGAGCGGTCGCTCGAGATGATGACGAGCGACCGCGGCACGCGCCTTCGCCGTCACCTCGTCGAAGCGAGCAGTCGAGACAAGGAGATCCCCGAGCCGTCGCACGTCCTCGGGAACAGCGCGTGCCCCTGAGCGAAGCAGCGCGTCGACGGTCGGTAGGGCACCCTCGGCGTCGACCAGTGCTACGAGTGCCTCTTCGTTGTCGGCTCGCGCCAGACGCTCGAGTAACGCGAGGCGCCGGGCATCGGAGCGGGAAGCAACGCGTGCGAGCGGGTCGAGCACGACGCCTCCGCCAAAGGTCAGCATGCGACCCGCATCCCTCAACACGAAACGGTCACCGCGCGTAAGAGGAAGGGCGTCACGTAGGTGCAGTTCGGCAAAACCCTCTTCACCGGCCTTGATCGACGATGTTCCGAAGAGCTTGATACGCACGGGAGTTTCTGCGGAGCCCACGTAGAGAAGGTGCGAACCTTTTTCGGTCAACGCCTGGTCCGGTCCCACGGCCCACTCGGGAAGAACGCGCACCCGAACGTCGAGGACCCTCGTCGGCCGCCACTGCGAGGGCACGACCACGGCGTCGCCGCGCTGCGCTCCTTGCCGCTGTAGTCCGGCGAGGTTGAGCGCAACCCGGTTGGCCGGCCCAATGGAGCGAAGCTCCTTCTTGTGACTCTGAATCGTCCGGACGCGCGCCCGCCGTCCCTCTGGACTGATCTCGACCGCGTCGCCCGCTCCAAGCGCGCCGCCGGAGAGCGTGCCCGTTACGATCGTGCCCGCCCCCGAGATGGTGAAGACGCGATCGACCCACAAGCGAGGTCGTCCCCGGTCGTCGGGAGCGGGAGCGGCCGCAACCGCTCGATCCAGAGCCGCAACCAGTTCATCGAGTCCCCGCCCGGTGATGGCCGAGACGGCGACCACGGGCGCGCCTGCTAGGGAGGTACGCCGAAGATAGTCCTCGGCCTCCGCCCGCGCCAGCTCCAGCGTGTCCTCGTCCACGGTGTCGGCCTTGGTCAGTGCCAGGACCCCGCTGCTGACACCGAGCACGTCGAGGATGGCGAGGTGCTCGGTCGATTGGCGCATCCAACCCTCGTTCGCGTCGACCACGAAGAGACAGACAGAGATTCCACCTGCCCCTGCAAGCATGTTCTTGATGAAGCGCTCGTGGCCGGGGACGTCGACGATTCCGATTTCGTTCCCTGAGGGCAGAGTGAGCCACGCGAAACCAAGGTCGATGGTCAGACCTCGGCGCTTTTCTTCGGCGAAGCGATCGGGGTCGATACCGGTCAGACGTTGAACCAGGGTGGACTTGCCGTGGTCGACATGCCCGGCGGTGCCTATGACGTGCATGTCCCGACGATATCCGTCGACTTCGGCGCGTGATTTGATGCCCGAATGGCGCTTGCAAGCCGCTCGGAGCATGATGCCGCAGAGGTGAGACGCGAACGCACCGGTCGCCCCGGCGCGGCCATGAGAGCCAGGTCTCTCTTGTCGAGGGAGAGGAGACGAGGAAAGGCACCGATTGGGTCGTCACCGAGGAGCCTCTCGAGATCCGTCTTCCCTTTGCGAGACCATGTCGTGCTCGTCAGCGGTCGTGCCAGCTTCGAGCTGGCTCAGAAGAGCGTCATGGCGGGTGTTCCGATCTGTGCTCCCGCCTCGGCCCCCAGCAGCCTGGCCGTCGAGGTTGCCTCCGAGTTCAACATGACGCTCGTGAGTTTCTTTCGCGACGAGCGCTTCAATGTCTATGCAGGAGCTGCCAGGATTCTAGCCTAGGGCTTTTGCGCCAACGCCTCTCTTACGAGGTCGACGAGAACGTCGACCTGCTCGGGAAAGACGCTGCGGAGGTCCAGTAGCAGGCGGTCGTCGACGATGCGGCCGACGACCGGTATCGCCGCACCGCGTAGGAGCTCTTGGAGCTGGTCGGCGTTGATTTCGGCGTGGTTCAGCGCCACGGCCCAGGATGTGAAGGCTCGGCCGGGGAGTGATCCTCCTCCCGTCACGGCCTGCGATGCGATCGCCTCGGCCTTGAGGTCGTCGGTCGATAGCGTGGCGGCCAGGTGCCGCGCCCGCGCATGCAACTCCTCCCCGGAGACGCCGGCGAGGGACCACAGCGGCAACTCTTCCGCGCTCCCCTCGAGGTGTGCGATGAGCGTCGCCTCGAGCGCGGCCAGGGTCATCTTGTCGACACGCAGGGCTCGCAGCAGAGGATGCTTGGCAACGCGCCCCAACAGGTCGGAGCGGCCTGCGATCACACCGGCCTGCGGACCGCCCAAGAGCTTGTCCCCAGAAAAGGTGATCAGGTCGACGCCCTCTGCCAGTGCCTGGTTGATGGAGGGTTCGCCGGGCGCCAACGATGCCGGGCGACCGTCATCGATGAATCCAGAACCGGCGTCGTAGACGAAGGGAAGCCCCCGTCCCCGTGCCAACTCTGCGAGATCTCGTGTTGGGACCTCCGAGGTGAAGCCCACCACCTTGTAGTTGGAGGGGTGCACCTTGAGAATGGCACCAGTCTCGGCGCCGATTGCTCTCTCGTAGTCGGCCAGATGCGTGCGATTCGTCGTCCCCACCTCGACCAGGCGCGTGCCCGACATGGACATGACGTCGGGCATCCGGAACTCTCCGCCGATCTCGATGAGCTCCCCCCGGCTGATGATGACCTCTTTGTTCGTGCCCAGAGCGGCCAAGGTGAGAAGGACCGCTGCTGCGTTGTTGTTGACGACGAGGGCGGCCTCGGCCCCCGTAAGCGTGGAGATCAGGGCGCTTGCGTGGCTGTAGCGAGAACCTCGTCGCCCCGCCTCGAGGTCGTACTCGAGGTTCGAGTAACCGCGTGCGATCTCGGTTACGGACTCGAGTTGCCGCTTGCCCAGCGGAACACGGCCGAGGTTCGTGTGAATCAAGACACCGGTTGCATTTATGACCGGCTGCAGATCAGTACGACGACGAGCATCGAGCAACTGTTCAGCGCGTTCTACGACCTCGTCAAAGGACGGCGCTGGTGATCCGTTGCTGATTTCGGTGCGATACAGATCGATGGCACACCGAGCGGCGTGAACGACAAGGGCGTGGGGCGCTCGTTCCCTCAGTTCGACGACGATCAAGTCGACCTGCGGGAGAGATCTCATGCGCGCGTTGGTATCGGAGGTCACTAAACCGTGTGTCTACGGCGTGTAGTCGAGGATGCGGCGTCGCATGGCTTCTTGTACCGCGCTGACGCGGTTGTTTACGTGCAACTTGGAGTAGATGTTTGCCACGTGGGTCGTCACCGTTCGTTCACTGATGGAAAGACGCGATGCGATGGTCTTGTTCGGGAGGCCATCGCTCATATGCCTGAGGATCTCTTTCTCGCGCGGCGTCAACGGCTGGAACACCTCCGACACCTCGTTGCTCTGGTAGGTCCGAAACTCGGATAGCACCTGGTCGGCCATGCCGGGATCGAGCCGGAGCTCGCCCTGAGCGGCTGCCCGCACCGACCGCACTACATCTTCCAATTCTGAGGTCTTCAGCAGGTAGCCCGAAGCGCCTGCCTTGACAGCGTCGAAGAGGAACTGTTGCTCGTCGTGCCCGGAGAGGACGATCACCTGGACCCTCGGGAAGGCGTCCTTGATATCGCGCGTGGTCTCGATTCCGTCTTTGTTCGGCATAATAACGTCGATCAGGACGACATCCGGCAACGTGTCCTCGACTATCTTCATGGCCTGCGTCCCATCGGACGCTTGGCCGACGACCTCGATGTCGTCCTCGCTCTCGAGCATGGTCTTCATGCCTCGTCTGAGCAGATCGTGGTCGTCGACCAAGACCACGCGCACCGAATCCGTTTTACCCATTGTTCGATGATATGCGACGGACTCAGCCCGCATGAGAACTCGGCTGCCACTAATTACAGATCGGGTATTCGGCGCAAGGGCTAGATACACGTGTGGGCATTGTGATTTAAGTCAACCAGTGGGAAATGCCGACACTACTCAAATGAGTGCTGGGAGATCGATGCGCGTCGCGGGGACGGTGCTGTCTGTAGTGGTGGCCTGTTCGCTCATGGCGCCAGCGGCACAGGCGCGCGATTTCACGCGCAGAGTCAAGCCGGGCGCGACGGGCAGAGACGTGAGGGCCCTCCAGGTTCGCATTGCGGGCTGGCATCCGACCAGGAAGCAGACCTTTGCCATCGACGGCGCTTTTGGCGGTCAGACGATGGAGGCGCTGCGCGCATTCGAGGCGGCTTACGGTCGTCCGGTAAACGGGGTCGCCTCCCCGAAGGATCTCAAGATCTTGAACAGGTTGCAGGATCGCGACGGATCGACGGAGCACTTCGACTTCAGCGAGTTCGACCAGAACAGATCGTCGTCGTGCTCCTCGAAGGCGAACTCCTATGCGGGAACCTTCAGCGGTGGTATGTCGCAGCCCAAGCGTGTTAGGCGCAACGTCCGCCGGTTGATGTGGCGACTCGAAACCGTTCGCAAGAAGGGCGGCTCTCAGCCGATTGGCATCAACTCCGGGTTCAGGAGTGTCTCCTATAACGACTGCATCGGCGGAGCGCGCGCCAGCCAGCATCTCTATGGCACCGCGGCCGACAACCGCATGGTCGGCGTCGACAACCGGACTCACCGCAGACTCGCCAAAGGGAGCCAGGTCCACGGAATCGGCTGTTACTCGAACATGAGCCACAACCACTTCGATGTTCGGATCGACAACAAAGATCTTCCGTCCGGTCACTTCTGGTGGTGGCCCAAGAAGGACTCGAAGGGGCGCGAGCTCGCAGACGACGGCAGGCCTTGTTGGGGGCAGAGGTCCAGCTACAGTGCCCGCCTCACCGGAACGACGTTTGCCGAGACGACGACCGGCCGGGTGCTGCGCGAGATTCAGGAGTCGATCCCCGGAGCAGGCTCGCTTGTCCCGAACCTCGCCGAGATCGAAGCGTTCGAAGAGGCGGGTGAGGTCGAGGACCTCGACGGCGGCGACTGACTTGCTGCAATTGACGCCGGTCTAGTCGAAGCCCGCGCCACACTGAATGGCATGACGTCTTCTGTCCGTCTCTTCGCCGTGCTTATCTTGGTCGCCGTAGCCACCGCCGGTGCCTTCATCGCCCTGAACGCGTCCGACACCGACCCTGCGCCTGACCCCGTCGAGTTTGAAGAGGGGCCCGCAACCGGTGCCGTCTACGTCGCCGACGGGAACCTGTTCCGAATGAAACTGGACTCTGAGACCCCAAAGCTGATAGGTCGCACGCCGACGTCCGATGTGCACGCGAGCCAGTCGAGTCCCTGGATCGCCTACATCGTGCCTCGAGATCCCCCGACCGAACAGGATCCCGACTTCATTCCCGCTCCCATTCTGCGTCTCTTCAATCCGCAAACCAGCGAGGACTTCGAGGTCGGCTCCGGGTTCAATCCACTGTGGCATCCGTCCGCACCCCAGTTTGTGTTCCTGCGTCCCATCGTGGAGCGCCACTGCTCGGGTGAGCGTTGCGAGGGCTTGTTCGAAGTCGTCACCTTCGACACCCGATCGCGGCAGGAGAAGGTCGTGACCTCACCCGGTCGGTTCAACCTGCTGGCATGGTCGGGCGAGCGCGTGCTCGCGGCCGACGAGGCCGATCTTTCGGCGACCACGAGCATCGGCCTCGACGGGCAGATCGAGCGCCTCGATATCGAACCGAGTGAGTTGTGGGACGCGTCTCCGGACGGCCGTTACATCGTCAGAAGCAGTCCCGGAGACGCGAGCTTGATCGACCTCGAGAGCGGGGACGAGACCGCGATAGACGTGGGCGAAGGCGTGCTTGCCACGGGCGCGTGGTCGCCGGATTCGCACCACATCGCTGCGGCCGTCCTCAACCGGCCGCGTACACGCGCTCGCGCCGTCGTCATCGCGGCGGATGACGGTCGAGTCGAAGGTTTCACCGGCCACCTGCCCGGCGTCCTGAACGTTGTGTGGGGGCCGGACGGGCGCGAGTTCGGCTTCCTGACCTTCGTCGGTTCGAGCAACCGACTCGAGATAAACCTCTGTTCCTCCGCAGACGGTCGATCCTCGTGCGCGATCATCGGGCCGCCGCTGCAAAGAGCCACGCTGCTTCGCTTCGAGTAACCGCAGAGGTTAGGTGTCGCTGTCGATCTCTTGTTCGACCTTCTTGTCCTTGTCCGTGAGCTCGGCCTCGTCCCGCAACTGGGTCCTCATGTAGTTGCCGACGGTAGCTCCCACCGCGGTCACCGGAACGGCCACGAAGGCGCCTGCGATGCCGCCGAGGACCCCTCCTACAGTGAGGGCCACCAGAATCACGAGGGGGTGCAGACGCACTGCTTTGCCCATCACGAGGGGCTGTAGCACGTCACCCTCGATCTGCTGGATGAGAACGATGACGCCGGCGATGATCAGTGCCGGAGTGACCCCGTTGGTCACGAGAGTCACGAGGGCCGCGAGAACTCCGGCCAGCACGGCTCCGACGATGGGAAAGAACGCGCCGAAGAAGGTGATGACCCCAAGTGGGATCCATAGGGGATTACCAACGATGGCGAGCGCGAGTCCAATCAGGATGGCATCGACAAGGGCGATCAGCGCCGTTCCTCGCACGTAGCCGGTCAGAGTCGACCACGCTCGGCGACCCATCTCGTCGAGATGGGAACGATTGCGACGCGCGGTCTGCCGCCGAAACCAGTCGGCGATCTCAGGACCGTCTTTGAGAAAGAAGAAGACGAGCACGAACACAAGCAGAATGCCGGCGAGGATCTCGAAGGTCACCGTCACGCCGGTGACAACCCCACCCGTTATCTGTTCGGAGTTCTCCTGCACGCTCTCCGATGCCTGTTCGAGATAGCGGTCGAGGTCTTGCTCGCTGATTTCGAGCGGGCCCTCGGCAAGCCACGTCACGACCTCGTCGAAGCCCTCGGTCGCGCTCTGCTTCATCTCGTCGAACTGGCCTGTGAACTGGGGCACGAGAAGCGCGAAGACACCGGTCAGCAACAAGAGGCCGCCGAGCAGGACCGTCCAGGTTGCGAGCAGGGGCTTCCAGTTACGAGTCCTCAACCTCTCGACGAGGGGCGCGAGCAGGGTCGTGATCAGCAGAGCTACGAACACCGGAATGAAGATGATCTTCAAGCGCACCACGAGGTACATCAAGACCAGCGCCCCCGCCATGGTCAAAAGGAGATATCCGCTCCACTGCCCGGCCTTCTTCAGCGGCTCCGGGACGAGGTGACTCCGCTCACTCGGCATGTCTGAGGGATACCATCACTTCGACCTCCACACACGGGTTAGAACGAGACGAGGGGTGACCCGGGCGCAGGGAGAGCTTTTTTGTGCCCCGACGCGCAAAGGAATGGTCCCACGATGACGTGCCCTAGGGCGCAGCGGGATTCCCTTTTTGGTCCCACCGGCCAAATTTCTTTGTCTCCAGGCATTGACGACCTTCCGCAGGTGGTGGACACTTGGACTCGAACGCCTTTGGAACGGGTTCGCCCCATATGCGGTCATAGCCGCTATTTCTGCAGGTGAACGGTCGGTTCCGAGGAATAGAAAGGATGGGCGAGCCGTTTAGCTCATTGTCGGCTGGAGACAACAGAAGCAACGGTCGCCAGCCGTCTCACAGCGTCACTAAGGAGGTCTCCGTCCCCGTGATGGATCCCGTTGAGAAGCTCGACTGGCAGGAAGAGTCCGCCTGTCGAGAATATGACAACACATTGTTCTTCGGCCCCGACCAGGGAGAGTCCGAACTCGAGAAGCAGGCCCGAGAGGCGCGCGCCAAGGCCGTATGCCAGCGCTGCCCCGTGTCTGAGCCGTGCCTCGAGTTCGCCATGGACACCAACCAGAAGTATGGAATCTGGGGTGGCCTCACGGACAAGGAGCGTGCGTCGCTCAAGCGTCGTCGCGCCCGCGCCCGTCGGGCTTCGTAACATAGAGGTTCTGATCAAAGGTCATCCTTAGGGATGGCCTTTTTTCTTGTCCGGTTCAGGTCACTTGGCGCCGAGAGACTGCAGCTTCTCGGCTACCTGGCGGAAGCGGGTGACGGGGACGAGGTGAACTCCGTCGAAGGCACCGGAGTCCCTGATCGTTTCGATCTGCTCGAGGGCGAAGTCGAGGCCGTAGGCCGGATCAGATTCGAGCTTGTCGATGATGCGCTCCGGCACCCGGATGTCGGGAATGGTGGCATTGACTCGCCGGGCCATGCGCGCACTTGCAAGAACAAGCACCCCGACGTAGACGCCTCCGTTGTAGTCGAGTGATCGCCGCCATTCAACGAGGCGGTGGGGGGCGTAAGTGATCTGCACAAAAAGGAAGTCGGCGGCCGCCCGCCATCCGAGCGGTTTCCCCACCTTGGCTACGGTGCCGATCTTGAAGTCCGGATAGCCCTCGAACAACGCACCGGTCCCGAAGTTGCGAACCTCCGAGAGCATCCCTCGCACGGTGAGGTCGTCGGTACGACGTCCCTCTTTGGGAGCGTCTCCATAGACGAACAGAAAGTGGTCGACGCCATAGGCCGCGGCCGTTAGCAGATCTCGTCTGAATCCGAGCAGATTACGGTCTCGAGCGTTGATGCAGGCGATGGACCGGCCCCCCATGTACGCGACTTCGTGGGCGACGGCGACACTGGAGACCGTCGCTCGTCCCAGGTGGTTGTCGGGGATTAGGAAGGCGTCGACGACCGGGTTCAGAACGTCTATCTGGGTGCGGACGTGATCGATGTTGGGCTCACGCGAGGGTTCGATCTCACACAGAATCGAAAAGTCGCCGCTCTCGAGAAACGAGGGCGGGGGCGTGGGGGGCGAGGGCACGACCCGATCTCCCATCTAAGGGTTGTACCCCAGAGGACGGTTCGTTAGAAGCGCGCACAACAAGAGAGCCCCCCTTCGGGGGGCCCTCTGGAACCTGCGCTGTTGGCGTCTAGACGCCGGCGGGCTGGCGGAGACTGTCCTCCATCACCGAGCCGTTGGTGGTGTTGCCCGTGAAGTCCTTGGCCTTCTCGACCATGGGCTGGAGCTTGCCGGTCTTGTTCAGGTAGAAGACGCCGGCACCGAGCGAACCGATGACGAACACCGGCCTGAGGCGCGACCACAGGGATCGCTTCGGCTTCCGGATCTCCTGAACCTTCTCTATTCCCTTGGTGATCGCCAGCGCTGCGAGAGCCTTCTTGACCACTGGATTCATGGCTACCTCCTCTTTCTCTGTGTAGAGGATCACCTACCCGCGTGCGCGGCGGTCAACCGCTTGAACAACTGTTCAATCCCCTCGAACGTCCGTGCAAACGCATTCTTTGCCCGGTGGGCGACAATGATTTCGTGGTCATATTCGAAGAGTTCGAAACCAAGACGGGCGGACGTCTCGACGCGCTGGACATCACCGAGGAGGTTCTGGAGGTTGCCAGGATCTCCGGAGTAACGCGAGGCAACGTGCTGATCTTCTCCCCTCACACCACCTGCTCGGTGATGATCACTCGAGGCGGCGTGGAGGTCGTTAAGCAACTCGAGGAGGCGATGCACAATCTCGCCCCGGACGACCTCTACTACCAGCACGATGATTTCTCGATTCGTACCGAGAACATGACCGAGGACGAACCTCCCAACGCCCCTTCGCACATCTTTCATGTCTTCGCCGGAAAGACATCGGAATGCATTCCGATCGTCGAAGGCGGACCTCTTCTGGGCCGTGACCAGCGGGTCCTCTTCGTCGAGCTCGATTCCTCGCGCGAGCGCCGCTACTGCATCCAGGTTGTGGGGGAGTAGTCGGCCGATGAGCACACGCGAGACGACATGGCTCAGCAACGATATGGATCGGGTCGAGAAACTCCTGCAGGACACCGCCGGAGCTTCGTCCCATCCGCTCGTGAGCGAGGCTTGTCTTCATCTCATCAAAGCGGGAGGAAAGCGTGTCCGACCCGCGTTGGTGCTGCTGGCCTCGCATGCGGGAGGCGCGGGGGCGGGCACCACCGACCTGTCCGCAGCGGCGGTCGAACTCGTTCACCTTGCGACGCTCTACCACGACGATGTCATGGACCAGAGCGAAACCCGGCGGGGCGTGCCGACGGCACACAGCAAGTGGGGCACCGAAGTCGCTGTGCTCGCGGGCGACTATCTGTTCGCCTGTGGTTGCGCGCTGGGGGCCGACGCAGGTGGTGAGGTGCCCGGCATCCTCGCGCGCGCGATTGCTCGGGTCTGTGAGGGACAGATCGTGGAAACGGCGTCCCTCAACGATCCCCATCGCTCGGTCGACGACTATCTCGACACGATCTCGTTGAAGACCGCTGCGCTGTTCCGCGCCTCCTGCGAGCTCGGCGCCACGACCTCGGGGGCCTCGGAAGTGGACCGCAGAGCGCTGGTCACCTACGGCGAGAAGCTGGGTCTCGCCTTCCAGGTCGTCGACGATCTCCTCGATCTCCTGGGCGATCCCGCGAGCACAGGAAAGCGGCCGGGAACAGATTTGAAGGCGGGCGTCTTCACCGCCCCCGTGCTCATCGCCTGCAACCGTGACCCTTCGCTCGCAGGCCGCCTGTCGTCGGGCCGGCGCGAGCTCGACGACGTCCTGCCGACCCTCATCAGCACTGGTGCTCTGGGGAGCGCGACCGACCTGGCGCACCGCTTCAGGACCGAGGCCCTGGACGAGCTCACGTTGCTCGATCCCGGTGCCTGGAGAGACTCACTCGAGGACCTCGTGGAGAGCGTGCTCGGCCAGATTCCCCGGGTGCCGGCCGCCTGAGGCCGCCCCTTAGCGCCATGCAGCGAGTGCTAACTCTTGTTTACGTCCTCCCCTTGGGATAAACTCTTGCAAGCGCCTTAGCAACGATTGCAAGCAACTTCTTCCAGAGGAGGAACCATGGCGAGAACTCCGGCCCCCGTAGAGCGCCTCAGAGGCAGTGTCGACCAGATCATGACTCGCGCCGTCGACGCCACCGTGTACCTGCCCCTTGGGATCTACGACCGAGCGCGTGACCAGCTTACCGACCTCGACGCCCGGCGCGTGCGCAAGACGTTCGAGGGTCTCCTCGGAGATTTCATCGAGCGCGGCCAGGACCGCGTCCAGCCGCTCGAGCGTCGTCTGCGTCGAGAGGGTCGAAAGGTCGAGTCCGAGGTGTCCGAGGCTGTGACCGAGGCCAAGAGAACCACCAAGAAGACGACCCGTCGGGCCAAGAAGACCACCGCTCGGGCCAAAAAGACGACGGTGAGGACCGCAAAGAAGACTACGGCGCGTACCACGGCGGCCGCCAGCAACGCACAGCCGAAGATGCCACGCGTGACCGCTCCTCGGACCGCGAGTGAGCTCCCGATCGCCAAGTACCGTTCCCTCACGGTCGAGGAGATCATCCAGTGTCTGAGTGGACTGACGCAGACCGACCTCGCGAAGGTCTACAAGTACGAGAAGGCGCACGATAACCGCAGCACCCTGCTCGGCTCCGTCGAGGGCAAGCTTATCGATCTCCCGATTCCAACCTACGACGCGCTGAACGCGGACGAGATTCTCACGCGTCTCGAGGGCCTGAACAAGTCAGAGCTCAAGACAATCAAGTCGTACGAGTCGGGTACGAAGATGCGCTCCACCGTCACCGAGAGGATCGACGCGCTGCTCGCGTAACCACCGTGAACGATTGTCCACCTAGGTAACGAGCGAGGGTCCGGAGGGCTTCGGCTTTCCGGACCCCAGCCGTTTCGTGAACATGTCCACCAGGTGCTCGATGTAGACGTTCTCGTCGGCGGGGAGGATGTGTCTTCCGCCGAGGATCTCCTGCTCAACAAAAAACGCCAGCAACGCGTTGAAGAACAATCGAGCCGAAACCTGTGGATCTACCTGTGCGCGCGCCCGGTCGTTCATGCGGTCCTCGAGAATGTCACCCAGCTCGCGAATGGACTGTCCCACCGCGTCGGAAAAGAACGCCTCCTTCTCCTCGGGGAAGATCTGCACCTCCTGCAACAGCAGGCGCGCAAGTTCGGTGTTTTGGTGCAGGACGTCAAAAAAGCCCCGTGCCAGCACGAGCAACAAACCTCGCAGATCGAGCTGGCCGGCGAGTTCCGGAAGTGTACGCAACACCGGAAGGAACGAGTATTCCTCGATGATGGCTCGGAAGAGATCGCGCTTGCCAGCGAAGTAATGATAGATGAGTCCCTCGGTGATGTTTGCCTCGCGCGCGATGTCGCGCATCGACGTGCCGTGGAATCCCTTTGCGGCAAAGAGGTGAAGACTCGCTTTGAGAATGTCTTCGCGCCGGTCGCGACGAACGTGTTGCGGTTCGCGGCTCATGCGTTCAACGCAGAACGATCTCGGTCACGGCTTCATAAACCTTTGGTGAACGAGCTGTGGCCCCCTCGGGAGCGATCGTTGATCTGCCGAAGGATGTCCTCGCGCGCGGCCCGAACAGCTTGGCCCACCTTGGTGTGCTGTGCCTTGGCCAGAAGGTGCTGACGACCGTAGTGGAGTTCAAGCGTGACACTCTTCGAAACTCCACCGTTCTCTGCGATGCGAACCTCCGCTCGGACCAGGTCGTAACTGTCGAGTCGCTTATCGATCTTCTCGAGGTCCTTCTCGATGCGATCGATGTCCTGATCTTGCAGGTCGTCACCCGGCGCAATCACACGAAGTTCCATGGACACCCCTTTTGAAGAGGGAACGATGCTTCATGGTAGACGGTCGTTCAGCCACGCGAGAAACGGAGTGGGCAGGGAGTCGTTGGAGAACGCTTCTCTGACGTGTTCTCTACCCGCCGAACCCATGGCGCGCGCCGCCTCGGGGTTGTCGAGCAAATGGAAAACTTTGTCGGCGAGAGCATCGACGTCGCCGCCGTCGATGACGTACCCGGTGCGGCCGTCGAGGACCGCCTCAGGGGTTCCTCCCGATCGCCCCGTGACACATGGGGTCGCGCATGCGGCGGCCTCGAGCAGTACCACGCCAAGGCCCTCGATTTCGAGACCGAAGTAGCGGTCGGTTACGGGAAGTGCGAAGACGTCCGCCAGCGCGTAGAAGGCGGGTGCCTCGTCGTCGGGCACTCGTCCGGCGAAGATCACCCTGCCGGGTGTCTTATCCGCGAGCCTCTTCAGGCCTCCGAGCTCGGGACCGGTTCCTGCGATCACGACCACCGCCCCTGGTACTCGCTTGTGAATGCGGGGCAGCGCCTCGATGAGCCGGTGGATCCCTTTTCGCTTGACGAGGCGGCCGAAACAAAGGACGACCTTGTCGCCGGATGAGAGTCCAAGCCTCGCGCGGGTGGACCGGGTCTCGACCTCGGGGTGAAAACGATCGAGGTCGACGCGGGCGTGCAGACGTTCTATCGGAGGAGCGGGCAAACCGCTGCCCTCGACTAGGTCGCGGAGGACGTCGCCCGTGTATCCACTCACGGGCAGGAGCAGGTCCGCCCCCGCCATGGCGCGCGCCATCCGCCGCCTGAGGCCGGGGACCGCGCCGGGGACCAGCAGCTCGGCACCGTGCACGATGACCACGTAGTTGAGTCCCACAGCGGAGAGGTCCGGCCCCAATAGGCCGAGCGGCCACGGGGTCCCGAGCACGATCTTCGTCGTCTCGTAGCGGGCCGCAAGCTCCGCAATGGCTCTGACCACCCTGCGCGTTGGAATCAGGAGAGAGCCGCTCCTTAGGCCGTGCGTGGGGTACCGCAGCCCGCTGGGAATCGGGTTTCCATCGCGCTCGGGAGGCGCAAGCACGGCTAGCCTGGGAGCAACGAGGTTGCACAGCTCGGCAAGATAGCTCTCGATGCCTCCTCGCCCCGGCAAGAAGGAGGACGTCACCATCAGGGCCTCCGGCATGGCCGGACACTAGTGCAAGAACCTGCCCGAGACAGAGCGAAGCCCCGGGGTGGGAAGGAAAGACCCCGGGGCTTCAATACTGCCGGCCTGATAGTCGTATGTCCGCGCCGAAGAACGCTAAACGGAAAAACGAGAGGTTCTCTGAAATTTGCGACTGTCTTGGGAGTAACTACACTTGATCAGATGACCGATTCGAACGAGCTCGAAGCGCTCAAGCAGCAGGCCCGAAAGGATCACAAGCTCTTCGCCAAGGCGGCGGACGCTCTCGCGGAGATCGATCGCAACCACGGTCTCGATGACCATCACGCCGACGTGCTGGCGGCTCTCAGGATCCGAGTCGAGGGCAAACGGCGCGCATCGCTCGACGAGCTGCTCACGGTCACCGGCGACATGTCTGGCAAACGCGATCTGGGGGACGTGCTCGGCGCGCCGGACAAGAAGAAGTCGGACTGGCCCGACCCGAAGGAGCAGAAGAAGGACTGGCCCGGTCTCTAGCGACCCCCGGCTCTAGTGTTGTTGTCCTTAGTTGTTGGGGCCCTTGTCGCGCAGGAACCGTTCGAGCTCCGCAGCGATGTCGTCGCCCGACGGCATCTGGGTTGGGTCCATCTCCTCGAGATTCTCCCGCTCGTCCGTTCGGTCCTCGAGCATACGAACGTAAGCCTGCACGTCCTCGTCGCTGGACACCATCTCGGTGACGCGTTCCTCGTAGACGGAGGTCGCCCGTTGAAGGTCGTCTATCTCGGCTGCGACACCCACCAGTTGAGTAGCTCGCTCGACGAGGGCCAAAGCTGCCTTTGGGTTGGGGGTTACCGCGAGATAGTGCGGCACCGCGGCCCACAGGCTTGCGGAGTCGATGCCGGCCTGGGAGAACGCCTCGTGCAGGACGCCGACGATTCCGGTCGGACCCTCGTAGCGTGAGCGTTGCAGGTCCAGTCGTTCGATCAGCTCCGGGTCGACGGCCGTGCCCGTGATCGGGACATCTCGAGAGTGTGGGACATCTGCCAGGAGCGCCCCCAGGGTGATGACCAGCCTGACGTCGTGCGCGCGCGCCGTTTCAACGATGAGATTCGCGAAGGTCCGCCACTTCGTGCTGGGCTCGGTGCCCACGAGGACGATGACGTCATGCCCAACGCCATCCAGCTTGGCGGCCATGAACTCGTTCGAGGGCCACGTGATCTTGCGAGTCACGCCCTCGATGAGCTCGACCTGAGGCCGGACCGCCTGAAAGTCATAGAAGTCCTCCGGATCGATCGAGGCGAGCTCGGATGCAGACCAGACGCGCCCCAGATGAGCGGCTGCGAAGCTGGCGGCGTCGCCGGCGTCGTTCCAGCCGCGAAAAGCGGCGACCAAAACGGGTTGTCGCAACTCGACGTCGGCGTGGTGTGTGATCCTGTCGTCCATCGTCCTAACCTACTCTCGCTGTACCTCTACCCTTGGGGGGAACGTGCTCGGTTTACCCGTCGAAGGCGTGGTCATAGCTGTCATTCTGTCGCTGCTGATAGGAGCGGCGGGCGGCATCATCTACGCCGGGATCATGGGCTACCGCCGGAGGTAGACGCGAAGGGACGGCTGCGTCAGTCGTGGGCCTCGTTGCGCTCCGTGAGATGCCTCTGCAGCTTACGCTTGATGCGTTGGAGGGCGTTGTCGATGGACTTGACGTGGTTACCGAGGGTGCCCGCGATCTCCTCGTAGGACTTGCCGTCCATATAAAGCGCGAGGACGTCCCCCTCGAGCTCCGTGAGGCTTCGACTCATCGAAGCGCGCAGGGCCTCGATCTCCTCCGCAGAGATGACGAGCTCGGCGGGATCGCTCGTTCGGGCCGGCGACATGAACTGATCTGCGACCGAGGTTGACTCGTCGTCCCCGTAGGCGGGAGCGTCAAGGGACACCGAAGAGTTCAGGGGTTGGTGCTTGTGACGATTCGCCGTCTTGATCGCGGTGAGGATCTGGCGCGAGATGCACAGCTCGGCAAAGGCCCTGAACGGAGTCTCCTGGTCGGGGTCGAAGTCCCGGATCGCCTTGTAGAGCCCGATCATGCTCTCCTGAACGACGGCCTCTCGCTCGGAGCCCGCGAGGAAGTAGCTGCGGGCTTTGCTCCTGGCGAAGTTGCGGTAGCGGGTGAGCAGAACCTCGATCTCGCGCTCTTCGCCGGTACGTGCCTGCGCGACGAGTTGAGCGTCCTCGAGTGCATCGAGTTCGAGTTCGGAGGAGTAGGTTCGCTCGGACGTACCGCCCGTGCTCATATCGCTCCCACGAGGACCATGAAGATTGAAAGGCCCTCCGCCCACGGTTGCCCGCGAGGTCGTCCTGAACCTGCTTTGTACCAAAGAACCGCGTTTAGGTTCCCGTGAATGACTGCTTCTTCCATCGGGACTCTCTTCTCGCTTCGTAGAAGGTTTCCCTTCCGGGGGCCTACTATGCGTGTCCCTGGAGGCGAATGGGGGCTGGTGTCCCTCCCGGTCTTCAAAACCGGTGGGCCGGGGAAACCCGGCCGGCGGGTTCGATTCCCGTCCGCCTCCGCCAAGCTTCGCTATGGCGCAGTCGGGCCCGCCCGAGGCCCGAGCCTTATCTCACCCGCCGGCGGCTACGCCGCCCCGTGGCGGGTTCGATTCCCGTCCGCCTCCGCCAAGCTTCGCTATGGCGCAGTCGGGCCCGCCCGAGGCCTACGACACGGACGTGCTGATCGATCATTTCCAGGGCACCCGCACGTTGCCCGTGGGGGACGACCTCGCCTACTCGTGCGTTAGCCGAGCTGAGCTCTATAGCTGGGCCGCTGCCGACGAGGACCGAATCGATGCCTTCCTCGACCCGCTAGACGAGATCGTTCTTGACCGGGAGGTTGCGGAGCAGGCGGGGCGCCTGCTCCGTAGCGGGGTTGACTTGGCGGACCGGCTGGCTTCCTCGCGAGTCGTTGTTGGCGGTTGCCGTCGACTCCGTTGACGACTCGGGCTTGTGGGACATCCACGACCTCCCGGTAGAGATCACCCATGAGAGTGCGGGCCCACTTGACGACGCCGGTGAGGGGAGTAGAACAGAGGGAACCAAGGAAGGGAGAAGTCATGTTCGTACAGGTACTCCAGGGACGGGCCACGGACCCAGCCGGCCTTAAGAAGCAGTGGCAGAGGTGGGATCAAGAGATCAAGCCATCGGCACAGGGCTACCTCGGCGGCACCGCGGGAGTCACGCCCGACGGTGAGTTCATCGCCCTGGCTCGTTTCGAGAGCGAGGAGGCTGCACGGGCCAACAGCGAGCGCGCCGAGCAGAGCGCATGGTGGGACGAGACCTCGAAATATCTGGCCGACCCGATGTTCCACGACTGCACCGAGGTCGACCTAATCGACGGCGGAGGCTCCGACGAGGCCGGCTTCGTGCAGGTGATCCAAGGCAAGGTGACCGACGTCGCCAAAGCAAGGGAGATCGACGCCGCGATGCAGGATCAGATGGAGGAGCTACGGCCCGACGTGATCGGAGGGGTCGTCGCCTGGCATCCTCAGAACGGTCGCTTCACCAACTCCATCTACTTCACCTCCGAGGCCGAGGCGCGGGCGAAGGAGAAAGAGATGGAGTCGGCCGAGGGGTTCCAGGAGTTCATGAGCCAGATGGAGGCGATCTCGGACGGGGAGCCCAAGTTCCTCGATCTCACCGACCCCTGGATGTCGAGCAAGTAAGCGGGTTGCAGAGGATTCGCCACCCAGCTCCGTGCCGTGCGACTACTGGACCGGCTTCCCCGGCAAGACTGACACCGCTCTAGATCTTCAGGAACAGGCTGCGGCGGTAAAGCAGGTGGGCGAGGAGCCAGCCGAGCAACACCCAGCCGAAGGCGTACGCCATCGCGCCTGCGGTGGCACTGCCCAGCGGGGCGACTTCGGGAACAACTTCGGCGTAACCGGAGACCAGAGCCCTTACCGTGATGAAGGCGACGTAGACCGCGATGGGGTTGGCTCCCAGCTCCTCGAGCGGACCAATCAATCGCCCATGGCCCCGAACATCGATGAGCCAGATGAAGAGCGCGAACCAGGCACACGAGGTGCCGAGGGTCAACAGCGTGAAAGACGGGCTCCAGAGGCGCTTGTTGATGGGGACCTCGAGCGCCAGGAGCAGCGCGAGGGCGATCAGCCACACCGCATGACCGCCGACGCGACGACCGAGGGCCCGCGGATCGGGATGCTCCCGAACGACCCGGCCCACGAACGCCCCCCCCAGCACGGTGACGGAGCTGGCGATCGTCTGCAGCACTCCCTCCGTGGCGAACCCCCCCAAGACCCAGCCGTTGACGGCGTGCGCAAACGATTCTTCCTTGCTCCACGGATCGCCTCCGCCCGCCCAGAGCAAATACCCCGCCCAGATCGCAAGCAGAATTCCGGCCGTGAGCGCGGGTTGCGCCCGCCTCGGCGCCCGGAGGACGAGCCAGGCCACCAGGTAGGAACCGGCGATGTGCTGGAGTACCCCCGGGAGCACCAGACCTTGGTGCTTTAGGGACGACAGCGCCACGCCGAGCAGGGCCAACAGGGCAACCCGCTTCAGCATGAGCCGGGGCGAACCCGACCGGCGGGACAGCGTCATGGCGATCCCCACCACGAAGAGAAACAGCGGGAAGAAGAGATCGGCGAACCTGAGCCCGTGCCACTGGGGATGCTGGAGCTGTTCCGGCATGTCCCGGCGCATGAACGGGTTTCCCGCCAGCAGCATAACGACGATGGCCAGACCTCGCACCGCATCGAGGGAGCGCAGCCGGCCCGTTTTGGACGCTGCCGGCTGCGGCCGCCGCTTTTCTTCAGCCTCCTTCACCGAGCGGTCAGCCGACATCGCTTGGTTTCCAAGCCGCTATCAAGTCGGAGACCGTGTCCAGCCGCAGGCCCTTGGCCCGCGCGCCCTCTATGATCCCCGGCAGCGCCTGGATCTCGGTCTCCCGGCGTCGCCGGAGACGTTCGCCGAAGGGTTTGCCCCGGTTGAACGTCCCCCGCCCGATCCCGTCGTGCAGGTCGATGATGTCTCCCGGGCTAAGGGAGCGAACCACGTGAGATGCGATGCTCCGGGGTTCCTTCCAGCTCAGATCGCCGCGCGTGACCGACCACACCACGAGATCCAGCGGCGAGCTTGCCAGGAGTCGAACCGCGGCCTGGCTGAAGCGCCCGTAGGGAGGGCGAAAGACGCGGAGGGGGACACCGGCCCGCTCCTCGATCATTCGGTTGCCGTATTCGATCTCCCTACTGGCTTGTTCCGGTGTCGCCTCGGACAGGTTCCGGTGGCTCCAGCCGTGGCCGCCGACCTCATGTCCGGCGGCCACGATGTCCCGCAGAAGATTGGAGTGCCGGACCGCGTTGTACCCCATGACCATGAACGTCGCCTTGGCTTCGTGGCGGTTGAGAATGTCGAGGATGTGAGGCGTGAACTCGGGATCGGGGCCATCGTCGAAGGTCAACGCGGCGATGGGCTGCTCGGTATCGACCGACCAGATGATCCGCTGCATGCCCGAGGACGTGGGGTTCTCGTCCTCCTGCTCATTCGAAACGACCGCGTCCGTCGGTGAGGAGGTCTCGGGCGAGGCGTTCGACCGGGCTAGAGAGGTCCCCGCGACACCTCCGCAGGCTCCCATCCCGAAGAGGGCGAGAAATTTTCTCCTATCCATTTGGGGGGCCTTACCCACTTTTTGCCGGCGTCATGAGCCAGATGGAAGCGATATCCGACGGGGAGCCGAAGTTCCTCGATCTCACCGATCCCTGGATGTCGAGCAAGTAAGCGCAATGAGAAAGGCCGCATAAGCGATCGTTCCACCGTTGCCTCTTGGCCGCTCCGAAGCCTCGATGCATCACAGGCACATCTAGCGCGCCCAGTCTCGACCGTCCCTGCTGTCCGTCCCCCAGCGTGGCGCCAGGAGCGCAAGGGTCAGGAACAAGACGACTATGTACCAGTCCATTTCAATCAACCTCCTTTCAGTGCGGGAATCACTTCGAGTGCCAAGCGTTCGATCTGCTCGTCAGGGTCCGGCCCGAGGGGCTGAAAGTTCATGGCGGAGAAACCGAGCTTCGTGAACCCGAGCAATCGTTCGATCACGACGTCCGGTGGCCCCGACACAACGAACGGGTCCGGATGGGACACCTCGTCCACCCGGATTTCCATGTTGTAGGCGAACGTGATGTCCTCGGGCGCGCGGCCCGCGTCACGCGCGCCCGCAAAGATACGCTCGCGCATCTCAGGGATGCGCCCCGGCGGCGCGAGCTCGAGCGATGGAATCCAGCCGTCCGCGACCCGCCCGGTAAGGGCCAGGGCGCGCGCTCCGAAGGTGCCCACCCAGATGGGGATGTGACCGTCGGGCTTTGGCTCCAGCTCCGCGGCCGCGGTCCGGTAGAGCCTGCCATCGAAGGTGAAGCCCGGTTCCGACCACAGACCACGACTGATGCGCACGGCCTCTTCCAGGCCGTCGACTTTGTCCCGAGGCGACGGCACTCGAAGCCCGAAGGCTCGGAACTCCTCGTCCGAGTAGCCGCCCCCGAGGCCCAGGATCAGGCGGCCACCCGAGAGCCGGGCGAGCGTCTCTGCCATCTTGGCCACCATCGCCGGTGGCCGGTAAGGAACTCCGAGCACGCGGCTGGCGATGCGAATCCGAGTCGTGCTCGCTGCGATCCACGAAAGCATGGTCCACGTCTCGTAGGTCGGGCGGCCGCCGGAGGGATGATCGGATGCGGAGACGAAGTCGAAGCCGAGCTCCTCCGCCCTTCTGGCGTCGGCCACGGGATCGGCTCCTGCGGCCGCAGACGTCGATACGTCCAGGCCACACAACACGTCAGTCATGTCTCATCCCTCTTTCTTTTCGCGAGCACGGGAATCATGGTGAGGGAGCTCCTGGTTCGTGGCGCCGGCCCGGTCGAGGGCGCTCACCGCGTCGGGGCCCTCGCGGTCGGCAATCGTCAGCCTGGGAAGGAGGAGGTGGACCAGCGGTCCGATGCTGACCGCGTACAACACCGTGCCGATGCCGACTGTGCCCCCGAGGAGCCAGCCGGCCGACAGGACCGCGACCTCTATCGAGGTGCGAACAAGACGGAGCGAGAGACCTCGCTTCGCCAGGCCCGTCATCAAGCCGTCGCGAGGTCCGGAGCCGAGCCCTGCGCCGATGTAGAGAGCGGTGGCGACACCGTTGATGACGATCCCTGCGACCATGAATGCGATCTGCGGAGCGAGGTGTGCGGGCTCCGGCAGCAGCACGAGGGAAGCGTCTATGACCAGCCCGACCACGACTACATTGCTGAGCGTTCCGATCCCCGGTCGCTCCCGTAGTGGGATCCACAGCAGCAACACCGCCGCGCCCACGGCGATGACGATCCAGCCGATTCGGAGCCCCGTCTGCCGGGCGATGCCCTGGTGAAAAACGTCCCACGAGTCCAGGCCCAGCCCCGAGGAGATCAGCAGGGCAACGCTCATGCCGAAGAGGATGAGACCGAAATAAAGGCTCACGAGACGTCGAGCAAGTCTGCGGTCCCGGTTAGCGGGCGCGCCACCATCCTCGTCTCCCACGTGGCGTCCTGTTTGTGAGGGCTTCTTCTTCATGATGCGTTCTCTCCGGTGGTTGACCTGTCAACCGAGTCTAATCCCTAATAACATGACATGTCAACCACTGTGCGGTAGGGTGCAAGGATGAATCATCCCCGTTGGCTCACCGAGGACGAGGAGCGCGCCTGGCGCGGGTACCGGAGAATGCGAGCCCTGCTCGACCTCCAGATCACGCGGGACCTCGCTCGGGACAGCGGGTTCTCCGACGCCGACTACGACGTCTTGTCGAACCTGTCGGAAGTTGAAGGTCGTCGCCTGCGCTTGAATCAACTGGCGGCCCTGATGCTCTGGTCGAAGAGCCGGCTGTCCCATCACGTCACGCGTATGCAGCAGCGCGGCCTCGTCACGCGGGAGGAGTGCCCGTCGGACGCGCGCGGCGCGATCATTGTGCTCACGGACGCCGGCTGGGAGGCAATCAAGGCGGCCGCCCCATCACACGTCGGCTCGGTTCGCCGCCATTTCGTCGATCTGCTCTCAGGCGAGCAGATCAAAGCGCTCGGCGACGTCGCCGAGACGGTCGTCGGTCATCTCAGCGCGTTCGAAGACGGTGCCGCCGGAAGCTCACAAACTGGGTGAGGAGCGCGGGCGCGCGTCCTTGAGGCCGAGATCAATCAAGCTATGGAGTCATGTTCAAGGAATCGAGCCGAGAAGCCGCACTCTCAGGAGGAGACGACGCGCTCGTCATTGAGACGAGCGGTCTGACCAAGGTCTACACCGGCGGCCTCAAGGCCGTCGACGGTCTCGATCTGTCGGTGAACGAGGGCGAGATCTTCGGTTTGCTCGGCCCGAACGGCGCCGGCAAGACCACAACGGTCGGAATGCTCACGACGCGCGTGATCCCAACCGAGGGCTGGGCGAGGGTGCGCGGCGTCGACGTCGTCGCGCAGCCGACGATCGCCAAACAACTGATCGGAGTCGTGTCCCAGTCGAACACTTTGGATCGCAGCGTCAATGTGTGGGAGAACCTGTATTTCCACGGACGCTACTTCGGGATGAACGCGCGCGAG
>Ga0136627_1000054_pt1 | contig 30461 bp, 28 predicted proteins | sample AntDrymUQ4892206_2_FD_104652 | JGI IMG/M metagenome (GOLD analysis project Ga0136627, IMG submission 104652) | Polar desert sand microbial communities from Dry Valleys, Antarctica - metaG UQ489 (22.06) | ecosystem: Environmental > Terrestrial > Soil > Desert | place: Antarctica: Dry Valley... | reverse complement strand
AGGTGACCATCACGAAGGCGAAGACGGTGTTGCGCAGGTACGTGAGCCTCCGTATAACGCCCTCGTCCCCTTCCCGAACACCGAGTTCCGGAACGTCTTCGGGGATGGAGATGCGGTCGTATTCCTGGTGGAGGAGCCGCGTGCTCTTTACAGTTGGGGCTTCCATAGGATCTCCTTCGGGTAGACCTCGGGTACGGGCCGCACTATAGTCGCGGGGCCTACCCTGGGTCTTTGGCCCGATGGAGAGAGTTTCGGGCCGTTGGGGTCGGAGATTTTCTTCAGGCTAGTCCTGGACGGTCTTGTTGCCCAGCGGGCTGACCGTGGTGCGCGGGATGCGGCGACGGTGGTCGTCCCAGCCCTCGTCCACCTTGGTGAGGACCTCGGCGAGGCGGAGTTTCTCCAGAAGCCGGATCACGGGCCAGGCAGGATCGAACTCGTCCTTGAAGGCCGCGAGCTTGGCCGAGGCCGGGCGGGCGTGGTGGTTGTTGTGCAGGCCCTCCCCGAAGGTGATTAGCGCCAGCAGCTTGAGGTTCGTCGCGTCGTTCTCGAAGCTCTTGTACCCGAAGGTGTGCCCCGCCCCGTTGATGGCGGCGTTCAGGAGCAGGTAGACGACCGCGAGCGTGGCGAGGGCGACGAGGCCGGGGCCGATGCCCCACCCGGGGCCGAAGACCCCGAAGAGAACGACGAGGGCCACGCCGGTCAGGGAGAAGCCCAGAGTGCCGCGGCGCAGCAGCGCCTTGTCCAGGCGGTCGAAGGGGAGGTCGGAGGCGTACTTCTGGAGGGTGTCGTCGACCATCGCCTCGCGGCGGTAGTAGTAGACGTTGCCGATCATGATCTGCCAGTACCCCTCGATGTGGGGGCTGTGGGGATCACCCTCGACGTCGCTGAAGTTGTGGTGCTTACGGTGGACGGCGACCCATTCCCTGGGCGAGATGCTGGTAAGCATCCAGGTGCTGATGCGCATCGCCATCGTCAGCGCCGGATGGAGCCGGATGGACCTGTGCGAGAGCACCCGGTGCAGGTAGACGGTGGTGATGAGGGTCGCCAACTGCGACAACCCCAACCCCACGAGCACGGCTACTAGATATTCCACGTAAGACCTCCTCCAAACGAGTACCGAAGCCCCGTTCGGCGCGGTCTCGTAGTTTCTTGTGGCGCGACGAGGGCCGGGGGTTTAGCCCCGGCCCTGCGCTCTCCGATAAATTATCGGATGTTAGGCGGGAGAGACGTTCTCCGCCTGCATCCCCTTGCGTCCCTGGGTCGCCTCATAGGTGACCTTGGCACCCTCGTCAAGGGTCTTGAAGCCCTCGCCGGATATACCGGTGTGGTGCACGAAGAGGTCCTCACCCCCGTCGTCCGGGGAGATAAAGCCGTAGCCCTTCTCGTCGCTGAACCACTTCACTGTTCCTTGGGCCATAATCAGGCGCCCACCTTTCGTGTTTATGGGCCTCCACCAAACAGAAATGCCACCCTCAATTTTTCTCGGGGTGGCGCTCCGTCAAATGTAAACCCACCTTACTCTTACGTTACGCGCAGCAGTATAACAGAATCTCACCGTGTGTCGTCAAGACTCGTCGAAGCCGGCCAAACGACCGCCCGGCTACGGGATCTACCGGACGAGCCCTCGAAGCACCCCGACGAATCCCTCTACCTCCTCTTCGGTGTTGTAAGGAGCGAGGCCCGCGCGGACGAAGCCGCCACGCTCCTTTATTCCAAGCCTCTCCGCAACCGTCGAGGCGTAGAAGTCGCCGGCGGCGATGAAGAAGCCGTGGTCGGCCGCGTGTTGGCAGACCTCCAGCGGCGCGCGGCCCTCCAGCCGGAACGCCACGGTCGGGGTCTTGCGGACGGTGTCTGGCGCGGCGTAGAGGGTTACGCCGGGGATCTCCCGCAGCGCCTCGCGGAAGCGGTCGGCGAGGCGCGTCTCGTGCTCCTCGACGGTCCGCATCGCGTCCAGGAATTTCTCCCGCGGGGAGCCTCCCTCACCGAGCGAAGCGATGAATTCCAGGGCGCCCCGCACGCCGGCGATGCCCTCGTGATTCTGGGTGCCGGTCTCCAGCTTGTCCGGGATGTGGTCTGGCGCGGGGTCGAGCCTGTGGACGGCCAACTCCTCGAAGAGGCCGCGCCTGATGGCCGTGACGCCGACGTGCGGGCCGAAGAACTTGTAGGCCGAGCAGGTGAGGACGTCGGCCCCGATCCCGTCCCTGTCCATCGGTACGTGCGGGGCCGCGTGTACGGCGTCCACCGCGACCACCGCCCCGACGGCGTGGGCGCGCTCGGCTACGGCGGCCACGTCGTTGACGGTGCCGACGGCGTTGGAGGCCAGGCCGACGGCGACGAGCTTCGTGTTCGGGTTGATCTTCTGGTCGAGGTCGTTCAGGTTCAGGGTGAGGGTCTCGGGGTCTATCCCGATCCAGCGTATCTTCGCCCCTTTCTCCTCGGCGACGATGAGCCAGGGGTCCACGTTAGCACGGTGGTCGAGCTCGGTTACGACTATTTCGGAGTCTTCGTCCCAGGTGTTCGAGAGGGCGCGGGAGATGGCGAGGGTGAGGGTGGTCATGTTGGCCCCGAAGGCGACCTCGTCCGGTTCGGCGCCGAGGAAGGCCGCGCAGGCGCTGCGGGTCCCCGCCAGGATCTCCTCGGTCTCGGTGCTCGTGGGGAAGACGCCGTGGAGGTTGGCCCCGCCGCGCTCCATGTAGCGCGTCATCGCGTCGATAGAAGATCTCGCCACCTGCGAGCCGCCCGGGCCGTCGAAGTAGGCAACGGGCTTACCGTCGTGCAGGCGCGAGAGCGCCGGGAACTGCGCGCGAACGGCCTCCACGTCGAACGTCTGTTGCATGCTGGGTCCTCCCCTCTAGGGCGTGGCCGGGCGAGTTTACATCAGGCGTGGAATTATCGGGGCTGTTAACGTGGTCCCGGAGGCGAGGAGAGGAGTGAGCGTTGCGCGGGAGAGTGATAGGGAGCCCGAAGCTGCCGGCGCCGATGCGCGGGGGAGCCTTCTCCGCCGGGGTGGAGGCCCCGGCAGGCAGGACCGTCTACGTCTCGGGGCAGGTCTCGATGGACGCCGAGGGCAACGTGGTCGGGGAGGGCGACGCGAAGGCCCAGACGGAGAAGGTGCTGGAGAACGTATCGGTGGTCCTCGAAGAGGCCGGCGGCAGCCTGGACGACGTCGTGAAGGTGACGGTGTTTATCACGGACATGGGGATGTACGACGAGGTCCACGAGGTCAGGCGGCGGCACTTCGGGGAGCCCTACCCGGCGTCCTCGATGGTCGAGGTGTCGGCCCTCATAGACCCGCGGCTCCTCGTCGAGGTGGAGGCCGTCGCGGTGATCCCTTAGAAAAGCCGGGCGGATAGAATTCTGATCCGGGAGTTCGGGACCAAAGGGGGTTCTTCGTGCCGCTAGATTACACGTACCGCGTCCGCCAACCGCACCGCACGGGCCAGTTGGCGGCGGTCGCCGGGGCCATCGCGGAGGGCGGGGGCCTTATCGGCGACGTGACGACCATCAACGTGGGGCGGGACTCGTCTATACGTGAGATCACGCTCGCCGTCGAGGACCACGACCAGGCCGAGCGCATCGTGGACCTCCTCAATGACCTGGAAGGGGTCGAGGTGCTCTGGTCGCGCGACCGGGCGCTGCTCCGGCACGAGGGCGGCAAGCTCGTCATCCGGTCCACCAGGCCCGTCCGGACGGTCCAGGACATGCGCGACGTCTACACGCCGGGCGTGGCGCGGGCGTGCGTCGCGATCTCCGAGGACCCGTCGCTGGCCGGGGAGCTGACCATGATCGGGCGCAGCGTCGCCATCTGCACCAACGGCACGAGGGTGCTGGGGCTGGGCGACATCGGCCCGGTCCCCTCGATGCCGGTTATGGAGGGTAAGGCCGTCTTCTACCACCAGCTCGCCAACGTCTCGGCCATGCCGATCCTGATCGACACTAAGGACGTGGACGAGTTCGTCGAGACGGTGGTCCGCATAGCGCCGACCTTCGGGGGCATCCACCTCGAAGACATCTCCGCTCCCGAGTGCTTCGAGATAGAGCGGCGGCTCATCGAGATCCTCCCCAAGCCCGTCATGCACGACGACGTGCACGGCACGGCCGTCGTGACGCTCGCGGCGGCGCTCGTCGCCTGCCGGCACGCCGGGCTCACGCTGGAGGAGGAGGTCGTCGGCCAGATCGGGCTCGGGGCGGCCGGTTACGGGATAGCCGCGCTCATGGCCGACGCCGGCGCCAGGCGCGTCATCGCCTCGGACCCGAACCCCCTCTCCCACGAGCGCGCCAGCCAGAAAGGCATCGAGATCTCGGACATAGAGACGGTCATGGCCGAGGCCGACGTCGTGGTCGCGACGACGGGCAGGCAGGGCCTCATAGACCCCGCCCTGGTGCGCGAGGGCCAGGTCATCCTGGCGCTCACCAACCCGTACCCCGAGATAGAACCGGACAAGGCCATAGAGGCCGGCGCCGCCTTCGCCGCCGACGGCACCAGCGTGAACAACGTGCTCGGCTACCCAGGCATCTTCCGAGGCGCGCTGCTCTCCGGGGCAGAGGAGATCACGCTCGGGATGAAGCTCGCCGCCGCCGGGGCCATTGCCGAACTCACCAGGGAGTCCGAACTCGTCCCCGACGCCCTCGACCCCGAAGTCCACGAACGCGTCGCCACCGCCGTCCGCGACGCCGCCATTGAGGGCGGCGTGGCCCACATGGACAAGGCCCCCGCGGGCCTGTAGAGGCGGTTGCTTACCGACCAGCGCGCCAAAACCCCGCCCCCGAACCCACCAACACGAACCTCTAACCGGCATCGCCGCAACGAAGGTCACGGCCCTCCTTCACGCGCGCGTCGTTCGAGCGCGCCCCGGTCGGGCTTCATGCCGCCGACCCCCTCCCAATCGTGGAAGGCCGTCGGGACCTTGAACCGCGGCAGGACCCTCTCGAGTTCCCTGGCCAGATCCCCCACATCGCCGCCCTTCCGCACGAAGGCGACGGGCCTCGAACCGTATTCTTTATCCGGCACCGGCACCACAACCGCCTCGTGGACGCCTTCGATCCGGCACAGGGCTGCTTCGATCTCCTCCGGCTGGACATTCTCCCCTCCGGAGACGAATAGGTTGTCCCGCCGCCCCGCCACCTTCAGGTACCCGCCGGCGTCCAACTCGCCGAGATCGCCCGTGCGGAACCAGCCCCCATCGTCGAGTGGGAGACTCAAGCCTCCGCCCCGGAGGTATCCGGCGAAGAGCGTCTCTCCCCTAACCAAAATCTCGCCGTCCCCGGAGATGCGTACCTCGCGGTGCGGCAGGGCGCGTCCCGCCGTGCGGAGCGCTTCGCGGGACGCGCCGGGCGGGGTCGTGGTGACCTGGGAGGCCATCTCCGTGAGGCCGTAGCTGGTGTGGATGGGCACGCCGCGCGCGAGGGCCTCGTCCACGAGCGAAGGGGGGATCGGGCCCCCGCCCATCAGGACCGTCCCGAGCCCGGACAGGTCGGCGCCCTCGTCCAGAAGCCGCAGGAGCTGCGTGGAGACGAGAGAAATGTGGGTGGCCCGTAGTTCGGAGATGGCGTCCCCGAGCGGTGCGTTGGGCTCCGGCAGCGCGATGGTGGCTCCGGCGAGCAGGCAGCGGAAGATTATCGAGAGCCCGCCGACATGGTAGAGCGGCAGCGAGTGCAGCCAGCGGTTCCCGGGCGCGGGCGCGATGTTCCCGTTCGACCCCGCGGCGCTAAAGTAATGATTTCCGAAGGTGTGGAGCGCCGCCTTCGGGGTTCTAGTGCTGCCCGAGGTAAAGACGACCGTCGCCGGACGGTCGAGCACGATCTCCAGCGGCTCCGGGCCCCATTCGTCTCTCTCGCCGTCGGCGAGGATCGCTTCGGGAACCAGCGCATCGACCCCATCCACTACGTCGAAGATTCTCTCGTCGGCGGAGATCAGGGCCGAGCAGCCCGCCTCTTCGAGCAACGGCCCGACGCCGCCGGCCGGCACACGCGTACTCACGGGACAGGCCACGGCCACGGCCCGCACCAGGGCGAGCAGCAGAACGATGTAGTCCACATTTTTCGGCATGTAAAGGGCCACCCTTACGCCGGAAGCGACGCCGAACTCCTTCAAACGTCCCTCCGCCGCAGAGACCTTGCCGTCCAGCTCTCCGTAGGAGATGGACCACCCAGCACCCACAACCGCCTCGGAATCCGGAGATTCGAGGGCCGCCGACCTCAGCGGGCAGGGGACGCGTTTATGGCCTTTGGTCACTTCGCTATGTTATCCCGAGCCGCGGGGTCTCCGTCGCGATCTCGCCCACGAAGTACCGGTCGAGGGATGACTGATCGCATCAGCCAAGAGGAACGGGCTCCAGACGGACCACGTCCACCTTACGCGCGGCCTCCATCGTCTCCCGCACGTCCACCGTCGGCGCCGGGAGCGACAGCGGAACCTCGATCACGTCTTCCGCCAGCGTGCGGTAGGTGTCAAGCCCCGCCGGCTCCTCCCCGACCACCGCCGCCAGCGCCACCAGCGCCCCCGTCCCCACACCACCCTCGTAGGAGGAGCTCACGACCGACGCCATGCCCAGAGCCTTAGCCCTCTCCGCAAGACGCAAGACCCGCCAGACCCCGCCGAGCAACGTCGGCTTGAGCACGACGGCCCTCGCGTAAGCGTGCAGCTCCAGACCTTCCGGTCCCATCCCGACCAGCGACTCGTCGAGCGCCACGGACAGGCCCCAACCCTGCGAAAGCTCGGACAACCGCCACGGCTCGTCCAACGGCTCCTCGACGTACTCGATCCTCACGCCGGAGACCCCCCGGGCAAACTCCAGCGCCTCCCCAAAGCCCCACGCCCGATTCGCGTCCAGCCGCAACGACCCGCCGTCACCGAAGACCTCCCCGACCCTCCGAACGATCTCCACGTCTTCCGCGACCTTCCGCCTTCCAACCTTGAGCTTTACGGCCCGGTAGCCATCCCCTCCCATAGAACAGGCGTCCGCAAGCACCTTCTCTATTGAACCGGAGAGTAGTCCGTTTGTAGATATGGTCTCTCCTGGACGGTACGTCAGCAGCTCGGGCAAGATTTTAGCGCGGGAGGCCGCGGAGAGGTTCAGGAGGGCGACTTCGAGGCCGAAGCGCGCGGAGGGAGCCAGGCGGGCGAGTTCCGGGAACGGGGTATCGCGGGGTCTCGAGAGGCTCGCGGGCATCTCGCGGCCCACCAATGAGGGCGCTATCGTGCGCAGTTGTTCCGTTGCGTCATCCAGGCTTTCGGGGCTGAAACCGGGGAGGGGTGCGGCTTCGCCCCAGCCTTCTGGGCCGTCGTCGGCGGTTAGCCGGATCAGGGCTCCCCCGCGGCGGTGCAGCGTGGCGTCTTTGAGCGTTAGCGGTTCGGAGAGCGCAAGGTCGTAGTGGTAGAGGTCGAAGCCGGCGATCCTCACGCTTCTAGGGGCGGCGGGGGAACCGGGAGAAGTCCGGCCGGCGCTTCTCCTTGTAGGCGTCACGCCCTTCTTGTGCTTCCTCGCTGCCGTAGAAGAGGAGGTTCGCGTCGTGGGCGAGCTGTTGGATGCCGGCGAAGCCGTCCTCGTGGGCGTGGAAGCTCGTCTTCAGGAGGCGGAGGGCGAAGGGGGAGTGCTGGAGCATCTCGTGGCACCAGCTTACCGTTTCCGTTTCGAGGTCGGCGAGGGGGACGACCTTGTTCACGAGGCCCATCTCGAAGGCTTCCTCGGCGGAGTACATGCGGCAGAGGAACCAGATCTCCTTGGCCCGTTTCGGGCCGACGAGTTGGGTCAGGACGGAGGCGCCGTAGCCGCCGTCGAAGGAGCCGACCTTCGGGCCGACCTGGCCGAACTTCGCGTTGTCCGCGGCGATGGTGAGGTCGCAGACCACGTGCAGAACGTGCCCCCCACCGACAGCGTACCCGGCCACCATCGCGACGACGGGCTTGGGACAGCGACGGATCTGGACGTGCAGGTCCGTGACGTGGAAGCGCCCGACCGACGCGCCGCCCGGCGTACGCCGCGGATCGTCCGGAGAGTCGAGGTACCCTGCGTCCCCGCGCACCTTCTGGTCCCCGCCGGAGCAGAACGCGTCAGGTCCCTCTCCAGTGAGGATGATAACCCCCGTCTCGTGGTCCTCGCGGGCGTCTACTAGAGCCCTCATCATCTCCGTGACCGTCAGTGGACGGAAGGCGTTGCGCACCTCGGGGCGGTTTATGGTGATCTTGGCGATCCCCTCCGCCTTCTCGTACTTGATATCCTCGAACTCTCCGGCCGGTTCCCACGCTATGTCAGTCATGGAGGGAATTATAGGACTTCGGGAGTACCCTGCAGTTAGATAAGGTGCTGGCTATCGGGTCGGAAGCGAGTTCTCTGGCTTGACGGTGTGACTATGCTTCAGATCGGAGCTTACCTCACGACTCCAAGACATTCCCCCACCAAGTTACCCTTGACTGCTCAATCTGTCCTTTCCCCTACCCATGCCTCTACTTCGAGACCAGGAACCCGCGCAAACTCTCGTACGTTGCCCGTGACCATCGTCAGCCCGTGTGCCAGGCAAGTGGCCGCGAGCCACAGATCGTGCGGGCCGATAAGCTGGCCCTCCGCCATCAGCCCGGACCATAAGTCGCGCGTGCGCGCGGGCCGTAGCCAGATCGACTGGAAGCAACGGAAAGCGCTCGAGCACTGCCTCCACGAAGGCCGAGCGCCGCTCGCGAACGTTCGAATCCACGGCTCGATGAACGCCGTGGAGCAGTTCGCTAGCGGTGACGACCGACAAGAAGAATTCCTCTTCCTCCCGACCTGCGAGGTGAGATTCCAGACTTATGTTTCCGCGTTCGTGCCCGATCAGGATGCTGGCGTCTATCAAGACACCCAAGAATCCCGAACCTTCATCGTATCAAGTTCGGACCTGGCGGAGATCAAATCCTGAGCGAACTCTTCTGCTTCGGTTTCTGGCAGCTTCGGTAGAGAACCTAGCAAGTCCGGCAACTCAGCCAAGCGCTTGCTCATGGGCAAAACTCCGAGATCGGCAACGGGCTTGTTGCCGGTACGCTGAGCGCCTAGAGCTTCTTCCGCAAGAGCATCGAGCTTCCCGCTGCGTAAGTCGGCTTCGATCTTTTCGTCCCAGACACTTTCATCGAACTCCCGAAACCATTCACGAAAGGCGGCAAGTTCTTCAGCGGAGAGAGCACGAATCTCGGCTTCGATCCTCTCGATATTGCCCATTGGAATCTCCTCTTGGTGGGTAGCGAAAAGTATAGCAGCGGACAGGTTTGGCCTGACCCTAACAGCAACAGGTAGACTGACGGTGGCTACGGGCCGCCGAGGAAGTTCCGTAGCAGACGGAGATACCTCGCAAGGGCTTCTACGTGTACGTTGTGCCCCGCCTCCGGCACGATGGCCGTCGTCATGCCGGGACCCAGGGTTTCCATGCGTCGTGAGACCCCAACGAACTTCTCGTCGCGCTCCCCGGCAACGGCGAGCGCCGGGACCCGGAGGTCCGGAAGCTCACCCCAGAGCGACGGCTGACTTCCTGCCCCCATGCCCCGCAACGACGTCGCGAGCTCGGCGGGGTCGTTACGCAGTTTGTCTTCGATGGTCTTCCGCAAGAGACCCTCGTCCCGCGCGAGCGACGCGAAGAGCGGCTGCCGGTACCAGTAGCGCAGGAACTCGCGAAAGTCTCCCGACTCCAGCCGTGTCGCCTTCTGCTCGTCGGCACGCCGTCGCCTGGCACGCACTTCGGCGCTCTCCAGGCCGGGGGAGGCGGACTCCAGAAAGATCCCGGAGAGGCGGTCGGGGTGGCGCAACGCCAGGTAGAGGGCGAGCCGGCCGCCCATCGAGTAGCCGGCGATCACCGGGTTTTCTACGCCCAGGCCGTCCAGAAGTCCCAGCAGCGCCCGCGACGTCCCCTCGATGGTGTAGGCGTCGGGCGGAAGCCCCGTCGAGGCGCCGTGCCCAGGCAGGTCCACGGCGATGGAGCGATATCGCCCTTCGAGCGCCGCCATTACCCTCCGCCAGTCCACCGAGGAGCCCATGAAGCCGTGCAATAACAGGATCGACGGACGACGGGGATCACCCGAGACAGTGTAACTCAACCCGGTCACAGGGCCAGAAGAGATCCGTAACAAGAAACGCGGCTAACGGGTCGGCGGGACCAGGATCAGTTGGTCCACTTGAGCTGGAACTCAAGCTCCTCTTCGTTCCCCTCTCGCTCGTGCTCGACGTTGAACTCGGCACGCGCAGGCACGTAGACTCTCTCTCCCGCCACCCGGATCTCGAACCTCTCGCCCGTTTCGAGAGCGTCGGCCAGCCGGCGCAACTTCGCCACGAACTCGTCGGTGGAATAGACCTTCTCGACGTCCCTGTCCCGCTTCTCGCTCACCGATTCCTCCTAAATTCGTTGAACAACCGACCCCTCGGTATGCTACCTTGTCGTGGGATACGGTATCATTCCCTCCCCATCCCGGCCGCCACCTCTTCCAGAAGCCTCCGATGGACCGCCACGTTCTCGGCGCGGTCGGTCCGGACCTCTATCAAGGACGGGCCGTCTCCTGACCGGGCCACTCGGTAAGCGGACAGGAACTCCTCCGTCGTCTCCGGTTTCTCGTAACGGAGCCCGAACATGGCCGCCGCGTGCCCGAAACCGACGCCCTGTGGTGTGCCGAAGAACGGCTCGAAGAACGATTCGTGCCCGGAGACCGGCAGGAAGGAGAAGATCCCACCCCCGTCATTGTTCAGGACGACCACCGTCACGGGCAGGTCGCGCAGCATGGCGAGGGAGTTCAGGTCGTGCAGGAGAGCGAGGTCCCCGATGAGCAGGGTGACGGGACCGCCGAAACCCCGCACGAAACCCGCCGCCGTGGCGACGGTGCCGTCTATGCCGCTCGCGCCCCGGTTCGCGGCGACCGGGACGCCCGCGCCGTCCACGGTCGCGTAGGCGTCGAGGTCCCTGATCGGCATGCTGCTCGCCACGACGAGGCCGTGGCCCTCCGGTATCTCCCGGGAGACCAGCCGCGCCACGAGCGGCTCGTTGAGCCCATCCTCCCCCGCCAACGTCCGGTCGAGCACCGATTCCACCTTCCCCGAGGCCGCGCGCCAACTGGCGAACCACGAGTCATCGGCCGCGGAGGGGCGTTCGGAGGCAGCCCGGCCGAGCGCGGCGCAGAAGCTTTCGATGTCGGACTCGACGCTGTGCGTGACGAGGTGGCCGGGGTCCAGCCTGAATGGGTTCTCCCGGACGATGACGTAGGGGTCGGGACGGTGGCGCGCGACGAACCCCTCCAGGCGCTTGCTCAGGGCGCGCCCCCCGAAGTGCAGCACGGCCTCCGGGGCGTGGGCGTCCGCGAAAGCTTTGTCCGCCAGCAGGACGTCGTAGAGGGCGGCGTTCCCGCGGTCCCCGCCGAGGCGTACCTGCGAACCGACGTCGGGCAGGAGCGGCCATTCCAAAGAGAGGGCGAGCTTCTGGACGGCCTCGCCCTGCCCACGGGTCGCCAGCCGGCCCGCCACGACGAGGCCACGCTCGACCGGGCGTAGCCTCTCCCAGAGGTTCTCGACCTCCGCCCCGCCCACGGTCGGCTTTGTCGTCGCGTAGCGGGTGTACGGTTCGGCGGCGTCTCGCCAGCGTTCGGGGCCGGCGGCGGGTGCTTCGTCCTCCTCGGGGCCTGGGATCAGGGGCTCGCGGAACATGAGGTTGATGTGGACGGGGCCTTTAGGGGATCTCCCGGCGCGGTAGACGGCCTGGTCCACGGTCGTCAGGACCGAGGCGGGGTCGACGTCGAGGCTCGGGGCGGGCAGGTCGAAGCGCCAGCGGACGAAGTCGCCGAAGATGTCCGGCTGGTCTACGGTCTGGTTGGCGCCGGTCTGGCGGAGCTCGGGGGGACGGTCGGCGGTCAGGAGGATCATGGGCACGCCGTCCGTGGCCGCTTCGACCACGGCGGGAAGTCCGTTGGCGACCGCGGTGCCCGAGGTCGTGATCCAGGCCGCGGGACGGCCCGTCGCCCGCGCGTACCCCAGCGCCGCGAACGCCGTGCCCCGCTCGTCGAAGTGGACGAGGCTTCGGGCTCTCTCGTTGGCGGCGAGGGCCGCGACGAGGGGTGTGGAGCGGGAGCCGGGTGCTACGCAGAAGAAATCCACGCCGCAGCGGACCAGTTCCTCGACGATCAGGTGCGCCCAGAGGCGGTTAGCGCGCGCGGTTTCCAAGGCCGAACGCCCCGGTGAAGTCCTCGATCTTCTGCTCTATCTCGGCCCACTCCTCTTCGGGCTTCGACCCCGCGACGATGCCGGCCCCCGAGAACAGCGCGAGCGTGCGCCCCCTGACGAGCCCTGACCTTATGCCGACGGCGAACTCGGCGGCGTCCGTCCCGACCCACCCGACAGGGCCAGCGTACCAGCCCCGGTCGAAGGGCTCGAGCGCCCGGATGTCCTCCAGCGCCCCCTCCTTCGGGTACCCCCCGACGGCCGGCGTGGGATGGAGCGCACCCAGCAACTCGGCGTCCGTCACCCCGTCCCGCAACCGCGCGCGCACCCTGGAGACGAGGTGGCGCCGGTTAGCAAGCTTCATCTCCAAGACGCCCCCCTCGACCTCCAGCTCCTCGCACAACGGCCGGAGCGCCTCTTCTATGCCGACCCGGACGAACCCGTGCTCCGCACGGTCCTTCTCGCTGCCGAGCAGCTCGTCCCGCAGGTCCTCGTCGTCGCCCGCGGACGCGCCGCGCGGGCGGGTTCCAGCGACGGCCTCGCTCGTCACGAGCCGTCCCTCACGCCGGAAGAGCCGCTCCGGCGACGCCCCGACGAACGCCGTCCCCGGAACGGGCTCGACGTAGAAGTGGAAGCAGCCCGGCGTGGCCTCCCGGAGTTCTCGAAGCACGGAGATCCCGTCCAGATCTTCGGCGAAGCCGAGCCCGGCCCGCCGCGCGAGCACGACCTTGCCAAGCCGTCCTTCGCTGAAGGCCTCAAGCGCCAGCCCGACGTTCTCTTCCCAGCCCCGGCGGTCGGGGGCATCCTCCCGGTAGAGCGGCTCCGGCAGGGCGTCGTCGTCCCCCTCGGACGGCACCCGCATGCCTTCGATCTGCGCCAGTATCTCTTCCTGGCGCTCCCTGTCGCGCGGCAGCACCAGGTTGCACGAGAGCGTCGTCCCCGACTCCCCGACCCGCAGCTCGAAGCGGGGAAGGACGAAACGGTAGGCGCCGAACGGCTCCCACCCCTCCTCCGCCCCGCGCGCCGGATCGAAGCGCCCCCCACCGTAGTAACGGACCTCCGCGTCACCGGCGGCGCGTAGGCGCTTGCCCAGCACGCCGACGTCCTCAGGCCCAGCGCCCGTCTGCAGGTCGGCGGCGCCGGCGGCGGCGTTCTCCGCCCCACCGTCCCGTCCTGACCAGTAGAGCCTCGGGTGCGACCGCTGCTCCCGCAACCACGCGAGCGCGTCGACCGTACCGGCGTCCACCGAGATGCGTGCAACCCGTTCTTCACCCGGGTACTCCGGCGGGGCGGAGAGGGCTCGGCTCACCTTCTCGGCGAGCAGCCAGCGGACCCGCGCGGCGGCGTCCGGCGTGCCGGCGCCCCGAATGCGTCCTCTGCGCTCGCTGCTCAACAAGTCTCGCGCCTCCCGGTCATCTTGCGGACTAGTGTAGCAAGGAGTATCTAGCAGCGGAGCGGCTTCGCTTACAATCCCCGTCCGCTACCCGCCGAGGCGGGGGTACAGCTCCAGATACCGTCCGTAGGCGGCCTCATAGAGCGGCACCTGTTCGCCCGGCAATATGGTCCTTCCGGGCTCGGGGGCGAGATCCAGGGTGTCCTCCGTCGTCCGGTAGACGCCGGAGGCGAGGCCCGCCAGGAGCGCCGCGCCGCGGGCGGAGGCTACGGGCGCGACGCTGTCCGGCAGGAGGCGTAGCGGGCGGCCCAGCACGTCGGCGAGGAGTTGACGCCAGGGCCCGCCCGCCTCCCCGCCGGATCCACCGCCGGCGAGACGGAGCTCGGGTACCGAAGTCCCCGCGTCTTCGAGCGCTTCGAGGCCCTCGCGCAGGGCGAAGGCGACGCCTTCGAGGGCGGCCCGCAGGAGGTGGCCGCGGGCGTGATCGAGGCCCAGGCCGGTCCAGGCGCCCCGGGCGGAGTGGTCGAAGCGGGGCGTCCGCTCGCCGCTCAAGTACGGCAGGAACGAGACGCCGCCCGCGCCGGGGGGGACGGAGAAGGCCTCTTCGTACACCTCTTCCCAGGAGGCGCCGAGCAGCCCTCTGGCCCACTCCAGGGCGAGGCCGGCGTTCTGGATCGCGGCCATCGAGTACCAGAGGCCGGGCGCGGCGGCCCGGTAGAGATGGGTGCGTCCGTTCGGGTCCGGCTCGGGCTCCCGCTTCGCGGCGAAGATCTGAGCCCCCGTGCCGACGGTCAACTGAACGGGCCCAGGCCCCATCAGCCCGCACCCGAGCATCGCCGCCGCCGTGTCGGCCGCCCCCGCCGCGACCGGCAAGCCGGCCCGCAGCCCGAGGCCGTTCGCCGCTGACCGGAGGAGTTCTCCCGCGGCCTCTCCAGAGGGGACGAGCGGGGCGAGGAGGTCCGGGCGCAGGCCCAGGGCCTCGACCACAGGGTAGGCCCAGCGGTCGGAGACCAGGTCGTAGAGCAAAGTGGCCGAGGCGTCGGAGGGTTCGGACGCGGCCTCCCCCGTCAGCCGCAGCCTGAGCCAGTCCTTGGGCTGGAGGGCCCACCGGGCCGCCCCGTAGACGTCCGGCTCGTTGCGCCCGAGCCAGAGTAGGCTCGGGCCGGCCATACCGACGGCGGGCGGGTTGGCGAGCCTGCGCCTCATGTCCGGATTCAGCCCCCGGTAGGCGTCGAGCTCGCCGCCGGACCTGGAGTCCGCCCAGAGCACGGCGGGCCGCAGAGGAAGGCCCCCCGAGTCCGAGAGGACCACCCCGTGCATCTGGCCGGAGAGACCGAGCGCCGTCACCTGCGCGCCGCGCCCGCCGACGGCGCTCCTCGTCGCCGCGACAACCGACGCCCACCAATCCTCCGGGCGAGACTCCGCCCACCCGGAGCGGGGCGAACGGACGGGGTAGGAGGCGGAGCCCTCCCCGAGAACCGCGCCGTCTTCGGCGAGGAGCAGGGCTTTGACGGAGCCGGTACCGAGGTCCAGGCCGAGGAGCACCGGCTAGGCCCGCCGACAGGCGGGACGGTTCTCCGTTACCCGATCGCCCCGTGCTCGATGCCCGGTGAGCGCGGTAGAGAGAGGCGGCCGGATCTCAAAAGGCCAAATCTCCTTCCGCGACGACTTGACGCCCAACCTGCGTTCCTCCACTCGACCCGAGCCCTGGACCCAGAATGATAGGCGGATCACAGGTCCGTTGCCGACCACGGAGAAGAAGCGCACGAGAAAAGCGGGAGGGACCGGATGCTCTCCCGGTCCCTCCCGCTGCCCTGCGCCTCTTCGACTATCAGGTCTTGATGTCTTTGAGCTCCGCCTGGTAGACGACGCGGTCGGCGTAGTCGGGGAGGGTGCAGGTCTGGAGGGTGACGATGTTCTTGCCCTCGACGCGCTTGAGGACGGAGAGGTCGGTGGGCTCCACGATCTTCTTGTTAAAGACCTCGTAGGTGTACTGGCGGCCCTCGGCGTCCTCTAAGAAGATCTCGTCGCCGTTGACGAGGTCCTCCAGGTCGTAGAACGCCAGGTCGCTGTTGGTGCCAGGATAGCCGATGCGATGCCCGGCGATGTAGATGTTGGCCTCCTCCTGCCACGGGAAGCCCGTGTACGGGAGCCGCACGGCCGCGTAGTCGCGGAACAGGGCCTCGTCCGTACCCTTGCCGGTGGGGATCTCGTCGTCCTTGATCTCCGCCATCTTGGGCACGGTGAGCTTGAGGGTCGTGTCCTCGGCCGGCTCCAGCTCGTTGCCCTCGTTCTCCGCGGCTCCACCGCCGCCGGCCTCGGGCGCGACCTGCTGGTCCTTGGCCTCTTCGGTCAACTTCTCGTCTTCGGCCTGCTCCTGGGGCTGCTTCTCGGGCTCCTCCTGCTTCTGAGAACCCCCGGAGGACTGCCCCTCGGAGGGCTGACCCGCCGAAGAACAGGCCGCGAGCGAAGCCGCCACCAGCACCGCCGCAAGAATCAAAACCAGCTTCTTTAAACGCATCTCATCACCTCTCGCTGTCTCCCCACCGATCAACACGTAGGAAAGGTTACCGCCCGAAAATAACAATCGGGTAACATACGGATCAATACTCCATTACACCGCACCACCCGCGAATCCCCGCCGCCTTGCGGACCAGGATCCGTTTTGCCGGCAGTTATCTTAAGCGCGAGCCACCCCGGTGTAAAGGCCCGAACCCCACAAACGCATCACCCCGCGCCCCGCAATACCCCCACCCCAGTACCAGCCTCGCACACACAAGCCGTATTTAGAGGCCGGGTCCCGGCGCGGACAGATCAACGTTCTTGACAATCTAGAACATATGTGTATACTGCACATAGTTGATGTTAATCACTTGAAGGAGGCACATTTTGAAGACCATAGAGAAGACCGGCAAGACGGCGGAGCGGCTCGCGAAGACGAGCGGCGACACGTACAAGCTGATCGTGGACCACTTCGCGGCGCAGCAGGAGCGGAGCGTTCGCTTCGCGCAGGAGGTTCTCGACGGTACGGTGCGCGAGGTTCGGCACCAGGCCGAGAGCAACCAGTCGCTCACGCAGGAGCTCGTAGAGCGGGCGGAGCAGCAGCGCGGTGCCTACCAGACGCTGGTGGGGCAGTCGGTTGACGCTTACATGGACCTCCTCTACGCCCCCCTCTCCTACTACAAGCAGGGCCTGAGGGTTGTGGAGGGTGAGATCGACCGCGCGGCGTTCCCCATCGCCAACTACGACGAGCAGAACGTCGGCGACATCTCCAAGCAGCTCGACGCGCTCTCGGCGGCCCAGATCCGCGAGGTCCGCGAGCACGAGACGCGCAACAAGAATCGCGAGACCCTGATCGACCAGTTCGACCGCAAGCTGAAAGCAGTCTCCGCGTAGGGAGGCTTCAGGCAACAGGCTTCAGCCGTCAGGCTGATAACAGAGAGGGCCGGGGATATTCTCCCCGGCCCTCTCGCCTGTCTACAGCGATTCGCAGAAGATCAGCGCCTCTGCAAAACATCCCTTCAGCTCCTGGCGGTCAGCCCTCTGTTCTTCCTGAAACCTACTTCAGCAAGTCTTTCAGATGCCCCTTCTTCTCCTTCGCGGTGCCGCTGCGTTGGTCGGCGCGGCCCTCGGCCTTCTTGTCCTTGTTGCCGCTGAGGGCGCCGGCCGCCTCTTTCATGCGGCCCTTGGCCTTGTCCATCGCCCCTTCGTTGCGGTCGTCCTGGCCGGTCTTGCTTCGCCTGCCCACAAAATCCTCCTTCTGGCGGATACAACTGCTCCCTTAGACCTCTCCCGGGTAGACGGCGGTTACACCTCCCCGTTCGTGGCGCCGGGGTCGCGGTTCTTCGCGTCCTGAATCGCCTGCCACACCTTCCACGGCGAGGCCGGCATGTCTATGTGGGTGACGCCGAGGTGGCTGACCGCGTCGATCACGGCGTTCACCACCGCCGGCTGGGCGGCTATCGCGCCTGACTCGCCGATGCCTTTAACGCCCATCGGGTTCGTGGGCGAGGGGGTTTCCGTACGGTCCAGGATCATGTTCGGTATCTCGGGGGCGCCCGGGATCATGTAGTTCATCATGGTCCCGGTTACGAGGTTGCCCTCGGAGTCGTAGACCGCTTCTTCGTAGAGGGCCTGCGCAATGCCCTGGGCGATGCCGCCGTGGAGCTGCCCGTCCACGATGGCCGGGTTCACGACAGGACCGCAGTCGTCCACCGCAACGTACTTCGGGATGGTGACCCTGCCGGTCTCGGTGTCCACCTCGACGGCGCAGACGTGGGTGCCGTAAGGCCAGGTAAAGTTCGGCGGGTCGAAGACGTGGCTCTCGCTCAGGACCGGCTCCATGCCTTCGGGTAGGTCGTTCGCGAGGTAAGCGGCGGCGGCGACATCCTGGATAGAGACGTTCGTGCCCGGGGAGCCTGCGACGGAGAAGCGACCGTTCTCGAACTCAATGTCGTCCTCTGCGGCCTCCAGCATGTGCGCCGCGATCTTTTTGGCCTTGTCCACGACCTTCCCGCACGCGAGGCTGAGCGCCACCCCGCCGACAGCGAGGCTCCGGGAGCCATAGGTGTCGCGCCCGTAGGGGGCTATCGCCGTGTCGCCGTGAAGGACCTCCACGTCGTCGAAGTCAACCCCGAAGGCGTCGGCGGCGATCTGGGACCAGCTCGTCTCGTGACCCTGGCCGTGGGGAGAGGTGCCCGTCACGACCTCGACCTTGCCGCTGGCAGACATCCGGACGGAGGCGGACTCCCAGCCACCGCTCTGCAGGCGGACGCCGGCCGCGACCTTCGAGGGTGAGAGGCCGCCGCTCTCGGTGAAGTTGCCGATGCCGACGCCGAGCTGCTTTACGTCTCCGGCCTCGCGGCGGCGGCGTTGTTCGGCGCGCAGGTCGTCGTAGCCCGCGAGGTCCAGGGCCTTTCTCATGCAGGTCTCGTAGTCGCCGGAGTCGTACATCACGCCGGCGGGGGTGGTCGTCGGTTCGTCGAACGGGGGGATCAGGTTCATGATCCGAAGCTCGGCCGGGTCCATGCCGAGCTCGCGCGCCAGGTCGTCCATGATGCGCTCGTGGGCGTAGGCGGCCTCCGAACGGCCGGCACCGCGGTAGGCGTCCGTGGGCGTCAGGTTCGTGAAGACCCCGGTGCATTCGAACGAGTAGGCGTCGAAGGTGTAGAGGCCGGGGTAGGTAAAGGAGCCGAAGATCGCGATGCCAGGCGTCAGGAGCTGCAGGTAGGCGCCCATATCCGCGAGCAGTTTGACCTTCATGCCCAGGATCTTGCCGTCCCGCTTCGCGGCGAGTTGGATGTGTTGGACCTGCCCGCGGCCGTGGGTGCTCGCCAGGTGATTCTCCGAGCGGTCCTCGACCCACTTGACGGGCGTCTTGAGCCTGCGGGCGAGCGCCAGCGCGAGGGCCTCCTCGGCGTAGACGTTCAGCTTGCCGCCGAACCCGCCGCCCACTTCGGGGGCGACTACACGCAGCTTTGTCTCCGAGACGCCGCACACGAGGGCGAGGATGTCTTTGACGAAGTGCGGGACCTGGGTTGAGGAGTAGACCGTGAGGGCGCCGGTCGCGGGCTCGGGGTTCACGACCACGGCGCGGGGCTCGATGGCGCTCGGGATCAGGCGCTGCTGGATGTACCGACCACTAACGACCACGTCAGCCTCTTCGAAGGCCTTGTCTATGTCCCCCGTTCCGAGCGGCCACGTGTAGCATTTGTTTGTGCCGAGATCCTCGTGGACGAGCGGAGATCCCTCTTCGAGGGCGGCCTCCACGTCCACCACCACCGGCAGCACCTCGTACTCGACGTCTATGGACTCAAGGGCGTCCTGCGCCCTGTAGCGGTCGGTCGCCACGACCACCGCAACACCGTCCCCCGCGTGGTTGACTTCGCCGCGGGCCAGGGGCCAGTGGTCCGGGATCTTGATGTCCTCCGTCACCGGCCAGCCCGTCGGGATGCCGATGGCCCATTCCTCCGCCAGGTCCTCGCCGGTAAAGACCGCGACGACGCCGGGCCGTTCCCTCGCGGCTGAGACGTCTACGGACAGGACCTTCGCGTGGGCGTGGGGGCTGCGCAGCAGCGCGAAGTGGAGCATCCCGGGCAGGTGGATGTCGTCCGTAAAGCCGGCGTGCCCGGTGAGAAGCGCCGGGTCTTCCTTGCGCAACACGCTGCTCCCCATGTAATGCTGGGCCGTCTCCGTCATGCCGCGCCTCCTATCTCGTCTTTCGGATCGTCCGGGTTACTCCATCTCCAGGAGGTCCTGGCCCGCGTCCACGGCGTCCTCGTTCTCGACCAGGAACTTCGAGACGGTGCCGTCCTCCTCGGCCTTGACCTCGTGGAAGGACTTCATCACCTCGATCAGGCCGACGGTGTCCCCCACCGAGACGGCGGCGCCTTCTTCCACGTAGAAGTCGCTTTCCGGGTCCGGGCGCCGGTAGAAAGTGCCGGGCATCTGTGCTCTTACGGTCTTCGCCAAGTCTTGCTCCTCCTGCCAGGTGGCCTGCTACGAAACCTTCTCTTCCGACCTTCCGAGGGGCTGCACCTCGACCTCGTTCTCCTTCAGCTTACGCACTATCGTCTCGGCTAGCTTCACGACCCCGGGGGTGTCGCTGTGGACGCAGACGGAGTCGCAACTGACCTCCACCTCGCCGCCGCTCTCGGTCGTGACCCTGCCCTCCTTCACGGCCCGGACGACCCTCTGGGCCATCTCCTCGGGGTCGAGCTCGCCGGCGAGCTTACGGGTAAAGACGATCTGGCCCTCGTCGTTGTAGGCCCGGTCGGCGAAGAACTCCGCCGCCACCGGCTGCCCCATCTCCCCGGCGAGCCTGTAGGTGACGGACGACTCCATGCAGAAAAGGACGAGGCCTGGGTCGACCTGCTGTATAGCCTCGATGATCGCGCGCGAGAGCGCCTCGTCGCGGGCCGCGACCATGTACAGCGCGCCGTGCGGCTTGACGTGCTGCACACCCATCCCGTAGAGGCGGGCGAACTCTCGCAGGGCGCCGAGCTGGTAGACGAGCTCGTCCCGAAGCTCCTCTGGCGGGGCCTGGATCTCCCTCCTCCCGAACCCCACGAGATCCCGATACCCGCTATGCACCCCGACCGCAACCCCATGCTCCTTCGCAAGCGCCACCGTCTTCCTCATAACGTGCGGGTCCCCCGCGTGAAACCCTCCCGCCACGTTCGCCGACGAGATAAACCGCATCAACTCCTCGTCCGCCCCAAAACTGTAAGGCCCGAAGCTCTCGCCCATGTCGCAATTGAAGTCGATGTACAAGGTGCCTCCCCTCGGTCGGCGGGTTTTGAGGTTCTAGGTTCGAGGTTTTAGGCTCGTTTTCCGCATCCCTTCGGCAAAGGTTCTTGCCGCGCTCCGATCGGCTGGCAATCGAACCTCAAGATACGCCAACCACCTTCTCAAAACCTCGAACCTCAAGACCTTATGCCTCAAACCAGTGCGTCCTTTATCTCGGCCAGTCTCTTTCGACGGTCCTCGCGGGCTTCTAGCGCTTCTTCCAGCTCTACGGAGCGGAAGCGGGTCTTGTCGTTGGTCTTTGATTGGGCCAGGCGGTCGCGGTCGGCGCTTATTACGGTGCCGATGGTAGCGTAGCCGCCGCCGGTTACGGCGTCGTTCATGAGGACTATGGGCTCGACGCCGCCGGGAACCTGGATAGAGCCGATCGGATACCCGAAATCCACGACGTTGGCCGGATCGCTGCCGGCACCCGCCGGCTGCTCGCGTTCGACGAATCCCAGCTCGCCGCCCCGGTAACGGTAGCCGACGCGATCCGCGTCAGGGGTAACCGTCCACTCTACGTTTAAGAACTCCTCCATGCTCTCTTCCGTGAGCCGGTAGCTCGCGAGGCCGATGATGACTCGCAGCTCGGTCTCTTTCGTGTAGCGTGGGATATTGTCCGCGTCTACCTTCTTGCCGACCCGAGCGTCGCCGTTTCCGGCCTCGCCGAGCTGGAGCTCGTCGCCTTCCTGGAGAGCGCGGCCGTCTAGTCCTCCTAGCCCGATCAGGGTGTAAGTCGAGCGGCTGTGCATGAAGATGGGGGCGTCTATTCCGCCAGAGACCGTGAGGTAAGAGCGGGCACCGTTCTTGAGGTAGTCGAAGGATAGGACGTCGCCCTCTCTGACTCGCAACGTCTCCCAGGTCGGGGCCTCTTCGCCGTTTATCTTGGGCGGCATCTCGGCGCCGGTGACGGCTATGACGGCGTCCTCGGTAAACTCCAGCTCGGGACCGAAGTACGTGATCTCGAGCCCGGCGGCGCCGTCTCTGTTGCCGACGAGGTAGTTGCCCACCTGGTAGGAAAACACGTCCATCGCCCCACTCGGCGGCATCCCGATGGCGTACTCGCCGAAGCGGCCGGTGTCCTGGACGGTGGTGAGGAGCCCGGGACTCTTGACCCTAATCGCCATAGAGTACCCCCAGGATCTCCTTGTTGTACGCGTGCGGGTCTTCAAGCGCCCGATCCGTGTGGAAAGTGAAGTCCGCCTTTTTATACTCGAAGGAACCGTCCTCCACGCCCGCCCGGATCTCGTCGAACTCTTCCTGGTCCACGCCACGGTATTTCCATACGTCCCCGGGCTTCGGAAACACGATCGAGTCCTCGAAATCCTTCAACCTCTGCTTCACGTCCAACACCGGCGCCGGGGCGAGGCCGTAGAGTTGGTAGCCGCCGGCGCCCTGAACGGAGTAGACGACCGCGAACCCGCCGCCGAAGCCGAAGGCCCGCTCGGGGGTGAAGGTGCGGGGCCGGACGTACTTGGGGACCTCGACCTGCTCTTCGGGCGGGACCAACTGGTAGCACCAGGGGAGGCCCGGCACGAACCCGATCATGGTGATGAGCCACGGCGAGCCGAGCAGGGCGGCTATAAAGTCGTCCTTGGAGTCGTAGCCGTTTATGCGGGCCGAGTACTCCAGGTCCGTCGCTTCGGGGTCCTGGTGGCGGTCCCGGAAGCGCATGAGGGCCTCGTGTGTCCACGGGTCCTCCATCATCACCGGCACGTCCACGACGCGCGTCCGGAGCTCGAAGCCCTTTACGTCGCCGACCTCCTCGTCTAACTCCTTGAGGCGCGAGATGAGCCGGTCCGGGTGCAGCACGTCAGGGTCGATGCGGACCATGTAGGAGGCGTTGGATGGGCAGATGTCCATCACGCCCTCCACGTTCTCCTCCCGGAGCCTGTTCGTGATAGCCATGGCCCTGAAGTTCACCTTGAGGCTCATGGCCTCGGCGAGCTCCACGAAGACGAACTCGTCCCCACCGTAGGTGTAGCGCGCCTCCGGAAGCCCGGTCTCGACGTTAGCGTTCATGCGCTGGGACCTCCCTTTCCCCTTGTAAGAGTGACCGAATAGTACCTAAGGGGGATTTTTGGGTCAATGAATGCTAAAAGGTTACCGTAAACCTCGATGACGAAAGAGAGCCGCAGTTGAAAGTAGCCGCGATGACCCGGGTGGCGCTTATGGCCGCTTTCACCGCCGTGGCGGCCCAGATCACCATCCCGCTCGAGCCGATCCCGTTTACCCTGCAGGTACTGGCCGTCGTTCTCACCGGCCTCTTGCTGGGGCCGCGCTACGGCGCCCTGGCGATGGGGATCTACCTCCTCGTCGGGGCGATAGGCGTCCCGGTCTTCGCCGGCTTCAGGGGTGGGCTCGGCGTCGTCTTCGGCGACACGGGGGGGTACCTGCTAGCCTACCCCCTGGCCGCCGCCCTCGCGGGCCTCGCCGCCGGGGCCACCGCCAAAGCGCCCCGTAGTCGGGCGCTTATTGTGGGGTTCTTGTGGGGTTGCGCGGCGCTGGCCGTGATCTACGCCCTCGGGGCAACGTGGCTCGCGATCCTCGCCGGTCTCTCCCCCGGCGCGGCCCTGGCCGCGGGCGTCCTACCGTTCGTGGTCTTCGACCTGATCAAGGTCGGCCTGGCAACCCTCGTCGCCGTCGCCGTCGCCCCGGCCATCGCCATCTCACGGGCTTAGGGGGCGTGAGGTCCGCGGCGGGGCTAGTATGACGGCACGATCCAGAGGAGGCTGAAGCCCTATGTTCGAGAAAGTGCTGGTCGCCAACCGGGGGGAGATCGCGCTTCGCGTCGTCCGCGCCTGCCAGGAGCTCGGCGTCCCGGCGGTCGCCGTCTATTCCGACGCCGACGAGACGGCGCTGCACGTCCGTCACGCCGACGAGTCGGTCAACATCGGGCCGCCGGCGGCGGGCAAGAGCTACCTGAACGCGGAGCGGCTGGTCGAGGCGGCAAAGGAGACGGGCGCAGACGCGATCCACCCCGGCTACGGCTTTCTCGCCGAGAACGCCGCCTTCGCGAAAACGGTAACGGACGCCGGGATAAAGTTCATCGGCCCGTCGGCGGAGGCCATCGAGAAGCTCGGCGACAAGTCCGCCGCCCGGCGGCTGGCCGGTGAGGCGGACGTGCCGGTCGTACCTGGCTCGGACAACGTCTCTTCGGCTGACGAGGCCGTAGCCACGGCGGAGGAGATCGGGTACCCCGTCATGATCAAAGCGGCGGCCGGCGGTGGGGGCCGCGGCATCCGGGTGGCGGAGAACGAGGAGGAATTGCGTGAGTCCGTGCAGGCGGCGAAGCGCGAGGCCCAGTCCGCCTTCGGGGACGGGACGCTCTACCTGGAGAGGTTTCTCGCCGGCCCGCGCCACGTAGAGGTCCAGGTCATGGCAGATCAGAGAGGCAACGCCATCCACCTTTTCGAGCGCGAGTGCTCGATGCAGCGCCGGCGTCAGAAGGTGCTGGAGGAGTCCCCTTCGCCCGGCATAAGCCCCGAAATGCGGGAGAAGATGTGCGAAGCGGCGGTTCGGCTCGCCCGAGAGGCGGACTACGCCAACGCCGGGACGGTCGAGTTCCTGGTCGAGGGGGACGAGTTCTACTTTATCGAGATGAACACGCGGATACAGGTCGAGCACCCCGTCACGGAGATGCTAACGGGCGTGGATCTCGTAAAGGAGCAGATCCTGGTCGCGGCAGGCGAACCCCTGAGCCTGACACAGGAAGATGTCCCCTTCGTCGGGCACTCGATGGAGTTCCGCGTCAACGCCGAGGACCCGGACAACGACTTCATGCCATCCCCCGGCGAGGTCACGTTTCTGGAAGTACCCGGCGGGCCTGGCGTCAGGGTGGACTCCGCGATGTACGCCGGCTACACCATACCGCCGTTCTACGACTCGATGGTGGGCAAGCTCATAGTCTGGGCGCTGACACGGGACGAGGCCATAAGCCGCGCCCGCCGCGCCCTGCGCGAGTACCGCCTGGAAGGCATCAAGACCACCATCCCCCTCCACCTGCGGTTGCTGGAGGATAAAGCTTTCCGTTCCGGCGACTACCACACGGGCTACCTGGAAGAGTTGCTGGACGAGTAACGGAGATACTTCAGGGGCTCGTCCCGTAGTCCGAGTATACTTTTGTGGGATCGGGCGAGACATCGGAGGGCTTTCCGTGCAAAAGGAGACGCGCGAGGTCACGCGGCGGCGCTTCACCGTCCACGAGTACCACCGGATGGCCGAGGTCGGGATACTCCACGAGGACGACCGCATCGAGCTCATCGACGGCGAGTTGGTCGAGATGACTGCCATAGGCACCCGGCACTTCACCTGCGTGAACCGGCTAACCCATTTGCTCGTTGGAAATGTGGGCGACGACGTTATTGTCAGCGTCCAGAACCCGGTCAGGCTGAACGAGTACTCGGAACCGCAGCCGGACGTGGCGCTGATCCGGGCCAGGGACTACAGGGAGTCGCTCCCTACGCCAGATGACGTGCTGCTCCTGATCGAGGTCTCAGACACCACCCTGGCCTACGACCGTGGGACGAAGCTGTCGCGCTACGCCCAGGCCGGCATCCTGGAGGTCTGGATCGTGGACCTCCAGGGCGAAAGGATCGAACACCACACCGGCCCGTCCGGCGACCTCTACCGGCACGTCGAACTCGCCCGCCGGGGCGAGACGTTCGAGCCCGCCGCGCTATCCGGAATGGACGTTCACGTCGACGACGTACTCGGCTAGAGGGTGACGGTTTACCGATAGGTCGCCCGGGGCACTCTCTGTTGTTTCCGGTTTCAGGTACGGTCACGATATACAGAGGAGTCATACGAACATGAACGCGGTTCCCAACATCACGCTCAACGACGGCAACACCATCCCGCAGCTCGGTTTCGGGGTCTTCCAGATCGAGCCGGGGGACACCGCGCAGGCGGTGAGCCAGGCACTCGAGATCGGCTACCGGCACATCGACACCGCCCAGATGTACGGCAACGAGAAGGAGGTCGGCGAGGCCGTCCACGCCTCCGGCCTCGACCGCGGCGACGTCTTCGTCACCAGCAAGCTCAACAACAGCTTCCACGACCCCGACGACGCCCGCGAGGCGTTAGACACGACGCTCTCGGAGCTCGGCTTCGACTACGTGGACCTGTTCCTCATCCACTGGCCGTTGCCAACGCTCTACGACGGCGACTTCGTGTCCACCTGGAAGACGCTCGAGGAGTTCAAGAGCGACGGCCGCGCCCGCTCGATCGGCGTGTCGAACTTCCAGGTCGAGCACCTCGAGCGGCTGGCCGCCGAGACCGGCACGGTGCCGGCGGCGAACCAGATCGAGGTACACCCCTACCTCACCAACGACGCGGTGCGTGGCTACGGCCGCGAGCACGGGATCGCCACCGAGGCGTGGTCGCCGATCGCGCAAGGCGGGGTGCTCGACGACCCCACCATCGCGCAGGTAGCCGACAAGGTCGGCAAGACGCCGGCGCAGGTCGCCTTGCGGTGGCACATCGAGCGCGGCGACATCGTGTTCCCGAAGTCGGTGACGCCGTCGCGCATGAAGGAGAACTTCGAGTTGTTCGACTTCGAGCTCGAGCCCTCCGACGTCGAGAAGATCACCGCGCTCGACCGGTCCGAGGACGGCCGCACCGGCCCGAACCCGGACACGTTCGCCTACGTCCCGGGCTAGCCTGGACGCAGAACCCGTAGGGGCGCCCCGCGAGGTAAGGGCGCTTCGCGAAGCGCCCCTACGATTGCCGGTTCTCTTTAGGCAACCGAGTCCACGGCGCGCCCCAATATGGCGAGGCCCTCTTCGAGTTCGTCGTCGTTGATGTTGAGCGGCATGAGGGTGCGGATGCAGTTGCCGTACTGGCCTGCGGTGAGGAGGAGCAAACCCTCCTGCAGGGCGGCCTGCACGATCTTTGCGTTTCGCTCTTTGTCCGGGGTCTTGCTCCGGGCGTCGGTGACGAACTCCATGGCGGCCATCGGGCCGAGGCCCCGGACGTCGCCGACAAAATCGGGGTGTTTGTCCTGGATGTCGCGCATGGCGGACATGACCTTCTCGCCGAGGGCGTTGGCCCTGGTGAGGAGGTCTTCTTCCTCGAAGGTATCGAGGACGGCGAGGGCGGCGGCGCACGCTATGGGATTGCCGCCGTAGGTGGTGCCGAGGCCGCCGGCGTGGACGGAGTCCATGATCTCGACCTTGCCCGTGACGCCGGCTATGGGCAACCCACCGCCCATGCTCTTGGCCGTGATCATGATGTCAGGCTCCACCCCGGAGTGCTCTAGCGCGAACATCTTGCCCGTCCGACCAAAGCCCGTCTGGACCTCGTCCACGATCATCACGATCCCGTGCTCGTCGCAGAGCTCGCGCAACTGCCTGAGGTAGAAGTCCGGGAACGGTATGAACCCGCCCTCCCCACTAACAGGCTCGACGATGATCGCCGCGACGCTACTAGGATGCACGGTGCTTACGAACGCCTTCTCTATGGAACCGAAACAATCGCCCTGGCAGCCGCCGGAGCAATCCTTGCCCGCCGGACACCTGTACGCATACGGCGACGGCACCCGGTAGATCTCGGGGACGAACGGGCCGAAACCCTTCTTGTACGGGTCGGTCTTGCCGGTGAGGGTCATGGCGAGCATGGTGCGGCCGTGGAAGGAGTTCTCGAAGGCGAGGACCGCCGGGCGGCCGGTGTAGTAGCGCGCGATCTTGACGGCGTTCTCCACCGCCTCGGCCCCGGAGTTGACGAAGAAGGACCGCTTCTCGGAATCCCCCGGCACGAGCGCGTTGAGCCTTTCGGCGAGCTCTATGTACTCCTCGTACTCCGTGACGTAGAAGCAGGTGTGGGTCAACTGATCGGCCTTCTCCTTGATCGCCTCGACCACGCGAGCATTCGCGTGCCCGACGTTCATGACGCCGATGCCGCCCCCGAAGTCTATGAACGTGTTGCCGTCAACGTCGGTCAGCAGCGCGCCCTTCGCCTCTTGGGCGAACATCGGGGTGGCTATGCCCACGCCCGAGGTCACGGCCCTGTGCCGCCGCTCCATCAACGCCCGGCTCTTCGGCCCCGGTATCTCCGTCTTGATCCTCGCGGAATCGAGCATCCTCGCCACCTCTTCCTGTCGGCCTAACTTTTTCCAGTATACCTTTAAGGTCGGACCGGGATCTACGTCGTGGCTATGCCCCCGAGGGAGACGTATTTGGTGTCCAGGTACTCCTCGATACCCTGGTGCCCGCCCTCGCGCCCGAAGCCCGACTCCTTCAGGCCGCCGAACGGCGCCTGGGCCGTCGATGGCATCCCGTCGTTCGCCCCGATGATGCCGTACTCCAGCCCCTCCGCGAGCCGGAAGACCCTCCCGACGTCGCGGGTAAAAAAGTAGGCGGCGAGGCCGTAGACCGTGTCGTTGGCCCGTCGGACCATTTCTTTCTCCGTCTCGAACGGCATGACCGCCGCCACCGGCCCGAAGGTCTCTTCCCTGGCGACGAGCATCGAGTCGTCGGCGTCCAGCAGGACCGTCGGCGCGTAGAAGTTGCCCCCGGCGGAGCCGTTGCTACCGTTCACTTTCTCTCCGCCCAACACGACCGTCGCGCCCTTCTCTTTCGCGTCGGCGACGTGGCGTTCGACCTTGTCTATGGCCTTCGGCTCGATCAGGGGTCCAACCTCGACGCCCTCCTCCATCCCGTCCCCGACCTTCATCGCGGCCATCTTTTCGGTGAGCTTCTTCGAGAACTCGTCGAGGATGCCGCGCTGGATGAAGATGCGGTTGGCGCAGACGCAGGTCTGGCCCATGTTGCGCATCTTGGAGACGAGGGCGCCCTCGACCGCGGCGTCCACGTCGGCGTCGTCGAAGACTATGAAGGGGGCGTGGCCGCCGAGCTCCAGGGAGAGGCGCTTCATGGTGTCGGCGGATTGCTTCATCAGGAGTTTGCCGACCACGGTGGAGCCGGTGAAGGAGAGCTTGCGTACCCTCCGGTCGTCCATGATCGGGCCGGTGATGGCGGCCGGGTCCATGCCGGCGACGACCGAGAGGACGCCCTTCGGGAGACCGGCCTCCTCGAAGATCCTCGCCATCTCAAGGGCGGAGAGGGGGGTCAGTTCGGAGGGTTTTATGACCATCGTGCATCCGGCGGCGAGGGCGGGGCCGAGCTTGCGCATGATCATGGCGGCCGGGAAGTTCCACGGCGTGATCGCGGCCGTCACCCCGACTGGGCGCTTGATGACGAGGATACGCTTGCCCGGCAGGCCCGCCGGGGCGGTCTCCCCGTAGACGCGCCGGGCTTCTTCGGCGAACCACTCGATAAACGAGGCGGCGTAGACGATCTCGCCACGCGATTCGGCCAGCGGCTTGCCCTGCTCCAGGGTCATCACCGTCGCGAGGTGCTCTTTCCTCTCGTGCATGAGGTCGGCTGCCCGGCGCATGATCCCGGCTCGGTACGCCGCGGTGGTCGCTGCCCACTCCTCTTGCGCGGCAGCGGCGGCGTCTATGGCCCTCCGCATCTCTTCCTGGCCGGCATCCGGCAACGTCGCCAGCGTCTCGCCGTTGGCGGGGTTCGTCACGTCGAAGGTGTTGCCGGAGGCGGCACCGTCCACCCACTCGCCGCCGACAAAGAGTTGCTCGACCAGTCCGGGCAGGATCATTCGGTTCCTCCGTCGTTATAAGACACTGCCAGCGACATTCTACGCCGAATGCGGGGCCCGCTGAAGAACAGCGTCCCGCAGGATCTCCTCTACCTGGTTGAACGACGGCATCCGGGGCGTGTTCGAGATCACGGGGTCCTTCAAGCAGTCCTGGACGATCCTGGCGAGCATCCCATCGGCCACCGTTACGCCCGGCAGGACGTTTCCGCCCATCACCCGGGCGATGAGGTTCTTCACCGCCTCCACGCCCGCCCTCGCGTTTTCCTCGCAAGACGGTGACCTCGCGACGCCGAGGGGGGAGGCGGCCTGCGAGATCTTCTCGGCGCTCACGGGCAAGTTGAAGTCCATCACACCCGGCAGCACGCCGGCGATGGCGACGCCGTGCGGCACGCCCAGCCTGGCGCCGAGCGGGTGCGCGATTGCGTGGCAGAGGCCCAGTCCCGTGCCGGTCGCGAAGGCCTGCCCCGCGAGGTTGGAGGCGAAGAGCATCTGGGATCTGGCTTCGAGATCTCCCCCCCGGGCGACGGCCGTGGGCAGCCAGCCGGAGATCATCCCGACGGCGTGCAGCGCGAGCCCGTCGGCCACGGGGTTGGCGTTGCGCGACATGAGCGCTTCGAGGGCGTGGGACAGGGCGTCTATCCCAGTCGCGGCCGTAATTCCAGGCGGCAGGCCCACGGTGAGGGCGGGGTCAAGGACGCACCTTCGCGGCTTTACGCTCTCGTGGCCTATGTAGAACTTGCGCTCTCCCACGACGTCCGTGATGACGCCGAAGCCGTTGGTCTCAGCCGCGGTGCCGGCGGTCGTGGGGACCGCCACGATGGGCAGGCCGGGGACGAGCTGGGACGCGGGATCTGCAAGGTCGCGCGCGGGGCCGCCGTTGGTTGCGTGCAGGGAGATCGCCTTGGCCGCGTCCATGGCGGAGCCACCGCCCACCGCGACGACCACGGTCTGCTCGATCCCGAAGTCCCTCAGCGCAGAGGCGCCGCTCTCGACGTCGTCCGTGGTCGGGT
>Ga0136627_1000053_pt1 | contig 30544 bp, 30 predicted proteins | sample AntDrymUQ4892206_2_FD_104652 | JGI IMG/M metagenome (GOLD analysis project Ga0136627, IMG submission 104652) | Polar desert sand microbial communities from Dry Valleys, Antarctica - metaG UQ489 (22.06) | ecosystem: Environmental > Terrestrial > Soil > Desert | place: Antarctica: Dry Valley... | reverse complement strand
TGGGGTATAGCCACCGGTCACCACAGCAGACGCGAGGTGGGGGACGACGACATGTGCGCCGAAGCCGGTGAGAACGGCCTGGTAGAAGGGACTGTGCCCGTTGGTGCGGGCTCCCGCCGCTCCCACGGTCAGTGGTAGAGCCTGGCCCCTTGTGCTCCGTCACCTGCGGAGATCTTCGGCCACGCTTGTACCGGCAGCGTCGCGACGAGGGCGTCAGAGCATGGTCAGGGTCTGTCGTCGTGCATGCGTGGGGGTGGGCCGACCAGGCCCACCCCCACGCTGACCGTTACTGCTGGCCTTGCTGCGGATATCCACCGCCGTAGCCCTGATCGGCGGGCGGGTATTGCTGACCGTAGGTTCCCTGCGGGGCCGTAGCCGAACCCTTGCGGTGGGCTAGGACGGAGGCCACACCGAGCAGCACGGCGCCCAAGATCCCGAAGTAAGGCCCAGCGGAGAATCCGTACTCGACGGCGCCCTCGGGTAGCTCTTTGAGCTGGTCGAACAAGGAGCTGGAGATCTCTGACCTCAACAAGATCGCAAACAGCAAGGTGAGCAACGCAAGCGCGCCTGCCACAATCCGAGCCACCAACCGGAACGTGCCCCGGAGCACGATGGCCACCGCGGTTGCCACCAAAGCGAGTACAGAGACCACGATGAAGAACAGGCTCAAGGTATCCGCGCTGGTATCGAAGCTGTCAGGAGCATCCATCAAATCGCCCAAGCCGAGCCCCTCATCATCGATCTTGGCCCAGTCGGCAAAGTAGGAGACAAGAAGAACGATGAAGCCGAGTACCCACGCGGCTACCGCACCCCACTCCAGCGGCGAGAACTTGAAGTCAGTGAAAATGCCACCTCCGCTCGCGCTGTGCTGCGGCGAAGCCGCATAGCCTGGTTGCTGGCCGTAATTGGGCTGCCCAGACCCTGGGGGCACTTGTTGCTGGCCATAAGGTTGCTGACCATACTGCGGATTACTCATATTTCGTCTCCAATGTGTGCACGCATAAACGTCCATGAGGGCTTAGCTGCCCTGAGGCAATGCCGAGCCTACTCGGCTGAGCCTATCTACGGGGGCTACCGCCGTTAACAGCCTCGCCTCCAGCTGGGATTCCGGGTTGACCACCGTCGCGAGTACGCTCGCATTATGCCCGCCGCCACTCGCCCCGAGTTCAGTCCGACTCCACGTGTTGGCGTAGCAACAGCATGCATCCTCTCGGTCGTCATTGCGGTACTGGATTTGATGTCGGGGCCAGAACCTCAACTCGTCGGAATGCTCGTCGCGCCTCCACTGCTCGCCGCCATCGTGGCGGCGTACCGCTGGGTGCTGGGTGTAGGCGGGCTGTCCTTCGCACTTGCCATCGGGCTGTACCTACCACCGGAACCGCAGACGGAGAAGGTTCAGTTGGTGCAGCTAATCGGAATAGTGGTCGCGACCGCTATCGCGGCCGTGGTCAGCGTGTTACGCGTTCAGGCCTCCCAACGCCTAGCCTCGTTGCGGGAACTTGCGGCGGTAGCTCAGCAGGCTGTGTTGCGTCCCATACCCGAACGACTCGGCGACCTAGGAGTCGATGTCCGATACGTCTCGGCCAGCGCCGAGGCTGACATCGGCGGCGACCTTTACGAGGCACTCGACACCCCCTATGGCACACGTGTGCTCATCGGTGACGTGCGAGGAAAGGGGCTGGACGCGGTGCGACTGGCCAGCATCGTGCTCGGCTCGTACCGGCACGTTGCCCATGAACGGGCCGATCTGCGTGCCGTGATGGCAGACCTCGACCGTACCGTCGCGCGATCGGTAGGCGACGAAGACTTCGTCACCGCTTGCCTGATGGAGGAGCGCGGCGGAATGCTGACCGTCCTCAACTGCGGCCACCCCGCACCATTACTGCTGCGCAGCGGCAACGTCATCTCCCTGGACCCACCCGCCGCCGCTCCGCCGTTGGGTTTTCTGGGCGCGGCAAAGCCGCGGGTAGAACGTCTGGAACCCGGTGATCGGATATTGATGTTCACCGACGGGCTGGCCGAAGCGCGGCGAGATCAGGAGTTCTTCCCCATCGAACAACGTGCCTGGCGATTACTGGGACACGGCAGGATCGGCGATGCGCTCCTGTCGCTGGAGAACGCACTCGTTGAATGGGTACGAGGTGGGCTCGACGACGACGTGGCGTTAGTGCTTGTCGAATATCGGGGAACGGCAGGGGCATTGTCCAACCGCGCTGACCGCCCGGCATGGGAATGGGGCGCCCGCCCGCTGACGTGAGGTCGATTTGCCTAACATGGGTGCCCATATCGGGTTACTCGCGAGTAATATCTCGGGTAAGCCCTGCGCTGGGGCGTGGCGAAAGGTGTCGACCGTGAACCACTACCGAAGCAACCTACGCGATATCCGCTTCAACCTGTTCGAAGTCTTAGGCCTCTCCGATCGCCTCGGCAGTGGCCCCTTCGAGCAGTTGAGCATGGATGACGCCGTTAGCGTGCTTGAGGAGATCGAACGTCTGGCCACCACTGACTTCGCCGCGTCTTTCATCGCCGGTGACCGCAACCCTCCCGTCTTCGATCCCCGCACTCATGAGGCAACGGTTCCATCGGAACTCAAGACCTCCTACCAGCGGTTCATCGACGGCGAGTGGTACCGACTAGATCTTCCACCTGAGCTCGGCGGTTACGGCGCCCCGCCGAGCCTGCGGTGGGCAGCGGCTGAACTGTTGTTGGGCGCCAACCCAGCGGCGTTCATGTATGCCGGAGGCGCTCGGTTCGCCGCCATTCTGTACACGTTGGGAACGCCGAAGCAACGCGAGATAGCCAAGCTGATGATCGAACGGCGATGGGCAGCCACCATGGTGCTCACCGAGCCCGACGCCGGTTCTGACGTAGGAGCCGGACGCACCAGCGCCACCGTCCAGCCGGACGGCAGCTGGCATATCACCGGCGTGAAGCGGTTCATCACGGCAGGCGAACACGACCTCGCCGAAAACATCGTCCACTTCGTGCTCGCCCGCCCGGTAGGTGCCGGACCCGGCACCAAGGGCTTGTCCATGTTCATCGTCCCGAAGTTCACCTTCAGTACTGATGGGCAGCTGCTCGAGCGCAACGGTGTCTACGCCACCAACGTCGAGCACAAGATGGGGTTGAAGGCCTCCACCACGTGCGAGCTCACATTCGGTGAGAGGCAACCGGCCGTGGGCCATCTGGTGGGGGGCGTGCACAACGGCATCGCGCAGATGTTCACCATCATCGAATACGCCCGCATGCTGGTGGGAACCAAAGCGATCGCCACGTTGTCGTCGGGTTACCTCAACGCCCTTGACTACGCTAAGCAACGCGTCCAGGGCGGAGACCTCGCCACCCTGGGCGATCCCGGATCACCTCGTGTCGCCATCACCGCACATCCCGACGTCCGGCGGAGCCTGCTGCGGCAGAAGTGTTACGCCGAAGGACTGCGCGCGTTGGTGATGTACACCGCCGATATTCAAGATCGGATAGCGCTCGCCGAAGGATCCGCGGACACCGGAGGTTCAGAAAACGCCGAACCAAAAAACCCCGAAGCGAGTAACACAGACACGCTCGAAGCCTTACGTCGACGCAACGACCTGCTACTGCCGATTGTGAAAGGCTGCGGCTCTGAGCGGTCCTACGAGCTGCTGGGTTCGGAGACGTTGCAGGTATTCGGCGGCTCAGGGTTTTTGCAGGACTACCCGATCGAGCAGTATGTCCGAGACGCCAAGATCGACACCCTGTACGAAGGAACCACAGCAATCCAAGGTCAGGACCTGTTCTTCCGAAAAATCTTACGCGATCGCGGTGCCGCCTTCGGCGCGTTGCTCACGGAAATACAGGCATCACTTGCTCACCGCGCCGGTAACAGTCGACTCGAGGAGATTGCGGTAGCGCTTGAGGCGGGCATCGGCGAGGTCGACTCCATGGCGCGCACCATGTCTGGCTGGGCAGCGGCCAGTAAGCAGGACCCGCGTCAGATCTACCGGGTGGGGTTGAATACCACCCGGCTACTGCTCAGCCTCGGCGATCTGTTGATCGGCTGGCTACTGCTAAGACATGCCTACGTCGCTCAACGTGCACTCGATGCTGGAGCGGGCCGGGATACAGCCTTCTACCAGGGGAAGATCGCGGCAGCACGTTTTTTCGCATCCACGGTACTACCGGAGTTATCCGCGCGACGAGCGACGGTCGCCACCACCACTAGTGAAGTGATGGAGCTGGACGATGCCTGCTTATAGTTCGAGCATATCTATAGTCGGGAGGGCTAGGGCCGGCTAGCTGCTAATTCTGTGGATTGCTGTTGCTTTTCTTCAAGCAGAGTACGTAGTCCGAGGACTCGTTGACGAAATACAGTTCCGTCTGCGAGGGCGGGCAGCCACTGTCACTTTGGGTGTTGTCCAGCCGCTTGATGATCTTGTAGGCATCCTTGTCGTCGCAGTCGGCCGGCTCGGCGGTGTTATCCGACTGGGTAACACACTGCCCGGTCTGATGGGCGTTATTCTCCGACATCTGTTCCAGGAACAGGTATCCGACAACGCTGCAGAGCACCACAAGTAGCACGGCCAGCAGTGTTACGGCCACTACTACGCCCCGTCGGTTGCCACGAGGGGGGTACGCACCAGGAACCGGTTGGGTATATCCGGGCACGGCCGGTTGCGGCACCGTCGGTTGGGGCACGGCCGGTTGGGGCATCGGCTCCGGGAGCGGAGCTGCTGCTGGACCGGCGCCGGGCTCTACGGGCTGCGAACTCGGGGGAACAGCTTGGTGTTCGCCGGTCGCATTAACGGCGGCTGCCGCGTCAGCGGCAATCGGTGTTTCGGCGGGTTGGTCTACTGACAGCGGCGCCGAGGGAGATTCAGGCTGGTCGCTCGCGGTCGATTTCGATGTATCGCTCGTCGGGGTGTACGGCTGGTCAGGCACATCGTCGGGCGTGGAGCTCGAGTCGGGCTGCTTACTCGGGTCGGTCATGCGCGCTCCTCATACTCGATCTAGCCGTGCTTGATGATCCTAGAGTGTCTGGCAATAGATCGTTTCAGCGTGGCTCCGGTTCCTCAGGGCTAGGCTAACCCAACAGCGTCAGCGCCGGGTCGTGTAGGAATCTGCCGATATCGGCAAGGAATTTCGATGCCTGCTCACCGTCGATGCTCCGATGGTCGAACGACACCGATAACGTCGTCACCTGTCGGGGCACCACGACGCCCTCATGCACCCACGGGCGCGGCGCGACGGTTCCTACCGCAAGGATCGCGCCCTGCCCCGGCGGCAGGATCGGCGTCCCGGCATCGACCCCGAAAACCCCGATGTTGCTGATCGAGAAAGTTCCGTCCGATAGTTGCGCCGGGGAGACGTGTCCATTTCGGGCGGCGACACTGATCTGTCCTAGCTCGGCGGCGAGTTGGGCGGTCGATAACGCCCCGGCATCGGTAATCACCGGCACCAGCAACCCGCGCGGCGTGGCAGCGGCGATCCCCAAATTGACCGCGTGCTTGATGACGATCTCACTGGTCGCGTCGTCCCAGCTGGAGTTGAGCTCAGGGTGAGCGCGCAGCGCGAACAGGGTTGCCTTGGCGACTAACAACAACGGACTTACTTTGAGGTCGGCGAACTCCGGCAACTGTTTGAGCTGCGGTATCAGCTGCATGCTGGCGGTGGCATCGACGGTGAGGAAGACCGTGACGTGTGGCGCGGTGAAGGCGCTGGTGACCATGGCCTGCGCGGTGAGTTTGCGAACTCCGGTCACTGCGATCCGCTGCTCGGCTGTGCGCAGCACACCAGCGGGCGCGGCGCCTGCGGCCTGGATCACGTCATGGCGGGTGACGGTCTGGTTTGGGCCGGTAGCCCGGACCAGACCGAGGTCCACACCCAATTCGTGCGCCAACTTGCGGACCGGAGGCTTGGCCCGCGCCCGTGCTGGCTCCTCGGGTTGCGGCGACGCTGCCGGGACAGGAGTGGTAGCAGCAGCTACCGAATCGATGATGCTTTTACGTCGGCGCCGTCCGCCGGCGGCTGTGTCGACGCGGGGCCCGTATCCCACGAGCACGGCGGTGCGACCGTCGTCTGATGTGGTGTCGCGCGGCACGGTCCCGGCTCTGTCACCGGTGGAAGTCTGCTCATCGACCGCGGCTAAGGGATCACCAGCATCTCCGGGAAGCCGGAAGGTGATAATGGGCGTCCCCACATCGACGGTGGCGCCCTGCTCCTGGAGTAGCTCGGCGACGACGCCGCTGTGCGGCGAAGGGAGTTCCACCGCGGCCTTCGCGGTCTCGACCTCGACGATGTTCTGGTTGAGTTCTACCAATTGCCCGGGCTCGACGAGCCAGCGCAAGATATGACCCTCGGTAAGACCTTCACCAAGGTCGGGTAACCGAAACGGCACCGTCGTTGCCATTGCTACAGCCCCTCTCATGGTGCTTCGTCCTGAGCCATACCCGTGGCTTGCCACGGTGTCAGTAGTTCATCACCCGGTCGACGCCATCGAGCACGCGTTCGACATCCGGCAAATAATGCTCCTCCAGCCGCGCCGGCGGGTAGGGGGCATCGAAACCCGTCACTGCGATCACCGGCGATTCCAGCTCGTAAAAGCACTCCTGGGTGACGCGAGCGGCAAGCTCAGCACCCAACCCGGCCGAACCCGGCGCCTCGTGGACCACGACCATCCTGCCCGTTTTCCGCACCGAGACAAACAACGGCGCAAAGTCGATCGGAGACAGCGAGCGTAGATCCAGCACCTCAAGTTCACGCCGGTCGTCGACAGCGGCGGTCTCGGCTGCCGCGAGGCATGTTTTCACCATCGGACCGTAAGCCACCAAGGTCGCGTCACGCCCGGTCCGCAGCAACCGAGCACGGTGCAACCCCAGCACGTCTGCGTTGGATAGATCGACTTCGGTGTTCACGTCGGCTTTCTCCCAGTACCGGCGCTTGGGTTCGAAAAAGATTACCGGATCGTCGCTGGCGATAGCTTGCTGAATCATGACGTAGGCGTCCGCCGGCTGGGCACAACTCACCACCCGCAGGCCGGGGGTGTGGGCGAAGTATGCCTCCGGAGATTCGCTGTGATGTTCAACGGCACCGATGCCGCCACCGAACGGGATGCGAATCACTACGGGCAGTCGCACGCGTCCGGCAGTGCGATAATGCAGCTTGGCCAATTGAGTCACGATCTGATTGAACGCCGGATATACGAAACCGTCGAACTGAATCTCACAGACCGGCCGGTACCCCCGCATCGCGAGCCCGATGGCGGTTCCGATGATGCCGGACTCTCCCAGCGGGGTATCGATGACCCGTGCTTCCCCGAAGTCTTCAGCCAAGCCGTCGGTGACGCGGAATACCCCACCCAGCACGCCGATGTCCTCGCCCATGAGCAGCACCCGGGAGTCGGTCTCCATGGCAGCACGCAGACCCTCGTTGAGAGCCTTGCCGAGTGTCATAACTGTCACGACTTCCTCCAGCCGGGCACACGAGCCGACGCCGCATCCGGCTCGAGCACCGAGTCGTCAAAGCCGTCCAGGTAAGCCCGGTACCGGGCTTTTTGCCGATCGAGTTCAGCGTGCGGCTCGGCGTAGACGTGGTCGAGCATCGTCTCGGGTAACGGATCGGGCATGGTGAGCGTGAGGTGGCGCAGCTGGGCGGCGTGTGCATCCGCTTGCGCCGCTACCGAATCGAAGAACTGCGCATCCGCCAGCCGTTCGCGTTCCAGGAAAGCACGGTACCTGATGATTGGGTCACGCTGCCGCCAATACTCTTCTTCGCTGGCGTTCCGATATCGACTGGTGTCATCGGAGGTGGTGTGGGCCGCCATGCGATAGGTGACGGCTTCGACAAACGTCGGGCCCTCGCCTACTCGTGCCCGCTGCAATGCGGCTTGCGTCACCGCGTAGCACGCCAGCACATCGTTGCCGTCGACTTGGACACCTGGCAGCCCGAACCCCGCTGCCCGGTTATACAGCGGAATCCGACTCTGTCGGCGAGTCGGAGCGGAGATGGCGTACTGGTTGTTCTGGCAGAAAAACACTACGGGGGCAGCGAATACGCTCGACCAGATCAGCGCCTCGTTAGTGTCACCTTGGCTGGTAGCGCCGTCGCCGAAATACGCGATGACCGCGGCGGCGTCATCCTTGCCCACCGGGCCGTCTTTCGTGATGCCCATCGCGTAGCCGGTGGCATGTAACGTCTGGGCTCCGATCACGATGCTGTAGCCGTGAAAGTTGGTGGTTTGCCGATCCCACGCCCCGTGGTCCACACCTCGAAACAGCCGTATCGCACTCATCGGGTCGAGACCCTTACACCAGGCCACCGCATGTTCCCGGTAACTCGGAAACACCACATCCTGCCTGCGCAGTGCCCGCCCGGAGCCGATCTGAGCTGCTTCCTGACCCAGTAACGAAGCCCACAGCCCCAACTCGCCTTGACGCTGCAATGCGGTGGCTTCGGCGTCGAGGCGACGCACCGTCACCAGATCTTCATACAACCCTCGATACTCGGCAGATGTGAAGTCCACCGAGTAGTCGGGATGTTCGCGGCGCTGTCCGGCGGGGTTCAGCAGCTGCACGAAAGACTCGTGTTCGGCCATAGCTCCAAGCATGGCAGAACTGCGTGACACGCGCGCACGTTGGCGCCCGGACCCACTTCGATCAGCTGCTAGCGGCAGATCGAAGTTCTGCCGTACAGCACTTGATCGATCCGTCGTCTTTTCCCAGCTCAGGAAGGTCCACGCAGATCGACTCATAGCCGCGTTCCACCAAGGCGCGCCGCAGCTGTGAGTCACCCGGGGGCATCACAACGTGGTGGCCGTCACTGACGGAATTACGACTAAAGCTTAAAGGCGTTATGGTCGGCGGTGTGAATCTGGCCGATTTGAAGGCGAATCCTGCGGTGATTCCGCAGCTGGTTGCGCATCAACGGATTCGGGTCTCCGAGCTTCGACCTGCCAGTGAGGTGGCCTGTGGGGCGCAGCTATGGACGCTCGACGACGGCGCGCAGTTATTCGCAAAGTCGCGTGCTGGAGCTCCGGCGGGCTTCTTCACCGCGGAAGCGAGCGGCCTGAATTGGCTCACCGAAACCTGCAGCGTCCGCGTCCCGGAGGTGATCGCGGCACTAAAAGAGTTACTGGTGCTGCGGTGGGTGCAGCCGGGCGAACCGACACGAGCCGGTGCGAGGGAGCTTGGCATTCAACTCGCCGCGATGCATCACAACACAGATGCCGACATGTTCGGCGCTCCGCCCGGGGTCGGCCTAGAACGCGGATTCGTTGGTGTGCTTCCGCTGGACAACACACCCTGCTCCGATTGGGCGCAGTTCTACGTGACGCGCCGACTGGAACCCTACCTACGCCGGGCGCGTGATCACGGGGCACTCGATTGTGAGCAGGCGGGCGAGCTTGTGGCACTGCTCGATAAGGTTCCCGACCGAGCCGGGCCGCCGGAGCGACCCGCACAAATCCACGGCGACCTGTGGTCGGGCAATGTGCACTACGACGACGCCGGGCATCCTTGGCTCGTGGACGCGGCAGCGGCGCATCTAGGCCACCGCGAAACCGACCTGGCCACCTTGCGGTTGTTCGGCGCGCCGTTCCTGGCAGATACACTTCTCGGTTACAACGAGCGGTATCGATTGGCAGACGGCTGGCCGGAGCGCATCGCGCTGCACCAACTCCACCTGCTACTGGTGCACGTCGTGATATTCGGTGGTTCCTACGTAGGTCAGACTTTACAAGCGGCGCGCGCACTGCGATGACGCGGACGACCAGGTGCAGCAAAGTGCCGTCTTCAGGGAAAACGTCGTATAGCGCTATCGCTAGACAAACTAATATTCGCCTAGCAAGGAGCGTCTGCCGGTGATCTTCCTACTCGTCGTACTGGTCACCGTCGTGGCGATACACAGCTACCTGTGGTACCGACTGTTTGCATCCACCTCGGGTGCCCGGGTTCGCCGTTTCGGCGGCTGGGTTCTTTTCGCGTTGGCCGCACTCGCCGTTGCTGCCGTCATCGCCCCCCGCATCGATACTCTTCCCCTACTCGTGCGGCATGTAGTGCAATGGTCGGGCTACCTGTGGATCGCGATGATGTTCTACCTGCTGCTATGGCTGTTGCCGTGGGAGCTGCTCCGGCCATTGCTGATGCCCCTTATTCGACGCTACTTACCGACACGTCGATCCAGCGGTGGCCGCGACACGCTTAGCGCAGCTGCCACCGAGCGTGACAAGTCCGCCGATCCGGACCGGCGCATAGTGCTGGGCCAGGGAATAGCCATCCTGGCCGGAGTAGGAGCGGTGAGCACCGTCGGCTACGGCGTGACGAAGGCTTTCGGGGACTTTGATGTCACCCGCGTCCCCATCACCTTGACCAAGCTCGACAGCAGACTTGCCGGCTTTCGGATCGGCATGGTGGCGGATATTCATATCGGAACCTATGTGGGCCGATCACGAGTAGCCGAGATCGTGCGCGTCATCAACAACGAACAAGTGGATCTGGTGGCGATCGTCGGCGACCTAATGGACGGCAGCGTGAAAGAGCTGGGCCGTGACGCCGCGCCGTTGCAACGGCTGCGATCTACGTATGGCACGTTCTACGTCACGGGCAATCACGAGTATTACTCTGGCGTGGAGCAGTGGGTGGAATACCTGCCCACCCTGGGAATCACCGTGCTGCGTAATCAGCGTGTGTCGGTCGAACACGGCGGAGCGAGTTTCGAGTTGGCGGGCGTCAACGATGTCAGCGCCGATCCCCAGGTATACGGTCGTAACGGCAGCGATCTGGACGCGACGCTGGCGGGCAGGGATCGCGGCAAACCCGTAGTGCTACTGGCGCACCAACCGGTCATGTTCGACAAAGCGGCCAGGGCCGGCGTTGATCTTCAACTATCCGGACACACCCACGGCGGCCAGCTGGCGCCGTTCGGCTGGCTGGTGAAAGCGCAGCAAGGCGTGATCTCCGGCCATAAGAGACGCGGCGACAGTCAGCTCTACGTCACCCGGGGAGCTGGATTTTGGGGACCACCGGTTCGAGTCGGAGCATCACCTGAGATCACGATCGTCGAACTACGGTCGAACAGCTGACGCGCTACGCGCAATGGAGCATGATAGGCGCTACCACGTGCTAATTCAGCCGTGGTAACCGCGAGGATGAAAAGCTCATGAGCACGTTGATCTGGATCGGCGTCGGTGTCATCGTGTTGGCCGTTGCCATCTGGTTTCTTGTGGTGTACAACCGGCTCGTTCGCCGGCGTAACAACGTGGAGGCGTCGTGGGGCCAGATCGACGTGCAGTTGGTTCGGAGGCACGACCTGGTTCCCAACCTGGTCGCGGCAGTGCAGGGATATGCCGCCCATGAACGCGCGACCTTGCAGGCGGTCACGGCGGCTCGTACCGCGGCCATATCAGCGGGAAGTCCTGGCCGGAAGGGAACGGCCGAGACCGTGCTCACCGGTGCGCTGCAAGGCCTGTTCGGCCTCGCCGAGGCCTATCCCGAACTCAAAGCCGGTGCCAATTTCCTCGCGCTACAGCGAGAGCTCGCGAACACCGAAGACCGCATCACCTATGCCCGGCAGTTCTACAACGATGCGGTGCTCGGGCTCAACAACGAGGTGCAGTCGTTCCCGAGCATGATCGTCGCCGGAACCACAGGATTCACGGTGCGGGAATACTTCCAGGCAGAACTTGGTGCTTATCGACCGGCCGGGGTGCAGTTCTAGGTCGGTGACGATCGGTGGTGAAGGAGCGCGAAGTGACGACAGACCGGGTTGCCACCGGCTGGCTGGAAGGAATCGATCTGTCGTGGGAGGCACTACTGCCGGTGGCCGCTACCTCCGTCGGTGCTGTCGCCGCGTGGTGTGTGCTGCTGGGTTTAGTGGCGTACCGGACTCGAGCCGGATTCGTGACACGGGCGGCCGCCAGCCAGGAGCTAGGTGCTGAAACACCCGCGCTGGCGCATCTGGTCACGAACCGGTGGGAGTGCGGGGAAGAAGCCGCCGAAGCGACGCTGGTGGATATGGCAGCCAGGGGTTACCTCGACATTTCGCCCGTGGGTCCCGCCCCGGAGCAAGCCGTGTGCACCGTGAAGGATCCGTGGCCGCCGGACCTTACGCCGTACGAGCGGACCGTGATGAGTCGTGTGGAACGCGTCGCCGGTAACGGAGCCGTACCGTTGGCGGCGTTGGCGCATGGTTCACCTGGCGAGGCCGAGTTTTGGTTCAGGGATTTCCGAGCCCAGGTGGTGCAGCACGCACGCTCAATGGGTCTTTCCCGCAGCCGAGTCTCCACGGGCGTTCGAGTAGCACTCGTCAGCGCGGCACTGGTGCCCAGCGGGGTAATCGCCGGGGTTGCCGCGGCGAGCTTTGGTCATGCGGCGTTCGCACTACTGGGGCTACTCGCCTACGTTTTCCTGGCTCGCTCCGTGTGGTGGGTGCGGGGGGAGCGCGATACCGAGGCCGGCCGGCAGGCAGCCTCCCGATGGTTGGGAATGCGCGCGTATTTGGAGCTGCATCCCTCATTCGCCGAACTGCCACCGACCGCTATCACGCTCTGGCACCGTTACCTCTCGTACGCCGCGGCGCTCGGTGTGGCACGCCAGGTACTGCGGGTCCTAGAACTCGGCCCCGGCGACGATCACAAGGCATGGTCTGTGTACGGCGGAACTTGGCGGCGGCTTCGGGTCCGCTATCCGCGCAGACCGTCGTGGGGCTGGGCGCCGTCCCGCGGCATCGCAACCGGCATCGGATGGCTGGCGTGGGCGGCGCTCGTGGTGTTTCTGACCCGGGAGTGGATTTCGGTAGCGTGGGTTACGCCGCTAGCTATCGCGGTCATCGCCGTAGCCAGCACGCTTGGTGGGGTCTATCTGGTGTGCGGTTTCATCGATCTGGTCTCGCCGTTATACCTCGACGGTTTGGTGCTGCGAGTGCGGGAACGTACCCGTTTTACTCCCTTCGCCAACCGATACGAGCCCAAACGCAGCCGGACATACATTGCGCTCGATCTCGGCAAGGGCGAGACCGCAAAAGCATGGGTGATGGCACCGTCGCTGCGGTACGAGGCCGTCGAGGGCGAGATAGCGCGGATTAAAGTGGGTCGCTGTTTCGGTCAGGTGAGGCGACATGACGCGGTGCGGCACAGCTGGGAGCAGCCAGCAACACCGATCGGAATTCCCAGCCACGACACGCCTAACGCTCTCTAGACGCATCTAGGATAGAAGCTATAATTTCCGATACTCTCTAATAATGGATCCGATACGTAACCCCTATGCCCCGGGCGCCGGGCAGCGGCCGCCGGAGCTGGCTGGACGTGACGCCGAGCTTGCACGGTTCGATGTGGTGTTGGAGCGGGTGGCGAAAGGCCGGCCGGAGCGTTCGCTTGTGCTCACCGGGCTGCGTGGTGTCGGCAAAACGGTGCTGTTGAACGCACTGCGCTCCGCGGCGCTGGGTCAAGGCTGGGGTACCGGGAAGCTGGAAGCCCGGCCCGACCAGTCGTTACGCCGACCGGTCACCGCGGCACTACATATGGCCGCGCGGGAGCTTGCGCCTCGGCACCGGGCTCCTGACCGGGTGGAGGAGTTCTTGGGGGTACTTAAGTCCTTTGCGCTGCGCGGTAACCCCAGCGGTACTAAGTTACGTGAGACCTGGCGCCCCAACATCGATGCACCGGCCGCGGTGGGGCGCGCCGATTCCGGCGATATCGAGATCGATCTCGTGGAGCTGTTTACCGATGCATCCGAACTGGCGCGAGACGTGGGAGCTGGGATTGCGCTGTTCATCGACGAGATGCAGGACCTGGCGGCTGATGATGCGTCCGCGATCTGCGCGGCATGTCATGAACTCTCGCAGCGTGGCGGACCCTTGATAGTGGTGGGCGCGGGGTTGCCGCATCTGCCGAGTGTGCTGTCGGCAAGTAAGTCGTATTCGGAGCGGCTTTTTCGCTATCTGCGGATCGGCCGACTGGAGCGGGCAGCGGCCGACCAGGCGTTGGTGGCCCCGGCGGAGCGTGAAGACGTCACATTTACCCCGGAGGCCCTCACCGCGTTGTACAAGGCGGCGGACGGCTATCCGTACTTTGTGCAGGCGTACGGAAAGTTCACCTGGGACGTGGCTCCGGCCGCACCGATTACCGCACGTGACGTGGCGGTGGCCGCTCCGGACGCCCAAGCCGAGCTGGCGCTGGGTTTCTTTGGTTCCCGCTATGAGCGGGCAACGCCGGCGGAGCGGGAGTATATGCACGCGATTGCGTCGCTGTCCGCCGGTGACGAACCGGTGGCAACCTCCGATGTTGCGATATCGCTCGGCCGCAAACCCTCGAGTCTCTCGCCCGCCCGCGACGGACTACTGAAAAAGGGGCTGGTGTACTCCGCCGAACGCGGCAACATCGCGTTCACCGTGCCGCACTTCGCAGGTTTCCTGCGAAAAGTCATATAGTGCAGGTTTCCTGCGAAAAGTCATATAGCGCAAGTTTCTTGCGACAGGTGACATAATGCAGATTTCCCGCGACAGACGGCATCGTGCAGGGAAGGCCCGAGCCTAATGGCTCGGGCCTTCCCTGGTACTTATGACGTTACCGGCTGCAAGCAGCGATTAGTCGTTATTCGATGTCGCCGATGCCGACAACATCGATGTCTTCAATGTTGGTCGGGACGTAGGTGATGTTGTCGGTCAGAATGTCGTTGTTGTTGAAGCTGCGATTGAAGCTGTTGTCAACGCTGACCACGTTGAGGACGTTATTGTCGTCGATGTCGCCGATGAGACCGCTGTCGTCATTGTTGTTGCTGCCGCCCCAGCTACCACCGTTGCTGCCGCCGCCGCTGTGGCCGCCACCGTTGCTGCCGCCCCAGCTACCACCGTTGCTGCCGCCACCGTTGCTGCCGCCGCTGTTGTGGCTGCCACTGGCGTTCTTGCTGCCATGGCCGTTGCTGCCGCCACTGTCGCCCCAGCTGCCGCCGTTGCTGCCGCCACCGTTGCTGCCGCCACCGTTGCTGCCGCCGTCTTCGATGTCGCCGACACCGGCAACATTGACGTCTTCAACATCGGTATCGATAACAGTGGTGTTGTTGCTCAGAATGTCGTTCTTGTTGAAGCTGTCATTGAAGCTGTCCTCGACGTTGACCACGTTGAGGACGTCATTGTCTGTGACGTCGCCGATGATACCGCTGTCGTCGCTGCCAAGGAAGTCGTCATTTGCCTGCGCGGCGGCGGATCCGGCGAGGACGATTCCACCGGCAATGGCGCTGGCCTGCAGGGTGCGGCGAATGATCTTGTTCATTTAGGTTAGGTACCTTTCATGCGTATGAGTGTTGTTCCGGGTGAGCGGCGATCAGGGGAGGATACCTTGATCTTCGTTCCGCTCGGGGACGCTGAGTTTGCTGCAACTAGCCAAAACGCGGCGTGACCTACTTGAGGGCAGACGGTTCTATTTAGCGAGCTGAAGAACACCGCACCGGCACCCGCGTCAGGCGAGCCCGCTGTGGAGCTTGTGTTCGACTTTCTTCCCTTGCTCGTGTCGACAGCTAAAAGTGCTGTTAGACACGAGTGGGGCGGTCAAGATAAGCACTAACTCCTCGACCTGCGGCGAGCCATATAAACCGCAGTTCTGGCTGCGGTGTAAACCGCTCCGGTGAACTACGAACTTGTGGCCGCGCTCAATACCCTCAACGAGGCGGGTCCTCAGTTGGTTACGACCTGCGCGAAAAATCTTTGGAAATTTTCTCGCGGGTACCCTGACCGGCATGCGGCGCGGCTTGGGTAGAGCGTCGGCCTTAGAGTCTCACCCAGGTGAGCCGAACCCCTAGCCGCCGACGCTCATGTCGACGAATCGGCTGAAGTGCCCCTGGAACGCTACGGTAATCACATCCGTAGGGCCGTTGCGGTGCTTGGCGACGATGAAGTCCGCCTCGCCGGCGCGGGCGGACTCCTTTTCGTAATAGTCGTCGCGGTGCAGCAGGATCACCACGTCACTGTCCTGCTCAATGCTGCCCGATTCGCGAAGGTCGGACAGCTGCGGACGCTTGTCGGTCCGTTGTTCGGGGCCACGGTTGAGTTGACTTACCGCGATCACCGGCACCTGGAGCTCTTTAGCCAGTAGTTTCAGCCCTCGCGATAGTTCGGCCACCTCCTGCTGTCGGCTCTCCACCCGCTTGGCGGAACTCATCAGCTGGAGGTAGTCCAGCACGATCAGCTGTAGATTATGCCGCTGTTTAAGGCGGCGGGCCTTGGCACGTACCTCCATCATGGTCATATTCGGTGAATCGTCGATGAACAGCGGAGCCTCACTGACCTCGCCGATGCGTCGAGCCAGCTTCGTCCACTCATCCTCGGACAAGCGCCCGGAACGCAGATGATGCAGCGGGACCCTGGCTTCGGCTGACAGCAGCCGCATCGTGATCTCGATCTTGCTCATCTCGAGACTGAAAATTGCCGACGGCAGGTTATGTTTGATCGACGCCGAACGCACCACATCCAGCCCCATCGTGGATTTACCCAGGCCGGGTCGGGCCGCGACTATGATCAGCTGCCCGGGGTGAAGGCCGTTCGTGAGGGCGTCGAGGTCGGCGAAGCCGGTGGGCACGCCGCTCATCACGCCACCGTGGGCGCCGATGGTCTCGATCTCGTCCATGGCCGGCTGGAGCAGGTCGGCCAGCGGGGTGTAGTCCTCACTGGTGCGTCGATCGGTGACGTCGTACACCGCCTGCTGTGCACGGTCGACGACATCGTCGACATCGCCGTCGCCTTGACGAGCGGCACCGTAGCCCAACTGCACGATCCGCGTGCCTGCCTCCACCAGGCGTCGCAGCACGGCGCGATCGGCGACGATGCGGGCATAGTAGGCGGCGTTGGCGGCGGTGGGCACCAGTGAGATCAGCGTGTGTAAGTACGGCGCACCGCCGATCCGGGCCAGGTCGCCTCGATCACCGAGAGCGGACGCCAGGGTCACCGGATCGGCGGGCTCACCCCGACCGTACAAATCCAAAATCAGGTCGAAGATGACGGCGTGCGCCGGGCGATAGAAGTCGCCGACGCGTAACACCTCCACCACATCGGCGATGGCATCCTTGCTCAACAACATGCCGCCGAGCACACCTTGCTCGGCGGCCAGATCCTGCGGGGGAGTGCGGTCGAATTCCGCCGGTTGCGTTATCGCCGGTGCCGGACGCATGTCGTGCACAATCGTCATATCCAGCCCCTCACCTGGTTGCTGCGTCGCTGAGTTGCTTGTCGAGTAACTCAGCGATACCAGCACGCTGTGACAGTGGCGCCGATACGCCGTGGCTGGTGCGGGTGGTGACCCTACAGTGCCCCCACACCACTACTCAAACCGTGCTGTGGACGACGTTGTGTGTACATTGGGGAGAACTCTCCCAGTCATGCACAGCACGGCCCGCTCACTGGGGACAACCTGTGTACTAGCTGGGTGGCTACCCAGTTGAGCTGGGAAAACAACATCCACCTACTGTGGATAAAAGTTTTCTGGAACTATTTTTCCGCCGCTACCTCTAGCGAGAACTGAGTCGTGACATCGGGGTGCAGCGCCACACTGACTTGGTGACGCCCGGTGCTCTTGATAGGACTCGCCAGCTGCATCCGCCGCTTATCCAGCTGGGGGCCACCGGCCCGTAATACCGCGGCTGCTACGTCGGAGGTAGTCACAGCACCGTAGAGTCGGCCTCCCGCGCCTGCCCGGACTTCCAGCGACACCGCCAGGTCTCGGAGCTGATCGCCGGCCGCGCGTGCGCCGTCCAGGTCCGCGATCTCGCGAGCCTTTCGCGATCGCTTGAGCTGCTCGGCTTGTTTGGCGGCGCCCCGCGTGGACGTAACAGCCAGACGCTGCGGCAGTAGATAGTTTCGGCCGTAACCGTCTTTGACGTCGACGACATCTCCGGCAAGACCCAGGCCGTTAACTTCGTGGGTAAGGATGACCTTCACATTGGTTCCTAGTGTTCGTTTGGACGATCTTGGGTTTGAGATTTACAGCAGAAAGGCGCTCAGTAGGTCATCTGCCAAGGCCGCAGGAGCCGCCGCGTACGGCAATGCACCTTAACTTCGGCGAGCCGAAGCGGAATAGCGTGGAAAGGTGGCTCAAGAACAGTAAACGCCGGCAGGGGCCTACTGACGCCGTTCATCAACGAGCGGAGCTGGTGTAGGTGAGTAATGCCATCTCGCGGGCGTTCTTAACCGCGGTCGCGATTTGACGTTGCTGTTGGTTACTCACCCCGGTAACCCGACGGGCACGAATCTTGCCGCGATCGGAGATGAATTTACGCAGCAGGTTGGTATCTTTCCAGTCGATATAGGAAATTCCTGCAGCGTCGAGCGGGTTGGCCTTTTTCTTGATGGGCTTACGTTTTTCGGCCTTGGAAGATGTCTTGGAAGACGTTTTAGAAGCTGTTTTTGAACTCACATCAAACTCACTTCATGCTGGGGTCGGGCGGATGTCTACGGCTGGATGCCTAATGAGAACACGACAAATCTAGAACGGCGGCTCGTCGGCGGCGGGTTGAGCACCAGCACCCGGGGTAGCCGAGGCCCACGGATCATCGCTTCCGGATGAGTTGCCACCAAAGCCACCGCCGCTACGACTGACCTTGTTGATCTTGGCGGTAGCACTGCGTAGCGACGGGCCGACCTCGTCGACTTCGACTTCGAAGACGGTACGTTTTTCGCCTTCCCGGGTCTCGTACGAACGCTGCTTGAGGCGCCCGTGCACGATGACCCGGGTACCGCGCTGCAGTGATTCGGCCACGTTCTCGGCCGCCTGCCGCCAAACGTTGCACGTGAGGAACAGGGATTCCCCGTCTTTCCACTCATTGGCTTGCCGGTCGAATGTGCGCGGCGTGGAAGCGATCCGAAATTTGGCCACTGCCGCACCGCTCGTAGTGAAACGAAGCTCAGGGTCATCGACGAGGTTGCCTACTAAAGTGATGCCTGTGTCGCCTGCCATGTCACTCCTTAGCTAACGCTGATCAGGACGAAGGACTTTGGTGCGTATCACCGACTCGTTGAGCCTTAACTGTCGATCAAGCTCACTTACCGCAGCCGGCTCAGCTTTGAGCTGCAAGACGGCGTAGATACCTTCGTATTTTTTACCGATCTCGTAAGCCAGGCGACGTCGTCCCCAGATGTCGATACTGTCCACAGCACCGCCGGAGTCATCGATGACGGTGAGAAAGCTCTTGAGTGAAGGCTCAATGGTGCGCTCTTCTAACTCGGGATCGAGGATTACCATTACCTCGTAATGACGCAAAGACACAACCCAACCTCCTATGGACTATCGCGGTCACGGAAGTTCCGTGACAAGAGGGCTGCCGCTACACGGCGTGTGTATCGCTATCTGAAATAGCCAGCTCAGCCTAACAGGCGCCAGGACGGGCCTGCCCAGCGCTCTGTTTGGTCGCCGCGGCACCGCCACTGATGATCAGCCACGTAGCACGGTTCTGCGCCGCGCTACCACCGCACGCGTTGCCGCACTGGCAACACCGATCAACAGCACCGCCGCTACCAAGATCAGTAGCCCGGCCCACCCATCCTCAGTGAAGGCGGACAGGGTGCTTTTAGGGGCTGCCGCGTCATCTGCGCCCGACCTGGCACGTCGTGGCACGTCGGGCTCCAGCGATCCATTGGTGCCGGGAGCACCGAAGTCCCATACTTCAGAAGGACTAGGTTTGCCAGGTTTGCCAGGGTTGCCAGGGTTGCCGGGCGTGCCAGGCTCACCGGTGACTTCGGGCGTACGAGAAGGAACACCCTGCGATGCCTGAGCCGATTTAGCCACAGCATCTGGCAGTTCGGCTGCCGAATTGCCAGGCACGACGGAAGGGCTCGGCAGCGGCGGGGGAGCAGCCGGAGCGCTACCCTGCGACACCGCGGCGACTCGGACCGTGCCGCTACTTCGGAGCGCTTCGCCCAGCACGGCAACTTTCGACGGTGTTACCGATGCGCTGAAACTCTGCGGCCGAGAGCCACCCGGAAAGTCGTATCGCTGTGCTTTACCGGAAGGCAGGGTACTGCTTGCACCGGCAACCGCAAGGGTAAGGCTCGCTCCACTGTTGTTGACAAACGTCACCGTGCCGCCGGCACGCACCTTAACTTCACTCGGCGAAACAGTGAGGTCGTTCAACAACCCCAACGGGTTCACCGCCCCGCTGAAGCGCATGGTTGCCGAACCGACATACGTCGATTTTGCCAGCATTGTTGTCGACGCGGCATCGGTGGTCTGCGGCACCACCATGGCTAGCACTACCGCGACTGCCACGACGACCACGACCCGAACCAATGGCCTTGTCCCGGCGACTCTCACAACCAGCGACTGTGGCCGAACCAGCACTCTTGACACGGAATCTCTTTCTCTATAACGGATCGCCACCATGTAACCCTGATCGCACGAGGCCGAAACCTGCCGAACCCGGTCGCCGACCATAAACGCAACAGGCCGTAGCCTACGCTACATGCGTATAGGTGCCCATGTAAGTCCAGCCGATCCGCTTGACGAAGCCGCGGTTCGGGACGCCGATATCGTGCAGTTCTTTCTGAGTAATCCCCAGAGTTGGGCTAAACCGACGCCCCGGCCCGACACCGCATCGCTCCTCGCAAGTGACCTCGCGATAGTGATCCACGCGCCGTACCTGATCAACGTAGCCACCACCAACAACCGGGTGCGCGTGCCTTCCCGGGGGCTACTAAGCGCCTACGCGGCCGCGGCGCACGACATAGGCGCGCTTGGTGTCGTAGTGCACGGCGGCCATTTGCCCATCGAAGATGATCCGGCCGTCGGAGTCGAAAATTGGCGTAAAACCTTTGAATACGCCGAACGCGAGGGGGGTTTTGCTACGAGGCTGTTCATCGAGAACACCGCGGGCGGGAAGAATGCCATGACACGTAACTTCGATCGCTTCGCCCAGCTCTGGGATGCGATCGGAGGTTTCGGGCCGGGGGTGTGCATCGACACCTGTCATGCTCACGCCGCCGGAGAGGAACTCGGCACCGTCGTGGACCGCATAACGGCGATCACAGGGCGGATCGACCTGATTCACGCCAACGACTCCAAGGACGAGTTCGGCTCCGGTCGTGACCGGCACGACAATCTGGGCAATGGCCGGATTGCGATCCAAGAGCTGTGCGACGTGGTCGCGGCAGCCGATGCACCGGCGATCGTGGAAACCCCGGGCGGGCCGGAGAACCAAGCGGCGGACATCGCGCTGCTCCGCGCATTCCTGGCCTCGCGCTCAAACATGCAAGGCAGTAACCCCTAGTCGCGCTGTCGCGGGTCGGGCCCCCGGCGCGGACCATCGTTCCCGGGCGGTACCGGTTCCTCCGGTGAGCGAGGACGACCGAGAAAGCCATCCTCATCCTCGGGACGGAAATTCTCCGGTCCCGGCAGCTCCGTAGGGTCACTGGGCTCGGGTGGCAATGTGGGTTCAGGCGTCGGGCTCGGTGCGGGCGGAGGCGGCGGCGGCGGTTTGGCGTCGCCCTTGGATTCGTCGCCGACGTAAGCCGGTTCGGGAAACTTCTCTTTCTTCATCCCGGACAACGCACTGTCCATGAAGGACTTCCAGATGTCGGTGGGAAGTCCGGAACCGAAGATGTTCCTCCCACGCTTGTCCACGATGGCACCGTCGGCACCGGAGTTACCGACCCAGACCGCGGTTGACAGCTGCGGGGTGAAACCGGCCATCCAGGCGTGTGAGTTCTTGCCGGTATCAAGGTATTGGTGGGTGCCGGTTTTCCCTCCGGCCTCACGCCCCCCTGCCAGTGGATCGCCGTTTTCCACCACGTGTTGCAGCACGGTATCGACGTCGGCGGCGATGTCGGCGCTGACGGCGCGGCGAGTCTCGTTCGTCGCCTCGTAGAGCATGCCCTCGCCCTGGGTCACACTTTGCACAAAGTGCGGTTTGGCGTACACGCCGCCGCTGGCAAAGGTGGCGAACCCGGCGGAATGGTCGATGACACTCACGCCGTATTGACCGATGCCGATGTTGTCGTTCACCTGGCTTTTGATCTGCTCGATGGGTTCGCCATCGAGTTTGGTGATGCCCGCGCGACCCGCCAGCTCGGCTACGTTTGATGCACCCACTTCTCTGGTGACGGCGTAATAGGCGGTGTTCAGCGACAGTACGGTGGCCTCGTCCAGAGTGCAGGCTCGGCAGGAGTTGTTGTTCTCGGAGTTGTTTACCGGCTTGTCCCTGCCGGTAAAACTGCGCGGAGAACGGCCGTCCCAGACCGAGTTGATGCTGATGCCCTCTTCCAATGCCTTCGCCAACACATGGATCTTGAACGACGATCCGGCCGGGTGCGGCGCTTTGGGTCCCGCTACGTCGAACTGCTCGAATCCGTTGTCTCCGCCGTAGTACGCCTTGATCTTTCCGGTGCCCGGTTCGGTCGCGACGACGCCGGTGGCGAGATTAGCCGGTTGCCCCGCCATGTTCTTTTCCACCGTCTTGTTCAATGCCGTCTGCATCTTTGGGTCAATGGTGGTGGTGATCCGCAGGCCACCGGTGTTGAGCTGCTGCTCTGAAATACCCGATTGCAGCAACTCCGCCTGTATCCGCGTCATGATCGTGCCGGTAACACCCTTGAGGCCGGCATTGGCCCGTGCCTCCGCTTTGGGAGTAGTCGTCGGCAGCTGCATGGTTTCCGCTTCACTCGCCTCGAGCCAGTTCTTTTCGACCATGCCGTCGATCACGTATTCCCACCGCGTCTGCGCGCCGGCCGGGTTGTTCTCGGGGTCCAAACTGTTCGGAGCCTGAATAATGCCGGCAAGCAGGGCGGACTGTTCCACCGTGAGCTTGTCCACCTCGACACCGAAATAGGCCTTGGCGGCAGCTTGGACCCCGTACGCGCCGCGCCCCCAGAAAATAGTGTTGAGGTAATCCTCCATGATCTGGTCCTTGCTGTACTCGCGATCCATCTTCAGGGCAAGGAGGATCTGTTTACTTTTATTGGTAAAGGTGCGATCTTGCGTGAGAAAAGCGTTCTTGACGAACTGCATTGTAATGGTGGAGCCTCCCTGAAGTTCCTCACCGCGAACGTTCGACCAGAGGGCTCGCAGGGTGCCACGAATCGAGACACCGTCGTTTTCAAGGAAACTGCGGTCTTCCGCGGCGATGACGGCACGTTGCAGATGCTCAGGGACATCGTCGAGCTTGACCTCTTCACGGTTTTCCACTCCGATGCGGGCCAGCTCGGTCTTACCGTCGGCGTAGTAGATAACCGACACTTGCTTAGCTGCTTGCAGATTCGGGAATGGCACCTGTAAAGCGGCGTAGCCCGCGCCACCGGCCGCCATGAGCAGCATCAACACAACCAGACTACTGATCAGCAGAACTTTTCGGCGGCGACGGCGCTTACGAAGTTTCTTCGACTGTTCGGCCGTAAGTGGCACCCCTGGACGAGGTGGCCGCTCACCGCGCTGCGACCCGGCACGACGTGGGGTTCGCTCCGGCCGGTCTAGGCCGGGTGACCGATTGTTGCCAACCTCGGCCTCGTTGCGGTGTGGACTCCGACGCGGGTCGCGCCGAAAGCCACCGCGAGCCTGGGAAGCCTCGTCAGTGGCTAACTGTCGCGGCGAACGGGGCCGCGCGCTCGGCACGGCGACCCTTGCGCGGCCACTGGGCGCCCCGGTTCCTGGTACGCCGGCACTACCCCGAGCGCGATCAAACGTCGGACTCATATCTCCACCATGCCTGACGGGCTAGTCGCTATCGGTAGCCACCCCATTAGTTGTGTCGGTACTAACAGACTGTCACTCATCACCTGAACCGCATGGGAGATCGGCATAGTCTCAGGAAATATTGTGCACATCCTCCATGGTACGCCGAGGTGGTGTACAGTCCCAAGAAGTAGTCGATGTATCGGCTCGATACATCGACTACTTCTATCGCTATCCTGTTTATCGCCATTGTCAGATCGGGGGCCACCATGCTGGAGCTGGCAGTCCTCGGCATATTGCACGATGGCCCGCTACACGGCTACGAGGTTAGAAAAGAACTCAGTGCCAAGCTGGGCGCGATCCGGGCGGCGTTCTCCTACGGTTCCCTTTACCCGGTGCTACGCAGAATGCGGGAAGCCGGCTGGCTCGCCGAAGAAGCACCCGATTCAACACAAGACGCGCCGCCACTGACTTCCCGACGAGGCAAGGTGGTGTATCGCATCACCGCCGAAGGCAAGGAGCACTTTTCCCGCCTTATCGCGCAAGCCGGCCCCGACTGCTACGACGACGAAGCGTTCGGTGTCCACTTCGCGTTCTTCGGTAGGACCGACCCGGCGGTGCGACTGCGCATTCTGGAAGGTCGGCGGCGGCGTTTGGAAGAAAAGCGGGAAGGGCTTCGAGACACCTTGCACCGTGCCGGTCAGCGACTTGACGGCTACACCCTCGAACTACAGCGACACGGCTTAGATGCTGCCGATCGTGAAGTGCGATGGCTCAACGAGCTCATTGCACAGGAACTTTTTCCAGCATCCAACGACGCTCACACCAGTGAGCGGAAGTGAACACCTACCGCGCGGTAAACACCGCGCGACCGATTGAAGGAGGACCTATGGGTTCGGTACGCGTAGCCATTGTCGGTGTAGGTAACTGCGCCGCATCCCTGGTACAGGGCGTGCACTATTACTCAGCCGCTGACCCCGCAACGCGTGTCCCAGGTCTGATGCACGTGCGGTTCGGCGACTACCACGTCGGAGACGTCGAGTTCGTTGCCGCATTCGACGTCGACGCCAAGAAGGTCGGGCAGGACATAAGTGCCGCGATCACCGCTAGCGAGAACAACACGATCAAGATCTGCGACGTGCCGCCTACCGGCGTCATGGTGCAACGTGGACACACCTTCGACGGATTAGGTGAGTACTACTCCGAGATCATCAGCGAGTCCGACGAACAACCCGTCGATGTGGTTGCCGCACTGCGGGAGAGTCGCGCCGATGTGCTGGTCTCCTACCTTCCGGTCGGTTCGGAGCAGGCAGACCGCTTCTATGCCCAGTGCGCGATCGATGCCGGTGTGGCGTTCGTTAACGCCCTGCCGGTGTTCATCGCCAGCGACCCGGTATGGGCGCAGAAGTTCACCGAGGCGGGTGTTCCCATCGTGGGCGACGACATCAAATCCCAGGTGGGCGCCACTATTACCCACCGCGTCATGGCCAAGTTGTTCGAGGACCGCGGTGTCGAGTTGCTACGCACCTATCAGCTCAACTTCGGCGGCAACATGGACTTCATGAACATGTTGGAGCGCAAGCGCTTGCAGTCGAAGAAGATTTCTAAGACGCAGTCGGTGACCTCGCAGATTCCGCACGAGATGGCCAAGGCCGACGTACACATCGGGCCATCGGACTACGTGCCGTGGCTCGACGACCGTAAGTGGGCCTATGTGCGCCTGGAGGGAAAGTCCTTCGGAGACACTCCGCTGAACCTGGAGTACAAGCTCGAGGTCTGGGACTCGCCTAACTCCGCCGGCGTGATCATTGATGCGGTACGAGCCGCGAAGATCGCCAAGGACCGGGGAATCGGCGGACCGCTCCTGTCGGCCTCCAGTTACTTCATGAAGTCCCCGCCGGAGCAGTACGATGACGCCACCGCCCGCGATGCCGTAGATCGCTTCATCCGGGGCGAGATCGAACGCTAAGTCGGTCCGTGGGTAGTTGACTGACACTCTTTCCGGAGCACCGGTTGGTGCTACAGCGGGCGTCAGGAGAGGGTGTGCCAATGCCAGTCATGAGCGGGTTGAATGCTTTTCTCGACTAGCGAATTGGGCAGGTTTCCTTCGGATGAGGGAACGTGCGGCCTCGGAGTGAGTTGTGCGGCCGCCGTTGGTGGCAGCAACACACGCCAGAAGCGGTGACCACCGAGCCGCCGCTTGACTAGTTCAGTGAAGGCGCTTACGTCATCTACGCTCATAAAACAATGGGCCGAAGCTCGGTGGTGGCGCTATCGACGCCTCGGTAGCCGTGTGCGTCGCGGCACAACTCCACGTGCCACGGCGACGGGGCGTTACTACGCCGCGGCCACCAATGGCGCACGATCGCCACCGTGAGCGCCCCCATTTCGTACCGAGGAATTTGATAGGGATCTACGAATTCCGCTGAGACGATTCCATCATCGAGCTGCGGCACCGGCTGGCAGTCGATGTCAGAGAACTCACCGCGGTACACCGCTCCCAGCACCACTGAGAACTGCTTGGGACGGTAGGAGGAGAATGTGGCGATCAGCGGTCCGACTGCCGCTTTGAGGCCGGTTTCTTCGTAAACCTCGCGGGCCGCGGCTTCTTCGAGCGTCTCCCCGGCTTCCTGACCGCCTGAGGGCAACTCCCACCGCATCCCGCTGCCACGAGACTGCCGGACCATCAGGAGCCGGTCGTTACGCACTATGGCAAGACCGGCCGCCGCGGTGGTTCGGGTGTGGTCCATAACCGGTAGCCGGGCGTTGCTTGCGGGTGCATCGCTCATCGCCGCGATACTGCCACAGTTACGGCGTTTGGAGAAGGCTAACTAAAGCTCGGCAATTCAGTTTTAGGCACTTACTGCAGCCCGCTATCTCCCATGTGGCTTCGATCGTCTTGCAAGTTGCCGAAAGCCGGCTCCCCCCAGTGCCGAGGTTTCTGCAAAGAGAAAGACGTTCGTGTCTGAAAGCGGAACCTCAGCTGCCACACCTGCGGCGCCTACGGCATGATAAACAAGCCGCGCAGGTGTTTTACTGAAGAAACCCCGGACAAAACCAAAGACTCCAGCACCTACATAAACTGCTTCCTCTGAAGCCATGCCGTTTTTTATCGCACCTATAGCGGCAACGCCTGCCAGGCCCGCGGCCCCAGCTCTAGCCAATACACCCCTTCGGTTCGTATGACGGCGTGCGGACATTCCCTAACCCTAACCTCGACGATCCCGTCAACATAGGTCTTCGGCTCAAATGGCGAAGAGGGTGTGAATTGCCTCGCGGATGCGCTCCATAGTGGCTCCGGAAATGATGCCGACCGACTCTCCGGACACCGGAGCGCGATCTAACCGGTCGATGTCGGCGGTGCCGCCGACCGGATCGGCGTCAACCAGCGGAACCAGATAGGGAGGCGCGCTCAATTTACCCCGTCGAAGTGGGACCACCCAGGGGGTTCGTACCTCGTTGTGTGCGTCCGCGCTGACAATCAGCACGCGGTACCGCGCACCCGCAACGTCGTAGTCGTAAATTTCGCCTTGCCTCACCATTCGGCGCCGGCCAGTCTTTGGCCAGATGGGTGAGCGTTGTCCCAGCCAGTCATGAGGCTGGCATCGCCGGCTGCTCGATCGAATTCCTCATAACGACGAGCGGCTTCGGCGACTGTTGCCGCACGGATCGTTCGAGCTACCCATGCGGACATACTCACGCCCTCGGCCTGAGCTCGCTGTTTAGCTAGTGAGATAACGCTGGGGTCTAAAGAAACTGTGACGTTGGCTGTGACCATGACTGTGAGGTTAGCTGTGATAACCCAAGACGGCAACAGGGCGGTTGGTCGACACGCTTACGCGCCCTCAGGTGGCTTGATTCCCTGCGCGGCGGACCAGTTGTGGAGTTCGGCTTCGGCCTGAGCGCGGTCCAGTGGACCGTGAGTCAGCCGTAGTTCCTTGAGGTACTGCCATGCCCGACCGACGAGGGGTCCCGGCGGAACCCCGAGTAACCGCATGATCTCGTTTCCATCCAGATCAGGCCGTACCCGAGCAAGGTCCTCCTTTTCTTGCAGCTGCGCGATTCTTTCCTCGAGCGCGTCATAGGTTGCCGCCAGAATCGTCGCACGACGACGATTTCGGGTGGTGCAGTCGGAGCGCACCAGCTTATGCAGCCGAGAAAGAAGTGGACCGGCGTCGGTGACATAACGTCGTACGGCTGAATCGGTCCACTCACCGCGCCCGAAACCATGAAACCTCAAATGCAGAAATACCAGACCACTGACCGCTGCTATCACGTCTTTGGGGTATCGCATCGCGCGCAATCGCTTACGTGCAAGCTTCGCGCCGACCACCTCATGGTGGTGGAAACTCACTCCGCCCGCGGGCTCATGCCGTCTGGTCGCGGGCTTACCGATGTCGTGCAGCAGCGCGGCCAGGCGAAGCACCAGATCCGGCGAGCCTTCGGCACTTGCGGGATCCTCTGCCTCGATGGCCTGCGACAGCACCGTCAAGGAATGCTCGTACACATCTTTATGTTGATGATGCTCATCGATCGCCAACTGCATTCCTGGCAACTCCGGCAGTACGTATTCTGCCAACCCGGTATGTACCAGCAGCCGGAGTCCGGCAATCGGATCGGTGCTACACAGCAGCTTGCTGAACTCGTCGCGAATCCGCTCAGCGCTTACCCGAGAGATCTGTTCGGCCTGCGAACTCATCGCCGCGAGAACTTCTTCGGTCAGCGAAAACTCCAGCTGCGCGGCGAACCGCGCGGCACGCAACATCCGCAGCGGATCGTCTGCGAACGAGTCGGTAGCAGCACCCGGAGCCCTCAACTGCCGATCCGCGAGGTCGGTTAAACCACCGCATGGGTCGGTGAAGACCCGCTCGTTCACCGACATCGCCATAGCGTTCACCGTAAAATCGCGTCGCAGTAAGTCCTCAGTGAGCGAGGAACCGTAAGCCACCTCAGGATTTCGGCCGATCCGGTCGTAACGATCCGCCCGAAACGTCGTGATCTCAACCCGGCTCCCGTTTCGAGCCGCGCCGACAGTGCCGAATTCGATTCCGGTGGTCCAGGTGGCTTGCGCCCAGTCCGCTAAAAGCGTGAGAATCTGCTCCGGCCGGGCATCTGTACACAGATCGATGTCGTTACCGGGCCTACCTAGTAGCGCGTCACGCACTGAGCCGCCCACCAGGTGGAGCTGATGCCCGGCGCGATCGAAGCGCCGACCCAACTCCGACACCGGTGCCGATAACTCGATCATGCTCCGTAGGCGGCGTAGCCACTGCGCTGGGACAGCATCACCAGATGCCGGTAGTGCGGTAGTCACAAGATCGACCTTCGTTTCCTTTGGAGAAAGTAGCGGCTGAGCAGGTTGCAGGCATGGTGAGACTGGGTTGCTCGGCTTTCAGAGTAGGCTGACTCCGGTGACCCGACATTCTCGCGGCAGTCCTCGACGCCGCCTCAGTCGCGTCAATGAGGTATCCGCCGGCGGATTGGTACTCGACGCCAACTCCGAGCCACTCTCCGGAGCGCTCATAGGTAAACTCAGCCGCCGTGGCACCCTGATTTGGGCGTTACCTAAGGGTAAGGTCGAGCCCGGTGAAACTCTTGAGGACGCCGCTATACGTGAAATACAGGAAGAAACCGGGATCACCGGTGAGATACTCGCTCCGCTGGGAAGCGTGCGGTACTGGTTCATTTCCGGTGGAACACGTATCCATAAAACAGTGCACCATTTCCTATTGAGGGCTGTTAGCGGAGCGCTTTCCGACGCCGATGTCGAGGTCACCGAAGTGGCGTGGGTACCGCTGTGCGATGTCACCAAACGGCTTAGTCACGCCGATGAAAGAGCGCTTATGACAGAGGTTCCCGCACTGTGGAAGCAGCACTGATGGCGCAACGAACCGGAGAGCCCCCACAGCAGCCGGTCGCCGACGATCTGATGATCGATCCCGCTGTTTCGGACGACGAAACCGCCACGAGCCCCGCCATCGATCCGGTGGCCGAGCCAGTCGCTAACGCCGATCAAGGCTCCGGGATGTCCGGTGTAGCCCGACAAAGCAGCGTAATGGCCCTGGGAAGCCTGGTATCCCGCATCACCGGATTCGCTCGCACCGCCGTGATCGGCGCTGCCTTAGGCGCCGCCCTGGTCGGCGACAGCTACCAAGTCGCCAACACCCTTCCCAACATGGTGTACGAGCTGCTGATCGGAGGGGTACTGGCATCGGTCGTAGTGCCGCTACTGGTCGGCGCACGCCAAGACCCCGACGGGGGCGAGGCATATGTGCAGCGCCTACTCAGCTTGGCGGTGTTACTACTGGGTGTGGCAACCGTACTCGCCGTTGCCGCGGCGCCGCTGATCACCGGCCTACTGGTCGAAGACGGCGGGGCAGACACCAGGCGCTTGGTAACGGTGCTGGCATATCTGCTGCTACCGGAGCTGTTCTTCTACGGAGTCGCGGCGCTGTTCGGTGCCGTGTTGAACACTCGTGGGCATTTCGCGGCCCCGATGTGGGCGCCGATCATGAACAATCTGGTCGTCATCGCCACCGCCGGGGTGTTCGTCGCCCTACCCGGGCCGGCCTTACCGACCCCTTCGGACATCACCGCCGATCAGGTACTGGTGCTGGGGCTAGGCACCACATTCGGTGTGGCATTGCAGGCGGTGATCCTCTGGCCGGTGCTGCGTAGAGTGGGATTTCGGTGGCGCTGGCGGCTGGACTTTCGTAACGGTAACCTCGCGGAGGCGGGACGCCTTGCCGGCTGGATGCTCTGCTACGTGGTCGTAAGCCAGATCAGCGTCTTCGTAGTCATGGCGCTGGCCTACCGTGCCGGCCAGGACGGGGGCGCGGGCCCGGCGGTGTACAACGCGGCAAGCCTGATATTCCTGATGGCGCACGGCATCATCGCCGTCTCTATCATCACCGCCCTACTGCCGCGCATGAGTGC
>Ga0136627_1000052_pt1 | contig 30592 bp, 31 predicted proteins | sample AntDrymUQ4892206_2_FD_104652 | JGI IMG/M metagenome (GOLD analysis project Ga0136627, IMG submission 104652) | Polar desert sand microbial communities from Dry Valleys, Antarctica - metaG UQ489 (22.06) | ecosystem: Environmental > Terrestrial > Soil > Desert | place: Antarctica: Dry Valley... | reverse complement strand
GTGGATTAGAGCGTCCGGCTACGGACCGGAAGGTCGGGGGTTCGAATCCCTCCGGGCGTACCCGTCATGGCGCGCGACAGCGCGGACTCTAGGCTCTTTCTCGAGGCTGGTGGTCCCGGCTCGGATCAAGGTGCGCTCCCGCAGGAGCTCGGGCTCGCTCGTCGCAGGGCGAGACATCCGCGTGATCGACGAGGAAGACTTCGGAAGAGAGCCGAAGCTAGCAGCTAGGAGGTGCCGCTTAATTCCTTCGCGCTGTCGACGAAGTCCGGAAGATCGATGGTCGGCTGCTCGTGTTCGGTGGACAACACGATCGTCGTGCGGGTGCGCGCGACTCCGTGAATCGAACGGATCCGCCTCAGCAGTTGCTCGAGCTCCTTGTTGGTCGAGGTTCGAATCTTGACGAGGTAGCAGTCCTGGCCTGCGATGCGATGGAACTCGAGAACGCCCCGCTCCTCGCAGATGCGGGCGACGATCGGCTCGTCCATGGCGAACTCACTGCCCTCGGACAGGGTCACCTGGCAGAAGGCCACGTGCGGAAGTCCGATCTTGTCGGGGTCGATGACCGCGGTGTAGCCGGCGATTACCCCTGCCTGCTCGAGCTTGCGCACACGCTCGTGCACGGCCGGGCCCGAGAGGCCTACCTGCTTGGCGATCGAGGCGTGGCTCATTCGTCCGTCCTCGCGCAACAGCGAGAGGATGTGGTGATCGATCCGGTCGGGGCCGGCAGCCATGCTACCGACCTCTCCGGATGCGACGAGGGGAAGGACGGCGGTCGGACGGGGGGTCGGTCCTGACCGGCGCCAGTGGATAACGAATCAACAGCGCTAGGTCCGGCATTAGATGTTCACCAGCCTCTGAGCGGCGGCCTGCTCGATTCCGTCGGAGTGGTTGTTCCAGTCGGATCCGTCGCGCGTATGGGACCCGAAGCGAGACGCCAGGAAGTCGAAGCTCAGAATCCCGACGGCTACGATTATTAGGCTTATAAACACGAGTACCACCAACTTTCTAGGTTCAACGTAACGATTACTTTGGAAACCTTACTCCTCTGCTCGCCAACTGTCAACTCGTTCTAAGGTCAATCGGGGTCTGGATGCACAGAAGCCTCCGCAAGAACGGCGGCTTCCTATGAAAACTAAGGGCTAAGGGTCTTGCTACTTTGAGTTCTTCGGTCAGGCCCCCATGCCGACCTGCTGGCTGCGCTGAAGGGCCTTTCCTTCCGTCTGCAGGGACGGCGCCACCATGACCTCGGCCTTCTGAAACTCCTTGATGTTGGCGTAACCGCAAGTAGCGAGACTCGTGCGAAGCCCCCCGAAGAGGTTGAGGCGGCCGTCGTTCTCGTGGGCCGGGCCGACCAGAATCTCTTCAAGCGATCCGCTGGTCCGGGTCTGCACGCGGGCGCCGCGCGGCAGTGTCGGGTGAAAGGTCGCCATACCCCAGTGAAAGCCCTGCCCGGGAGCCTCGGTGGCGGCGGCCAGGGGTGAGCCGATCATGACGGCATCGGCGCCGCACGCGATCGCCTTGGCGATGTCGCCGCCGGTTCGCATCCCGCCGTCTGCGATGACATGGCAGTAGCGTCCCGTCTCGTCGAGGTGCCGGATGCGCGCGCCCACTGCGTCCGCGATCGCAGTCGCCTGGGGCACGCCGAGCCCGAGCACACCGCGCGTAGTGCACGCTGCCCCCGGGCCGACTCCGACCAGCACGCCGATCGCCCCGGTGCGCATGAGATGCAGAGCTGTGGAGTAAGAGGCGCAGCCACCGACGATCACGGGTATGTCGTAGGTCGAGATGAAGCGCTTGAGGTTCAGCGGCTCGGTGCGCGTCGAGACGTGCTCGGCCGACACCACCGTTCCCTGGATGACCAAGATGTCGAGCTCCGCCTCGAGCGCCAGCTTGTGGAAGCGCTCGACCTTCTGGGGCGTCAAGGACGCACACGCCTCGACGCCGGCGTCCTTGATCTGACGAATGCGCTTGAGGATCAGCTCTTCCTTGATTGGCTCTTGATAGAGCTGCTGCATGCGCGCCGTGGCCGCGTCTGAGGGAAGCTCGGCGATCTCGGCAAGTACCGAGTCGGCGTCGTCGTAGCGAGTCTGCAGTCCTTCGAGATTGAGCACCGCCATGCCACCGAGCCGACCGATCTCGATTGCCGTTCGTACCGAGACCACGCCGTCCATCGCGGATGCCATGAGAGGAAGCTCGAGCTTGTAGGCGTCGACTTCCCAGGAGATGTCGACGTCGTCGGGATCTCTCGTTCGCCTCGACGGAACGATTGCGATGTCGTCGAACCCATAGGCCCGGCGACCGGACTTGCCGATGCCAATCTCGATTTCCACTGAGACTCCCCTGCTTGTCGTGTCTGGCCCTCTGGATCCCAACCTATCGCCGCCTGGGTCGACTGAGCCTCAATCTAGTGATCTCTGTCCTCTCGGACCAACCGCCCCGACATCTCGTCGTCGAGAAGCTGCACGTCGGCGTCGACCATCAGCCGGGCCAGCTCGTTGAAGCTGGTCCGGGCCTTCCAACCGAGCACCTCCTGCGCTTTGGCTGCATCACCCATGAGGTAGTCGACCTCGGCCGGACGGTAATAGCGGGGGTCAATCTCGACGTGGGCCTGCCAGTCGAGCCCGGCGTGTCCGAACGCGAGCTCGCAGAACTCCCGCACGCTGTGCGCTTCGCCCGTCGCGATGACGAAGTCGTCCGGCTCCTCGCGCTGAAGCATGAGCCACATCGCCTCGACGTACTCCGGTGCATAACCCCAGTCCCTCTTGGCGTCGAGGTTACCGAGGTAGAGCTTGTCCTGGATGCCCGCCTTGATCCGGGCAACCGCCCGGGTGATCTTTCGGGTCACGAAAGTCTCGCCCCTGCGCTCGCTCTCGTGGTTCATCAAGATTCCGTTGCAGGCGTACATCCCATAGGACTCTCGGTAGTTGACGGTCATCCAGTGGGCCATGACCTTGGCGACCGCGTAAGGGCTGCGCGGGTGAAAGGGCGTGGTTTCGCTCTGGGGGGGAGGAGAGCTACCGAACATCTCGGATGAGCCGGCCTGATAGAAGCGAGTGTCGACTCCGGACGCCCTGATCGCCTCGAGAATTCGCACCGTTCCCATCGCGGTTGCGTCCGCCGTGTACTCGGGAATCTCGAAGCTGACCTTGACGTGACTCTGCGCGCCGAGATGGTAGATCTCGTCCGGTTCGAGAGCGCGTATGAGGTTGACCAACGAGCCCGAGTCCGAAAGATCCCCGTAGTGCATGAAGAAACGCACGCCGCTCTCGTGAGGGTCCCGGTAGACCGAGTCGAGTCGATGGGTGTTGAACGATGAGGCCCGCCTGATGAGGCCGTGGACCTCGTAGCCCTTGGCGAGGAGGAACTCGGTGAGGTAGGACCCGTCCTGGCCGGTAACCCCGGTGATGAGCGCCTTGGTCATGCCCCGCAGGATATATCCGGTCGCAGGGTCCCCACCTCCCACAAAGAACCGGCGCCATTTTTATCAATCCGCCCCACATCAGGCCTCTGACCAGCCTCAACTCCGGGCTTGTGAACCATTTCACGTCTGCTTGCAAGTGTTTGACAATGCGGAATCGGGTATCGAAGGGCGAATAGCTCACATCTACGTAACTCGACACTTGGGGCTCGCGGGAACTACCGCCCCGAAGGAGGCACCAACCATGAGCCGGCTTCGTTTCAATCGGCGCGCCACGAGGCGCCGCAAACTCACACGACACCTTGGCATCACCGCAGTCCTGACGGTCGCGTCGGTGGCCGTGGGAGTGCCCGTGGTCACCGGTCCGCTCGAGGCCCTCGGGCTCGTCGACGCAGACGGACCCGACGCCGAGGCCGCCACGACCAAGCCGGGGGCGGGCCCCGAGGCAAGCGAGAGCCACGCCTCGATCGTCAAGTTCCGGCGGGGCGTGGTCGAGGTGCGCGAGCAGCCGGCCAGGCCCGAGCCCGCTCCAACTCCAACGCCGGAGGCCACCGAGGAGCCCGTCGAGGAGCCGGTTGAGGAGCCGGCCGAGGAGCCGGCCCCGGTTGCGCCGGCCGGCTCCATCGAGGACATCATTGCCTCAGCTGCGGCCGAGTTCGGGCTCGACCCCGGGTATCTGATAAGCGTCGCGTCGTGCGAGTCGGGTCTCGACCCGGGCGCCTACAACGAGGCCGGCTACCACGGGCTGTTCCAGTTCGACGAGCAGACCTGGGCCGCCTACGGCTACGGGGACATCTTCGATCCCACCGCGCAGTCACGCAGCGCCGCCCGCCTGATCGCCTCGGGAGAGGGCAGTCGCTGGCCGAACTGCGCCTGAGGCCGGCGCGCCCGGCCCATGACAAGATGCCCTGCATGACCGGACACGCTTCCCCGCAGCGGCCACTCGAGGCCGTGATCTTCGACTGCGACGGGCTACTGCTCGACACCGAGCTGCACTGGACCACTGCGGAGACTGAGCTCTTCGCCCGCTACGGCAAGGTCTTCGGACCAGACCACAAGCTGCGCATGATCGGCTCCTCGATGCAGGTCACCGGCGTCATCCTCGAGGAGCTTCTCGAACAGCCCGGGCGGGCTACGGAGATCGGCGAGGAGATGCTCGAGTTGGTCGAGGCCGAGATGCGCGCCTCCGAACCCATGCCGGGGGCCGCCGATCTGGTCGCCGAGCTCAAAGGTCGCGCTCCCATCGCCCTGGCCTCGAACTCATGGCGACGACTCATCGCCGTCGCGCTCCACGCAGCCTCGTTGACCGACGCCTTCGACGTCATTGTGTGCGGAGACGAGGTCCCGCACCCCAAGCCGGCGCCCGACATCTACCTCGAGGCCGCCCGTCTGCTGGGCGTCGATCCCGCCCACACGATCGCACTCGAGGACTCGCCCAACGGAGTGGCCGCGGCCCGCGCCGCCGGGATGTTCGTCATCGGCATTCCCTCGTTCGAGGGTATCGAGCTACCCGACGCTCATTTCATCGCGGCCTCGCTGAAATCGGATGAAGTGAGGCGGGCCCTCGAGCTCGATTGAGATCGCTCGACGTCGAGGCTCGACGAGTCATGGGGAGTCGCTCCGAGTTCTTCTACCGAGCGCCAGCATGAGGTCGATGCCACAAAGTGCAACGGCGAACGCTATCCCCATGACCAGCGGAGCGTGCTGGTGCGCCGCGTGTCCCAGGTAGGCGAAGGCCAGCGTCTCGGGAATGACGCCCAGCGTCGTGGCGACGATGAAGCGCCGGTAGCAGATCGTCGTGAGGCCCGCCGCGTAGGACACCGCGTCGAAACTGAGTCCCGGCATGAGCCGGGAGAAGAAGACGGCTTGCGCCCCCCAGCGACCCAGCCAGCGATCGGCTGCCTCCAATCCCTTCCTCGTAATCAGACGTTCCACCGGACCGCGACCCAGCTTGCGAGCGAGTGCGAAACAGACGGTCGAGGCGAGCACATGGCCGGCGAGGCTGATCGCCCACCCCATCCAGGTGCCGAACGCCAGCCCGTTCGCGATGGTCACCACGAAGGCGGGAAGCGGCGCCACGATCCCCTGCAGCACCATCACGGGCAGCGAGATCAGCGGTCCCCACAGTCCATAGGACTCGAGGCGCGCGCCGAGCGCCTCCACCCGGCCTCCGCCGAGCATGCGGACGATGTCGGATAACTCGGCGCGCAGACCCGGAGAGAGCAGCCACGCCGACGCCGCCAGGACGACGAGTGACACCCCGATAATCCGGCGCAGGCGCGCGACGGTCTCGGGATTGGCCGCGGCCGAGCGCGGCTTCGCTTGTGACTCGGAGGTTGTGAGCATGCGGCTTCCTCGTGTTCGAAGTGCGGACGAGGAGCACGCGAGGTGTCACCGTGGCCGGCCACATCGGCCAAAGGATGCGTCTTGGGGGTTTAGCTGGTTTATCTAGGCGCTGCGATCGCCGAGCAGGTGCAGCTCGCGCGCCCGGGCCACGGCCTCCGTGCGGTTTCGGCCCGAGACTTGCGAAAGATGTGGTTGATGTGAGCCTTGACGGTGCCCGTAGCGACGTAGAGCTCGGACGCGATCTCACGATTCGACCTGCCGGTGGCAACAGTTCGAGGATCTCGAGCTCTCGGTCGCTAAGAGGTTCGAGGAGGGTTCCCACCCCCCACCGCCTGTACGCGCCGTTGCCGAAGTGGTTCCTGCGGCTCGCGGGGCTCGTGGCTTCCTGGGGCAGGTCGTCGGGGGCGGCGCGGCTCGAGGGGACGCCTCGGGGACGCAAGAGAAGAACGGCTACGAGCGCCAGGATCAAGGCGGCCGTGCCGAACAGCGGCGGGATCCACCACTTCTCGACATCGCTGTCGGCGAGAGTCATGGAGATGCCCATCACCGCCAGGCTCCAGGCGGACACCGTCCCGACGCCGGCAAGCCACGCGAGTGCTCGCCTGACGGATGGCGAAGCCAGCCAGGCGGTCACGACATCGAAGGATCTTTCCCGTCCGGCCGCTTCGGTTCTCGGCTCCTCCATGACTTCACCATGAGCCTCCGGCAGGGCATCCACATCAGGGATTACCCGGAACTTCCCCCTAACCTCAGGCCGGGTTCGGTCCCTCGGAGCGGACCTTCTCGACGGCCACGAGCGCGTCGCGCAGCTCGTCGAGCCACTCCGACTGCTTGCTGCCCACGAGCCTGACGCACCAGGCGAGGGCGTCGCTGCGGCTGCGGGCGACGCCCGAGTCGATCAGAGTGTCGAGCACCTTGCGCTCGGTCATGCGGAGTCTCGTCATCACCGGCACGCCTGCGGTCGTGAACAGGTAGGTGTCGTCGCCGATGCCTGCTCCCCACGAGACCTTGCGGCCGAAGCGGTGCTCCGCCGCACGGGCGATCTTGATCCTGGCGGCGCGGGTCTCCTCGCGCCACCCCTCGACCCGAGATCTGAGCGCCGCGGCTCGGGCCTCGCCGGAGGCGTTGTCATCGAGCTTGGGAGGGCTTAGGACTCCGGTAATGAGGACCTCGTCCCGGTCGCTCGTGACCCTGGGGCCCTCGGTGAACCAGTCGTCGGGAATACGCCCGGCGAACCAGCCGAGAAGCTCTTGCTCGTCCATCATGCTTCCTTTCGGAATTGCTGCAATTACTTGATTACAGCGTTGCACAGATGTTAGCACGGGCGTTCCCGAGGACGCTACAAGTCGAGTGGGCCGACGGTCTGCACCAGCCGTCCTACACCGCGCTGGAGCCGCGCATCCAGGGTCAAGAGCGGACAGCCGAGCTCGTGAGCGGTCGCCACGTACTCGGCGTCATAGGTCTTGGCCCAGCCGAGCCGGTCCGCGAGCTCCCAGGCCAGAGCTTGCAGGTTCTCGACTCGGGCGTCTCCGACCGGAGCGAGTGAGAGCCGCTGGAACGCCGTGTGGGCGAGCTGTTCGGAGATCGTGCCCCTCCAGCTAGCGGGCCCTCAGGTGGACGACGTCCTTCTCGGATTCGGAGCGGCCGTCCCAGTAGGCGGCCACGCCGGGCGGCTCGTCACCGGGCTCGATGGCGGCAAAGCCCAGAGCAGCGAACAGCTCGACTTCGGCCTCGGGGGCGGCCGTGTAGATCGTGCCGCCTTTGTTGTTCATCGCCGCCTGAATTAGTTGCCCGGCGACGGCCGCGTCGGTGTCCGGCGCGATCAGCACGTCGTCGTAGACGAGCGTGCCGGGTGCGACCTCGATGAGGCGGATGCAGCCGACGATCGCCCCCTCGCGCGCGATCATCGCCGTGCCCTGCGAGGTGTCGACCTCTCCCCCGCGCACGGACTCGATGAAGTCCTTGAGGTCGGCTTTGTCGTGGCGACCCGCACGCGTCACGAACATCGCTAGCTCCTCCGCAACTCGGCCGCGGCCGATCGCAGCTCGTCGAGCACCTCTATCGGCACGGTGGTCCCGGTCTTGCCGCCGGGCAGCTTGCGATCGGGACGCATGTCGCCGTGATAGTCGCTTCCCCCCGAGGCGATCAAGCCTCTGCGCGCCGCGATGTCTCGCAAAGGGGCTTGATCCTCGAGGCTCCAGTCTCCGTGATAGCCCTCGATGCCCTTGAGGCCCGCACCGGTGAGCTCATCGGCAAAGCGTTCGATCTCCTCGACGGGGATGTTCATCGTGAAGGGATGCGCCAGGACCGGCACGGCCCCCGCGCTCACCATCAGCTCGACCGCGTCGACCGGACGGTAAAGTCTTCGCCCGATGTAGGCCTTGGCCCCCTTCGCAAGGTAATCGTCGAAGGCGGTCTGGTAATCGGGCACTGCCCCGTGGCGGACCATCACAGCGGCGAAGTGCGGCCGACCGATCTGACTGCCCGGCCCGCCCGCCTCGGTCTCGACCTCCTCGAAGGTGATGTCGATGCCGAGCTCGTTGAGACGCTCGACGATGATCAGGTTGCGGTTGGCGCGGTGATACTGCAACTCCGCCAAGCCCTCGGATAACGGATTGTCCTGCTGGGGAACGAAGTAACCGAGGAGATGCATGGTCGGGCGCGCGGCCGGACTGAATCCGCGCTCGTCGAGGTCCTCGACGTCGCAGGAGATCTCGACGCCGGGCACGACCTCGATCCCGAGCTTTGCTCCCTCGTCGAGCGCGTCGGCGCAACCCGCGTCGTTGTCGTGGTCGGTGACGGCAATAGCAGTGAGCCCCGCGTCCTTCGCTGTCTGAACGAGGACACGCGGGTCGTCGCCACCGTCGGAAACGGTCGTATGTGCATGAAGGTCTATCAACGCCGTGTCGCTTCTACTTGAGGAAGCCGGACTCGATCAGCTTGTCGATCACCTGCTGGGCCGACTCCTCGACGCTGAGCTGGTCGGTGCGAAGCTCGACCTCGGGTCCCGCCGGCGCCTCATAGGGATCGTCGATGCCGGTGAAGCCCTTGATCTCGCCGGCGCGCGCCTTTGCGTAGAGACCCTTGACGTCGCGCTCCTCGCAGACCTCGAGCGGAGCGTTCGCGTAGACCTCGATGAAGTCCTTGGACATCATTCGAGCTTCCTCGCGCATTGCGCGATAGGGCGAGATAGCCGCGGTTATCACGAAGGTGCCGTTGCGCTGCAGCAGGTGGGCGACGAACGCGATGCGGCGGATGTTTGTGTCTCGATCCTCTTTGGAGAAGCCGAGACCCTTGCTGAGGTTCTCTCGCACGACATCGCCGTCGAGCAACTCGACCGGCACGTCCGCCGCTGCGAGCTTGTCTTCGAGGACGTGGGCGATGGTGGTCTTGCCGGAGCCCGACAGGCCGGTGAACCAGATCACCACACCTCTGTCTCTGTCTACTTGCTTCATTGGAGCCCCTTTCGATGTAAGCGAGTCGGTATACGGAGAGAGTTGATTACTTCTTGAAGACGGAGGTACCGAGCGCGCCGGACGCCGGTTCGAGATCGAAGATGTCGAGGATCGTCGAATGGACGTCCCACAGATGTAGACCATCCTTCGTCCCCGTGTCCTGACCGGGGGCGTTGTTCAGGATGAAGATGCCCTTCTCGGCGTGGTTGGCCTCGTCGGGTCCGGTGTCGTTCTCGAACGTGTACATGCTGCCGTGTCCCAGCGAACCGACGCTGCGCCAGCGCAAGCCGCCGAAGATCACGATGAGATCCGGGGCGACGCCGTTGTTGCTGGTGTAGATCTCCTCGGGCTTGAGAGCCTTGTTGCCCATCAGGTTGCCCTCGTGGTCGACCATCGATTCGATCTTGGCGACGAGCTCATCGCGCACGGCGTCGTAGTCGGCCGCGGGAATGATGCCCTCTGGCTCACGGCCCTCGACGTTGAGAAAGAGACGCCCGTAGTACCCGCCGTCGCCCCACGCCTTGGTCTTGGACCAGTCGAGGTCCATCTTGGTGAGCGGCGTGATCTCGTCGAGGTTTCCTACCGCGCCATCGCCCTTGAATCCGAGGTAGCCGTCGTCGTGCAACCACTCGTTGAAGCACACGCCTCCGACCATGGCCTTGGCGCCGTGGTCGCTGACGACCAGCACTGCGGTGTCGTCGTCTGCATGTTTCAGCAGCTCGCCGATCTTGCCGTCGAGGAAACGGTAGTACTCGCGCAGCGACTCCTTGTAGGGATTGCCGGGCTCGTAGCGTGGGTGGTTCGGATCGATGTAGCTCCAGATTCCGTGGTTGAGGCGGTCCGGGCCCATCTCGACCATCATGAAGAAGTCCCAAGGCTTGTTCGACAGTAGCCATTCGGCATTGCGGAACCTGGACTCGGTCATCTTGTAGGCCTCGTCCAGGATGTACTGCGTGTCGTCGGTGCGGAAGTTGCGGATGTCGAAGATGTACTCGCCGGCGTTCGCCTTGAGCTCTTCTTTGAGCTCCTTGGGATAGGTGTAGTCGGCGTCGTCGTTGGGGGTCAGGAAGCAACCGATCTGCACGCCCTTGAGCGGCTTGGGCGGATAGCTCGGCGGTACCGACATGATGATCGAGTCCTTGCCGGCGTCGCTCAGGATGTCCCACACGGTGGGCTCCTTGATGGCCCACGAGGTCGCGAAGCTGAGCCCGTCGTAGGTGTTGTCCTTGCGGTTGCGGAACCCGTAGATTCCGAGCGTCCCCGGGTCCTTCGACGTCATCATGCACATCCACGCCGGCACCGTGATGGGCGGCGTGATGGACTCGAGGGGGCCGTAGAGCCCGTTCTCGCGCAGTTTCGTAAGGTTGGGGATGTCGCCGGCGTACTCGTCGAAGACGTGCTCCGGCGGCGCGCAGTCGAGGCCGATGACCATGACCTTCTGGCGTTTGTCCCCTGCCGCGCCGGCGGCAGGCGCGCCCGACTCCCTCTTGTTCTTCTTGAGCTTGTCGAGAAGTCCCATCTGTGTGTGCTCCTTTACTGCGCTTGCTTCTGGGCGGCATCGATGAGGATGCGCGCGACCTCGGGCCGGGAGAACTCCTGCGGCGGCTCGGTGCCGTCCTGCAGCATCTGGCGGACCTGCGTCCCCGAGAGGAAGACGTGATCATCCTTGGTGTGGGGGCAGGTCTTTCCCGAGGCCATGCCCTCGCACTTCTTGCACCAGAACGAGTGCTCGAACTTGAGCGGCTCGATGCCGAGCTCGCCCGGCTCGAAGCTGTCGAACATCTCCTGCGCCTCGTAGGTGCCGTAGTAATCACCGACACCGGCGTGATCGCGTCCGACGATGAAGTGCGTCATGCCGTAGTTCTTACGGAGCAGCGCGTGCCAGATGGCCTCGCGCGGGCCCGCGTAGCGCATGGCCGCAGGGAACACGCTCAGCAGCACGCGGTCGAGCGGATAGTAGTCCTTCATGAGAACCCCGTAGCACTCCATGCGGACGTCCGCAGGAATGTCGTCGCCCTTAGTGCCGCCGACGAGCGGGTGAATGACGAGACCATCGGTGATCTCGAGCGCGCACTTGGTCAGGTACTCGTGCGCCCTGTGAATCGGGTTTCGGGTTTGGAAGCCGACGATGGTCTTCCAGCCGTGCTCGCCGATCTTGTCGCGCAGCTCGCTCGGGGTCAGCCGGTAGTCACTGAACTCGTGGGCGAAGACGTTGGACAGGACGGTGACCTCGCCGCCGACGTAATGAGGGGCCTGACCGTAGAGGTACGCGACGCCGGGGTGAGCGTCGTCGGTCGTCTTGTAGGTCAGCTCGGCCTCGCGCTTAGCGTCGTAGGCGTAGATGTCCTCGACGTCGATGAGCGCCACGACCTCGCCTTCGTGGACGAGCCCGGCGCGCGCGCCGGGCTCGAGCGCGGCGACCTCTTCATCGGTAGCGCTGAGCGTGATGGGCAGGCTCCACGGGAGCCCGTTTGCCAGCCTCATGTCCTCGATGACCGAGGTGTAGTCGGCCTTGGTCATGAAGCCGCGGTTGGGGCTCACGGCGCCGACTGCGAGCAGCTCGAGGTCGGAGAGGACCCGGCGGGACTTCGTCTCGATCTTAGGAAGGCTCTCGCCCTCTTGTAGAAGGCGCTCGCTCTCGTCGGAGCCGGCCATTCGAAGCTCGAGGGCGCCGCCGTGGGGGGTGGCGCCGGATACGTCTTTGAGAGTCGTGGGCACAGAAGTTCCTCCAGGTCGATCGGGCTAAGTGCTGAGAAGGGAGACACACGGGGTCTGGGTGTCACGATCCGGCGTGGAACCACAGCCCGCACACTCTCGCCACACCCCGGCGCACTCCTATAGCACTCCGAAGGATAGCAAACTCCCGGCCTCGCAGCTTCCGCTTTCGATTTTCTCGCTCGTCACATCTTTGACGGAAGCGGGGGCCTGGAAACCTCTCGATGAGCCGGACGGCGGATTCGAGGTACGAAAACGGATTCCGAGGCATAAAAAAATGTACCCGCCGAACCTTCTTCCCGGCCGAAACCGGTTTACGACTCAACGGGTACAAGAGGCAGGTTATCGAGAAGTTGGCCCCGGTGGCAAGACCCTCGCGAGACAAATCTTCGCGTTCTCCACGAAGAATTCGCGCTCCCGTTTTGTGGTGCATGCATAAAGGAAGACAAGCATGGGGTACAGAACCCCCAGTCGGCGACCCGCCGGGCGTCTCGGAAATCCTCGCATTGGCGGGCTGCTAATTGCTTACTAGTCCGGGAGTATGGCAGGATGCCGGACGGCCCGGCCTCGGGGGAGACAAGAGGCCGGCAGGGGTCTTTCGCGGGACCTCCAGACCCTAGTTACCGAGCGGAGGAGAACAGATTGCTCCATGTGAAGCTGCGACGCGTCGCGCTTGCTGGAACTCTCTTACTCACTCTCGTCGTCCCCGCAGTTGCGTCCCTCGCAGGGCCGGATGACGAGATCGACGAGAACAACCAAGAACTCAACGAACTCCAGGAACGCATCGACGATAGCTCCGTCGAAAAGCAGTCGCTCGAGGGCGAGATCAACGGCCTCAACCGCGACATCACCGAGCTGCAGATCGCGATCAACAAACTCGACACTCAGATCGCCGAGGTCCAAGGCGAGATCAGCACCGCGGAGGCCGAGATCGAGGCCACGCAGGAAGAGATCGACGTCGTCGAGGACATGGCCACCGAGCAAGCGGTCGAGCTCTACAAGAACGGTGGAGTCGAAACCGTCGAAGCGCTCCTCAACGCACAATCAATCTCCGAGCTCAACGACCGTCTCGAGATGATGGGCGTGGCCGCGGCCAACAATACCGACGCGTTGATCGAATACTCGCGCCTGAAGGCTGAGATCGAAGAGGTCAACCGGGAGTTGTTCGCCAAGAAGGACGAGCTCGCGACCAAGCTCGGAGACCAGACAAAGATCCAGGACAGCCTTGCGGAAACCAAGGCGACGCTCGACGACAAGCTGGCTCAGGTCACCGAGAAGCTCGTTCAGGACAAGTCACACGCTGCGGGGCTGCTGGCCGAGAACCAGGAGCTCAAGCAAGAGATCTTGGAGACCCAAGCACCTCCCGGCGTCGAGATCGGGGCCCCATCGGTCGCGGGCTACATCTGGCCGCTCAACGGCGGCGTGACGTCGTATTACGGGCCGCGCTGGGGGCGCATGCACACCGGCATCGACATCGACGGCTACACGGGGCAACCGATCGTCGCGTCGAAGGACGGCAACGTGATCAGCGCGGGTTCGATGTCCGGCTACGGCAATGCCGTGGTCATCGACCACGGAGGAGGCATCTCGACCCTGTACGCACACATGTCCAGCCTCGGAACCTCGGGTGGGGCGTCCGTCAAGCAGGGTCAGCTGGTCGGATACGTCGGCTGCACCGGTTCGTGCACCGGCGACCACCTTCACTTCGAGGTGCGCGTCAACGGCGGACCGACCGACCCGATGCAATACCTTCCCTAACGCTCAAACCACACGCTGCCAGTCACGCTACCAATGTGATTGATGAACCCCAGACGATTCAGTCGGCCTCGTCGCAATCAACCCGTTTCGGTGCGTTAGAAGCGCAGAGCTCGTGGGTGGACTCAACGGGTAAGCCTCGCCTTCGTGACGCGAGAGAGGCCCGATCGGTAGACCGGGCCCCTCGTTCGTCACTGTGGAACTGAGCTACATCATGCCGCCCATGCCACCCATGCCGCCCATGCCGCCCATTCCGTGATCGTGCCCGGCTCCGGCGGCTCCGTCATCTTCCTCGGGCTTGTCGACGACCGTCGCCTCTGTCGTTAGCAACAGGGCTGCGATCGAGCCCGCGTTCTCTAGTGCGCTGCGCGTCACACGAGCGGGATCAATGATCCCGAAGGCGAAGAGGTCGCCCCACTCACCGGTGGCGGCGTTGAGTCCGTGGCCCGGCTTCTCGCCTGCGGCCCGCTCGACCACGACACCACCCTCCATACCTGCGTTGGTGGCGATCCACTGGAGCGGAGCCCTCAGGGCCTCGTAGACGACCCGAGCGCCCGCAGCTTCGTCGCTGTCGAGGTCGAGTGCGTCGACCGCCTCGCGAGCACGCACGAGCGTGACCCCGCCGCCGGCGACGATGCCCTCCTCGACGGCCGCACGAGTCGCCGAAACCGAGTCCTCGATGCGGTGCTTCTTCTCCTTGAGCTCGACCTCGGTGGCTGCGCCGACCTTGAGCACGGCGACACCGCCCGCGAGCTTGGCGAGACGCTCCTGGAGCTTCTCGCGGTCCCAGTCGGAGTCGGTGCGCTCAATCTCGGCACGGATCTGGTCGATGCGACCGGAGATCTCGTCGCCCGAACCCTGGCCCTCGACGATCGTGGTGTCGTCCTTGGTAATGACGACCTTGCGCGCCTGGCCGAGCATCTCGAGCCCGACGCTCTCGAGCTTGAGACCGATCTCCTCGCTGATGACCTGGCCGCCCGTCAGGATCGCAATGTCCTGGAGCATGGCCTTGCGCCGGTCACCGAAGCCCGGTGCCTTGACTGCGGCAGCCTGGAAGGTGCCGCGGATCTTGTTGACGACGATGGCGGCCAGCGCCTGACCCTCGACGTCCTCGGAGATGATGACCAGCGACTTGCCGGACTGCATGACCTTCTCGAGCACCGGCAGGAGATCCTGCACCGTCGAGATCTTCTGCTGGGCGATGAGGATGTAGGGGTCCTCGAACACGACCTCCATACGGTCCTGGTCGGTCACGAAGTAGGGCGAGATGTAGCCCTTGTCGAACTGCATTCCCTCGACCAGCTCGAGTTCGAGCCCGAAGGTGTTCGACTCTTCGACGGTGATGACGCCGTCCTTGCCGACCTTGTCCATGGCCTCGGCGACCATCTCGCCGATCTCGGGGTCGTTGTTGGCCGAGATCGCGGCGACGTTTGCGATCTGGTCCCGACCCTCGACGTCGCGCGACTGAGCCTTGATCGAGTCGACGGCGGCCTTGACGGCCTTCTCGATGCCGCGCTTCAACCCCATCGGGTTGGCGCCGGCGGCGACGTGCTGGAGACCGGACTTGACCATCGCCTGGGCGAGCACGGTCGCGGTGGTGGTCCCATCGCCGGCGACGTCGTTGGTCTTCGACGCGACCTCTTTGACGAGCTGCGCCCCCATGTTCTCCCACGGGTCGTCCAGTTCGATCTCCTTGGCGATGGTCACCCCGTCGTTGGTGATCGTGGGCGCTCCCCACTTCTTGTCGAGCACAACGTTGCGACCCCGGGGGCCGAGCGTCACTCGGACGGTGTTGGCGAGCCGGTTGACACCGGTCTCGAGCCCCTTGCGGGCCTCGCCTTCGAATCTAAGCAGCTTGGGCATATGCCCCTCCTTAAGCGGTGCGGTTGGTGGGCGGCGCGAGGAAAACCTGGTGCTCCCCCGCAGCCGCGGCGGTGAAGTTCGTTAGCCGACGATGGCGAGCACGTCGCGCGCCGAGAGGATGAGCAGCTCTTCGCCGTCCGACTTGATCTCGGTGCCGCCGTACTTCGAGTAAATGACCCGGTCGCCCTCGCTGACGTCCATGGGAATCAGGTCCCCGGTGTCGCTACGCTTGCCGGGGCCGACCGCCAACACGGTGCCCTCCTGCGGCTTCTCCTTGGCGGTGTCGGGGATGACGATTCCCGACGCCGTGGTCTCCTCGCCCTCCTCGGGGCGCACGAGGATGCGGTCCTCGAGCGGCTTCAGCGTCTTTGTGGCAGTGGCCATAAGTAACCTCCTGGGACGGTTCCGGCTGGGTCGTTTAGCACTCGTCGTGCCTGAGTGCTAAGAGTAGCGCGCTCCCCCGACAACGGTCAACTAGGCCCTGAACGGGGTCTAGATCGCCCTTTAAGGACAGTCGCTTCCCGCGCAGTTCCGATCCAGGTCGAGCTGACGCTGGAGGCGAGCGAGGGTCGGCGGGGCCGGGTCGTTGAGGGGATCGCCGTCTCCCAGGGTGTTCGTGAGCTGCCAGGGGTCGTTCACGGCGTCGTAGTACTCCCTGAACGCCAGGGTTCCATCGGCCTCGTAGTACTCCGTGTATTGCTCCGCGCCGGTCACGAGCGACGCCCAATTCGGCACCGCCCGCCGGCTCTCGGCGAAGTGCTCGAGAAGAAGCCGGTCCCGCGGCGCCGTAGTGCGAAGGGAGCGTCCGTCGATCGTGTGGCCACTCGCCTCCTCCAGCCCGGCGGCCTCGAGGACCGTAGGAAGGATATCGATACCCGCGACGAGACGACCGTCGACGACTCCTGTGGGGATCTCGCCCGCCGGCCAACGCATGTAAAAAGGAATCTGCACCGACATCGGATGCGGGAATCGCTTGCGGCGAAGTCCGTGCTCGCCGAGCAGATACCCGCTGTCCGACATGAAAAACGCAAGAGTGTTGTGGTCTTCGTCTAAGTCGCGCATCGTCTGGAAGACTGTTGCGACCAGATCATCGCCCCCCAGCAGAGACCGAGCGAACCTGGCGTACGCGTTGCGCTGCGGATGCGCGATCACTCCATCAGAGGTGTTGTTCGGATAGAGCATCTGTGGTTTGTCGGAAAGATCTTCCTCGAAAGTGGCGGGGTTTCCCTCCCAGCGAGGGATTCGGAGGTCGACGTGTCTTGGATCCGGGGTTGCGGGAACGTGGGGCGTAGAGGGCGTCAGAACCATGAGCCAAGGCTTGTCGTCGTCCTGCTCCCACTCACGCAGCAACGTGGAGGCGCGTCGGCCAAGATACCTGGGAATGTACTCGGTGATCGTTCGAATGGTGCCGTCCACGTTGAACGGTCGTTCCACGTAGCCCGTCCCCAAGGCGAACCGTTCGAAGTACGGCGGCGGATTCTCGCGCGGCCATCCGTTGAGGTACTTGCCGAGAAGAGCGGTCGTGTAACCGGCCTCGTAGAGGTAGCGCTGCATGGTGTGCTCGTGATTGAGGTTGGCCACGTCCTCGTTCGTCCGTACGTTCGAGTTGTGGGCGTACTGACCCGTCATCAGCGAGGCTCTGAACGGGCAGCACAGCGGGGTCGAGGCGAATGCGCGCGTGTAGCGCACGCCGTTGCGACCGAACAACCGATCGGTGCGCGGCATGAACTCCATGGTATCCGGACGCTGGTCGTCCGTGACGATGATGAGGATGTTGGGGCGGTCGTCGCGCGCCGTTTCGACCAACCGCACGGTTCGGTCGTCGATCGCCGTCGCAGAGCCCGTATCCAGCACCAGGGAAGAGAGCAAAGCCATCACCAAAACGACACCGCCCGTGGTGAGTCGCGGCGTTCGTTGTGTGAAGGAGAGATGCATATGGGTAGACCTCGTCCGCTCGGTCTTTATGTGCTTGCCCGCTACGTTCCGCAGCCCGTCCTCACAGCAGAGGAAGGTTCGGATCCGGCGCCGCGTCCAAGCTAGTGTAGATGCCCCTTCGCAGCAACGCCGTCCCGCAGGACGCAACCATAGCCGCATTGTCCGTACACAACTCAATCGACGGACAGTGAAGCGTTATTGAGCGATCCAAGCAAGCCTGTTCCAAACCGGTTCGCAAGCCCGAGTTTGCCGCCACTCCGCCGCATGCGAACACCGACTCGACCATCGTGTGATCGACTGCCGCGATCGTCTTTGCAACCTCGATGTCAACGACCGCCTGTTGGAACGAAGCGGCGATATCGGCGACGTTGACCGTGCCGCCGCTGCTCTCCGTCTTGCGTACGTAATTGATCACAGAGGTCTTGAGCCCCGAGTAGCTGACGTCGAAACCCGGTTCCCCGATCATGCTGCGCGGGAAGCGCACCGCCTCCGGATCTCCCAGGAGTGATAGTCGATCGATCTCGGGCCCTCCCGGATAGTCGAGCCCCAGGAAGCGCGCGACCTTGTCGAAGGCTTCCCCCGCGGCATCGTCGAGCGTCCCTCCGAGAATGGTGTAGTCACCATGCCCGCGCGCGTGCACGAGCATCGTGTGCCCGCCCGAGATGAGCAGAACGACTGCCGGCCACTTGACGTCATGGTTGCCGAGGAAGTTCGAGTAGATGTGCGCTTCGAGATGGTTCACACCCACAAAGGGAATGTCGAGTACTGCGGCGATGGCCTTGGCTTCGGCCACGCCGACCAGCAGAGAGCCGATCAGGCCGGGTCCGAGCGTCACAGCAACGGCATCGAGGTCCCAGAAGGTCGCATCGGCCCGAACGAGGGCCTCCCGGAGCGCGGGAGTGAGTGCCTCGACATGGGCGCGCGCCGCAACCTCAGGGACGATTCCCCCGTACTCCCCGTGCAACTCGGTCTGCGATGCGATGACGTTGGAGAGGATGTCGCGCCCCCCTCGAACGACGGCCGCCGACGTCTCGTCACACGAGGTTTCGATTCCCAGCACGAGCGTTTCGTCGTCCCACTCCTCGACGAGTTGTTCCTTGACCGTGGTCTCGGTGCCGGTCCAGGTGGTCTCACTCGCATCGATGGCCAAGCTCTCCCCCAGAGGCCAGTCCCCCTTATCCATCTGTTGCGGTTCCATCATCACGATGGGCATCGAGCTCGTCTCGAATTCGCTGCAGCCGCAAGCGGTAGTCGGTGGAGCGCGCGTCCTCGACGATCATCACGTAAGCGTCCTCTTTGGTTTCCACGTAGTAGCCCTTGCGGACGCTCGTGACCTCGAAGCCAAAGTTCGCGTACATGTTCTGCGCTCCGATGTTGGTAACGCGCACTTCGAGCGACAGCGTCTCTGCCCCCCTAGCAATCCCCTCTGTGACGAGCGCAAGAAGAAGACTCGTTCCGACTCGCATGCCGTGATAGTCGGGGTCGACGGCGATGTTGGTTACGTGTGCTTCGCGGCCGGTGAACATCATGCCTGCATAGCCAACGACATAACCACCGTGACGCGCCACCAGATACGTCCTTGTGTTGCGCTGGGCGATCTCGGAGAGAAACAACGTCAGGCTCCAGGGGCGCGGGTAGACGGTCGATTCGATCGCCATTACGCGCTTGAGATGCCTCCGCCGCATGCGGGCGAGATCGAGCTCTTTCAGAGGAGAGGAGGGATCGTCCCGCCGCCTGACCGCCATCAGGCGCTCCTCTGCTCTCTGATACGCGCCCACTGAATGCGTTTCGCGCTCTGCCGCAAGTAGAGCGGCTTGAGCTCGTCGAGCGAGTTGAAGTCCTCACGAAACAGCCTCGGCAGTGCCAGCTCCACGAGCGCGTTCGCGTTCGGGAACGCATGGCCCATGGTGCCAATCTCGACACTGCTACCAAGCTCCTCGAAGATGTCCCGATACAGCAACGCGCCGCTTCCAACCAGCAGGATCTCACCGGGCTTGGACGCGATGCCGTTGGCCAATTGCTCGGCGCGCTCTACGGCGTAATGAGTCATGCGCTGGATGCCGCCCGGAGACGACCGGTAGAACGCGTGAAAGACCTCCTTGCGACGCCCGTCCAGCACTGCGCAGATGGGCCGAGGCGAATAACGAACCTCATAGGCGAGGAGATCGAGGCTGGCCATACCGACAATGGGCACCGACAACGCCTGCGCCAGGGCCTTTGCGGTTGCGATCCCCACCCGCATTCCGGTGTAGAGCCCGGGTCCCAGCGAGACCGCGATGCCCCCGAGGTTACGAAAACCGAGTCCGGCCGCCTCGAGACAGAAGCGGATGGCCGGCAGCAGAAACTCGTTGGAGCTCGCCCCGCTCCGGCTCTGAGTTCCCTCTGAAGTGGGGCCGCGCGCAACGAGCGCGCTCGCCACGACCCCCTGCTCGGAGCCGATGGCAACGCTCGTCTGTGGTGTCGAGCTCTCGATCCCAAGAACCAGCAACAGGCTCTCCTCTGGCGCGATCGTCGAGACGATCGCTTGGCGCTTCCTAGTCGGTCGAATCATCCGGGGCGGCAAGCCTACGGTGGCGAGGTGCGTCACCCGACACCTGCGTGAAGCGCTGGCCCGTCGATGCGCCGGTCCACACTGCGTCGAGGAGCGTCTCTGCCGTGACCCTCATCGAGTCCAGCTTCCGCTTCCAACCGTCCCCGCGCGCCCTGAACACAACCGAGCGGCAATCCTCGCCGCAGTCGTCCGCTTCTGCTGCGCCGCCGGCGCGGCGGAGCTCTATCTCGAGATACCTGACCGGCAGCAACGGGGCGACGGCTTCGCCCCATTCGACGACCAGGATGGCGCCGGGGTCGAGGAGCTCCTCGAAGCCGAGGTCGAGAACCTCCTGGAAGTAGTCGAGCCGGTAAACGTCGAGATGCACAATCGGGTAGAGCCCCGCATACTCGTGCACGAGCGTGAACGTCGGACTCGTGACTCGTGACTCGACACCCAGCGCGCCGGCGAGGCCCTGCACGAAACAGGTCTTGCCCGCTCCCAGGTCCCCGTTGAGGCTCAGGACATCGCCCGGCAACAACACGGGCGCCAGCGACGCTCCGAGAATGCGGGTCTCCTCCGGCGAGCGAGAGACGACCAGCAGAGTCACGGGAACAGATCCAACTGCTCGGCCCCGTCCTCGTCGCCCGCTCTCCGCGCGGGGGCGTGCTCGGGCTCGGCCGGGACTGCCGGCGCGTCGAGCAGCCGCCGGACGGTGGCGAAGTCCCCCCGCATGGCGTCGATCGTGCTGATACCGCCGAAACGCCCTCCGCGCAGAGCCGCGGCCGGGTGGAAGGTAGGGACGATCGAAGCCCCCTTGCGCTCGTAGACCTGCCCCCTGGCCCGAGTGATCCCGGCGGTGGTCTCGAGGATGAACTTGGTGGCAAAGTTGCCGAGGGTCACGATGACCAGGGGCCGCATGTAATTGAGCTGGGCGCTGAGATAGGGACGGCAGGCGGCAATCTCGTCCGGCTGCGGGTCGCGGTTGCCCGGGGGCCGGCACTTGATCACGTTGACGATCGCAGCCTGGGAGCGGTCGAGGTCGATCTCGGCGAGGAGCCTGTCGAGCAACTGTCCGGCAGCCCCCACGAAGGGCACGCCCTCCTTGTCCTCGTTGAATCCGGGAGCCTCGCCGATGACACAGACGTCGGATTGAAGGTTGCCGTCCGCCCACACGACCTGCGTGCGACCCTCGGCCAGACGACACTTTGTGCAGGTCAGCGCCTCGCGCCTGATCGCGTCGATGTCCATTGCCCCCTCAGTCTTTCATCATCCGCCTCCCCCCGAGGCGCATCCGCGGAGTCGTCGGGGCGGTCCGAAACATCGGAAATAGCCCGAAAGACTAGGGTTCGCCCGCTTCATTCGCAATGGCGCTCTGTGTCATGATCGCAACATGACCGGGCGGCAAGCTCGGCTCATTCCGAGCGACCTCGTCGGTCGAACAACGGCGGCAACAGCGGCGTCGGAGAGACAGGGTTCGTCTGTGCGAAAGACAATGCCGGCCTCGGGCTGGCCCGGCAGTGACTTCTCGAGTTCTGGGTCGGTCAGACCGTCTCGAACCTCGGCAGCTCCATCACGCTGTTTGCACTGCCGCTCCTCGTCTACAACCTGACGGGCTCGGCCCTGAACCTGGCGCTGACGACCGCCGCCCAGTTCGTCCCCCACCTGCTGTTCGGCCTCGTCATCTGAGCTTACGCGGACCGGCTCGATCGCAAACGGCTGATGATCACCGTCGATCTGCTGCGAGCGGTGGTCATCAGATCGTCCTGTTCGCCGATGTGCAGCTTGGAGCGACGGACTCGGAGACCGCATTCATCTACGCCGCCGGCGCGGTCGGAATGACCACCTTCGGGCTCCTGGCGGGCAGGATCCGCAGCCGCTACGGGTTCACGAAGGTGGCCAAGTGGGCCCTCATTATCGAAAGCGTGCTGTTCGTCGTGCTCGGGTTCATGACCAACCCGTGGTTGGCGATGGTCGTGTTCGCGTGCATGCAGGGCCTCAGCATCTTGTTCAACGTCCAGACCGCCAGCCTCCGCCAGTTGATCACCCCCAACCACATGCTCGGCCGCGTCATGACGATCGCCGCGTCCTGGCGTGGTCGGCGATCCCAGTGGGCTCGTACCTCGGCGGATCGCGATCGAGGCGACGGGTAATCCCGGCCTCGTCTATGCGGCGCTGGGGGGCCTTTCGCTTCTGATCCCGCTGTTCTTCTTCACGTTTACGGCAATCGGCCATGCCGAGCGCTACATCCCCGCAGATACGAAGGAAGTGTTTCCTTTGGAAAGGCGACCTCGAGTCGAACCGGCGGGCCGCGAGCTGATCTTCGCCTTTCCCTGAGAGGTCATGGTCCGCCAAGCCGACCGGCCCGCATCTAGTCTACTCGATGCCATGCAGACCACGTCCGCTCGCAGAGCCCGCGCGAGCATCGTGGGGCGCCTGTGGCTTGCCTTCGGCGTGTTCGGCGCGTTCTGGGGTGGTTGGGGGGCGCTCTTACCGGACATCAAGACACAGGTCGGCGCCACGGACGCGACGCTCGGACGGGCTCTGTTGTTCATCGCGCTCGGTGCGATCGGCGGCATGCTCTTCGCCGGGCGCATCGCGGACCGTCTCGGGACGCGCACTCTCTTGCCCGGAGCCCTGGCCTTCGCCGCCACGATTCCGACGCTCGCGTTCGCGCGCGGCATGGTGATCTTCCTCGTGATGCTCACGATCATGGGAGCTGCTTCGGGGGCTTACGACGTCTTCATCAACGGCGCAGCATCAGTCTACGAGGCGACCTTCGACGCCAAGGTGATGGGCGGAATGCACGCGCTCTTCTCCGCCGGAGTGCTCGTTGCGAGTCCGCTCGTGGGAGCGGCGCGTCAGGCGGGGGCCGGCCCCGAGCAGATTCTTCCTGTGCTGGCGGCAGCGGTCGTGCTGGTGGGACTCACACTGCCCGGAGTCGGACTTCCCAGGCCGGTCGCCGCGCAGAACAAGCGCGTTCGCATGACGCCGCAGCTGATGCTGCTGGGGACGTTGTGCGCTCTTGCCTTTTTGATCGAGGACGGGTTGTTGTCGTGGAGCGCGATCCACCTCGAGGAGACGATGGGTGGAAGCGCGTTCATCGGAGGGCTCGGTCCTGGGGTGCTTGCCGCAACCATGGTGACGGGCCGGGCGCTGACGCAGGTTGTGTCCCGGCGCTTCTCCGAGAAGCAGTTGATCGGTGCAGCGGGGGTGTTCGGGACCGCCGGCGCGATCATCTTCGCGCTGGCTTCGAGCGTGGCGCTGGGACTTACCGGCATTGCGTTGACCGGCCTGGCTATCTCCGTGGTAGCGCCGCTCGTTTTCGGAGTGGCCGGCCGGGTCGGTGGCCCCGGGCGCCAAGCGAGTGCCATCGCGCGCGTCTCGACCGTGGCCTACTTCGGTTTCGTCGTAGGGCCTGCGCTCGTCGGCGGCGTCGCAGGAGCGGCGAGCCTCCCTGTGGGTCTGTTGGTGCTGGCGGCGGCGGCACTGCTGCTTGCGGCCGGAAGCCGGGCTCTGCCCGAGACTGGACGACACCAAGAAGGGTGAGTGAGGCCACACGGCCCTAAACGCCTCAATCACCGGACACCACGCCGATCGGGGGGACCGGGCGACGGCCCACACGCAACCAAAGCCACCTAGACCAGGAGCTTGCCGTCCTCCATCAACACGTCGCCGTCGACGGTGATGCGGCCCCCCTTGCGAAGGTCGCAGACCATGTCCCAGTGCACCGCGGACTTGTTGGTTCCACCGGACTCGGGATACGACGCACCCACCGCGAGGTGCACGGTGCCACCGATCTTCTCGTCGAGCAGCACCTCGCCGGTGTACTCGGTGATCCCGTAGTTCGTGCCGATCCCGAGCTCGCCGAGGATGCGGGCGCCCTCGTCGGTGTCGAGCGTCTTGATCAAAAAGTCTTCGTTCTTGGCGGCGGCGGCGTCGACGACCTTGCCGCCGGCGAACTCGAGGCGGATGCCCTCAACGCTCTGCCCCCCGTAGAGGGCGGGGAAGCTGAACGTGACGTGGCCGCGCGTGGCGGTCTCGACCGGTCCGGTGAAGATCTCCCCGTCGGGGAAGTTCTCCTTGCCGTCTGCCGGCAAGAAGGTCCGGCCGTCGACACCCAGAACCAGGTCGGTGCCCTCGCCTGTGATGTGGACCTCGCTCCGGCCCTCGAGCCACTCTATGAGGCGCGCATGTCGCTCGGCGGTCTTCTTCCACTCGGCGACGGGGTCTTGGGCGTCGATGAGGCATGCGCCGTAATAGAAGTCCTCGTACTCGGCAAGGCTCATCTCGGCGTCCATCGCGTGCGCTTCGGTGGGAAACAAAGTGACGTTCCAGCGCACCTCACCCGCGGCCGAGCGTTCGAAGAAGCGCTCCAGTAACGGCTCGCGCGCCTTGCTACGGCGGACCTGGCGCTGAGGATCCGACTTCGACAACTGTCGCGTGTTGGTGTCGGAGATGATCGAGAAGGTCACGTCCACGTTGTCGAAGATCCACTTGTCGGTCTCCCACACGAAGTCGAGCTGGTGGTCGTGCGCGTGCTTGTAGAGCAGTGGCTCGGCGGCGGGGATCGTCGCCCGGATCATCGGATGTGCCCCTCGCTTGAGACAGCGCTCGTAGATCGCGAGAATCAGCGGCTCCCCGACGTAGGAGCCGGAGATCATGACGAGATCGTTCTCTTTCACCTCGGTCGAGTAGTCGACGAGGATGTCGGCGAGCCTTTCGGCCCTTGAGTCCTTCACGAACGTCCCTTTCCCTTACGGCCGAGCGTGTCGGCGAAGAATCGCTCAAGCATCTTATTGACCTCTCGATGGCGCTCCATCATCGACATGTGGCCCACGCCATCGAAAACGTGGAGCTCGGCCTTGGGGAGATGCTCGGCCAGGTACTCCGAGGCGTCGCTGAGGGTGAGGCGGTCCTCGCGCCCGCCGACGACCAGACAGGGCACGGTGATCTCGTGAAGCCGGGCGTGCGCGTCGAAGGCCCTGTAGGACTTGAGTAGATCGAAGATGACGTCGCTGGCGGTCTCGGCCGCCATGTCGTAGACGAAGTCCACCTGTCGCGCCGACGCCCGGGGGCCGAAGGCCGCAAAGGCCACGCCCCAGAACATCGCGTCCGAAGGTTTGATCACCGCCCGCAGACTGTCAAGACGCGCCGAGTGCGCGCCGATCAAGTCGAAGGGCCTGCGCGCATAGCGCTCGAGGCGAGCGAGAGCGGCACCCCCCAGCACGGTCTCGATCGCCGGACCGTAGGTCGTGTTGAGCAGCACCACACCCTTGACGCGATCGCCCTGCTGCTCGGGATGATCGAGGCACAGTTGTTGCGCGACCATGCCTCCCACGGAATGGCCCACGATCACGACCTCTTCGAGCCCGACGTCGTCGATCACGGCGAGAAGATCAAGCGCGAGCCGAGCGATGGTGTAGTCGGAGTCTCCCTTCGGAGACGACAGCCCGTGGCCGCGCTGGTCGTAGAAGAGCAGCCGCCTGCCGTCGAAGGTCTCCATCTGGTAGTGCCACATGTCGGTGCGCAGAGCCGAGCCGTGCACGAACACGACCCCCCTCTTGGAACGGGGGCCGGACTCCTCGACGAAGAGACGGGCCCCGTCGGGCATGTCGATATGGTGCGAGCGCTCCCCACGGCGCGACCCGAACTCCTGTCTCACTTCGGTATCGCGTTGCCTGCGCTTCTTGAGCGCGAGTCTCTCGGCCACGACACCCGCCGCCAGTGTCGCGGCCGCACTTGCAAGTGCGACTCCGCTCGATCTCTTCACGAGTACGGCGTGGACGTCCGGCGTCGCTCGTCGTCTGCATCCTCGACGCGTTCGTCGGCGACCTCGTTGAGATAGACGCGCGGGACCCTCGATGCGATGCGTGTGATGATCTCGTAGTTGATGGTCCCAAGGTGGCGCGCGAGCTCCTCGGCCGAGATCCTCTCGGCGCCATCTGCGCCGATGAGAGTCGCGATGTCGCCGACATCGAGCGGCTCGTCGCCGACATCGACCAGAAATTGATCCATGCACACGGTCCCGGAAACGCGGTATCGCATGCCTCCGATCAAGACATCGGCTTGGCCGGAGAGGCCCCTGTCGTAACCGTCGGCATAACCTGCGGGAACCGTCACCACGCGCGCATCACGTTCGAGTTCGTAGCGCAGTCCATAGGACAGGCGTTCACCCGCCGGCACGAACCTGGACGCGTTTATGCGGGCGCGCAAGCTCATGACGGGGCGGAGATCGGCGCTGCCCACGAGGTGCTCGGCGGGCCACAGACCGTAAGCGGCGACGCCGGGCCTGACCATGTCGAAGTGCGCCTCGGGCAGCGACAGCGTGGCCGCCGAATTCGCCATGTGCTTGTAGGGCAGCGGCCCGGTCACCGACTCGATCTCGTCCACGAGCTCGTGGAAGAGCTTGAGCTGCTTCTGGGTGAAGGGGTGGTCGGGCAGATCCGCGACCGCGAAATGACTCCAGACCCCCTCGATCGAGATGCCCTTCAAGGACCTCAGGGTCCTGATCGCGTTCGGTACGTCGTCGGCCATCACCCCGACGCGGTGCATCCCGCTGTCGAGTTTGACGTGTACGCCGACGCGACGCCCCACCGCGAGGGCCGCGTTCGAGAGGTCCGTGGCGAAACCTTCCGTGTAGACGGTCGGGGTGAGGCCGTAGTCGAGCATGGTCACGGCGGAGCGAGGAGGTGGCTCGGTGAAGACGTGAATCGGCGCGCTGATGCCGGCCTCCCGCAGATGCAGGGCCTCCGCCACCCGTGCCACGCCGAGGCGGCCGGCCCCCGCCTGGAGCATTGCTCGCGCCACGGCCGGATTACCGTGGCCGTAGGCATAGCCCTTGACGACGCCCATGACCTCTGACCCGGGGGCCTTGGCCTGGAGCTCGATGAGGTTGTGACGAACGGCCCCGAGATCGATCTCGGCCCACAGGCCGTGACCGCGCGCCTCGACCTCGGCCCTCGTCAGTCCGCTCATACCACTGAGAGTAACCGCCCACCTACGGGATTGCCTAAGATGTCTCTAATCGGGCGAAGAGGCCGGCGACAGCGGCCGGGAGCGCCTCGGCCACGTCCCAGGCCACGACCCCGTGCCCACCGGCGACCCGGCCCGCCTCGCGTCCCGCCAGGCCGTGCACGAACACCGCGGCGAAGGCGGCGTCGAAGGCGTCCAGCCCCTCGCCCGCAAGAGCAGCGATCACGCCGGTCAGCACGTCACCCGTTCCCGCCGTGGCGAGCTCCGGGCCGCCTGTGGGGTTGACGATCGCCGGTCCCGAAGGGCGGGCGGCGATGGTTCCCGCCCCCTTGAGGACGACCACACAGCCCAGCTCCTCCCCCGCCCTACGGGCGACGCCGACTCTGTCCGCTTGGACCTCAGTGGCCGCAAGGCCGAGCAGCGAGGCCATCTCTCCAGGGTGCGGCGTTATCACGGTCGGGCGGCCTCGTTCGACCAGGGGCCTCGGGTACTCCCCGAGGACGTTCAAGGCGTCGGCGTCCAGAACGAGAGGCATGTCGAGGCGAACGAGCGCGGCCTCGACGAGGGCGCGCTGACGGGGGCCGGTTCCCAGACCCGGACCGAGAGCGACCACATCCGCGCGCTCGAAGTCGGAGGCGAACTCGTCCAGCACCTCGGGACCGAGCTCGGGATCAGCCGCGCTGCGCGACACGGCTTCCGGAATCATGCTCTTCTTGGCGTGGTCGACATACGGAGTCGAGATCAGCGTGACGTATCCGGCCCCCATGCGCTGAGCGCCCCTGGTCGTGAGAAGCGCGGCGCCGCTCATTCCGTCGGAGCCGGCCAGCACGACCACCGAGCCGGAGCTTCTCTTGTGTGCCTCCGCGTCGCGCACCGGTAGAAGAGCTTTGATATCCCCCGCCTCGGCTAGGTAGAGCGATGCATCTTCGACCTCGATGCCGATGTCGGCCACCCGAATCTCCCCCGCGTGCGTCGAGCCCGGCGACAGCACCGTGCCGAACTTCTGCGCGGCGATTGCAAGCGTGGCGTCGGCGCGGACCGCGGCGCCGTCGACCGCTCCGCTTCGTCCCTCGACGCCGGAAGGAATGTCGACCGCCAGCACGCGCGCTTCGTGGCTGTTGATCGCCTCGATGGCAGCAGCCGCCGGCCCCTCGGCCGCTCCCTTGAAGCCGGTTCCGAAGATCGCATCGACCACCACGTCGCATCCCGTCAACGAACGCGGCCGGAAGGGATCCTGGGTGACCCCGGATCGAATCATGGCCTCGAGGTGCAGGGCGGCGTCACCCCCGTACTCGGACGGCTCGGCGAGCAGCAAGCAGCGAACTGCAACGCCTTGCCCCTGGAGAATTCGCGCCGCAACGAATCCGTCGCCTCCGTTGTTGCCCTTGCCACAGACCACCGCCATCCGGGTGCCGTAGTGGCGGCCCGCCACGTCGAGGGCAGCGCGCGCGACCGCGCGTCCGGCGCGCTCCATGAGGACGCGACCCGGAGTCCCCGCCGCGATGGTCGCCTTATCAGCGGCAGCCATCTCCTCCGGATCGAGCAGCGGTCTCACGCGTCGACGGCGAGCGCGTGCGGGTTAACCCTGCGGTCTGTCGTGCGGGCCCGGCTGAGATGGGGGTTGGGCCGCCGGAGGCGAGGCCTGGCCCGGCATGGGGGCCACCGGAGGGTACTGGGTCGGCGGCGAGTCGGGGGCCGAGGTCGGCTGGGCCGGAGGGTACTGGCCCGGCGGCGGGTTCTGATAACTGGCCTGTTCGGCCGCCTGCCGTGCCACTTCTTCCTGTTCGGCGATCTGAGTCTCGATCCCCACGATGTCGTCGACCATGGCGTCGATGTCTGCGGCGGCGTCCACTCCCTGGGTGCGCTGGCGCACGACCGCATAGCCGAGATTGCGAGCCACGTCGTCGGCCTTCTTGCGTAATTGAGACTGTTCGAGCTTGCTCTGGGCCTGAGATGTCGCCTTTTGAGCCTGTGACGCGACGTCTTGGGCGGTCGACTTCACCTTGTCCATGAAACCCATCGGGATCCTCCTATTCGACCGTGACGCTCTTGGCGAGATTGCGCGGCTTGTCCGGCGACAGGCCTCGCTCCTTGGCTACAAAGTACGCCAATAGCTGCAGAGGGATCGTATCGAGGATCGGAGTAAGCAGCGGTTTGGTCACGGGCATCTCGAAGAGCTCGTTTGCGAGAGTGCAGGCCCTCTCGTCGTTACGAGGCGCAATGAGAATCGTCTCCGCGCCGCGCGCCCTCACCTCGGAGACGTTGCCAAGCATCTTCTCGTACAGCGCGACACCGGTCAGGATCGCCACGACGGGCACGCCCTCTTCGATCAGGGCGATGGCGCCGTGCTTCAGCTCACCGGCCGCGTAGCCCTCGGCGTGGATATAGGAGATCTCCTTGAGCTTCAGGGCCCCCTCCAGTGCGACCGCCATACCGACGCCGCGGCCCATGAAGATAAAGTCGCGGGCAGAGGCGTAGCGTTTGGCCGCTCGGTGAACCTCTCCCTGCAGCGTGAGCACCTCTTCGATCTGATCTGGAAGCGCGCGCATGGCGTCGATGGTTTCGCCGATCTTGGCTGGATCCATGACGCCGCGCTCTTGGGCGAGATAGAGAGCAAAGAGGTTCAACGCCACGAGCTGCGCGAGAAACGTCTTGGTCGCCGCGACGCCGATCTCGGGTCCCGCGTGCGTGAACAACACCGCGTCGGCGTCGCGTGTTATCGACGAACCGACGACGTTGGTGACCGCGACGACCTTGGCTCCCATCTCGCGCGCGAAGCGCACGGCCGCGAGCGTGTCCGCTGTCTCGCCCGACTGTGCGACGCCGATGACGAGCGAGTGCGCGTCCAGCACCGGATCCCGGTAGCGAAACTCCGACGCGAGGTCGAGTTCGACCGGGATGCGGGTGTAGTGCTCGATGGCGTGCTTCGCAGCCATCCCCGAGTGATACGACGTCCCACAGGCGACGACCACGACCTTGGAGATGGCGGCGAGATCCGCCCCGCTCCAGGTCACCTCGTCGAGCGTGATGCGACCCTTCTTGACGCGCCCGCGCATGGTGTTGCGCACCGCCTCGGGCTGCTCGAAGATCTCCTTGAGCATGAAGTCCTCGTAGCCGGACTTCTCCGCGGCGTCGAGATCCCACTCGACGTGAATGGTCTCGGCGTTGACCTCGTCGCCCTCGAAGTCCAGCACGCGTACGCGCCCGGGCTTGATCTCTGCGACCTGACGGTTCTCGAGCGGGATCATGTCGCGCGTGTAAGCGAGCAGAGCGGGGATTCCAGAGGCGACCAGGCCTGCGCCCTCGGTTGCTCCGACGATGATCGGCGAGTCCTGGCGCACGGCGACGATGGTGTCGGGTTCGTCTGCGTGCACCAGGACGAGACCGAAGGCCCCCTCGATCTGCGCCACGGCATCGAGGGTCGCCTCGAGAAGCGAACATTCCCGGGCCGTGATGATCGAACCCACTAGCTTGGCCACGACCTCGGTGTCGGTCTCGCTGTAAAAGGTGTGACCCTCGGAGGTCAGGCGCTCCTTGAGGACGTCGAAATTCTCAACGATCCCATTGTGAACCAGCGCCACCTTGCCCGTCGAGTCGACG
>Ga0136627_1000049_pt1 | contig 31607 bp, 29 predicted proteins | sample AntDrymUQ4892206_2_FD_104652 | JGI IMG/M metagenome (GOLD analysis project Ga0136627, IMG submission 104652) | Polar desert sand microbial communities from Dry Valleys, Antarctica - metaG UQ489 (22.06) | ecosystem: Environmental > Terrestrial > Soil > Desert | place: Antarctica: Dry Valley... | reverse complement strand
GGCGGTCGTCCCGGTGATCCGAACCTTCCGCCCGGCCTCCTCGAACGCGGTCTGCTCCTGCGGTTGCGCTTCGAGCTCGACCACTACGTGAACCTGCGACCGTCGGTCCTGCTGCCCGGAGCCGCGTCACCCCTGGCCGAGCCCGGCGACATCGACTTCGTCGTCGTACGCGAGGGCACCGAGGGTCCGTACGTGGGCACCGGTGGCTCGATCCGGACAGGGACAGCAGCTGAGATCGCCACCGAGGTCAGCGTCAACACCGCCTACGGTGTCGAGCGCGTCGTGCGCGACGCCTTCGCACGCGCCAGTGTCCGTCCGCGCGCGCACCTGACGCTGGTGCACAAGACGAACGTGCTGACGTTCGCGGGAACCCTGTGGAGTCGGATCGTCGCGGCGGTGGCACCTGAGTTCCCGCAGGTCAGCGTCGACTACCTGCACGTCGACGCGGCCACCATGTTCCTCACCACCGAACCCACCCGCTTCGATGTGATCGTCACCGACAACCTGTTCGGCGACATCCTCACCGACCTCGCCGCCGCGGTGACCGGCGGGATCGGGTTGGCGGCCAGCGCCAACATCAACCCCGACCGCACGGCTCCGTCGATGTTCGAGCCGGTCCACGGTTCGGCTCCTGACATCGCCGGGCAGCACAAGGCCGACCCGACCGCGGCGATCCTGTCCGCTGCACTGCTGCTCGACCACCTCGGCGAGCCACTCGCGGCCGCCGACGTCGAACACGCGGTTCGCGCCGAGCTCGGCGACCGGGCGACCGGAGGGCGATCTGGCGAGCCTCGAAGCACCGAGCGGATCGGCGCGGCGATCGCGGCCCGGGCCGCGGACGGCGTACCCGTCAACTCCTGATCCGCGCCGCTCAGTCGGACATGGTCGCGTTCGGCCCTTCCCGCTCGTCCCTCGCGCGACGCCCTCACCGCTTCGGAGGTCCGCTACCGTGCACGCCATGACTGCCGCACCATCGTTTACCGTCGACCTCACCCCCACCCCGACGTCGGACGAGCGACGCCGCCAGATCCTGGAGGCACCCGGGTTCGGCCTGCACTTCTCCGATCACATGTTCACCGGCACCTGGACCCCTGACGCGGGCTGGCATGACGGTCAGGTGCACGCGTACGGCCCGCTGTCGCTCGACCCGGCGACGGCGGTGCTGCACTATGCCCAGGAGATCTTCGAGGGCATGAAGGCCTACGCCCATGCCGACGGCTCGATCTGGACGTTCCGCCCGGAGGCCAACGCGGCCCGGTTCCGGCGATCGGCCCGGCGGCTGGCGCTGCCGGAGCTACCCACCGAGTGGTTCGTGGGCGCGGTCGACGAGACCATCCGGACCGACCGCGGCTGGGTTCCCAGCGGTGGCGAGCGGAGCCTGTACGTGAGGCCGTTCATGTTCGCCTCTGAGGTCTTCCTCGGCGTGCGACCCAGCCAGCGGGTGACGTTCTGCGTCATCACCAGCCCCGCTGGCGCGTACTTCACCAAGGGCGTGAAGCCGGTGTCGATCTGGTTGTCGACGGACTACAACCGCGCAGGAGCCGGCGGGACCGGCGCCGCCAAGTGCGGCGGCAACTACGCCGCGAGCCTGCTGCCCCAGCGGGAGGCCGCTGAGCAGGGTTGCGAGCAGGTCGCGTTCCTGGACTCGGTGGAGCACACCTGGGTGGAGGAGCTCGGCGGCATGAACCTGTACTTCGTCTTCGACGACGGCTCGATCGTGACGCCGGAGCTGTCCGGCACCATCCTGGAGGGCATCACCCGCAGCTCCATCCTCACGTTGGCCGAGGATCTCGGGCACAAGGTCGAGGAGCGCCGCGTCTCGATAGAGGAGTGGCGCGACGGGGTGGCCAGCGGGCGCATCGCCGAGGTCTTCGCATGCGGGACCGCTGCCGTCCTCACCCCCGTCGGCACCCTGAAGTGGGACGGCGGACAGGTCGGCACCGGCGAGCAGGCCGGGGCAGTGACCCTGTCGATCCGCGACCAGCTGCTCGACGTGCAGTACGGCCGCGCCGAGGATCCGCACCACTGGATGCACCGGGTCTGCTAGCGACCTCGCCGTGCAGCCCCCCAGTACGGCCGTTCCAGCATGTCGAACCGGCACATCAGGCTCATGCGTACCGTCGCCCTGAAGAATCAACCTGCGTGGCACGCATGGGAGGTCGATTCTCCAGGGCAAGGGTGCAGGTGTGGCACGTGAGACAGGGGTTGCCCCGCGCCTCGTGGTCCCGCCCGTAACGGAGAGTCGTGGTCACACCCGCACCAGAGCTGTGACGTTCGGCCGGTTCGGGTGCGCGGGTGCGCTCCCTGACGACGCGCGTACCCCCGACGAACTATCGGAGGTGCCCCATGAGGCCGGGGACCGGAACTCAGGCGCTGCAGATCCCGGGTTCCCTCAGGGCGATCCCGGACCCGAGGGCGGCTCCGCAGGCCGGGAAATTCCGTACGCTGTGGCATGAGCGAGATCGGCCAGGTGGTGAAGGTGGAACGGGTGGGTGCGTACCGGCTGCTGCGGCAGATCGGCGAGGGCGGCATGGGTGTCGTCCACCTCGCACTGGCACCTGACAACAGTCGCGTCGCGGTCAAGGTCCTGCGACCTCAGGTCATCGGGGACCGTGAGGCCCGTCAGCGGCTGGAGCGTGAGGTGACCTCGATGCGCCGCATCCGCAGCCCCCGCGTCGCCGAGTGCCTGGATGCCGATCCTTGGGGCCAGCCGCCGTACGTCGTGACCCGCTTCGTGGCCGGGCTGTCCCTCACCGAGCATGTCGCGGAGTACGGCCCGATGCCGGCGACGCGGTTGATGCGCTTCGCTCAGGGGACGGCGCACGCCATGGCGAGCGTGCACGCCGCCGGTGTCCTGCACCGGGACATCAAGCCGTCCAACGTGCTGCTGGATCGCGACCAGCCGGTCCTCATCGACTTCGGCCTGGCGATGACCGGTGACGAGTCGCGGATGACGCACGCCGGTTGGGTGTTCGGTACCCCCTCGTACCTCGCCCCGGAGACCGTGCTCGGCGACGACCCGACCCCTGCCGCCGACATCCACGCCTGGGCCGCCACGGTGGTCTTTGCTGCCACCGGACGCAGCCCGTACGGCAGCGGCCCCGCGGTGGCCGTGCTCGACCGGATCCGACGAGCGGAATACGCGCTGGGCGACGTGCCCGACCCACTGGTGCCGCTGCTGGTGCGCTGCCTGGACACCCAGCCGCACCGGCGCCCCACCGCGGCCGAGCTGTGTGCAAGGGTCGGCACGATGGTGAGCACCGAGGCAGCCGAGGCCACCCAGACCTGGTCGCTTGCCGGTGCGGACGTCGGAGCGCAAACGCCGGTGGGCGGCGCCGCGGTGGCCTCGGTCCGTTCCGTCGGCCACCCGCTGGGTGCGCCGGCAGCCGCTGCGCCGGTCATGACGTCCGCGCCCTCCGGATCCGGTGGAGCGACTCGGACCGGGATGCCGGCGTACCCGGCTGGGGCTGGGGAACCCGCTGCCGGCAGCTGGCCGGCGCAGACCGATTCACCCGGATATCGAGCCGCACGGACGCTCGCAGCTGCGCTGATCGGCGTGGTCACAGCGGCCCTGTACGCGGTCGTCCCATTCCTCACCGCGGTCCTGGTCGCGGTGTCGCTCGTGTCGTTGCGGGCCGACATCACCACACGCCGCAGCCGGTGGCGACGTGAGCAGCGCCGCGGCCCGAGGGTCCGGGACTCCACGATCAGTGTCCTCGGCTGGCCGGTGCATGCGCTGCGGGCCCTGCCGCTGGCGCTGCTGGCGGTGGTGCTGGCATTGCTGCTCGCGCTCGGACTGGACGCCGTGGTCAGCATGGTCGGCCCGGGACCTGGTCGTGAGGCCGGACTGCTGGGCGGTGCTGCCTTCGCGCTGGCCATCGCCGTCGGTCCGGCGACCTGGACGTTGCGCACCGGTGGGCATCCGCTGGCCCGCGCGACCCTGACGCCCAGCGCGGCGGCCGCGACCACCATCTCGGTGCTGCTGGTGCTCGCTGTCCTGGTGCTCGCGCTGGCTGCGGCGACGGGGACCGCCTGGGTCCCGCTCGCCGAGGCCCCGTGGCTCGGCGCACGCAGGCTGGTGCCCTGAACGCTCAGTCGCCGAACAGATCGGTCGCAGGCGAGCCGGTGACGCGCAGGACGCCGGTATCGTCGGCGTCGGGCTCCAAGACCAGCTGCAGCTGCGTGGTCCGTGCCAGTGTCGGGTCCTCAGGGTCCACCGGCTCGGCGTACGCGGCGGCGACGTCGGCCAGCGACAGTGTGAGGGTCGCCGGCAGCCGGAGCTCACGAGCGCCGCCCACCTCCGGTGACTCGGCGACGGACAGCCCCCGCACGAGCACGTGTGCCAGCCCGTTCAGCGTGGCGTCCCACGCCGGCAGGTCACCCGCATCCAGGCCGGCGGCACTCAGCTCGGGGAGTCCGAAGCGGGCCAGTCCGTGGGTGCGGGTGCCCATCCCGGTGTTCTCGCCGAGGGACCGGTCCAGGACGAGCCAGTCGACGGTACGAGGTGACTCGGTGCCCGGGTCAGCGACCTGCCAGACGCGGGGGATCGCGGTGTCGATCACGACGTCCCCGTCACGGGTCAACAGCGAAGCGGCGGCACGGACCGCGATCTGCGCGGACAGCGACTGCTCGTGCGGTCGGACCAGCGCGACCGCGATGCCGGACCGGGCCGCCCGCACCCGCGACCGAGACAGCTCGTCGGCGCCGAAGACAGCGAGCAGCTCCACCGGTGGTACCGGCGCCTGGGTCAGGTCGTCCATGACGATCGTGCGCAGGTCACCGGCGTGGATCGCCAGCGCCTCACGGGCGTCGGCGTGCAGCCGGTGCGCGGTGGCCGAGATCACCTGGTCGGGATCACCGTCGACCGGGTCGGCACGCAGCACCAGCGCCGTCGCCACCTGCCGTGCGGGCAGCACGATCCGCAGCGTGGCGGCAGGGTTGACGGGCTCGGGCACCCGGCCACGTTACCGGTGGACCGGACAGCGGCTGCCGCCCGCATCTTGAGACGGACTTACCCGATCGCGGACGCTCGCTGCCACACTCGTGCGCATGCAGCGCCGGAGAATCATCATCATCGTCCAGCGCGTGCGGAGGAGTGGCTGAGCCGCCCCACCGCACGCGCCGACCTCTCGTACCCACGGGAGGTCTTTTGCTTGTCCGGAGCACACCGAGCCGATCCCGAAGGAACGCCACCGTGAACGCCGACCTCCACGTGTACGACACGACCCTGCGTGACGGGGCCCAGCAGGAGGGGCTGAACCTGTCGGTGGCCGACAAGCTCGCTGTCGCCGGGCACCTGGATGACCTCGGGGTCGACTACATCGAAGGTGGCTGGCCCGGCGCCGTCCCGAAGGACACAGAGTTCTTCACCCGCGCCCGTACCGAGCTGAGACTGAAGCAATCCACCCTGGTCGCCTTCGGTTCGACCCGCCGGGCCGGTGCTCGGGCTGTTGAAGACCCCCAGGTCGCTGCCCTGCGGGAGTCCGGGGCCGACGTCGTCTGCCTGGTGGCCAAGAGCCACGTGGGTCACGTCGAGCGTGCCCTGCGGACCACCGTGGCGGAGAACTTGGCGATGGTCACCGACACCGTGGCGCACCTGCGCGAGCACGGGCAGCGGGTCTTCGTCGACCTCGAGCACTTCTTCGACGGCTACCTCGATGACCCCGACCACGCCCACGCGGTCATCCGGGCCGCGGCCGAGGCCGGCGCCGAGGTGGTCGTGCTGTGCGACACCAACGGAGGAATGCTGCCGGCGCAGGTCGGCCAGATCGTGGCGGACGCGGGCCGCACCGGCGCCCGGCTGGGCATCCACTGCCACAACGACACCGGCTGCGCGGTCGCCAACTCACTGGCAGCGATCGAGGCCGGCGCAAGCCACGTGCAGGGAACGGTCAACGGCTACGGCGAGCGCACCGGCAACGCCGATCTGCTCACCGTCGTGGCCAACCTCGAGCTCAAGCTCGGGCGTACGGTGCTGCCGCCGGGATCGCTGCGTGACGCGACCCGCATCGCGCACGCCGTCGCCGAGGTCACCAACGTGCCGCCCAGCTCGCGCCAGCCCTACGTCGGTGTCTCGTCCTTCGCCCACAAGGCCGGGCTGCACGCCAGCGCGATCAAGGTCGACCCCGACCTGTACCAGCACATCGACCCCGAGGCGGTCGGCAACGACATGCGCCTGCTGGTCAGCGAGATGGCCGGCCGGGCGAGCATCGAGCTCAAGGGCAAGGAGCTCGGCTTCGACCTGTCCGGTGACGCCGACCTGGTGACCCGGGTGATCAACCGGGTCAAGGAGCTCGAGCAGTCCGGCTACACCTTCGAGGCTGCCGACGCCTCGTTCGAGCTGCTGCTGGCTGCCGAGGTCGAGGGGGTACGCCCGGCGTACTTCGACGTGGAGTCGTGGCGGGTGATCACTGAGTCATCGTCGCGGCCGGGGGAGCAGGCGCTGTCCGAGGCCACCGTCAAGCTGCGGGGTGGCGGCCGGCGCATCGTCGTGACCGGCGAGGGCAACGGACCGGTCAACGCGCTCGACCACGCGCTGCGCCAGGCGCTCGGGCAGGCCTATCCCGCGGTGGCGAGCTTCCACCTGACCGACTACAGGGTGCGCATCCTCGACCAGGGGCACGGCACAGACGCGGTCATCCGGGTGCTGATCGAGACGACCGACGGCAGCGACACGTGGGTGACCGTGGGCATCGGGCCCAACATCGTCGAGGCGTCCTGGCAGGCGTTGCTCGACGCGGTGACCTACGGGCTGCGGATGCACCGGGTGGCCCCCGTGGGTGCCGACGACACTCACCACTGATAGTGCCGGTCTCTACGCGTGACAGCCGCCAAGGCGAGCTGGGGACGCGCAACGACGACCTCGTCTGACGACACTGCAGCGAGAGGTTCCATGACCGTGCGCCGATCACACGCATCGTTGATGTACGCGAGCGTGACGTGTGGCCAGAAGGTGGCTGGACCAGATGAGGCTTTGGCGCCGAGAGCTGTCACGGTGCTGCTGCGCAGTCGGGCACGCAGGAGCCCGAGCTCGTCTTCGGGAGCCGCCCGAAGGACGAGCGCGTCTGCCATCGTGTCCACCGGCCCCAGCGTCATGGACGGCACCTCCCATCCCTCCATGCCCACGCGAGCTGATTCCAGGACGTCGTCGACCCGGGCGAGCGGCATCTCGTCGACGAAGCCAACGTCGTCAAGCGTGAGGTGCAGCCATTGCGGCGGCACAAGGTCGACCGTCTCGACACCTTGTAGGCAGGATTGCGCCCTGGTCGCCAGTTCATGCAAGTCAGGCTGATTCTCGAACGTGAGATACCACATCAGGCAGGGGCGTTCGATTGCCCACTCAGGGCGCCACTGCCAGTGATCCTTCAGCGTGGTCGCGGTCGGCCAAGCTGCTTGCTCTACCACCAGCGACCTCCGGCTGACAGGCATGACGGCGCAGCGTCACCCCTCGCGGAGTGGGAGGCGGCGGCCACCGCCCAGCCGATCACACGACCTCATCCTGCGCAAGCCACGATGGCCACACCCGCAGCGGCCGGGTGGCTGCTGCTGAAGACTGGTGCCATGACCACCTGGATCGCGCTGCTGCGGGCCGTCAACCTGGGCGCGCGCAACAAGGTTCCGATGCCGGCGCTGCGCGCGGCGCTCACCGAAGCCGGCCTGCGGGACGTCCGGACGTACGTGCAGAGCGGCAACATCTCGTTCGGGTCGCGGCACCGTAGGCCGGCCGCGGTGTCGAGGGCTGTACGCGACGTGGTCCGGCGCGAGTTCGGCGTCGACCAGCCGGTGATCGTACGCACACAGGAGCAGATCGAGTCGGTCATCACCGGCAACCCGTACTCGCAAGCGGCTGTCGACCGCCCGAAACTCCTGCACGTGACCTTCATGACTGCGGCGCCGGACCCGGCCGGGGTGCAGGTCGTGCACACCGATCCGTTGAGCCGCGACGTATGTCGGGTCGTCGGCGCCGACCTGTACGTCGACTTCGGCGAGAGCGTGCACGGGTCCCGGCTCAGTGGCCAGTGGTTCGAGCGTCGGCTCGGGGTCGAGGGCACCGCGAGGAACTGGCGCACCGTGCTCGCCCTGCTCGATCTCGCGCAAGCCGTACCCGCGGCACCGGTGGGCGGCGGCACGCAGCGGTCCGAGCCGCCTGGGTAGGGTGCGGGCCGTGCGTATCGCGAGATTCACCCGAGCAGACGACGAGCCCCGTTTCGCCCTGGTGGGCGTCGAAGGCGGCACCGAGATGCTGGCCGTGCTGGCCGGTGACCCGCTCTACACCGGCGTGTCCCTGACCGGGGACAAGGTGCCTGTGGAGGAGGTACGGTTGCTGGCGCCGGTGCTGCCGCGCAGCAAGGTGGTGGGCATCGGCCGCAACTACGCCGATCATGCGGCCGAGCTCGGCAACGAGCTGCCCACCGAGCCGTTGGTGTTCCTCAAGCCGAACACGTCGGTCGTCGGTCCGAACGACCCGGTGATGTACCCGCAGCAGACCCAGGACCTGCACTTCGAGGGTGAGCTGGCCGTGGTCATCGGCCGGATCTGCAGGGAAGTGCCGGTCCCCGACGTGCCCAAGGTGGTGCACGGCTACACCATCGGCAACGACGTCACCGCTCGTGACCTGCAAGACCGCGACGGCCAGTGGGCCCGTGCCAAGGGCTTCGACTCGTTCTGCCCGCTCGGCCCGTGGATCGAGACCGACCTCGACGTCACCGACCTGGCCGTCCGTACGACCCTCAACGAGGAGCTGCGACAGGACGGGCGCACCTCGCAGCTCATCTTCGACGTGCCCACCCTCGTGGCGCACGTGTCCAGCTTCATGACCCTGCTGCCAGGCGACGTCATCCTCACCGGCACCCCCGCCGGAGTGGGCCCGATGGTGCCCGGGGACCGTGTTTCGGTGAGCATCGACGGCATCGGCACCCTGACCAACCAGGTGGTGGCCTCGTGAGCGGCGTACGGGTGCGGTTCTGCCCCTCGCCCACCGGCAACCTGCACGTCGGCAACGTTCGGACCGCGCTGTTCAACTGGGCCTACGCCCGGCACACCGGCGGCACGTTCGTGTTCCGGGTGGAAGACACCGACGCGGCCCGTGACTCCGAGGACTCGTACGCCGGACTGCTGGAGTCCCTGCGCTGGCTCGGACTGGACTGGGACGAGGGGCCCGAGGTCGGCGGTGAGCACGGTCCCTACCGTCAGTCCGAGCGCTCGGCCGTCTACACCGGGGCGGTGGCACAGCTGCTGGACTCCGGTCGCGCGTACCTCTGCTACAGCACCACCGAGGAGGTGGAGCAGCGGCGCGCAGCCGGCATCGAAGGCGGGCCGACCGGCTACGACAACTACTGCCGCGACCTCACCCGGGAGCAGGTCGACGCGTACGTCGCTCAGGGCCGCAAACCCGTCGTCCGCTTCCGGATGCCCGACGAACCGATCGTCTTCGACGACCTGGTACGCGGGGAGATCCGCTTCGAGGCCGAGCACGTGCCCGACTACGTGGTCGTGCGGGCCAACGGGCAACCTCTGTACACCCTGACCAACCCGGTGGACGACGCGACCATGGGGATCACCCACGTGCTGCGCGGCGAGGACCTGCTCAGCTCGACGCCGCGCCAGATCCCGCTGCACCACGCGCTCGTCGAGCTGGGCCTCAGCGCCGGAGAGGTCCCGCGGTACGGCCACCTGCCGTTCGTGCTGGGCCCCGGCAACAAGAAGCTGTCCAAGCGCGACCCCGGTGGCGGATTGCTGACGTACCGGGAGCGCGGTTTCCTGCCCGAGGGGCTGCTCAACTACCTCGCGCTGCTGGGCTGGTCGATCGGTGGCGACCGCGAATTCTTCGGCCTGGCCGAGATGGGCGAGGTGTTCGACGTCACACGGGTCAACCCGAACCCCGCCCAGTTCGACCTGAAGAAGGCCGAGGCCGTCAACGGTCAGCACGTACGCTCGCTCGACCCAGCCGATCTGGCTCGACGGTTGGTCCCGTACCTGCAGACTCGCGGAGCGCTCGGTGCGGAGCCGATCGAGGCCGAGCTGGCGCTGCTCACGCAGGCGGCGCCGTTGGTGCAGGAGCGGATGACTGTGCTCGCCGAGGGCGCCGACATGCTGCGCTTCCTGTTCGCGGGGGATGCCGACTTCCGCATCGACGACGCGGACCGGACCACGACGCTGGATGCCGTCGGTCTCGACGTCGTACGTGCGGCGCACGCGTCGCTGGCGGGCCTGCCCACCTGGGACACCCCCTCGATCGAGGCGGCACTTCGGACGAGGCTGATCGAGCAGCTCGGCCTCAAGCCGCGTCACGCGTTCGGTCCGGTACGGGTGGCGGTGACCGGTGCGAGGGTGTCGCCGCCGCTGTTCGAGTCCCTGGAGCTGCTCGGTCGGGAGCGGTCGCTGGCGCGTCTGGAGGCCGCACTGCGCGGGTGATGAGCCGCCCAGGCCGGTTTTGGCGGCCCACCGGCCCTCGGGTAAAGTCTGCGCGTGGCTCCGCCGCCCCGACCAGCTCGGGTCGTGCGGATCTCCCATGGGGTATGGGGTAATTGGCAGCCCGGCTGGTTCTGGTCCAGTTAGTCTAGGTTCGAGTCCTAGTACCCCAGCGGTTGGACCTGATCCGCGGCTCGGATAGGGTTCAGACCGCTCAAGTCGAACGTGCTCAGGTTGAATGTGCTCAGGTCGAATGTGCTCAGGGCCCCGTTGTGTAGCGGCCTAGCACGCCGCCCTCTCAAGGCGGTAGCGCGGGTTCGAATCCCGTCGGGGCTACAATAGAGAAACACCCTCTCACCTGCGGAAACGTGGGGGAGAGGGTGTTCTCGTGTGCGGCGGGCCAACAGTAGGGTCGCGAGCGGCTGCTCGAGCGGACAAGCGACAACGGGTGCTCGCGTCGATCGCAGACCGGGTACGCCACGACCGGCGCTGACCGAGCCTGTGCGATAGCCGGCCCCGTACCCCGGGCGTACCATCGGCACGCCCGGGATCGCTCCGTCAGCGCAGCCGCAGCCGCAGTCGGGTCGGCTCCCCACGTTGCTCAACCAGCCGCGCCGAGCCTGCCGCGCCAGCGTACCGACGGGTCCCTCCGGTGATGGCCAACCTGCCAGGGGCAGGTCCACTTCGCCGGAACCTGAGCTCCCCCTGCAGCGTGATCTTGCCCTGGCCGCGTAGCGTGAGGGTCACGAAGCAATGGAAGGTGAACTTGTCCCTGCCAACTCGGGTCACGTCACATCGACCACTGTCCCGGCCGACCCGTTCGCCTTGGTTGAACAACTTCTCGCTGAACACAAAGTAGTCGCCGGCGCTCGGCCCATGGCGCCCCACGTCCTCGTAGTGGAACTGAATCGGTCGCAGGACGACCTGGAACCGGTCATCGTCATGGCCCGCCACGGCTGGGGTGGCGGTGGTGAATGCCATCACCACCGCCAGAATCGCCACACCGAACAAGCCGAAAACACGTCGCATCGGAGTTCCCTTCGCCGTTGTGCCCGCGCAGACGCGCAAGGTCAGTCAGTACGTCTGGAATACTCCCGAAGGCATGGCGAGTCCATAGTCAGTTGTGACTAGGGGGCCGCTCGAGAACGTCGTGGGACGGGCCGTCCGGGCGCTGCAACCGGACCGACACTCACCGAGGCTGCGAGGTCTGCTGCGTTGTGCGGGGGCTGACCGTAGGGGCGCCCGCAGGTGGCAGTCCTTGATTGGTGTCCTGATCGGTGGTGCCCTCACCGCGGCTGTCACGTGGTGGGGCGACCGGGTGCGGTGGAAACGCGACACAACGCAGCGAAGGCTGGAGAGGCAACCGGCGGTGTACACCGATCTGCTCGCCGCAGCGCGAACGGCAGCGCTGGAGAGCACCGCCACCGGTGACGCGTTCACATTCTCGGCGCGCATCGGCCAAGGACACCCGATGGACATCTTCTCCGCTCACACCGCGGACCTCGTCGCTCTCACCGCCGCCAAGCCAGTGTCAACCGTGTGGGTGCCGAGTCAGTCCGTCGGAAGGCTGAAGCGCTCGTACGTGCCGCGGCGCGGGTTGTCACGGCGTACATCGATGCTGCGCTGCAGAGGACCGACGTCGAGGACCGGCTCTTGGCGACCCTGGTCGAGGACTGCCGTTGCCCTGTCGTGGTGCTGTTCCTCGCCTGAGCTGCGATGACAGGGTGAGGGCATGTACTGGACTCTGCTCGTCTACGGCCTCGGTGTGACGCTCACCTGGCCGGTGCCGGTTGCGCCGGATGGGCTCTGCTGCTGGCCCACCGTGAGCACGGACGCGGACCGCTAGAGCCGGCGATCGCACGCCTGGTGAACCGCACGCGCTCGCTCATCGCGAGGATGCTGGGCCGCCGCGAGCCGGAGGCGCAGACCGCTGCACGTGGCACTACCGTCAAGGTGTCCGCGATGACCGCGACAAGCTGGGGAGTGAGGCCGGCCAGGATCGCCTGGCCGCCACACAGGCGGTCGAAGGTGTCCGCGGCGAGTTGGGCGACTACCGCCGCGTCGCCGATGAGCGGCTCTCAGACCTGGACGAGACCACCCGGGAAGTCGCAGCCGGCACGGCACGGCTCCAACTGCGGGGCCTCGCCCTGGTGGCGGTCGGAACGCTCCTCACTGCCGTCACTGGTCTGCCCGGCTGAGTCGGGCCGCGTCCCAGGCCGCGGGAGGCCGCGACAGGCCGCGAGAACTGCTGAGACCGAGCGAGACACTCGCGAGCGCCCGAACCCGCATGGGTCAAGGGTTCTGAGCGCATCGGAGCAGGTCACAGCGATGTGCTGATACGCTCCGGCTTGGCCCTCTCAAGGCGGTAGGGCGGGTTCGAATCCCGTCGGGGCTACGTGGACAAAGGGCCCGGATCCTCTCGCCAGCATTCGGGCCCTTCGTTCGTACGCCATCTCGCGCCGCGTACTCCGTCAACTTCAGCACAATCGCGCCTTCAAGCGGTTGCGCACCTCGGGCCATTGCTCGGCGGTGATCGAGAACAGCGCGGTGTCGCGTACCGACCCGTCGGCCCGCCGCTGGTAGCGCCGAAGCGTCCCTTCGTACGTCGCACCCAGCCGGGCGATGGCCTGCTGTGAGCGGGTGTTGCGCACGTCGGTCTTCAGCTGCACCCGGCCGGCGCCGAGGGTGTCGAAGGCATTGCCGAGCAGCAGCAGCTTGGTCTCGGGGTTCACCGCGCCGGCCCACACCGCTGGTGCGTACAGCGTTGACCCGATCTCCAGCCGGGCGTCTGGCTGGTGCACGTCGAGGTAGCTGGACATGCCCACGACAGCACCTGCCTCCAGGCCGTGGCGATCCGCACGCAGCCGGACCAGCCAGGGGTGCCAGCCGTCCGCGATCCGCGCAGTCAGGTCGCCCGCGAGGGCCTCCGGGCCGTCGGGGCGACCGGGCATGTGTGTCCACACCCGGTCGTCGTCCAGCGCGGTGAACAACGCCCGCGCATCCTGCTGGGGCCGTATCAGGCGTATGGTCACCACGCTCGCGACCAGCTCGATGCCAGGCTCCGGCGGCCATGTCATGGCCGGCCAGGGGTCATCGGTTGGGCGGGCGTCGGCCACGGGGGCGAAGCGGGGCAGGTCGTCCGTCACGTGCCGAGCGTATCCAGGTCCGATTCCCGCGAGTCGCTGTCCGTCCTGCACGTCATGATGGTGATCGTGAGCACCTCGATGCACCTCGACGCCGAGCGCTGCTACCGCGCCGTAGCCAGCCGGGACAGCCGCTTTGACGGCATGTTCCTCACCGGGGTGCGCACGACCGGGATCTACTGCCGCCCGTCCTGTCCGGCGATCACGCCCCGGCGACGCAACGTGGAGTTCTACGCCACCGCGGCCGCGGCTCATGCCGCCGGACTGCGGGCGTGCAAGCGCTGCCTGCCCGACGCCACGCCGGGGTCGCCGGAGTGGGATGTGCGCGCCGACGCGGTGGGCCGGGCGATGCGGCTGATCCGTGACGGTGTCGTGGAGCGGGACGGGGTGGTTGGGCTGGCTTCCCGACTGGGCTACAGCGAGCGTCACGTCACCAGGCTGCTGAGCGCCGAGGTCGGAGCGGGCCCGCTCGCCATCGCCCGGGCCGCACGAGCTCAGGCAGCCCGGGTGCTCGTGGAGACCACCGATCTAGGTCTGGCCGACGTCGCCTTCGCGGCGGGCTTCTCCTCCGTGCGGCAGTTCAACGACACGATGCAAGAGGTGTACGGGAGCACGCCGAGTGTCCTGCGGACCGGCGCTCGTACCCGAGGCGCCTCAGCCGCCGCGAGCGGGACCGGTCGGGTCCGCCTGCGACTGGCCGTGCGCCAGCCGTTCGACGCCCCCCAGGTGCTCGAGTTCCTCACTGCCCGCGCGGTCCCGGGCCTGGAGCAGGGGGATGGCTGCACCTTCATCCGGACGCTGCGACTTCCGCACGGGGCGGGACGAATCACGCTGCGCGTTCTCGCCGACCATGTGGATGCCGACCTGGAGCTCGCCGAACTGCGTGACCTGGGCACGGCCGCCGCCGGCTGCCGTGCCCTGCTCGACCTCGATGCCGACCCGCGCGCTGTCGACGACCTGCTCGGTGCCGACCCGGTGCTCGCGCCGCTGGTGGCCGCACGTCCCGGAACCCGAGTGCCCGGCCATGTCGACGGGTTCGAGGTCGCCGTCCGTGCCGTGCTCGGCCAGCAGGTCACCGTCCGTGGTGCCACGACCCTGCTGGCGCGCCTTGTACGCATCCACGGAGAGCATCTCGACGACGGTCCGGACCGGTTGTTCCCGACGCCGGACACCCTCGCCGAGGCTGACCCGGCCAGTTTCTGCGTCCCGCGAGCGCGGGGAGCCGCTCTGGTCGCTCTGGCCGGTGCGGTCGCGAGCGGCGGTCTCGAGCTCGACCGGGGGGCGGACCGTGACGACACGACCGCCGCCCTCGTTGCGCTGCCCGGGATCGGGCCGTGGACCGCCGGATACATTGCGATGCGCGCACTCGGCGACCCCGACCGCTTCCTGGAGGGTGACGTGGTCGTACGTCAGGCCCTCACCTCGCTCGGGGTGCCCGCGACGGGCCGCTCGGCTAGGGAGCGTGCCGCCGACTGGCGGCCCTGGCGCTCCTACGCCGTGATGCATCTGTGGCGGCACGCGGCTGCCGCTCCCACCGCCACCGGAGGACAGGAGACCATCCCATGAGCACATCTGCGACCTGGACTGAGATGGAGTCGCCGATTGGCCCGCTGCGCATCTGGAGCGACGGGCAGGCGGTGATCGCTCTCGGGTTCTCGCCGTTTCGCGACCCGGTCGCGGAGTCGCGCAGAGACGACGAGGACCCGGTCGGCCTGCGCGCACGCGTCCAGCTCGAGCAGTACTTCGCCGGCGAACGCCGCGACTTCGACCTGCCGCTGGCCCCCGCGGGCACCGACTTCCGACGTCGGGTGTGGGCGGCGCTGCGCGACATCCCGTACGGCCGAACCACGTCGTACGGGCGGATCGCGGCCAGTCTGGGCATGCCACCGGGCGCGTCCCGAGCGGTCGGTGCGGCCAACGGTGCCAACCCGATAGCGATAGTCGTGCCCTGCCACCGTGTCATCGGCTCCGACGGCACCCTGACGGGCTACGCCGGCGGGCTGGAACGCAAGCGCGTGCTGCTCGACCTCGAGCGTGCTGTGACCGTACCTGCATTGTTCTGAGCATGTACCGCGAGCAACCCGCGGATCTGTCAGGTGCTCAGGCGGGCTACGCCGAGCGGGCCATGTCGTCCACGATGAGGTCGAATCGCACGGTCATGGCGCCACCGGAGGGCCACCCCATGGCAAACTGCACCGCCCACGGGTTGCATCCCATGGGCAGTGACTACATGCCATGGTCCCCTGGGAAACTTGTGACGCATGGGACTGGAACCGCGCCGGTGCCGTGGCACGGGCAGCGGCGGGCTACTCGGCGGTGCGGCGCAGGGCCTGGGACAGGCGCTCCGCGGCAGCCATGACAGCAGGAGCGTGCATCCGGCCGGGCTGCCGGGATAACCGCTCGATGGGGCCCGACACCGACACCGACGCGACCACCTTGCCGGACGCGGCGCGTACGGGCGCCGACACCGATGCCACGCCGGGTTCCCGTTCGCCGACGCTCTGCGCCCAGCCGCGGCGACGGATGCCGGCCAGCGCGGCGGCCGAGAAGGTGGCGCTCTGCAGGCCCCGGTGCACGCGCTCCGGGTCCTCCCATGCGAGCAGGATCTGTGCGGAGGAACCCGCCGACATGGTCAGTTGGCTGCCGACCGGCACGCTGTCGCGCAGGCCGCTGGGGCGGTCTGCCGCTGCGACGCAGACCCGGAACTCACCTTGGCGGCGGAACAGCTGGGCGGACTCCCCGGTGATGTCGCGCAACCGCGCCAGCACCGGGCCGGCAGTGGCCAGCAGGCGGTCCTCACCGGCGGCCGCTGCGAGCTCGCTCAGCCGCGGACCGAGCACGAAACGGCCCTGGTTGTCGCGGCCCACGAGGCGGTGGTGCTCCAGCGCGACGGCCAACCGGTGCGCGGTCGGTCGTGCCAGGGAGGTGCTGGCGACCAGACTGGCCAAGGTGGCCGGTCCCGACTCCAGGGCTGCGAGCACCAGCGCGGCTTTGTCGAGCACGCCCACTCCGCTAGAGTTGTCCATGGCTCGATATTGCCGTCTCGCATGTTGAAACGCAAGTGTCTGCGGCGGTCGGGCCCGACGCCGATCGGAACCGCCCGCAGCGGCGCGGGCACGCGATTCTTGAGGGGTGCCACCATGGGCAGGACGCTCGCCGAGAAGGTATGGGACGAGCACGTCGTCCGATCCGCTGAGGACGAACCGGATCTGCTGTTCATCGACCTGCACCTCGTGCACGAGGTGACCAGTCCGCAGGCGTTCGACGGCCTGCGTCAGGCGAGCCGTCCGGTGCGCCGCCCCGACCTCACCATCGCGACCGAGGACCACAACATCCCCACGGTCGACGTCGACCAGCCGATCGCTGACCCGGTGTCGCGCACCCAGGTGGAGACCCTTCGCCGCAACTGCGAGGAGTTCGGCGTCCGACTGCACCCGCTCGGCGACGTGGATCAGGGCATCGTGCACATCATCGGCCCGCAGCTCGGTCTCACTCAGCCCGGCATGACCGTCGTCTGCGGCGACTCCCACACCTCCACGCACGGAGCCTTCGGTGCCCTCGCGTTCGGCATCGGCACCAGTGAGGTCGAGCACGTGCTCGCCACCCAGACCCTGACGCAGGCCCGGCCCAGGACGATGGCGGTGACGGTCGAGGGTGACCTGCCGGCGGGCGTCTCGGCCAAGGACCTGGTGCTGACGCTCATCGCCCAGGTCGGCACCGGCGGCGGGCAGGGGTACGTCGTGGAGTACCGCGGCGAAGCGATCCGGTCGATGTCGATGGAAGCGCGCATGACGATCTGCAACATGTCGATCGAGTGGGGTGCCAAGGCCGGCCTGATCGCTCCGGACGAGACCACCTTCGCGTACCTGCAGGGTCGTCCGCACGCCCCGCAAGACCAGGACTGGGACGCGGCGGTGAGGCACTGGCGTTCGCTCATCACCGACGACGACGCACAGTTCGACCATGAGGTCGTGCTGCACGCGCAGGACGTCGCGCCGTTCGTGACCTGGGGAACCAACCCGGGTCAGGGTGTGCCGCTGTCGTCCAGCGTGCCCTTCCCCGAGGACTTCGCCGACGCCAACGAACGGGTCTCCGCGACCCGGGCACTGGAGTACATGGACCTGCAGGCCGGTACGCCGATGCGTGACATCGGCGTGGACACGGTCTTCGTGGGCTCGTGCACCAACGGTCGGATCGAGGACCTGCGTACGGTCGCCGACATCGTCAGGGGTCGACGGGTCGCCGACTCGACTCGGATGCTCGTGGTGCCCGGATCGGCACGCGTGCGTCTGGAGGCCGAGGCCGAGGGTCTCGACGTCGTCTTCAAGGACGCCGGTGCCGAGTGGCGCGGAGCGGGCTGTTCGATGTGCCTGGGGATGAACCCCGACACGCTGGCGGTGGGTGAGCGTTGCGCCTCGACGTCCAACCGGAATTTCGAGGGTCGCCAGGGCAAGGGTGGGCGGACCCACCTGGTGTCGCCGCAGGTCGCCGCCTCGACCGCGGTGCTCGGACACCTCGCCGCCCCCGCCGACCTGCCCACACCCGCCTCGGTCTGAGCCGACGTACGGAGACACGATGGACGCGTTCACTACCCACACCGGCATCGCGGTCCCACTGCGCCGCAGCAACGTCGACACCGACCAGATCATCCCCTCGGAGTACCTCAAGCGGGTGACCCGCAGCGGCTTCGAGGACGGCCTGTTCGCCGCCTGGCGCAGGGACCCCGACTTCGTACTCAACCTGCCGGGGTACGCCGGTGCGAGCGTGCTGGTCGCCGGACCGGACTTCGGCACCGGCTCCTCACGCGAGCACGCCGTCTGGGCCCTGCAGAACTACGGGTTCCGCGCCGTCGTCGCGCCCCGCTTCGGTGACATCTTCCGCGCCAACTCCGGCAAGTCCGGGCTGCTGGCCGCCCAGGTCGACGAGAAGGTCGTGCAGGCGCTGTGGGACCTGGTCGAGAGCGATCCGGGTGCGGATGTGACGGTGGACCTCCTCGAGCGCACCGTGTCGGCCGGTACCGGCATCGAGGCCGTCCACGACTCTTTCGACATCGACGACTACACCCGGTGGCGGCTGCTCCAGGGGCTCGACGACGTCGCGGTCACCCTCGGCCATGCCGACCACATCACGGCGTACGAGTCGCGTCGTCCGGCGTGGAAGCCGGCTACGCTGCCGGTCCGGGTCGCTGACTGACCGGCGCCGCCAGGTCCGCCGGGTCGGCGTTGCCGCCGCAGACCACGACGGCGACGCGTTCGCCAGGGGCCGGTCGGTAGGCGCCGCTGGTGAGCGCCGCGAGCGCCGTGGCACCGCCTGGCTCGGCTGCTACCCGCAGCTGCTGCCAGAGCAATAGCCGAGCGGTGCCGATCGCCTCCTCGGTCACCAGCACCGAGGCCACATCGGCCTCCGACGCCGCGGCGAGACCGAGGCGGCCGATCCGACCCGCCCCCAGGGCGTCCGAGGCCAGGCCGCCGACCTCGACGTCGACCGGGCCTCCGGCTGCCAGCGCGGCATGCAGCGTCGGGCAGCCCACCGGCTCGACCGCCACCACCTGCGCCTGCCGCGACCACCAGGTGGCGATTCCCCCGATCAGCCCTCCACCACCGACGGCCACCAGCACGGTGTCGAGATCGGGGCACTGCTGCTCCAGCTCGCGGGCGACCGTACCTTGACCGGCGACCACCGCCGCCTGGTCGTAGGCGTGCACGACCAGGCCTCCCACGTCTTCGGCCCGCCTGGTGCTGGCAACCAGCGCCTGGGCGTACGTGCTGCCGACCAGCTCGACCCGTGCACCGAGAGCGCGGATGCCGTCCACCTTGACCTGCGGTGCCGTGGCGGGGACGAAGATCTCTGCCCGGCGTCCCAGAGACCGCGCGACATGCGCGACGGCAAGCCCGTGGTTACCACCCGAGGCTGCCACCACGACCTCGGGTGCTCCTGCTTCGAGCACCCGGTTGAAGGCGCCCCGCGGCTTGAAGGACCCCGTGTGCTGGAGAAGCTCCAACTTCAGCACCAGTGGCTCGTGCAGCCCGAACGCGACTCCGTCGACCTCGATGACGGGCGTCCTTCGTACGTGCTGCTCGATGCGACGAGCGGCGGCGTCGATGGCGGCACGGGTGGGGGAGGCGTCGTCTTTCACCGACTCAGCGTACGGAGGCCGCACGGCTGCGTTGCCGTCGATCTTCAGGAGGCGAAGATCGCCAGCCGGGTGATCGTCGTCCGGTCATCGGCGACGTCGATGTGTAGCCGCTGCCCGGGTCGCAGGTGGCGCAGTCCGGATGTCGTGAAGACGTCGCCGTCGAACGCCAGGCGTACGCCGTCGTCGAGCAGTACCGTCCCGGACCCGGTGCTGTGCTGGAAGGACTCCACGGTCGCTTGCATGACCCTGAACCTACCTAGTCCGCCCAGCGGGCTGTGAGGTGCTGAGCTGAGGGGAACTGCATGCGTTCGAGCACCTGTCGCGTCGCTCGGCCCACTCCCAGGCGTACGGCGTCCCGTAGGTGCTCGAGGGTGTCGACGTCTCGGCGCAGGTGTGGTGCGCGCACGTCGATCGGGTCTGCACCGGCGCGCACGTGGTGGGCGAACGACCCGGCGCCGAAGGCCGTGGACAGGCTCGTCCCGGCCGGCAGGGTGAGGGCCACGGTGCCGAGCCCCTCGGCGTCGGCGAGGACACCCGGTCGGGTCGCTGGTGCAGCGTCCACGAGGTTCTCCAGGTCGCTCGCACGCAGGCACGGCAGGTCAGCCTGCAGCACCAGGATCGGGCAGTGCGGCACCTGCTCGCGCGCCCATGTCGTCCCCCGGCTGACTGCCGCGTCCAGGTCACCCACGTCCGGGAGCTGGGTGACCCGAGGTTGTGCCAACGTTGATCCGGCGATGCCCTCACCGCCGACGACGAGCACGCGTAGCACGTCGGCGCTCGCCAGCGTCGCTTCCAGCGTGTCGGCTGCGAACGCCGCGGCCAGCGACATCCGCCACGAACCGACGTCCGGAGCGAGCCTGCGCTTGGCGTGCTCGAGCCCCTTGACCGGCAGCACGACGGTCCATCCGATCAGCTGGTCCACCGCCCCACCGTAGGTGACGGGCTGGTCGTAGGCTCGCACCCGCATCGACGAGCTGAGCGGAGAGGACCAGGCGTGCGCGGACGCGAGTTCCCCCCGGCCATGCGATGGCTCGTGCGGGTCCTGCGACCGTGGTGCATGCTCTTCACCAAGCGCGACTGGCGCGGAGCCGAGCACTTCCCCAACGGCGGGTTCGTCCTCGCGACCAACCACGTGTCGCACACCGATCCAGTGTTGCTCAGCCACTACCTCGTCGACCACGGCGTACCTCCTCGCTTCCTGGCCAAAGCCTCGGTGTTCAAGGTTCCGCTGGGCGGTCGGTTGCTGGCGGCGTGCGGCCAGATCCCTGTCTACCGAGACACTGCCGACGCGGGGAAGGCGCTGTCCGCGGCGCTCGACTCGATCGGTGCAGGCGTGGTGGTGGTGATCTACCCGGAGGGGACACTGACCCGCGACCCGGGCCTGTGGCCGATGGCGGGACGCACAGGTGCCGCACGGGTCGCGTTCCTGACCGGGTGTCCGGTCGTGCCCGTCGCTCAGTGGGGACCGCAGGCGATCCTGCCTCCGTACGGCAAGCGGCCCCGGCTCCTTCCACGCCGGACCATCCACGTGCACGCCGGGCCGCCGGTGGACCTCGAGGACCTGCGGGGACGCACGATCGACACCGACGTGCTCGCAGAGGCGACCGACCGGATCCTGGACGCGATCACCGCGCAGCTCGCGGCGATCCGGGGACAGACTCCACCGTCGGTACGCCACGACCCCCGAGCGGCGTCGGTGGCCGACGGGCAGGACGACGGGAGAGTCGCCTGATGCCGCGCATCGCCGTGATGGGAGCAGGATCCTGGGGGACCGCCTTCTCCCTCGTCCTCGCCGACGCAGGCCACCAGGTACGCGTGTGGGGCCGACGGGAGTCGGTGTGCGAAGGCATCAACGCCAGGCGCGAGAACGTCGACTACATGCCCGGCGTGATCCTCTCCGGGGCCATCCGGGCGAGCCACGACGAGACGTGGGTGCTCGAGGGTGCCGATGCGGTCGTCCTGGCGGTCCCGTCGCAGACGCTGCGGGCCAACCTCGAGCAGTGGACACCGGCACTGCCGCACGAGGTGCCCCTGGTCAGCCTGATGAAGGGTGTCGAGCTCGGCACCCACCAGCGGATGAGCGAGGTCATCAGCGAGGTGAGCGGCGTCAGCCCCTCCCACGTCGCCGTGGTCAGCGGACCCAACCTGGCGCGCGAGATCGCGGCCCGTCAGCCGGCCGCGAGCGTCGTGGCGTGCGTCGACGAGAGCGTGGCCACGCAGCTGCAACGGTGGTGCCACACGCCGGCGTTTCGTCCGTACACCGTGACCGACGTGGTGGGCTGCGAGCTCGGCGGCACCACCAAGAACGTCATCGCCTTGGCGGTGGGCATGGCGATCGGTCTGGGGTTCGGGGACAACACGACGGCCACGGTCATCACCCGCGGCCTGGCCGAGACGGCTCGGCTCGCGCACGCGATGGGCGCCGACCCACTGACGCTGGCCGGTCTCGCAGGCCTCGGTGACCTGGTGGCCACCTGCTCGTCACCGCTGTCGCGCAACCGTACGTTCGGGCAGAAGCTCGGCTCGGGGATGAGCGTCGCCGAGGTGACGGCTTCGACGCGTCAGGTCGCCGAGGGGATGCAGTCCTGCCAGTCGATCGCCGAGCTCGCCGCCGCGCACGGTGTCGACATGCCGATCGTCGAGCATGTCGCCGCGCTGATCCGTGGCGAGCTCGAGCCCCGCGAGATGCTCACCTCTCTGGTGTCGCGATCCGCCAAGCGCGAGCGCGCCTGACGCTCGTCGGTTTACCAGGGGACCATGGCATGTTGACACTGCCCATGGGACGCATCCCATGGGCAGTGAAGTTCACCAAGGGACCCTGGTAAACCGCGCCCCGCTCACGGACTGGGCAACGAAGCCAGTGCGGAGGCCAGATCGGCCCAGAGGTCCTCGACGTCCTCAATGCCGACCGAGAGCCGGACCAGTGCCTCGGGGACGGTGTCGGGCTCGCCCTTCCAGCGGCGACGGCGTTCCAGCAGGGACTCCACGCCGCCGAGGCTGGTCGCGTGCACCCACAGCGCCGTGGAACGGGTGAGCAGGTCAGCCGCCATCGGCCCCGCGGCCACCTCGATCGCGACCATCGCGCCCCAGTCGGGGTAGCGCACGTGCGACACCGCCGGGTGGTCGGCCAACCGGACCGCGAGCTCGGCAGCGTTGGCCTGCGCCCGCTCCAGCCGTACGTGCAGCGTGCGTACCCCTCGCGCGGCCAGCCAGGACTCCAGCACACCGGGTACGGCGCCGCGGCTGCGCCGGTGCTCGTCCATCGCTGTGAACGTCGCGTCGTCGCGGGTCACCAGGGCTCCGAGCATGACGTCGGAGTGCCCGGCGAGGTACTTCGTCGCCGCGTGCACGACCACGTCAGCGCCCAGCTCGAGGGGCTGCTGGAGCAGCGGTGTCGCGAACGTGTTGTCCACCACGACGCGTGCACCGGCCGACGTTGCGCCGGCGGCGACGGCTGCCAGGTCGGCGACCTCCAGCATCGGGTTGGTCGGCGACTCCAGCCACACCAGGGCCGCATCCTCGCAGGCCTGGACGACCGCAGCGGTATCGGTGATGTCGACGGTGTGCACGCGCAGCAGACCTCGACGCTCCCGGTCACCGAGCTGGTGCAGAACGCCCTGGTACGCGTGCACCGGCACCACAATGGTTTCGCCGACAGCCACGAGGTCCAGCACCGCCGTCACCGCCGCCATCCCCGAGGAGTACGTCAGCGCGCGTCCGCCCTCGAGGCTGCCGAGCACCTCCTCGAACGCCGTCCACGTCGGGTTCCCGTAGCGGCCGTACTCCACGTCACCACCGGCGACGTAGGTGGAAGCCGGCGTCAACGGTGTGTTCAAGGGGGCGTCGGGCTCGTGGGCAGGGCGGCCCAGCGACACCGTGCGGGTCGCCGGGGCCAGCCGGCGACCGTCGGACGTAGATGGCACGTCAGCACTCATGGCGCCATCCTGGCCGACGCGCCGAACCAGGCACCGAGCGGGTTGGCGACCGACCGATAGGGTCGCCAGCGATGACCTCCCCGCAGCAGCCCCGCGCCGACGGCACCGACCCGGTCGGCCGGATCCGGGTCGCCGTGGTCTTCGGCGGACGTTCCAGCGAACACGGTGTCTCCTGCCTGACCGCCGGCGAGGTGATCAAGGCGATCGACCCCGAGCGCTACGACGTGCTGCCGGTCGGAATCACGCGAGACGGTCGCTGGGTGCTGGAGTCCGGCGACCCGGCCCGGTTCGCGATCACCGACCGGACCCTGCCCAGCGTCGATGCCGCCGGTGCACAGGTGGTTCTCGCCAACGACCCGAACCGTCGGGACCTGGTCGTACATCCGTCGGGTGAGGTGCCACGCACCCTCGGGCGGGTGGACGTGGTGATGCCGCTGCTGCATGGCCCGTGGGGGGAGGACGGCACCATCCAGGGCCTCCTCGAGCTCGCCGGCGTCCGTTACGTCGGGGCAGGGGTGCTCGCCAGTGCCGTCGGCATGGACAAGCACCACATGAAGGTCGCCTTCGCCGCCGCTGGCCTCCCGATGCTGCCGTACGTCGTGCTACGCCGGCGCTGGTCGGACACCGACCCTGACGGCGTGCGGCGCGCGGTGCAGCCCCTCGGTCTCCCGGTGTTCGTCAAGCCGGCACGAGCCGGTTCCAGCGTCGGGATCAGCCGGGTGGACGACCTGACCGAGCTCGCTGCGGCGATCGGGCTGGCCCGCGAGAGCGACCCCAAGGTGTTGGTCGAGGCTGCTGCGGTCGGCGCACGTGAGATCGAGCTCGGTGTGCTGGACTCCGTGGACGGTTCCGGCGCCGAGGTGAGCCAGCCGGGGGAGATCGTCCTCGACCCGGCTGCCGGGCACAGCTGGTACGACTTCGACGCCAAGTACGTCGACGGCGGCGGAACAGCCACCGTCCCCGCCAACCTGCCCTCCGACCTCGTCGCAGTGCTGCGCGCCCAGGCGCTGACGGCCTTCGACGCGATCGACGGGGAAGGGCTGGCGCGGGTGGACTTCTTCGTGCTGCCGGACGGAAGCGCGGTAATCAACGAGATCAACACGATGCCCGGATTCACCCCGACCTCGATGTATCCGGCGCTGTGGGCCGCGCAGGGCGTCGACTACCCGACGCTGGTGGACCGGCTGCTGCGCAGTGCGCTGAACCGGCCGCTCGGCCTGCGCTGAGCCTGGCATCCGGACATCACACGCACGCCCGCACCTCGGGATCGTGCCGTGCCACCGCGTCAGCGAGCTCGGTCAGCGGTCCGACCTCGGGTGCGTACGCGTCCGGTACGACGACCTCGACGGGCGTCGCCCGTCCGACGGTGGTGAACCGGTAGCTGTCGGAGAGCTCCTCGGGGTACCAGCCCACACCGTTGACCACCTGGCACTCCGACGCTCGCCCGAGACCCTGCGCGTCCGTGACGCCGCAGCGCAACGTGACGGCCGGGTCGCCCCACGCCACGCCGCTCCCGGCCGGTGCCACGTCCCGCCGACCCTGCCCGGCCAGCTCACGGGGCAGGTCAGTCAGGAGGTCTGCGCAGATCGCCTCCGCATCGGGGTCCAGGTCCGCCGGCTCCAGATCGACGACTCCGCTGCACCCGGCCAGGGTGAGAAGGCCGATGGCCGCCGCTGCCAGGTGCGTTCGGCATGGTGCGGGCAGCTCGGCTCGCTGCGGTTGCGGTTTACCAGGGTCCCCTGGTAAACCGCACTGCCCATGGGTTGCAACCCATGGGAGGTGGGCACTTGCCATGGGGAGTGCTGCTGGATGCCGAGGGGAGTGCGCCCGCTCGTGCCGCGCTCGCCGCTCAGATGTGTACGACCGGGCAGGTCAGCGTCCGGGTGATCCCGTCGATGTTCTGGACCCGTGCGACCACCAGCTGGCCGAGTTCGTCCACGTTGCTCGCCTCGGCACGCACGATCACGTCGTAGGGGCCGGTGACGTCCTCGGCCATGGTGACGCCGCTGACGTCGGCGATCTCGCGAGCGACGTCGGCGGCCTTGCCGACCTCGGTCTGGATCAGGATGTAGGCCTGTACCACCATGGGTCGGGTCTCCACTCTCGTCGGCGTTCCGGTACGGATCGCCGCTCACGCTACAGGTGCCTCGGCGTCCCCGGCACCCATGGGTCCGACCGGCGTACGAAGGCGACTCGGCGGGGGATCGTGGCTGCGCTGCGGCAGGATGGACCTATGCCCTCGTCCCCCGTCATGACCGTGTCCGAGCTGGGTGAGTTCGGGCTCATCGATGCCATCCGCTCGGTCTTCCAGACCAATGCCGACGTGCTGGTCGGGTCAGGTGACGACGCCGCCCAGCTGGCTGCCGCCGGGTCGGTGCTGGTCACCACGGACCTGATGGTGGACGGCCGGCACTTCCGTCGGGACTGGAGCTCGGCCGCCGACGTCGGACACAAGGTGGCCGCCGCGAACCTGGCTGACATCGCCGCGATGGGCGGCGTCGCCACCGGCCTGGTCATCGGGCTCGCGGCTCCGGGGGACACCCCGGTGGCGTGGGTCGAGGAGCTCAGCCAGGGGATCGCCGCGGAGGTCGCCGAGGTCGGCGCCAGTGTTGTCGGGGGCGACATGACCGAGTCCGACACCCTGGTCCTGGCGGTGACCGCCCTCGGCCGAGTCGCCGGCGCCCCGGTGCTGCGCTCGGGAGCCCGTCCGGCGGACGTCGTGGCCGTCGCCGGACGACTCGGCTGGGCCGCAGCAGGCCTCGCAGTCCTGGGCCGCGGCTTCCGTTCGCCGCGGGTCGTCGTGGAGGCTCACCGGCGCCCGAACCCGCCGTACGCCGCGGGTCCGCAGGCTCAACAGGCCGGGGCGACCGCGCTGATCGACGTCAGTGACGGGCTGCTGGCCGATCTCGGTCACGTGGCCCGCGCCAGCGGCGTGGCCATCGACATCGACAGTTCCAGCTTCGAGCTTGCCGAACCGTTGCTCGCAGTCGGCTCGGCACTGGGGGTCGATCCTATGGAGTTCTGCCTCACCGGGGGTGACGACCACGCCCTGGCGGCGACGTACCCGCCCGGCGTACCGCTGCCCGCGGGGTGGCGACGGGTCGGCGTCGTTGGCGCGGGCGAGCACGTCACCGTCGACGGGGCGCAGCACGAGGGCAGCACCGGCCACAGACATTTCGGTTGATCAGGCCATGCCGGTTCGCGCCCGACGCACAAGGGGATGAAGGTGCCTGAGCAGCTTCAGGTACGTTCGGCTGACGACGATGACATGCTCGCCGTCGCGGCGATTTTCGCGCGGTACGTGAGCGACACGGTTCTCACGTTCGAGCTGGAACCTCCCACGGCCGCCGCTTGGCGAGGCCGCCTCGCCAGCCTCACGGCAGCAGGCTGGCCGTTCCTCGTCCTCGTCGTCGACGGCCAGCTCGTGGGCTACGCCTACGTGAGCCCCTGGCGGACCAAGCCGGCGTACGCACACACCGTGGAGAACTCGATCTACCTCGACCCGGACAGCGCCGGCCGTGGGTACGGGCGGGTGCTTCTCGAGACGCTGCTCGCCGCCGCTGGCTCCGCTGGGGCGCGGCAGGTCATAGCCGTGATCGTCGACAGTGGTAGTCCCGAGTCGATGTCGCTGCACCGGGCGGTGGGTTTCGTCGAGGCCGGCCGGTTGTCCCAGGTCGGCTTCAAGCAGGACCGCTGGCTTGACGTCGTCCTCATGCAGACGTCTCTGACGTCCGAGAGCATCACCTCGGCGGTCACCGGTGCGTCATGAGGAGCGCGGCTCAGCGCGTGACCTTGCCCGCCTTGAGGCACGAGGTGCACACGTTGAGGCGCTTGGGCGTGCTGTTCACGACCGCACGCACGCGCTGGATGTTCGGGTTGAAACGCCGCTTTGTCCGCTTGCGCGACCACGGAACGTTATTGCCGAAACCCGGCCTCTTGGCACAGATGTCGCAGACCGCAGCCACCGTGGACGCTCCTTAGCGGATCGAGAACTCGAGACCGCCCGGTGAATCGGGCGCGAGACGCCGCCTGGGATGACCTGGCGGCAACCTGCACAGATTATCCGATGCTGGCCGCCGGAGGCGAATCCGGCTGTCTGCGGCTGCGACTAGTCTGACGCGCGCACCGTACCGCCACGCCGAACCGCACTCCGGTCGGTCCAGCCGCCGAGGGAGCCCGATGCCGCAGCCGCTGAGCCCGGAGCTGTTCCGGCGCTGGTGCCGTTCCTGCCTGGCTGCACTCGGTCATGCCCGCGAGGAGATCGACGCGCTCAACGTCTACCCGGTCCCCGACAACGACACTGGGACCAACCTGTTCCTCACCTTCGAGGCAGCCGTCGCCGCACTCGAGGCCGACGATGCCGGCTCGGACCTGGCCTCCGGGGCGCGGGTGTTCGTCGACGGTGCCCTGCGCGGTGCCCGGGGCAACTCCGGCGTCATCATGTCGCAACTGCTACGGGCGTGCGTCCTGCCGGTCGTCGCCGCTGCCGCCCGTGCCGAGCCCCGGGGGACGGTGCAGGCTTCGGTCCTCGCCGACGCGCTGGGCGCAGCAAGCGCCGCCGCCTACGCCGCAGTCGGTCAACCAGTCGAAGGCACGATCCTGTCCGTTGCGCGGGCGAGCGCCACTGCTGCGTCGACCGCTGCGGTCGCGGGCGCCGCGGTCGACGAGACGCTGGTGGCCGCCGCCGACGCTGCCCGGGTAGCGCTGTCCGCCACGCCGGGTCAGTTGGACCTGCTGCGCCGTGCCGGTGTCGTCGATGCCGGTGGCCGGGGGCTGTGCGTGGTGCTCGACTCGACGGTCGGCGTGTTGACTGGTGAAGTCCGTCCCGATCCCGACCGGGGCCGCACAGGCCCCAGCCTGCCGGTTCCACACCTGGAGGCTGATCTATCGGCCCAGGGCCCGTCGTACGAGGTGATGTACCTTCTGGACGCCGGGGACGACCGCATCCCCGCCCTGCGCGCGACGCTCACACCACTGGGTGACTCGCTGGTCGTGGTCGGAGGGGAGGGCCTGTGGAACGTTCACGTCCACGTCGACGATGTCGGGGCGGCCATCGAGGCCGGGCTCGCGGCGGGACGTCCCCATCGCATCGCCGTGACCCATTTCGCCGAGCTGATGACCGGCGGCGCAGCGCCCCTACCTGCGACGTCGCGGGCGGTGATCGCCGCGGGCGCCGGCCCCGGCCTGGTCCAGCTCTTCGAGGGTGCCGGTGCCCTCGCCCTGTTGCTGCGCCCGGGATGGCGCAGCTCGACCGCGGAGTTCTTGGAGGCGATCGAGACGAGCCAGGCCAACGAGGTGGTGCTGCTGCCGAACATGGAGAGCTGCCTGCCAGCTGCGGAGGCAGCCGCCCGCCGGGTCCGGGAGCGTGGGGTCAGGGTGGCCGTCATCCCGACCCGTGCGCAGGTGCAGGGACTCGCCGCCCTGGCGGTGCACGAGCCGGCGCGCGGCTTCGACGACGACGTCGTGGCGATGACCACCGCTGCCGGTCATACCCGGCACGGCGGTGTGACCATTGCCACCACACGGGGCATCACGATGGCCGGTCCCTGTGAGCCGGGCGACGTCCTCGGGGTGCTCGAGGGTGACTTCGCGCTGATCGGCTCCGACCTCGGGGTAGTCGCTGGGGACGTGGTGCGCCAGCTGCTCGGAGGCGGTGGCGAGCTTCTGACGCTGGTCACCGGCGAGGACACCCCACCAGGCCTCACCGACGAGATCGAAGCGGCTGTGCGCTCGTGGCGCCCGGACGTGGACACGATCGTGCTCGACGGCGGACAGGTGCGTTACCCGCTCCTGGTAGGCGTCGAATGAGCATTCACCGCGACCCCGTCCTGGATCGGTCGATCGGCTCCTTCGTTGGCGGCAAGACCGCCGACAAGCTCCTTGGCGAGCTCCAGATTCGTACGGTCGGGGACCTGCTGAGCCACTACCCACGCCGCTACGACAGGTGGGGTGAGCTGACCGACATGTCGAAGCTGGAGCTCGACGAGCACGTCACCGTGCTGGCTCGGGTCGTCGAGGCGGTCACCAAGGACTACCGCGACCGCCGGCGCAAGGGCCGGATCAGTAAACGGGTGGAGATCACCGTCACCGACAACCGGGGCACGCTGCTGTTGACCTTCTTCCACCAGCTGTTCCGGCTGGCCCAGCTGAGACCCGGGACTGTCGGCTACTTCTCGGGCCAGATCAGTGAGTTCAACGGGCGCCGCCAGCTGCTGCACCCCGACCTGCGGCTGCTCGACGGGAGCACCGACCTCGACACCGAGCTTGAGGCCGGATCGCAGGCGGGGCGAACCCTTGAGGCGATCTACCCGGCAACCGCCCGGCTGCAGACCTGGTCCATCGCCAGCAGCGTCGCGCGGGTGCTGCCAGAGATCGTCGACGTCGAGGACCCGTTGGAGGACGACTTCCGGAAGCGTGAGGGGTTCGTCGATCTCCGTACGGCCTACCGGTACATCCACCTGCCGACCAACCTGGCGCAGGTCGAGGCTGCCCAGAACCGGCTGCGCTTTGACGAGGCCTTCGTGGTGCAGCTCGAGCTGGCCCGGCAGCGCGCGGCCACCGAGCGGATGCCCGCCGTTGCGCGCCTACCGCGAGCCGGTGGCCTGCTCGACCGGTTCGACGCTGGACTGCCGTTCACCCTGACTGCCGGGCAGCGTGAGATCGGTGAGCTGCTGAGCAACGAGCTGGTCCTCGATCGTCCGATGCATCGGTTGCTGCAGGGGGAGGTGGGGTCGGGAAAGACGGTGGTGGCATTGCGCGCGATGCTGCAGGTGGTCGATGCCGGCGGCCAGACCGCCCTGCTGGCTCCCACCGAGGTCTTGGCCGTGCAGCACCACCGCTCGATCGGCATCATGCTCGGTGCACTGGCCCGCGGCGGGATGCTCGACGGCGACCCGGACGCCACCCGGGTGCGACTGCTGACCGGCTCGATGCGGGTCCGGGCTCGCCGGGAGGCGCTGTTGGACGTGGCATCCGGCGAGGCCGGGATCGTCGTGGGCACGCACGCGCTGCTTGAGGACGTCGTCGCGTTCGCGGATCTAGGCCTGGTGGTCGTCGACGAGCAGCACCGCTTCGGTGTCGAGCAGCGGGCGGCCCTGACCAAGCGGGCTGGGAAGAAACGCCCCCACACGCTGGTCTTGACCGCGACCCCGATCCCGCGCACGGTGGCCATGACCGTTTTCGGCGACCTGGAGACCTCGACCCTGGCGGAGCTACCGGCCGGCCGGCAGCCCATCCAGACCACGGTGGTGCCGGCGGCGGCCCGACCGGACTGGCTGCAGCGTTGTTGGGACCGGATCGGCGAGGAGGTCGGGCTGGGCCGTCAGGCCTACGTCGTGTGCGCGCGGATCGGGGACGGAGAGGATTCCGGTGACGTCGACGAACGCGGGCTGCCGCGCCCGCAGGCCGCCGTCGAGCTGTTCCAGCAGCTGACGTCCGGTCCGCTCGGTCACCTGCACGTCGAGCTGCTGCACGGACGGCTCCCGGCGGAGACCAAGGACACGGTGATGTCCCGCTTCGCCAGGGGCGAGATCGACGTGTTGATCTCGACCACCGTCATCGAGGTCGGGGTCGACGTCGCCGATGCGTCGACGATGGTCGTCATGGACGCCGAGCGGTTCGGTATCTCGCAGCTTCACCAGCTACGCGGTCGCGTCGGACGGGGTGGGTCACCGGGGCTCTGCCTGCTGGTGACCCAGACCCCTGTAGGCAGCCCTCCGTACGACCGGCTGAGCGCAGTGGCGGGCACCTCGGACGGGTTCGAGCTTTCCCGACTGGACCTCGAGACCAGACGGGAAGGCAACGTGCTCGGCGTGAACCAGTCGGGTCGGCGCTCCGCGCTGCGGCTGCTGTCCGTGCTCGACCACGAGGACGTCATCATCCGGGCGCGCAGCCTCGCCGAGCAGATCATCACCGACGACCCCATGCTGGCCGCGCATCCGGCGCTCGATGCCGCCGTCCGTCGCTTCGCCAGGTCCCGGCAGT
>Ga0136627_1000048_pt1 | contig 31674 bp, 36 predicted proteins | sample AntDrymUQ4892206_2_FD_104652 | JGI IMG/M metagenome (GOLD analysis project Ga0136627, IMG submission 104652) | Polar desert sand microbial communities from Dry Valleys, Antarctica - metaG UQ489 (22.06) | ecosystem: Environmental > Terrestrial > Soil > Desert | place: Antarctica: Dry Valley... | reverse complement strand
ATCCGGGTACGGGCGGCGATGGCGAGGCGCCCGACACCGTGGATCGAGGTCGGGGAGCCGACGGCGGACATCCGCCCGAACCCCGACGAAGCGAGGCTTTTCGGCGCGTGATCCGGAACCCGACCGACGGAAGTACGAGCGATCGCTTCGCGTCTTCGTCGGGCGCGGGAAGCGAGACTTTCGATCCCCCCGTGAGGTCGGCGAAAATGCGCCCCCCGACCTCGCGAAACGTGGCGGAGCGAAGCGGCTCATACCGAATTCGCCGACCGAATTTCGTGTGGCTTTGGCGCGAAGGAAGCGATCCTCCGGCTCCGATACCATGCCCTCGCTATGCGAGTGGCGGCGGTGGAAACATCCGATCGGAATACATGTGATCCGAGCCGCCACAATCGTCGCCGTCGGCAGATTGAAAGGATGGCCCGACGAAGCGTGCGGAGACTATCTGAAACGCCTCCGTCGCCATGGTCGAGTCGAAGTCGTCGAAGTCCCCGAATCCGACATGAACCGCCTCTCCCCGAAAGAAGTCCTCGCCGCCGAGGCCGAACGCCTCGAAAAACGCATCCCGAGCGGGGCGCACGTCATCGCGCTCGACCGCGAGTCGGGGAAGGGGATCTCATCGGAGAAGTTCGCGGGGAAACTGGCATCGCTCGGCGCGAGCGGAAGGAGTCACGTCGCCTTCATCGTCGGGGGCGCGCTCGGCCTCGACGAAAAAATACTCGCCCGCTCCGACGAGGCGGTGTCTTTCGGGGAAATGACGATGCCGCACGCGCTCGCTCGCGTCGTACTTCTCGAACAACTTTATCGGGCGACGAAGATTTCTCGGGGCGAGAAATATCATTGGTGAGAGGGGCTTCGCCTCACGTGTCGGAGATCGGCGGCGGATGGCGGAAGCCGTTCGGATGAGCCGGATCCGGCGCGTTTTGGTCGGGATGAGAGCGGGAGAACCGAGTTCGGATGAAGGAACCGGCGGTCGCCGCGCCCACCGAAGAAGGCGGCTGTGACCACCGACCGGATCCGAGGTGGCACCGAATCTCACCGAACGAAAGTTGACAGGCGGCAAGCGAAGCGTGCCGACAATCTGAAATGCTAATCTATATTCGTGCGTATCCAAATTGACAGATTCGAAGACGGAGGATGGACGGTCGTCTCCATTTACCCGGAAGGCCGGAAAACCTTCGATGTGCCGCGTGAGACATTGCCCGACGACGCTTCGTCCGGCGATGTCTTCGATGTGAATTTCGAGAGAAACGAGGAAGAGACGAAAAAGAACGCCGCCGAAAACAGGAAACTCATGGACGAACTTTTGGGACGGGACGAAAGATGAGCTTCGAGGGGAAAATAGCCGACGAAATACGCGCGGCGGCGAGGGAAGCCTTCGATGTCGAACTCGAAAACATCCACGTCGAGAGGCCGAACGACCCGGATCACGGCGACTTCGCCACGAACGTCGCCCTCGCGAACGCGAAGGTTTTCAAACGGAACCCCCGCGAGGTCGCCGGAACTCTCGCCGAGACGGTCGCCGCGCCTTTCATAGCGAACTCCGAAGTCGCCGGGCCGGGGTTCATAAACTTCCGGCTCTCGTCCGACGCGGTGTGGGAAGAAATCGCTTCGCTCATTCGCACCGGGGAGCGGTACGGTCGTTCGGAGCCTTCGGGGGAGCCGATGCAAATCGAGTTCGTGAGCGCGAATCCGACGGGGCCGATGCATGTCGGGCATGGCCGCCAGGCGGCATACGGCGACTCGCTCGCCCGCATCATGGAGGCGGCGGGCCGGAAGGTATCGCGGGAATATTATTTCAACGACGGCGGGAACCAGATCCGCCTCTTCGCCGAATCCGTCGCCGTCCGGTACGCGGAACTTTTCGAGAGGGAATGGCCCGTCGGAGACCCGGACTCGCTTTATAAAGGCGAGTATGTCGAGGAAGTCGCACGCGATCTCTCGGAGAAATATGGCGACCGCTTCTTCGACGTGGATCGAGGCGAGGCTCTTTCGGAGATCGCGGATTTCTCGACGCGGTGGTGCATGGACGACATCCGGCGCACGCTCGGGCGCATCCGGGTTCGCTTCGATAATTTTTTCAACGAGAAGAGCCTTTATGACTCCGGCGGCGTGGAAAAGACCATCGAAAAACTGAAAACGAGCGGCCATACGTATGAGGAGGACGGCGCGGTTTGGCTCGCGTCCTCCGAGTTCGGGGATGATAAAGACCGTGTTCTCGTGAAGAGTGATGGTTCGTATACGTATGTCGCGCCGGACATCGCTTATCACGAGGATAAATGGGGGCGTGGTTTTCGGGCGACGGTGAATATTCTCGGTGCGGATCACGCCGGGTACACGCCGCGCCTCCGGGCGGGCATCGTCGGCCTCGGCATCCCCGGCGACTTCCTCGACGTGGAACTCGTCCGGCTCGTGAAGCTCATGCGAGAGGGCGAAGAGGTCAAATTCAGCAAACGCGCCGGGAACGTCGTCACCCTCGACGAACTCCTCGATGAAGTCGGCGAAGACGTGGTTCGCTATTTTTACGTCCGGTTCTCGCACAAAACCGAGATGAGCTTCGACCTCGACCTCGCCATAAAACAGTCCGACGAGAACCCGGTTTTCTACGTTCAATACGCCCACGCGAGAATCGCGAGCATCTTCCGCCGCGCCGAGGCGAGTCCCGAAGATGTCGGCGAAACAACCCCCGACGACCTCGCTTCGGAGGAGAGAATCCTCGCGATGGAGCTTCTCGATTTTCCGCGCATAGTCAAAAACGCCGCCGCGAAAAGGGAAGTCCATCTCCTCCCGACGTACCTCGAAACGCTCGCGACCCGGTACCATCAGTTTTATACGATCCACAAAGTCCTCGTGGACGACGAGGAAGTGAGAAACCGCCGCCTCGCTTTGTGCGCGGCGACGAAGAACGTCCTCAAGAACGGCCTCGGCCTCCTCGGTGTGCATGCGCCGGAGAGGATGTGAAGGGCATGGGCGAGAATGGGGGGCTTTTCGAGAGTATGGAATTGACCGAGGACACCGAGGTCGCCGAGCGTCAAAACGAGGTGGGGAGGATGTCTCTCGCGAGGATGCCGAGGCACTCGCGTTGGCGAGATTCTCCGAGTAAAGTGAAGGTTTTATGGTCGCCGCTCGCTTTGGAGCGCGCGGACGAGAAACCCGGGAGGTTCATGTGGCGACGGTGGAAAGTCCGGCTGAGGGAAGGGTGCTTCTCCGGAACGTGAGTTGGGGGACGTACGAGCGGCTCGTGGAAGAGCGCGGAGAGGGGCGGGTTCCTCGCTTCCATTACGACCGGGGGGTGATGGAGATCATGAGTCCGTCGAAGAGGCACGAAACGATGAGCCGCGTCGCCGCCCTCGTAGTCGAAATTCTGGTTGTGGAACTCGATCTCGATGTCGAGACTGTCGGTTCGACGACTTTCAAGCGCGAGGATCTCGACCGCGGCTTCGAGCCGGACGAGAGTTTCTATTTCAACGAGAACATCGAGCTTGTCCGGGGAAGAGAGAAAATAGACCTCGACGCGGGCGACCCACCCCCCGATCTCGTCGTCGAGGTGGACGTGACGAACCCATCCCTCGACAAGCTCGGCATATACGCCCGCCTCGGCGTGTCGGAAGTGTGGCGATTCGCTGGCGGAAACGCGGAGATATTCGTTCTCCGAGACGAAACTTATGAGGCCGCCGACGCGAGCCTCGTTTTTCCTTTGCTTTCCCGCGAGACGCTCTTTCGGTTTGTCGAGCGCGGCCTCGAAATGAGGCGTCCGGCGTGGGCGCGCGAGGTGCGGGGATGGGTGTCGGGGGAAGGTCGCGGGTAGTTCGCCGGGGGTGGAAACCGCTCTGTTATACTGCTTTCGAGATGCATCCGGGGAAATCTAGATCGAGGAGAACATGAGCGCGGACTGCCTTCGTATTTGCCAGATCAGCGACATCCACTGTGGAAGCCCGTATTTCATACCCGACCTCCTCGAACGTTCGATCCTCGAAATCAACGACATGGACCCCACAGCCGTCATCGTCTCGGGCGATCTGACGGACGCGGGTTTCCGCCAGGAATATGAGATCTCCGCCGAGTACATCCGGAAGTTCCGGTGCGAGCGGCTCATGGTGATTCCGGGCAACCATGACTCGCGGAACGTCGGGTACATCCACTTCGAGAGGCTTTTCGGGGAGCGGTATTCGATCATGGATTTCGAGGATGCGATCATGGTCGGCGTGGACTCCTCGGAGCCGGATTTGAACGGCGGGCGCGTCGGGCGCGAACACTATGACTATATCCACGAGGCTTTCAAAGGGGCGAGCGACAAACTCAAAATCTTCGTCGTCCACCACCATCTCATTCCGATTCCGGGGACGGGGCGAGAGCGTTCGACGATTCAGGATGCGGGGGATATTTTGGAGCTTCTCGCGGACTCGGGCGTGGATCTCGTCCTCTCGGGACATAAGCATGTGCCGTACTCATGGCGACTCGAGAACATGGTGATAGTGAACGCGGGAACGGCCTCGACGACGAAGCTCCGGGGGAACACGCGCCCGTGCTATAACGTCGTCGAGATCGAAGACGGAAGGGTGCGCGTATACCGGAAGCACCCGTTCAAAGACCGCGAGATGGTGATGGACTTCGACTCGGAAACCCGCGAATACCACCACTACGAAGAGATGCACGGCGAAGGCCGCCCCGGCGACCGCGGACAACGCGGAATCCCCGGCTAGGTTTTGTCGAGCGTGAGTACGCTTCGCGGGACGCTTCGCTCGGGTTATTGGTTATTGGTTATTGGTTATTGGAAAAAACCAACAACCAGAAACCAGAAACCAGAAACGGTCGCAAAGCGACCATGAAAGCTATCTTCCTCATTGACGGCGAGCATTATCCGCCCGTCGTCCTCGACGCGATGGAAAGCGTCCGCGAGTCGCTCGGAGCGGAGGGTGTCGCGGCGGCGTTCCTCGGCGGCACCGAGAAGATAAAGGAGGGCGCGGATTATGGGATTCCGCTCGTGCATGGCGAAAACCCCACCTCCGCCGTCGAGAATGCGCTCATCGAATACCCGGAGGCCGAGGCCGTCGTGGATCTCTCGGACGAGCCCGTCGTCGGATACCGCGAACGGATGCGTATCGCCTCCCTCACCCTCGCCGCCGGAGCGAGGTATATCGGAAGCGACTTCGACTTCTCCCCGCCGAACTTCCACGACGTTTCCACAAAGCCGTCCATCGCCGTCATCGGGACGGGGAAGCGGGTCGGGAAGACGGCGGTGTCGGGATATTTGGCGCGGCTCCTCGCGGGCGAAGGCTTCGATCCCGGCGTTGTCTCGATGGGCCGCGGCGGTCCGAGAAAGCCGGAGGTCATCGAAGGGAAGAATCTCGAAGTCGGGAGCGATTATCTCCTCGAAGCACTGAAACGCGGAGCGCACGCGGCGAGCGATTATTACGAGACGGCGGCGCTCAGCCGCGTCTCGACGGTCGGGTGCCGGAGGTGCGGCGGCGGTTTCGCCGGGGAGCCTTTCGTCTCGAACGTCCTCGAAGGCGCGAGGATGGCGAATGGACTCGATACTCGAATGACTTTGTTCGACGGTTCGGGGGCGGCGATGCCTCCGGTCGAGGTGGATCGCCGCATCCTTGTCGCCGGGGCGAATCAAGATGCCGAATACATCACCGGGTTCCTCGGGGCGTATCGTCTTCTCGTCTCCGACCTCCTCATCCTCACGATGAGCGAGGAGCCGATGGCGAGCGAGGGGAAAGTGAGGGGGATCGTGGAGGCGGTGCGCGAGATTCGTCCGGATCTCCCGGTCGTCCCGGCGGTTTTCCGGCCTCGCCCCGTCGGGGACGTTCGCGGGATGAAGGTCGCGTATCTTTCGACCGCGCCGGAGACGGTGCTTCGAAAGCTCTCGGATTTCCTCGAAGAGAATTTCGGGTGCGAGGTGGTGGGGGCTTCGGGGAATCTCTCCGACCGGAGGAGGCTCGCCGCCGACCTCGATGGGATGGGGGAGGCCGAAGCATATCTCACGGAGATAAAAGCCGCCGCGATCGACGTGGTGACGGCGCGTGGGGCGGAGGAGGGGAAGCGCGTTCTTTATTGCGACAACGATCCGGTGGGGGAGGGACTCGACGGGGCTTTGCTTTCGCTCGCTCGTGAGGCGATGGGTTCGTATTCCGGCTGAATATTCCGGGGGCCGCTCCGCTTCGTGAGGTCGGAGAAACACGGAGGCGAGACGCCGCGGCGCGGGCCCATCGCATCGGATCCGGTGAAAGCCTCTCGGATGGGGAGTCGAAGGCGCCGTGGAAGAGCGGGTCGAGAGCATCCCGACTCGCAACCTCACCGCGACCGAAGGGGGCGACACCGGACTCGGGTGGCCGCTCTCCCGAAAGTGGTGTATAAATAAGAACGACCCCGAAGTTCACGGCTTGGCGGGTCAATCCACTTGAAATCCCGCGCAAACCTCTTCCGCAGTCCTTGCGGCGCGAGGGCGGGTAATGGGAGGTTGGGTGAAAGTCCATCGGTGATTCCGTTCCGGCAAGGGTGGCTTCCGCGACTATGGAGTACGCCGCAGTCACGGAGTCCGTCGCCCTGAAAGTCGCCAGATTTGAAGGCTCGGGTGCGCCGGAGAAGGCATATACCCTCGCCGCCGAGGCGTTCCACGACGAACTCGAAAAGCTCTCGTATGCGGGCCGGGTCGCGATTTTGCGCGAGCGGAGGACGGACGAGAGCGGCGCGAGCCGTTCGCTCACGACGCAGCCGGGTCTCATGAAGGTCGGCGACTCCATCGGCTCGGGGGAGCCGGAGGCCGATTTCGCCATCGAGCCGGTGGAGGGGCTTTCGCTCCTCATAAACGGGCAAGAAGGCTCCATCGCGGCGGTCGCGGCGGCTCCGGAGGGGGCGATGCTCCGGACTCCGGACATGTACATGAGCAAGCTCATCGTCGGACCCCGGGCGCGGGACCATATAGACATAGACGCATCCGCCGCCGAGAACATCGAAGCCATCGCCGGGAGCATGGGCCGGAAGCCATCCGAACTCACCGTCGCCGTCCTCGACCGGGACAGGCATACGGAACTCATCGAAGAGATACGAAAGACGGGGGCGAGGATACAAATGCGGCCCGAAGGGGATCTCACCCCGGCCATCGCGGTGGGGCTTCGGGGCGCGGATCTCCATGCGGTCATCGGGATCGGGGGGGCGCCGGAGGGCGTTCTCGCGGCGGCGGCGATAAAGTGCCTCGGCGGCGTCATGCAAGCCCGGATGTGGCCGACGCAACGCTCGCAAGTCGAGAAGTTGCGGGAATACGGCCTTGAAAACCCGGAGAAAAAGCTCACCCTCGACGACCTCGTGCGGGGCGATGATGTGGTGTTCGCGGCGACGGGGCTGACGACGGGGGAGGCTTTGAAGGGAGTGAGGTATTTTAGGGGCGGGGGGCGGACGCACACGGTTGTGATGTCCACGGAGCCGCGTATGATAAGATTCATAGACACCATCCACGCCCTCGAGCCCGACGCCGGGACGCAGGGTTTCCAGCTTTGAAAAGCCGAAGGAACCACCACGAACGAACCCACGGATATTCATGAAATTTCGAACACGCTTCCACGCAATGTCAAAAGGAAAGGTGGAGTAGTATGACCGAACTCGCAACCCTCGAACGCAAAAGACTGAGCGATCTTCACCAGATCGCCTCCCAACTCGGGATCGAGCAATACCGCAAATACCGCAAAAACGAACTAGCCGAACTGATTTATAAGGTGGCGACCGAACAAGCCGCCGAACAAACTCCATCGGCGCCCACCGCCACCGCCGTCGCCGAGCCTCCACCTTCCGAAAACGGGATCGCGGCCGCCGAGGCCCCGCCCGAACAACCGACGATTCCACAAACCTCGTCGGACTCGAACGGCTCCGCCGCGACCGAGGCTCCGGAGCGCCAGCCGCAGCCTCAGCAAAAGCAACAAAAACAGGATCGCAAGCAGAAAGGCTCGCCCGAGCCGCGCGACGGTGGCGGCGACGGCGGCAATAATAAAGGCGAGACTATTCAGACGGGCATCCTCGATGTTTTGCCGGACGGCTTCGGGTTCCTTCGCACTAAAGGGTATAGCCAGAGCAAAGGCGACGTGTATATCTCCACGAGCCAGATAAAGCGCTTCAACCTCCGGCGCGGCGACTTCATAGTCGGGCAAATACGCCCCGCCCGCGACGGCGAGAAGTATCCGGCGATGGTCCGGATCGAGACGGTGAACGGAAACGAGCCGCAGAAAGGCCGTCGCCGCATTGACTTCGACGACCTCACGCCGCTCTTCCCGGATGAGAGGCTTCGCCTCGAATGGAAGCCGAACGACCTCGCGCCGCGCGTCATTGACCTCGTCGCGCCCATCGGGAAGGGTCAGCGCGGCCTCATCGTCTCGCCCCCGAAGGCCGGGAAAACGACGATCCTGAAACAGGTCGCACAGTCCATCTCCGCGAATTATCCCGAGGTGAAGCTCATGGTTCTCCTCGCGGACGAGAGGCCGGAGGAGGTCACGGATTGGCAGCGGAGCGTCGAGGGGGCCGAGGTCGTCGCCTCGACCTTCGACCAGCCCGCCGAGAACCACGTCGCGGTCGCCGAGCTTCTCCTCGAACGCATAAAGAGGCTCGTCGAGGACGGGGAGGATGTCGTCGTCGTTCTCGACTCGATCACACGCCTCGCCCGCGCATACAACCTCGCGGCTCCGGCGTCGGGACGAATACTCTCCGGTGGTGTGGACTCCGCGGCTCTTTATCCGCCGAAGAAGTTCTTCGGGGCGGCTCGGAACATCGAGTTCGGAGGCTCGCTCACGATCCTCGGGAGCGCGCTCGTGGAGACGGGGAGCCGGATGGACGAGGTGATTTACGAGGAATTCAAAGGCACGGGGAACATGGAGATCCACCTCGAAAGGAAGCTCGCGAACCGCCGCATATACCCGGCGATAAACATCGAGGAGTCCTCGACGCGGAAAGAGGAGCTTCTCATGGAGACCTCCGAGGCGCAAAGGGTGTGGCAGGTTCGGAGCATCCTCAACGCGCTCGACTCCGGGCAGAAAATAGAGCTTCTCATCCAGAAACTGAAGGAGACGAAGACGAACGCCGAGTTCCTGCGCGAACTCCAGCGAGTGAGGGGATAGCGGAGGCTCGAGAAAAGGGCGGTCGCCAACTCGGGCGGCCGTCCTTTCCGTCCTTTGTTTCGTGCGTGAATTTCGGATCGCGCGAGCATCGAAACGTGTAAACTTGTAGCCGCTGAAAATCGAAATACCACGGAGGCAAACCATGAAGAAAGACATCCACCCGGATTATCGGCCGGTCGTTTTCCGCGACGCGAGCGCGGAGTTTTCGATCCTCTCTCGCTCGACGGTCGAGACCGAAAGAACCGTCGAGTGGGAGGACGGGAACACGTACCCGCTCGTCGAACTCGATATTTCGAGCGCGAGCCATCCGTTTTACACGGGTCGCCAGCGCATCGTGGACACCGGCGGGCGCGTCCAGCGTTTCGAGAACCGCCGCCGCAAGCGTCAGAATCAATAAAAATATGAGCGAGCGGCTTCGCGTCGGCGGACAAGCGGTGATGGAGGGGGTGATGATGCGCTCCCCCAATTTCTGGGGGATGGCCGTCCGAAACCCCGAGGGCGAAATGGAGATTCAAGCCGACCGATTCCGCTCTGTGACCCGGAAAAACAAAGTATTCCGACTCCCGATCATCCGCGGATTCCTCTCCCTCGGGGAGACGTTGTGGCTCGGGATGAAGCTCCTCACCGAATCCACGAACATCGCGCTCGGGGAGGATGAGGATCTCTCGACGAAGGAAATAGTCATCACCTTCCTCTTCGCGGCGGTTCTCGGCCTCGGATTGTTTTTGGCGGCCCCCGTCCTCGCGACGAAGGGTATCGGGGCTTTGCTCGGGAGTGCGATCGAGAACCCGATCCTCTTCAATCTCGTCGAGGGTGTCATCCGCATCGCCATCTTCATCGCGTACATCCTCGCCATAACCGCCATAAGCAAAGATATAAAACGCTTCTTCGGCTATCACGGCGCCGAACATAAAGCGATAAAAGTCTACGAAGAGGGGAAGGAACTCGTCCCCGAGAACGCCCATCGGCACGACACGATGCATGTCCGGTGCGGCACGAGCTTCGTTTTGTACGTGCTTGTTTTGTCCATCCTCGTGTTCTCGCTCCTCGGGGTGACAGGGTGGTTCCTCATGGTTGTGAGCCGCGTCGTCGTGATTCCGCTCGTGGCGGGCCTCGCGTTCGAGTTCATCATGTGGAGCGCGAGGAATCAGGAAAGTCCGGTCGTGCAAAAACTCGTGTGGCCGGGTTTGCAACTTCAAAAACTGACGACCCGCGAGCCGGACGATGGGATGGTCGAGGTCGCGATGGCTTCCTTGAAAAAGGTACTTTCGCTCGAAGAAGAGGCGAGGATCAAGGAAGACGGAACAAGCAAGTTGGTGATCTGAGTTTGGACGATCAAGTTTTCAAACTCGCGAGGGAAACCCTCTCGCGCTACGAGTCTTTGAATAAGGAACTTTCCGACCCGAATATTTATTCCGACCAACGCCACTACGCCGAGGTCGCCAAAGAGCATTCCCGGATGAAGAAGCCCGCCGAGCTTTCACAAAGTTTCCTCGACGCGATAAAGGAGTCCGAGGACGCGAAGGAACTCGCCCCCGCCGCGGAGTCCGCCGAGGAGCGGGAATTCTTTGCGGACGAGGCGCGCGCCTCCGAGGAGCGGGCCGACGCCCTCGCCGAGGAGATCCGCGCCGAACTCATAGACCGCGACCCGAACGACGACAAGGATGTCATCGTCGAGATCCGCGCCGGTACGGGCGGCGACGAGGCCGCCCTTTTCGCCGGGGAACTCGAGGAAATGTACTCCCGATACGCCGACCGCCTCGGTTTCAAACACAATATTTTGTCGTCGAGTCCGGCGGAAGTCGGGGGGTATAAAGAGGTCGTACTCGAGATCGAGGGTGACCGGGCGTTCTCTTTTTATAAGCACGAAGGCGGAACACACCGCGTACAACGAGTCCCGAAGACGGAGTCGCAAGGACGCATCCATACCTCCACCGCGACCGTCGCGGTTTTGCCGGAGGCGGAGGAAGTGGAAATTGATGTCGCGCAGAACGACCTCGAAATTGACGTGTATCGTTCGAGCGGGCCGGGTGGGCAAAGCGTGAACACGACGGACTCGGCGGTGAGGATCACCCACAAGCCGACCGGACTCGTCGTTACTTGCCAGAACGAGAAGTCGCAGCTTCAGAACAAGGAGCAGGCGATGCGGATACTCCGTTCGCGTCTCCTCGAACGGGAGATGCAAGAACGGGCGCAGGAAGAGGGGGCGATGCGTCTCGCGCAGGTCGGCTCGGGGGATCGCTCGGCCAAAATCCGGACGTACAATTTCCCGCAAGGTCGCATCACCGACCACCGGGTGAACCTCACGAGCCACAACATCGAGGCGACGCTCGGCGGCGACCTCGAAGAGTTCACGAACGCTCTGTCAGCGCAGGAGCGGGCCGATAAACTCGCCGGGGCGGGGAGCCGGAAATAGCCGAGTGGCGAGTCGGGACGCGCCGGGCGGCTCCCGGATGAAGCCCCTCCCGAACCGAAGCACACCCCGCATACGCGCCTCTCTCGCCGCCCGCGAAGCCGCCGAGGAACTCGCCGACTCGGGCGTTCCCGAGCCGGAGGCATCCGCCGAAATACTCCTCTCGGAACTCCTCGGAATACGGCGGGGCGAACTCGCTTTCCACGATGTTTCGGCGGAGAACCTCCGTATTTATTCCTCGCATATTTCTCGCCGTAAAGAGCGCGAACCCGTGCAAAGAATCCTCGGGTATGCGTACTTTCGGAACTTGAAATTGTTTTTGCGAAACCCCGATCCCGAATCCGGAAGCGGCTCTCGAATCGCGCCCACGGCGGCGCCGGAAGCGAGCGAGGATGAAGTATCGCCGCTTCGGAAATCCGCCGCGAGCCGGGAAGGGGCGACTCACCTCGATATGGAACCTCGGCTCGTTTTCACGGGTTTGGCGGGGAGCGAGGCTTCCACCCTCATTCCGCGTTCCGACACTGAAAGCGTCGTCGAGGCCGCGCTCGGACGGATGGACGAGCGCGGGTATCCGTGCCGCGTTCTCGACATCGGGACGGGTTCGGGTGCCATCGCGATTTCCATCGCACAGGAAAGGCCGAGGTGCGAGGTTCATGCCTCGGACGTGAGCGAGGCCGCTCTCCGGGTGGCGAAGCGGAACGCCGAGGAGAACGGAGTGAAGGTCGAGTTCCATCTCTCGGACATCGTCGGGGGTCTCGAAAACCTCGCCGGGAGCTTCGATCTCCTCGTCTCGAATCCGCCGTATATAAAGAGCGGCGACATCCCGAACCTCGAACCGGAAGTCCGCGACCACGACCCCATATCCGCGCTCGACGGCGGCCCGGACGGTCTCGATTTTTACCGCCGCATCTTCGCCGAAACTCCGCCATTGTTGAAAAAAGGCGCGGATGTCGTACTCGAAGTCGGCGACGGGCAGTCCGAAGCCGTCCTCGAACTCGGGCGCTCGGCGGGTTTCACGCCGATCGGGGTTTGCGACGACCTCGCCGGGACACCGCGAGTTGTTTTATCGAGGTGGGACGGGTGAAGGAGATGAGTGGAGGGCGGGAAATCCCCGTTGTCCGCCCTCCGGAGCGACGCGAGGGGGCGGGCGTTCTCGGCTCCGATCCCGCGCGAAGTCATCCTATGAATGGAGGCGAAGGGAAGCGGAACGATGCGGCTGTCGCGAGAACGGGAGTTCTCTCGCCGTTCTCGAACGCTCTGGCCGGCGTTTGTGAGGCGGCTCCGGGGAGAAGCGTCTTTCCTTCATGGCTTTCGGAGGCATGGAACTTCGGCGCGAAAGTCGAAGATGGCGTGGAGATTTTTCATATGCCTCGTTGCCACATACGCCCGCTCGCATCGTGGGACGCATGACATGAAAACCGTCTCCCCACAAAAAGCGGCGGAGGTCGTCCGAGAAGGCGGCGTCGCACTCGTCCCGACCGAGACGGTCGTCGGCCTCGTGTGCGCGGAGGCGGGGCTTCCGAAAGCGCGGAAAATAAAAGGCCGCGACGCCGACAAACCCATCGCCCTCCTTTGCCGAAACTCCGGCGAGGCGTTCGGCTTCGCCGGGGAAACACCGCCCCTCGCCGCCAAACTCGCGGAGGAATATTGGCCCGGTCCATTGACGCTCGTTTTGTCGGCGAAGGACGGCGGCTCCGTCGGAGTCCGCGTTCCCGAGGGGGCGGTTCGGGAGGTTCTCGAAGCATATGGCGGGCCTTTGTACGGGACGAGCGCGAATTTGTCGGGGGAGAATGCGCCGGAGTCCCTCGAAAGTGTGGATGCTCGAATAATCGAGGCGGTGGATGTGGTCGTCGGGGGGGAAGTCGGGAATGGGGTCGCGTCGGCGGTCGTGGATCTCTCGAAAAACGAACCGCGGCTACTTCGTCCGGGCGGCTCCCTCACCGAAGCGAGGCTTCGTGGGATGGCGTCGGAGATCGGGTGACGCCGCCGGGCGTGGTCGGAAAGCCTCCCATTTGACGCGCCTCCCGTATTCGTGGATGCGTTCCACCGGGGCGTATCCGCTCGACGAGACGCCTTCCGGACGCGAAGCTCCCCGCCGCCGGAAGACGAACCGCCGATCCATGTTTGCGGAGCCGCGGATGGGCGTTCGCTCCGCGGAAAAGCGGATGGATGAAGGAGTCGGAGAGAAAAACACGACTCCTCCGTTCCTCCACTTCTCCCCGGCGAAGCCGGGAGCGGAGCGACCGATTCAGCGGACTCCGCGCCGTCCATGTTTGGCATGGGAACCTGACGGCTCATAGTTCACTCGCTATACTTTCGAGCGTATCGCGAAGGGTAAAGTTTCATGGAGGAAAGTTCCAAAGTCCGGCGCAAACCCCACACGAGCGGAGGTACACAGGTGATCGGCCCTTATACGGAAGTCATTGACTCGGATGTCCAAAACGCACTCGATGGCGAACTCGACCGCCAACGAAACACCATCGAACTCATCGCGAGCGAGAACTTCACATCGCCCGCCATCCTCGCCGCGCAAGGTTCCGTCCTCACAAACAAATACGCCGAGGGATACCCCGCCAAGCGTTATTACGGCGGATGCGAGCAAGTTGACAAAGTCGAGGTTCTCGCCATAGACCGGGCGAAGGAACTCTTCGGCGCGGAGGCCGCGAACGTCCAGCCGCACTCCGGGAGCCAGGCGAATGAGGCCGCATACGCCGCCCTCATCGAGCCGGGCGACAAAGTCCTCTCAATGGATCTCGCCCACGGCGGACATTTGACGCACGGAATGAAAATTAACTTCTCCGGGCGCACGTACGACTTCTCCCACTACGGTGTCGGCTCGGACGGCTTCATTGACTATGACGAAGTGCGGGAGATCGCCGTGCGTGAGCGTCCGAAGATGATCCTCGCGGGCGCCTCCGCGTATCCGCGCATCATCCACTTCGACCGCTTCCGGGAGATCGCCGACGAGGTCGGGGCGTTGTTCCTCACGGACATGGCCCATGTCGCGGGACTCGTCGCGGCGGATGTGCATCCCTCGCCGATCCCGTATTGCGAGATCGTGACGACGACGACGCATAAAACATTGCGCGGCCCCCGAGGAGGCATGATCCTCGCCCGCGAAGAGTTCGCCAAGAAAGTGAACAGCCGCGTGTTCCCCGGCATGCAAGGCGGCCCGCTCATGCACGCCATCGCCGGGAAGGCCATATGCTTCGGCGAAGCCCTTCAGCCGGATTTCAAAGAATACGCCGCGAAAATAGTCGAGAACTCGAAGGCGATGGCGGACGGTCTCCTCGAAGGCGGCATAAACCTCGTCTCCGGCGGCACGGACAATCACCTCATTCTCGTTGACCTCCGTGACGCCGACACGAACGGCAAGGAACTCGAAGAGAAGCTCGAAGCCGTCGGCGTCACATGCAATAAAAACATGGTCCCCAACGACCCCGAATCCCCGACCATAACGAGCGGCGTCCGCCTCGGCACCGCCGCGATGACGACGCGCGGCATGGGAACCGACGAGATGCGCGAGATAGCCGAAGTCATAGTCAAAGCCGCCCGAGGCGAAACCGACGGCCTCCGCGCCCGAGTCTCGAACCTCACGGAAACCTTTCCGCTCTATGGCTGACATCCCGAACTTCCACCTCGTGGACGACCCTTTGAGTCGCCACAAACTCGCCGTCCTCCGCGACGAAAGAACTCCCACGCCGGAGTTCCGGCAGGCGATGAAAGAGCTTTCTCTCCTCATGGTCGCCGAGGCGACGCACGTCATGCCGACGAAGCACACCGAGATAAATACCCCTCTCGAACCCACCGAGGTCGAGGAGATTTCGGGGCCGGTGTGCCTCGTCCCCGTGCTCCGGGCCGGACTCGGGATGCTCGACGGCGCATTGGCGCTTCTCCCGAAAGCGACCGTCGGGTTCATGGGCTTGTTTCGAGATGAAGAAACCGCGCAGCCCGTCGAATACTATGTGAACCTTCCGAGGAACCTCGAAGATTATCTCGTCCTCGTACTCGACCCGATGCTCGCGACCGGGGGAAGCCTCTCGGCGACGCTCTTCAAATTGAAGGAGGAGGGTGCGACGTGGGTATCGTGCCTCCACGCCGTCTCGGCGGTTCCGGGGGTCGAGCGGGTGTGCGCCGAGCATCCCGATGTGAATTTCTATTCCGCCGCGCTCGACCCGGAGCTCGACGAGAACGCCTTCATCGTGCCGGGCCTCGGCGACGCGGGGGACAGGCTTTATGGAACCCTTTGAGGACGAGTCCATAGACACGACCCGCGAGCACGAGCAATTGCGCCGTGTCCGTCCTTCGTGGGACGAGTATTTCATGCGGATCGCGCACGAGGTCGCCACCCGCTCGACGTGTCCGCGCCTCGCCGTCGGAGCGGTCGTCGTCCGGGACAAGCGCATATTGACGACGGGATACAACGGGAGTCCCGCCGGGATGCCGCACTGCGAGGACGTCGGGTGCCTCATCCGGATCGTGGACGGGCGGGAGAGTTGCCAAAGGACGCTCCACGCCGAGCAGAATGCGCTCATTCAGGCGGCGTATCATGGGGTTTCCGTTCGGGGGTCGTCCATATATTGCACGCATCAGCCGTGTCTCATGTGTACGAAGATGATCATGAACGCCGGGATCGAGGAAGTGTATTTCGCCGGAGGATACCCCGATCCGCTCGCCGTCGAGTTCGCCGAGGAGGGCGGGCTTTCGATGGTTCGTTTCGCGCCCGGCGAGTGAAAGGGGACGCGCTGCGTCGGCCTCGCCGTCAGCCAGCGACGGCTTTCGCGACCGTGAGGCTGTCTTCGTATACGTGGTAGCGTGTGATCTCACCCTTCTCGGAGACGGTGAGATGGAGGGCGAACGGGGTCGTGAACGCCTCTCCGTTCGATTTCAAACGTTGACTCACGCTTCCCGTCACCATCGCGTCCCACCCGTCAATGAGGAGTCCCGACACCGCCGCCGACCTTTCTTCCGGCACGAAGGCACCGTCCGTCTCGGCGAAGAAATCCGCCATGTCCTCACGGGTGCTTCGAGGCTTTATCCACGGTGCGTCTCCCGCGCACGAGAAGTCCACTTTCGGAGCGAAGAGTTCGGCGGTATATTCGGGGTTTCCGTCGGCCATTCTTCTCAATAATTTCTCGAAGATTTCGCGGGTTTCCATCCGAATCTCCTTTCGACGGTTTCTTTCCCGGTCATGGTTCCATCGGCGGGGACTCTTTTCGATTACCTCGCGGGTAATGGAGTTCGTCGTGACATGAATGTACATTTCCGGTATGGACGAGGCGACGAAAACGATGACGAGCCGTCGGAGGCCGGTCGGCGAACTCCTCCGGCGGTGGCGGGGGCTTCGGCGGATGAGCCAGTTCGGCCTCGCCCTCGAAGCGGGCGTCTCCTCGCGGCATGTGAGTTTCGTCGAGAACGGGAAGTCCGAGCCGAGCCGGGATATGGTTCTCCGTCTCGCCGAGAGCCTCGACCTTCCGCTTCGCGAGCGGAACGATCTCCTTCTCGCCGCCGGATACGCGCCAGTTTATTCGGAAGCGAACTTCGATTCGCCGGAGATGTCCTCCGTGCGTGGGGCGGTTCGGAAGGTTCTCGCCGGACACGAGCCGTATCCGGCGGTCGTCGTGGATCGCATATGGAACCTCGTGGATATGAACGAGGGGGCGTCGTTGTTCGTCGCCGAGGTCTCGCCGGAGCTTCTCGAACCCCCGGCGAACGTGCTTCGCATAAGCCTCCATCCGGATGGGATGGCGAGCTGTATTTTGAACCTCGGCGAGTGGCGGGCGCATATTCTCGGACGGCTCCGGCGGCAAGTTTACGTCTCCGACAACCCCGCGCTCGCGTCGCTTTTGAACGAGCTTCGCGAGTATCCGGGCGGCGAGGTGGAGGATGGCGTTCCCGGCGACGGCATCGTCGTGCCGCTTCGCATCGTCCATGCGGGGCATGAGCTTTCATTCTTCGGGACGGTGGCGACGTTCGGGACGCCGCTCGACGTGACGGTCGCCGAACTCGCCATCGAGTCGTTCTTCCCCGCCGACAAGGGTACGGCTATGTTTCTTCGGGGGGGTGGGTGAAGTGGTGGCGAGGATGATGGGGGTCGGAGCATTCCATCGGTGCGGCTTCGATCCACGCGCGCTTCGCCACGGTGAGCGACGGCGTGCTTTTCACGCGCTTGAAACTGCATGCAACAGTTTGGAATGTGGGGTATTATTCACTCGTGATAAGTACCGAGGTTCGCGGGAGAAACTTGAACGGCAGTTATACGCGCTTCGCCGGATTGGGGTTTACGTTCATGATCCTGATCGGCGCATTCACGCTTGGCGGATACGGTCTCGACCGTCTCCTCGGCACGGTTCCTTTGTTCGTGCTTCTCGGGATGGTCGTCGGGTTCGCGGGGGCGCTTTATTATTTGTTCGTCAAGATGAAGGAGTTGGGTGGAGGTTGAGCCGACCCGCGAAAATGGCTCTCGGGGGAGCGGCCGTCATGGCGGCTCTCGCGCTTCCGGGGGCGGCGGGCGTCGCGTATTATCTCGGTTCGTCGGAGGCGTGGTCGTTCCTTTATGGCGTGTTCGTCGGGGTGGCGATGTTCTCGTCCATAGCGTTCGCGGTAACGATGGTTTTCGGACCGACGACGGAGGCGAAGCGGCTCGTCGGGGCCGGGATATACGCCGGGAGGCTCGTGTTCGCGGCGGCGGCGGTGATTGTTCCGATAACTTTGGGACTGTGGCCGGTGGTTCCGATGTTGTGTGGTTTCGTGGGAGTTTATGTAGTCGAGAATGTGGCTCTTCTTCTGGCGGCGGCGAAGTTCGCCGGAGGGTCGAGCATGAGTGGAACGGAGGGATAGTTGAGTACGATGCTCGCCCAAATGAACTCCGAGGAGCTGCGGAGTGAGATCATCCACACGTGGGAGGTCGGGCAGGATGTCTACCTCGAGCTTTCGCTCTTCGGGATTGACATTTCCATAACGAAGGCTGTGATCTTCCTGTGGATCGGAGCGGCGATCACATTCCTCATAATGTTCGTCGGGAGCCGGATGCTGAAAAATCGCCCCGGCGCGTACCAAGTCATTGTCGAGGAACTTTACGGCTTCGGGCGGAACAGCCTCGGTGGCTTCATGGGCGAGGAGGGGAAGAAGTGGTTTCCATACACCCTCACGCTCTTCATCTTCATCCTCGTCCTCAACCTCATCGGCCTCGTCCCGAACAGCTTCCCCGTGACGAGCAGTATTTCTTTCACGCTCGTACTCGCGCTATTGACTTTCGTCCTCGCGCAATATCAGGGGATACGGAGCAACGGCGTCGGCACGTATGTCGCGGCGTTCGTGCCGCCGAACATGCCCGCGAAGCCGATCATGGTTCCGTTCATGTTCGTGATCGAGTGGATCTCGGAGTTGTCGAAGCCGCTCACCTTGGCGATGCGGCTTTACGCCAATATTCTCGCGGGACACCTTCTCATCTTCATTTTCCTGAGCTTCATTTTGTACGCCGGGGGGACGAACACCGCGATCGGGCTTGCGATGCCGTTCCTCTCGGTTCCGATGGGGCTTGCGTTGTACGGGTTCGAGGTTTTCGTGGCGGTACTACAGGCATATATATTCGCTATACTCACCCAGATTTACATCGAGTTGTCCATGTACAAGGCCGAACACTAAAATTTCGGCCGGACGATGAGCTTAGTTTTTGCAGGTTTGTAAAGAAAGCAACGAGAGGAGAGAAACATGATGGAAATACTGCCGATACTCGCACTTTTGCAAGGCAGCGTCGAGGGGCTTCGGCTCGTGGGATTCGGGGTCGCGGCGGGAACCGCGGTCATCGGGTCGGGGATCGGGATGGGCTATTTGTTCGGACAGACCATCGCCTCGATACACCGCCAGCCGGAGGCTTTCCAGCAGTCGCAGACGTGGTTGTTCGTCGGCATCGGATTGGTCGAGGCGCAGGCTTTGTTCGGCCTCGCGTTCGCGCTGCTCATCGGCCTCGGGATTTTCTAGGCGAAGGCCGATAGCGAAGGAAGGAGCCGAGGGAGAATATGGATCCCACAGGGATTTTCGACATACCGAACACGAGCCTTATTTTTTGGGAGGTCGTGACCTTCGCGATCCTCCTTTTCCTGCTCATTAGATACGTCTACCCGCCCATCCGAGACATGATAAACAACCGCCAAGCCCGCATCGAAGAGGCGATTGACGAAGCCCAGAAAACAAGGACCGAGGCGAAGGAACTCCTCGACGAGTACCGCCGCCAACTCGACGAAGCCCGAGGCGAATCCCGCCGCATCCTCGACGAGTCGCGCAAACAAGCCGAGGCGCAGCGGACGAGGACGAAAGAGGAAGCCCGCGAAGAGGGCGACCGCATCATCCAGCGCGCCCGCGAGGAGATTGACCGCGAGCGCGAAAGCACGATCCGTGAGATCCGGGGTGAAGTCGCCGATATGGTCGTAACCGCGTCGAGCCGCGTCATAAACCAGAAGCTCGACCGGGGCGAACACGACCGTCTCATCCAAGAATCGCTCGACAACCTCGAAGCGTCGCAGCGAAACGGCGGAAACGGTGGGAACGGTGGAAGCCGCGCCGGAAGTGAAACCGAAAGCGGGCGCGTTTGAGCGCGGTCTCGACTTACGCCGAGGCTCTTTTCCAGGCGGCCCGCGACCGCGAGGAGGTCGAGAAGACCCTCGAAGATATGAAGGACTTCGATGCCGCCGTCGCCGAGAACGAGGAGCTTCGGCTCTTCTTCTTCGGCGGGCAGGTTCCCGAGTCGCAGAAACGGAAGGCAATTGACAGCCTCGCCGAGGATATGACCGCTTCGGCGCGGAACTTTTTGAAAGTCCTCTCGGACAACGACCGCGAGGAGAGTCTCCATGAAATAACGCTCCGTTACGAGGAGCTTGTGAAGGAGCATCTCGGGAAGGTGGAAGTCAACGTCACGACGGCTGTGGAGCTTTCGGACGAGGAGCGGGAGAAGTTGAAGGAGCGTCTGGCGAAGATGCTCGAAGGGAAGGAAGTCGTCCTCGACACGAATGTGAACCCCGATCTTCTCGGGGGGGCGGTTTTCCGATTTGGCGGAACTATGTTCGATGGAAGTGTCCGGGGGCGTTTGGCGAGCCTCCGGGAGGAGATGCTCGAAAGGAGCGTAGTTTAGTGGGAAGGCTCAGGCCGGAGGAGATCTCCTCCATTCTAAAAGGCGCAATTACAGATTACGAAAACCGCGTCCGAACCGAGGAAGTCGGACAGGTTTTGGAAGTCGGGGACGGCATCGCCCGCGTCCACGGACTCTCGAACGTCGCGTACCAGGAGATGATCGAGTTCGAGGACGCCCGTGGAAACAAGATCATGGGCCTCGCCCTCAACCTCGAAGAGGACAACGTCGGGGTCATCATCGCTGGCGACGACACGCACATCCGGGAAGGGAACATTGTCCGGCGCACCGAGCGCCTCGCGAGCATCCCGGTCGGGCGAGGGGTTCTCGGACGGGTCATAAACTCGCTCGGTGTCCCGATGGACGGGAAAGGTGAGATCGAGTCCGACGGCGACCGTCCCGTCGAGGTCGTCGCGCCGGGCATAATAAAAAGGCAGCCGGTGAAAGAGCCGCTGCAAACTGGCATAAAGGCGATTGACTCGACGACTCCCATCGGGCGCGGGCAGCGCGAGCTTATCATCGGCGACCGGAAGACGGGGAAGACCTCCATCGCCCTCGACACGATCATTAATCAGGCGGATCAAGACGTGAAGTGCATTTACGTCGCCGTCGGACAAAAGGATTCATCCGTCGTGGGTGTCGTCGCTTCTCTCGAAGAGGCGGGCGCGATGGAATACACGACGGTCATCAATGCCTCGGCGGCGCAGTCGGCGACTTTGCAGTATCTCGCGCCGTATGCCGGGTCGGCCATCGGCGAGTATTTCATGGAGCAGGGCGAGGCCGCGCTCATCGTCTTCGACGACCTCTCGAAGCACGCCGTCGCGTACCGCCAGATGATGCTCCTCCTCCGCCGCCCGCCGGGCCGCGAGGCGTATCCGGGCGACGTTTTCTATCTCCACTCGCGCCTCCTCGAAAGAGCGGCGAAGATGAGTGATTCGGAGGGCGGAGGCTCACTCACCGCGCTCCCGATCGTCGAGACGAAGGCCGGGGACATCTCGGCGTACATCCCGACGAACGTCATCTCGATCACGGACGGGCAGATCTTCCTCGACTCCGACCTTTTCAACTCGAACCAGCGTCCCGCCATTGACGTGGGTTTGTCGGTGAGCCGGGTCGGCTCGTCCGCGCAAACGAAATCCATGAAGAGCGTCGCAGGTACTTTGAAGCTCGACCTTTCGCAGTACCGCGAGCTTGCGAGCTTCTCGCAGTTCGGCTCGGACTTGGATAAAATCACGCAGGACACGCTCGCCCGAGGCGCCATTCTCACGGCCATCCTCATACAAAACGAGCGCGACCCGCTCCCCGTCGAAGAACAAGTCGCCGTCATTTATGCGGCGACGAACGGGTACATGGGCGACATCGAGCCGGACGACGTGCCGGACTTCGAGACTCAGCTCCGCGACAACCTCCGCGACAGCCACGGTGAAATCCTCGAAGGCATCCGCGACGAAGGGAAGCTCTCCGACGAGAACGAGGAGAAACTGAAGGAGGCCGTCAAGCGCTTCGCCGACAACTTCGAGCCGGAGGAAAGCACGGTTCAAATCGCGAGCGGCGCCGGGAGCGAAAGCTCCGATTCCGGCGATGGCGACTCCGGCAACGGCGACTCCGGCAACGGCAATTCCGGCAGCGATAGCTCCGACTCCGGCAACTCCGGTTCCGGCGGAAGTTCCGGGAGCTAAATATGGCTTCGATACGCGACCTCAAGCGGCAGATCACATCGGTCCGCAACCAATCGAGGGTCTTTTCGGCCCTCCAAACCGTTTCGGCGGTGAAGTTCCGGAAGGCCGAGGCGCGGGTCAAAAAAGCCCGCCCATACGCCGACAACGTCGAAGAGATGATGCGCGAGGTCGCCGCGAAATCCACTTCCAAAACCGCGATGATGGTCGGACGCGGCGAGGTGAGGCGGGTCGCCATCGCCTCCCTCACCTCCGACCGCGGATTGTGCGGCGGCTTCAACTCGCAAGTCCTCCGACGCACGATGCGCCTCCGCGAAGAGAAAGGCCGCGACGCTTTGCAAGTCGCGAGCGGCAGGAAGTCCGTATCGTTCTTCCGCTTCCGGGGCGTGGAAATAGCCGACGAATTCACCGGACACACCGACACCCCGAGCTACGAGGACGCGCGGGAGATCGGTCGCAAACTCACCCAGCTTTTCGAGGATGAGGAGGCCGACGAGGTTTATCTCGTCTTCAACCGTTTCGAGAGCGCGCTCACGCAGCGTCCCGTCGTCAAAAAACTCCTCCCGATAGCCGACGAGGGTTCGGACGACTGGGAGGACGAAAACAACGATCGCGACCGCGACGACGAAAATCGTTCGGATGTGCCGTTCGAGTTCGTGAATAGCGCGGAGGAGATTCTCGGGAAGCTGGTGCCTCGATATGTGGAGACGATGGTTTGGCAGGCTCTCCTCGAAGGTTCGACGGGGGAGCATGGCGCGAGGATGGCGGCGATGCAGAGTGCGACGGACAATGCGAATGAGATTGCCGACACGTTGACTTTGCAGATGAACAAGGCGCGTCAGGCGCAGATCACGCAGGAACTTTTGGAGATCGTGGGCGGCGCGGAGGCACTCGCGTCGAACTAGGTAATAAACTGAGGAAAGAATTCAACGAAGGAATTTGCAGGAGATCGAGGAGGTTCGGATGACGGAGAGCGGACAAACTACAGGCAGCCAAGCAACGCAGGATGGACAGGCGAACGGGCAGACACAGTCGCAGGAAAACGGCTCGAACGGCATGAGGGAAGGCGGCGTCGGAACCGTCGTCGAGGTGAAGGGGCCGGTCGTTGATGTCCGCTTCAAGCCGGATGAGATCCCCGAGATATACAGCGCGCTCGAAGTTACCTTCGAGAACGCGGAGGGCGAACAGAACCTCGTCCTCGAAGTACAGCAACTCCTCGGCGACGACATGTGCCGCACCGTAGCCATGTCCTCATCCGACGGCCTCCGCCGCGGCCTCGACGTCAAGGACACCGGACAGCCGATAGCCGTCCCCGTCGGAGAGGGCGTCCTCGGGCGGGTCATGGACGTGCTCGGGAATCCGGTGGACGAGCAGGGTGAGATCGAGGCCGACGAGCGGTGGCCAATACACCGTCCGTCGCCGCGCTTCGAGGATCTCACGACGCAGGCCGAGCAGTTCGTCACCGGCATCAAAGTCGTGGATCTTCTCTGCCCCGTCCGACGCGGCGGGAAGGTCGGCCTCTTCGGCGGCGCCGGAGTCGGCAAGACGGTTCTCATTACGGAGCTCATAAACAACATCGCGAAGGCGTATGACGGGACTTCGGTGTTCACGGGGGTGGGGGAGCGGACCCGCGAGGGGAACGACCTTTACGGCGAGATGGAGGAGGCCGGGGTTCTCAAGAACACGGCGATGGTTTTCGGGCAGATGAACGAGCCGCCCGGCGCCCGCTTCCGCGTCGGCCTCACGGGCGTTACGATGGCCGAGTATTTCCGCGACAAGCTCGGGCAGGATGTCCTCTTCTTCGTTGACAACATCTTCCGCTTCGCCCAGTCGGGCAACGAGGTCTCCGCGCTCATGGGCCGCATGCCGTCGGAGGTCGGGTACCAGCCGACTCTCGGAACCGAGATGGGGGCCTTGCAAGAACGCATCACCTCGACGAAGGACGGCTCCATAACCTCCTTCCAAGCGGTGTACGTCCCGGCGGACGACTATACCGACCCGGCGCCGTTCACGGTTTTCGCCCACCTCGACTCGACTGTGGAGCTTTCGCGGGCTATTTTCGAGCAGGCGATCTTCCCGGCGGTTGACCCGCTCACATCCTCGTCCACGCTCCTCGACCCGGCGATCGTCGGACAGGAGCATTACGAGGTCGCGCAGGAAGTGAAGAACGTCCTCCAAAGATACAAGGAACTTCAGGACATCATCGCCATCCTCGGCATTGACGAGTTGTCTGAAGAAGACAAGGTCATCGTCGGTCGGGCGCGCCGTCTCCAGCGTTTCCTTTCGCAGCCGTTCTTCGTGGCGGAGGTTTTCACGAGCCTTCCGGGTAAACTGGTCGAACTCGACGATACGATCCGGTCTTTCAAGGAGGTCGTCGAAGGGAAGCATGACGACCTTCCCGAACAGGCTTTCTATCTCGTCGGGAACATTGACGAGGCGGTCGAAAAAGCGAAGAGCCTCTCCGGCGAGGACTCCGAGGAGGAGGAGAAGGCCGAGGAGAAGGGTGGCGACGACGAGCAGGAAGGCGAGCCGACCGAACAGGCCGCGACCGGAAGCGCGAACTAATCGTGGCTTCCGGTCGCCAGCTTTTCTGCCGCATCATCACTCCGGAGCGGATGGTGTACGACGGCGAGGCGGAGATGGTGAAAGTCCGCATAGCCGACGGCGACATCGGTGTCATGGCCGACCATCAGCCCATCGTCTCGACCGTCGGCATCCGTGACGTTCAAGTCGTGAAGGAAGGGGACGAGCGAGAGGTTTTCGCCGTCTCCGACGGCTTCTTCAAAGTCTCCGAAAACCTCGTCCAAATCCTCGTCGAGGAAGCGACATCCGCGAACGACATTGACGCGGACGCCGCCGAGAACGATGTCGAGGAGGCCGACCGGGAACTCTCCGAGCTTTCCGGAGGCGACGACGAGGAAGAGGCGGGTCGGCGGCGCGAAGAACTCCAGCGACGGCGTTCGATCGGGGAGAACATGGCCCGCGTGGCCCGAAGGTACGGAGAGTAGTTTTCGGGAAGGCTTTCCCGAAGCGCGCCATTAGCTTTTAGCGGTTGGCAAAAACTAAAAGCTAAAAGCTATACGAGGGGGGACATTATGGAGAGGTTCATCATCGAAGGCGGAACCCGCCTGAACGGCGAGGTCGCGGTCTCGGGGGCGAAGAACGCCGCCCTCAAATTCATGGCCGCCGCGCTCCTCGCGCCGGGCAAGACCACTTTGCACAACGTCCCGCGCATAAAGGACATGCACACGATGCTCCGCCTCCTCGACGACCTCGGGGTGAGTGGGGAGTTCGTCGGGGACCACACGCTGGAAATTGACGCGACGAGCGTGGATTCGTACACCGCGCCATACGAACTCGTGCGCCAGATGCGCGCCTCCATCGTCGTCCTCGGGCCGCTCGTCGCCCGCTTCGGGAAGGCCGAGGTATCGGCTCCGGGAGGCTGCGACCTCGGCCTCCGCAAATTCAACTTCCACATGGACGGGCTTCGGAAGCTCGGCGCGGAAGTCGAACTCGACCACGGGTTCATAAAGGCATCGGCTCCGAATGGGCTCCGTGGGGCGGAGGTCAATTTCGAGTATCCGAGCGTCGGGGCGACCGAGAACGTCATGATGGCCGCCGTGCTCGCGAGCGGCATCACCATAATCGAGAACGCCGCGAGGGAACCGGAGATCGTGGCCGTCGCCGAGTTTTTGAACGCGATGGGCGCGAGTGTGATGGGGGCCGGTACCGGGCGCATCGTCATCGAAGGAGTCGAAGAGCTTCATCCCGCCGAATGGGCGGTTATGCCGGATCGCATCGAGGCAGGAACCTTCCTCATGGCGACCGCCGCGACGGGCGGCGAAGTCCTCGTGAGGAACGCGAAGGCCGAGCATCTCAAAATGGAGCTCGAGAAGATGCGGGCGATGGGCATTGACGTCCTCCCCGTCCACGGCGGCATCCGAGTCAAAGTGGACGACCCGGCGGAACTCACGGGCGTGGACGTTCCCACGCTCCCGTTCCCCGGCTTCGCCACCGACCTCCAGGCGCAAATGATGGTTCTCCTCACACAGGCGTCGGACTGCGGCATCATCACTGAGAACGTGTACGAAAACCGCCTCCAGGTCGCCGAGGAACTCAACCGGATGGGGGCGGAAATAGACCTCTTCGGCGGGTATCGCGCCCTCGTGCGCGGCCCGAAGAGGCTCTCCGGGGCGAGGGTGCAGTCGCCCGACCTCCGGGGTGGAGCCGCGCTCGTCATGGCGGGGCTCCTCGCCGAAGGCACGACGGTGGTTGACGGAGCTTCGCACATCCTCCGCGGCTACGAGGAGATGGAGGCGAAGCTCACGAGCCTCGGGGCGAAGGTCGCCTTCGATTCGGAGTCTGCGGCGGCGAGATAAAGCGGGTCGCGAATAGCTGGAAACCCGCGAACCGAGAAACCACGGCTCGCGATTTTAGCGCGGAGGCGCCACCGGAAACCTTCGGTGGCGCGTGGAGCCGCACAATCTCGAATCATGGCTCGATATTTTGTCTCCGGTGAGTTTCGGAAGAGGGAGAGCGTGCGTTACATGGTCATAGCCGAGCGTGGCGAAGAAGGATTCGGGGCATATGTGCCGGACCTCCCAGGCTGCGTCGCCGTCGGGGAATCCAAAGACGAGACCCTTTCTTTGATCCGAGAGGCCATCGAACTCCACATCGAAGCGATGCGCGAGGAGGGCTCGAAGGTTCCTCCGCCATCTTCGAGCGGCGAATACGTGGAAGTCGGAGCCGCATAGACCGCCGCTCCGCCTCGAGGCTCAGCGAAGACACGGGCTGAAACCACCACCAAAATCCCATCTCGAACCGCCGGGAGCTCGTCGAGCGAGGGGAGCGTCGGAGGAAAGCGGGTCGCCAGAGTTTCCCGGCCCCCGAAACGAGCGAAGCGAGTGCGCTCCTCGTCCATTTCGGTTTTTGCCAACAACCGGAGCGAGGCGACTCCCCGCTGCCGTTCTTGATATAGTTGGTTGACGGTATACGTTTCCCGCCGATTCCACGCTCGGCGGTTCGGAGGTTTCTTTGACGGTGCGGACGGAAAGCGGCACGGATGTTCTTTCTCTCACGAAGAGGCTCGTCCGCTATCCCTCGTTCACGCCCGGCTCCGCTCTTTCGGCGGTCGAGTTCATTCATGGATGGTTCGAGGCGCGTGGTTTGGAGACGCTCCGATACAAAGGCGCCGGACCGGGCGGCGAACTCGTTTCGCTCGTTGCCCGGATCGGGTCGGGGGAGCCGACCATACTTCTCCACGGTCATGCCGACGTGGTTCCGGGCGAGGAGTGGCAATTCGAGCCGTATGAGGAGGATGGCGAGCTTCGCGGGCGCGGCGTTTATGACATGAAAGGCGCTCTCGCGGCGATGATGTACGCCATGGTCGACCTCGACGAGATCGGGTGCGACGCGACGGTCGAACTCCTCGTCGTCCCGGACGAGGAGCGCGAATACGACGGCCCGAAAGGCGCGGAAGTCCTCGTCGAGAAAGGGCATACGGGCGACCTTCTCATAACCGGGGAGCCGACCGATTTCCACATCGGCACGCAGGCGAAAGGCGTCCTCGACCTCCGTGTTTCGCTCGCGGGGAAGAGCGCGCATGGTTCTCAACCGTGGCTCGGCAAGAACGCTATTTTGCTCGCGTATGAACATTATAAGCGAGTCGTCGAGCTTCCGTTCGCGAAGGAGCGGAGCGAGCTTTTCCCGTATCCGAGCATAAATTTGGCGCGGATCATCGGTGGCGACGTTATAAACCGGGTTCCGGATCGGGCGGCGTATGACCTCGACATACGGTATTTGCCCGGACAAGACCCGAAGGAGATAGCCCGGCAAATACGCTCCATAGAAATCCCGACGGAGATCGAAGTTCTCCACTCCATCGAACCGACATATGTCACCCGAAGGAATCCATATGTCAAAGCTCTCCGCGAGGTCGCCCGCCGCCATTATCACGGGAATCCGGTCGGGGTCGGGAGGCACGGGGCATCGGACATTGTTTATTTCCAAAGAGCCGGGATTCCCGGAGTCGAGTTCGGGCCGATCGGGGGCGGGCATCACGGTCCGAGCGAGTATGTGGTCTCGTCTTCCCTCGAAGCGTATCGGCAAATGCTTGTGGAGTTCGTTCAGATAATCGGACGCAACGGAAGCGGCGGCGGCGAACGCGATTAATCGCCCTTTGATACACTTAGTAGCGGCTTGAAAGTTGTTGTGTATATGGGTATATTGCGCGTAAGTATTCCGGGACAGAAAGGCTGATTTGACTCTGGGGCTTTTGCAGCAGGAACTTGGCTACAGCGCGGTTTATCTGTATGTCGGGATCTTCATGCTGCTCATCGTCGGTTTCGTCGCAACCGTGCTTGTTTTGGCTCGCCTCATCGCCCCGAGCCGCAGTTCCAAAACAAAAGCCCAGACTTATGAGACAGGCGAATCCACCGTAACCGACCCGTGGCGACCTTTCCCGGTTCGTTATTATGTCTTCGCTTTGACATTCCTTATTTTCGACGTGGAAGCATTGTTTCTATTTCCGTGGGCGGTAATTTATTCAGACCTCGGAGTTTACGGTTTCGTGCAAATGCTGATTTTCGTGACGATCCTTTCCCTCGGCCTCGTTTACGAGTGGAAGAAGGGAGCGCTCAAATGGGTGTGATGCAACAATTTAACGAACCAAACATTATTACCACGACGACCGACAAGGCTTTCAACTGGGCGCGCAAAAACTCGCTGTGGCCCCTCCAATTCGGCCTCGCATGCTGCGCCATCGAGATGATGTCCACTGGCATGGCCCACAACGACCTCGAACGCTTCGGGAGCAGCCCGTTCATGGGCTCGCCCCGCCAAGCCGATGTCATGATCGTCTCCGGAACCGTCTCGACGAAGATGGCCGAGCGCATGACCCGCCTTTACGAGCAAATGCCCGACCCGAAATGGGTCATCGCGATGGGGGCGTGCGCCATATCCGGCGGCCCGTTCCTCGATGGATATTCGGTTCTCATGGGCGCGGACCGTGTGATCCCCGTTGACGTGTACGTGCCGGGGTGTCCACCTCGACCCGAGGCGCTCATCTTCGGCATCATGACTTTGCAAAAGAAGATCGAGCGCGAACAGCAAGTCGGCGGCAAAGAACGCCCCGCCCCGGCCCTCGTGGACGAGGACGGAACGGTTCATGAGTATCTCCCGGAGAAGGAATATCAGGAAATAAGCGAAGGGAAAGCTCCGCAACTCGAAGGCATCCGGTACCTCAAACGCACGTACACCTTCGAGCGGAAGGGCATGCCCCCCGGCGCGCAGACCGATGTCGGATGGCTCCCGAAGGAAGTGAAGAAGAAACTCAAGGAAGAGGAAAAAGCCCGCAAAGAAGCGGAAAAGAAAGCCGCCGAAGAAAAAGAATCGAAGGAAGCCGCCGAAGCCGAGAAGTCCGGCGGAGCCGCGACCGCCACAGCCGAAAAGCCGAAGGCCGAAGGGAAGGCCGACGGCGGTGAAGCGAAAGGTGAAGCCGAATCCGCGAAAGGTGAAGCCGAAGCCGATCCCTCGGACGGCAAGCCGAAGGCCGAAGGCGGAGCCGATGATGGTTCCTCCGACTCTTCCGGCTCCTCCGGCGGCAAGGAGAATGCATAATGGCCGTCTCGATGCCGGGCGGGGACGTCGCGTCGCGGCTCTCCGGGTACCTCGATGGCCTGAAAAACCGCCACGGCCTCGAAGAAGGCGAGGTCGAGGGGAATGTCGTTCGGGTCGTCGTCGCGCCGGAGAGTGTGCCGCAGGTTTTGGCGACGGCGAAGGCGCAACTGAAAGTTTTGCATCTCTCGTTCATCACGGTCGTGGACTGGGAAGGCTCCTTCGAACTTACGTATGAACTCCTCGACCTTCGCGGCGGAACCGTCCGGGTGAAGACGGTCATCGAAGGGACGGAGCCTGTCATCGGGTCGGTGACGAGTGTTTATCCGACGGCGAATTGGCATGAGCGGGAGGCGTACGACATGTTCGGAGTGGCGTTCCGGGGGCATCCCGACCTTCGGCGAACGTATATGTGGCAGGATCACTTCGACCACCATCCACTTCTCAAGAGCTTCGACATAAGCACAAAGCGAACATTCGAAGGGTTGCGTTAACCATGCTTAGTGAAGAACGCCGCAACGAAACAGTCGCCCTCGACGGAACCGCGAGCGAGCGCCTCGCGAGGCCGGACATCCGGAGCGAGTTCGGCCTCGAAACAATGGACATGAACATGGGGCCGCAGCATCCCGCCATGCACGGCCTCCTCCGACTCATCCTCGAACTCGACGGCGAAACCGTCATGCGATGCGACCCGGTGATGGGCTACCTCCATCGGAGCCAAGAAAAAATCGCCGAGAACCGGATGTATCCGGCGGTCGTCCCGATGACGGACCGGCTCGATTATTTCGCGAACATCCACAACGAGCATGGGTACGTCCTCGCGGTCGAGGATCTCCTCGACGCCGAACTCCCACCTCGGGCGGAATATATACGGGTTCTCATGAGCGAACTCATGCGGCTCGCGAGCCACATCCCGTCCATCGGCTTCCTCATGCTCGAACTCGGGGCGTTCACTCCGATTTTGTACGCCTTCCGCGAGCGGGAGCGGATCCAGAATTTCCTCGAAGCCATCACGGGCGCGAGGATGATGTTCCACTATTTCCGCATCGGCGGTGTGAAAGCGGATCTCCCGCCGGGCATCCTCGAAGAAATCTCCGAATACCTCGACGGCCTCGAAGGACGTTTCCAAACCGACACCGTCGATCTCGTGACGGGGAGTGAAATTTACGTCGCGAGAACGAAAGGTGTCGGGAGGATGACCCCCGAACAAGCTCTCGACATCGGCGTCACCGGCCCGCCCCTTCGCGGCACGGGCGTGGATTTCGACATCCGGCGCGACTATCCGTACAGCGTTTACAACGAGCTCGACTTCGATGTCGTGACGGATGACGCGGGGGATGTCGCGGCCTCGTACCGGGTGAGGATCGGGGAGGTTTGGCAGAGCATACGCATCATTCGCCAGGTCATCGAGAAGATGCCCGAAGGCCCGGTCATGGCCGACCTCGGACGCCGCCTCCGCCCGAAGGAAGGCGATGGGTTCGGGCGGGTCGAAAGTCCGCGGGGCGAGTATGCCGTCCATGTCGTTTCGGACGGGTCGGACTCGGCGTACCGGGTACATTACCGGGACCCGAGTTTTTGCAGCATGCAGCTTTTGCAGGAAGTCGTGCCGGGTCATTATCTGCCGGACATCATGCCGATAATGGGTATGATCGACCCGGTGAGCGGGGGATGGGACAAGTGATGGCCGCTCCCTTCGGTCGCTCTGGTTGGTCGCTTCGCTCTCGGTTATTGGTTGTTGGT
>Ga0136627_1000047_pt1 | contig 31905 bp, 33 predicted proteins | sample AntDrymUQ4892206_2_FD_104652 | JGI IMG/M metagenome (GOLD analysis project Ga0136627, IMG submission 104652) | Polar desert sand microbial communities from Dry Valleys, Antarctica - metaG UQ489 (22.06) | ecosystem: Environmental > Terrestrial > Soil > Desert | place: Antarctica: Dry Valley... | reverse complement strand
CTCGGCGTGGTCGGCTCAAGGCCGGCTCCGCGCGGCCGCCGCGCTCGACTGAACGCGGCCGACGAGGCATGGCACGTCGGGCACCGGACGACCGTAGGCCCTGGCCGCGAGTGTGCGCAGATGCACCAGCCAGCGGCCACCCCGTGCTCGATTGACGCACACTCGGATGGCTCACGGCTCGAACCCGGCCGTCGGGACCGGTGCGGCGGACAGCGCGCCGGCTCGCCTCCGCCCACTCAGCAGGGATTCAGCCGGCAGGTCACCGGTCGCGTCCGGAGGGCAGCAGTACGCGACGTCGATCCGAGCCGGCTCGGGCTCCGAGTGGCCGCCGGCGCTACTCCCACCGACGCGGAGCTCAGCGACGTCCGCACGGCCATCCGGCTGACCTTCGGGCAACGGGAATGTCCGGCGCCTTCGCAGGACACCGGAGGCTGACGTCAGTGCGGCGCCGGCGTCCGCTCGTCGGGGAAGCCCAGAACGCACGGACGAGCACGCAAGAACGCACGGACGAGCGGGGCCCGCTCGTCCCAGTTGTCCCGGTTCACCCGCTGATAGTCCGTATGCCCAGCAGTGTGACCGGTGGCGCCGCAGGTCACGAATAGGTTACAGCGACGTGGCTGGACTTGCCAGGCCGGTCCCGGTGCGGTCGGGTGAGGGCCATGTCAGCCGAGATCACGTACCGCGCCTCCTGGGTCGAAGATACCGATGCGGCCATCAACAACGCCTTCACCCCCATCAGCGACGCGATCGCCTCGGTGGTCTTCTACGAAGTCACGATCGCCGGGGCGGCCTTCCCGCTCATCGTGGGCTGGCTGGTGCTGGCGGCGAGCATCTTCACCGTCACCTTCGGGTTCGTGCAGTTCCGCGGTTTCGGCCACGCCCTGCAGCTGGTCCGGGGCAAGTACGGTTCTGACGACGACCCGGGTGAGGTGCCGCACTTCCAGGCGCTCACCTCCGCCGTGTCCGGGACCGTCGGGCTGGGCAACATCGCGGGTGTCGCCATCGCGGTCACCCTCGGTGGTCCGGGGGCCACGTTCTGGATGATCATCGCCGGCCTGCTCGGCATGTGCACCAAGTTCGTCGAGTGCACCGTCGGCGTGAAGTACCGCGAGGTCCACGAGGACGGCACGGTCACCGGCGGTCCGTTCAAGTACCTGCCGGTCGCCTTCGAGCGCTTCGGGGCTACCGCCGCCAAGCTGCTCACCGGCTTCTTCGCGGTCGCCCTGTTCTTCTTCGGTGCGGCCGGGGGCAACATGTTCCAGGCCAACCAGACCCTCGCCCAGGCGCGAAACGTCACCGGCGGCGAGGACGGGCTCTTGGGCAGCGCGCTGGCCGGCCTCATCTTCGGACTGGTGCTCGCAACGCTGGTGGGGCTCGTCATCATCGGCGGTATCAAGTCGATCGGACGGGTCACCAGCAGGCTGGTCCCGGCGATGGCGATCATCTACGTGTTGGCATGCCTCACCGTGATCATCCTCAACATCGGCTCGGTACCCGGTGCGTTCGGTGAGATCATCGGCGGGGCCTTCAGCCCTGAGGGGGTCGCCGGCGGCGTGGTCGGGGTCATCATCATCGGGTTCCAGCGGGCCGCGTTCTCCAACGAGGCCGGAGTCGGATCGGCGCCGATCGCGCATTCGGCCGTGAAGACGAAGCGACCGGTGACCGAGGGATTCGTCGCCCTGCTGGAGCCGTTCATCGACACCGTGATCATCTGCACGATGACCGCGCTGACCATCATCATCGCACGGCCGCAGTCCTGGCTGGACGGACGCGCAGCCGTCGCTGCTGGGGAGACGGGGCCGGGAGACGGCGTCGTGCTCACCTCGGATGCGTTCGCGTCCGTCGTGCCATGGTTTCCGAACGTGCTGGCCCTCGCGGTCGCACTGTTCGCGTTCTCGACGCTGATCACGTGGGCGTACTACACCCAGAAGGCCTGGACCACGGTGTTCGGTCGCACTCCTCGCACCGAGCGCACGTTCCAGCTGGTCTTTCTCTCCTTCACCGTGCTCGGCTGCCTGCTGACACTGGATTCGGTGATCGCCACCGCGGACGCGATGCTCTTCGCGTGCGCGCTGGTCAACATCTTGGGCCTCTACCTGTTGCTGCCGGTGGTGCGCCGGGAGTTCAGCGAGTACTGGGCTGACCGAAAGGCCGGTCGGCTCGTCGAGAAGGTCAAGGCCGATCCCTGAGCCGGAGGTTCGACTCAGAGGTGCGCGGTGAGCGCCTCGTAGGCCTCGGTACCGAATGCCACGAAGACCGCTGACGTCACCGACGTGTCGCCCGCGGCCAGGTCCGCCCGGACGGTGCCGACCGCGATCCGCCCGGCGTCGTCCAGCGGCCAGCCGTAGACCCCGGCCGACACCAGCGGGAAGGCCACCGAAGTCACGCCGAGCTCGTCGGCCACCTCGAGAGCACGCCGGTAGCACGACTCGAGCAGTGCGGGATCGCGCTGCCCCGCTCGCCGATCCGGTCCGACGACGTGGATGACGTACTGCGCCGGCAGGTCACCGGCAGTGGTCCAGCCGGCGTCCCCGGTGCTGCAGCCCGGCGGGAACCCGCTCGGAGCACTCGCGCAGGATCTCAGCGCCCCCGGCTTGCATGACGCTCAGCGGCCGTCCCGCATCGACTTCAGCGCCGGCCGGGCGTCCGCCAGGTATACGAAGGCGGCCACGGTACCCAGCAGGGACAGGATGCCGATCGGGTTGGCCTGGACGAAGTGCACGGCCAGGCTCAGCCCGAGGATCAGCAGCCAGGCGTTCTTGGTGAGCTTGTCGGCGTGGACGTAGGCCGTGGCCGGCTGGGTGAGGGCGTCGGCGAAGGCGAACACCTTGACCACCAGCAGGACGAGGAAGATGACCGTCAGCAGGTCGTTCTGCAGCCCGAAGAGATCCAGCACGGCACGAGCCTACCGGCCCTGGGAGATCAGTCGCCGACCTTGCCGCCGGCGTCCGAGGCGGCCTTGCCGGCGGTCTCGGCGGTGTGCTTGGCCGACGTGGTAGTCGCCTTGGCCCTAGCCGTCGTTGCCTTGGCGGTCCGGCGGGCGCTGGTGGTGGTGCCCTTGGCTGCCGACGTGGTGTCCTCCGCGGCCCTCCTCGCCGACGTACGGGCGGTGGCCGCCGTGGACTTTGCCCCGGTCTTCGTCGACGTAGCGGACTTCTTCGCCGTCGTCGCAGTGCCCTTGGCCTGGCTCACCGTGGCCTTGGCCTGCTTCTGGACGTCCTGGGTCGACTTCTGGCGGCGGATGCGTGCGACCAGGTCCTCACCGCGCTTGGCGAGGTCACCGTAGGTCTCGCTGGCCTGGCCGACAGCGGACTGCACACCGGCCTGCGCCTTGTCTGGCAGCGCGCGGACTTGGCCCGGGATGGCCATGACATCAGAGACGACCGCGTTGAGGCGCTCGGTCGCGCGCGCCTGAGCCCGGGTCGGGAAGGCCTCGACGTCGGCTCGACGGATCCGGTTGACCACGAGGTCACCGGCGCCCACGACGGCGTACAGGGGGGTCGGGTGCTTGATCTGCTCGGGAATCTGGCGGTTGAGTGCCATGGTGGTCATACCTCTCGGGTGCCCTCGAAGGCACCGGTCGTGGGGTCGTCGCCGTTCTCCCGGCGAAACGTTCGGTAGATGTCCAGCAGCACGGCGCGCTGTCGCTCGGTCAGCCCGTGGTCGGCGAGCACCGCAAGCTCCACGGAACGCACGCCGTCCTCGTCGGGATCCAGGATCCCGGCCCGGACGTACAGCGTCTCCGACGAGATGCGCAACGCCTTGGCTAGCTGTTGCAAGACCTCGGCGGAAGGCTTGCGCAGTCCTCGCTCGATCTGGCTGAGGTACGGGTTCGAGACGCCGGCCTGTTCGGCGAGCTGCCGCAGGGACAGCTGTGCCTGGCGTCGCTGGTCGTGGAGGTAGTCACCGAGGGACTCCCCCAGCGACTCGACCTTCTTCCCGACGTTCAACTTGGACATGACCCCATTGTGCTTGCTGCGAGCTAGCAGATGCAAGCAGATGGCAGCGTGTGTTGCGCCACACTCGGCTCCGGAGGTCGAGCTCGCCAGCTAGGGCGCAACCGCGCGGACGTGGCCGACCCGCTGACCGCCCCCGAGCACGGGCTGTGACCCGATCTCCGTGAGCACCGGGTGGTCGTAACCCAGGCGCCGCAGGATGGCCGCCATCAGCACCGGACGGGCGCGGGAGCCGCCGTCGCCAATCTTGAGCGCGACCGAGGTCCCGTCCGGCATGGCTACTGCGTAGCAGGCCTCGGCTCCCGCCTTGGCGATAGCACCGGGGTACGCGCGCAGCAGCAGCGCCTCGTCGCGCTGCGACCCGCTGACATGCTCGGGCGAGCCACTGATGGCGTCGGCGATCGCATGCTCCGCGGTGCCGGGCACCGCCTGCTTGATCCGCCCGAACGCACGCGCCAGGCCGATCAAGGAGCAGGCCAGCACCGGTGCCCCGCAGCCGTCCACACCGATGGCCGGATCGAACTCCCCCGTCAGGTCCTCGAACGTGGCCGTGATCGCCTGCTGCAGCGGGTGCGTGGGATCCGGGTACGTCGCGACCTCCCAGTCGTTGGCCACGCAGGTTGCCAGCATCGCGGCGTGCTTGCCCGAACAGTTCATGACCACGGGCGCAGGCTCGCCGCCGTCGCGGACGTACGCCAAGCGTACCGACTCCTCGACCGGCAGGCCCGGCGGGGTCTGCAAGGCGCTCGCGTCGAGTCCGGCGTCCGCGAGGATGTCTCGGACCCCGTCGATGTGGATGCGCTCGCCGGAGTGACTCGCGCACGCGAGGGCGAGCAACCGGCCGCGCAGTTCGAGCCCGGCACGCACCATGCCGACGGCTTGCAGCGGCTTGTTGCTGGAGCGGGGGAAGATCGGCTCGTCGACTGTCCCGACTGACCACCGCACGCTCCCGTCGGAGTCCAACGCCACCGCCGAGCCCCAGTGGTAGCCCTCCACGAAACCGGACCGGACGACCTCTGCCACGACGACGTGCTCCACGGACGCGACCCTACGCGTCGCCACATGCGCCACACGACTGACCACTCCCCATGGCATGTGCTCACTCCCCACGGGTTGCCTCCCATGGGTGGTGCGGTTCACCAGGGTCCCCTGGTAAACCGCACCGGGTTGCTCGACTTGAGCGACACAGTTGTCTTCGAGCGCGTCGGGCCTGGCACAATGCGGCGGTGCCCGAGGAACGTCAGCCCACAGTCCCCCAGTGGACCCCCAGCACCCGGGAGCTCGACGACCTCGAGCTGCTCGCCGCCGGGATCCTCCCGATCGAGGGGTTCACCGGTCCGGACGGGGAGCTGCCGGTCCCCGCCATCACGTTGACCGTCCCGGCAGCGACGGCGGAGTCCGCACGAGCCACGGGAGCACTCGAGCTGCTTGACCCGGAGGGCCTGCCACTCGCGCGGCTGAGTGTCACCAGCACGTACGACACAGAGGACGGCGTCGGCCTGGTCGGCCCGGTCACGAGCCTCAGCCCAGCTCAGTTCGGTCCGTTCCGCCGTTACGTGCGCTCACCCGCTGACGTCAATGTCGCCAACTCCTTTGCCGTGCCCGTCGATGCTCCCCTGACCGACCAGGCGCTGCGCCGCATCGCCGAGGTCGCGACCGACACAGGCTGTGCTCCCGTGCTGGTGGTGTGCACCGGCGCGGGGTCCCCGCAGGGTGTCTCGGCGCCCGGCCTCGTGCGCGCGACACTGGCGGCCGCCCTCGAGCTCGACGCTGCGCAGGTGGTCGCCATCCCCGTGGCCCGCCGTGATGTCGAGGCACCCGACACTGCCGCCGACCGCTGGCTGCGTGAGCGGGTCGCTCAGGCGTACGGCCGGTCGTTGCTGTACCCCCCGCAGGGCGGGACACTGCCCGACCGGGTCGCCGCCGTGGTCGCGCAGGACCGCCCGCCCCAGCACCGACGTGGCCTGGTCGTGTTCTTCACCGGGCTGTCCGGCTCGGGCAAGTCCACGCTCGCGCGCGCACTTCACGACGTGCTCCTCGAACGCGGTGACCGCACCGTGACCAGCCTCGACGGTGACGTGGTCCGCCACCACCTGTCGAAGGGGCTCGGCTTCTCGCGTGCGGACCGGGAGACCAACATCGCCCGCATCGGATGGGTGGCCGCCGAGATCAGCCGCCACGGCGGCCTGGCGATCTGTTCACCGATCGCGCCGTTCGACGCCACCCGTCGGCTGGTCCGTCACATGGTGCGCGACGCCGGCGGCGGCTTCGTGCTGATCCACGTCGCCACGCCCCTGGAAGAGTGCGAGCGCCGCGACCGCAAGGGTCTGTATGCCAAGGCACGGGCCGGCCTCATCCCCGAGTTCACCGGGATCACCTCACCGTACGACGTGCCCACCGACGCTGACCTCGCGCTCGACACGACCGGACGCGACCTCAGCGACTGCGTCGACGAGGTCGTGCACCTCCTGACCCTTGCAGGCTGGCTCGGCACGCCGGCGCTGCCACCGATCGGAGTTTGACCATGGACGACATCCTCACCGTTGCCGCCCTGTCCATCCTCGTCGTCAGCTTCGGCGTCGGCATCGTCGTCGGGCTCACCGGGATGGGCGGCGGCGCCCTGATGACACCGGCTCTGATCTTCCTCGGTGTCAACCCGACCGCAGCCGTGGCCAACGACCTCGTCGCCGCCGCGGTCAACAAGTCGGTCGGGGCGACGGTGCACGCACGCAAGGGGGCGCCCAACCTCAGGCTGGCCGGGTGGCTGATCCTCGGATCGGTACCAACCGCCTTTGCCGGCGCGTTCATCATCGAGTCGGTCGGAGCCGGTGACGAACAGGAGGAGTTCCTCAAGTTCGCCATCGGCTGCGCGCTGCTCTTCACCGCGGCGACCTACACCCTGCGGATCTACCTGACCCTGCGTGCCAACGTGTCGGGGCGGCCGCGTGCCGAGTCCGAGCCGGTCGTGCGCCCGATCCCGACGCTGGTCGTGGGTGCGATCGGTGGTCTGCTGGTGGGCATCACCTCGGTCGGCTCCGGGTCGCTCATCATGGTGGCCCTGCTGCTGCTCTACCCCACGTTGTCCGCGATCCGCCTGGTGGGCACCGACCTGGTCCAGGCGGTGCCCCTGGTGCTGTCCGCCGCGATCTCCCACGTGATCGTGAGCGGAGTCGACTGGAGTGTGCTCATCCCGCTGATCCTGGGCGGTACCCCTGGCACCTTCGTCGGGGCGAAGGTCGCCCACCTCGTCCCGCAGGGCGTCCTCCGGCGCGGCATCGTCATCGTCTTGACCCTGACGGCGCTGACCCTGCTGTCGGTGCCGGCGACCGTCGTGGGCGCCACCGGAGCCGCACTGCTCATCCTCGGACCGGTCGCCTGGGGCCTGATCCGCAAGGCACACGGACTGCCGGCCTTCGACACCGTCGACGACGACGACCTGCTGGTGCCCGACCCGCCGCCACGCGATGACCACTGATCCCAGCGACGACGGCTAGACTCGCCTCTGCTTTTCTCGACCAACGGGAGCCCACCACCTCATGCCCACCCATGCGGACTACCGCCTCAGCCAGCTCGACGAGCTGGAGGCGGAGTCGATCCACATCTTCCGAGAGGTCGCGGCGGAGTTCGAGAAGCCGGTGCTGATGTTCAGCGGTGGCAAGGACTCCATCTGCATGATGCGCCTTGCCGAGAAGGCCTTCTACCCGGCGAAGATCCCGTTCCCGGTGCTGCAGGTCGACACCGGCTTCGACTTCCCCGAGGTGCTCTCGTGCCGTGACTCGTGGGTCAGCCGCCTCGGGGTGCGCATGATCATCGCCTCGGTCGACGAGGCACTGGAGAACGGCGTCATCGTCGACGACGGCAAGATGAGTCGCAACCGCATGCAGATCGGCACGCTGCTGCACGCCTTGGAGGAGGGTGCGTTCACCGCGGCATTCGGCGGTGGTCGCCGCGACGAGGAGAAGGCCCGCGCCAAGGAGCGCGTCTACTCCCACCGTGACGAGTTCGGGCAGTGGGACCCCAAGATGCAGCGGCCCGAGCTGTGGAGCCTGTACAACGGCAAGATCCGCGAGGGCGAGCACATGCGGATCTTCCCGCTGAGCAACTGGACCGAGCTGGACGTCTGGCACTACATCGCACGTGAGGGGATCGAGATCCCCGACATCTACCTCAGCCACCAGCGCGAGGTCATCGAGCGCGACGGCATGCTGCTGAGCAACGGCGACCACCTGACGTTGCGCGCCGGCGAGACGCCGAGCGTACGCACCGTACGCTTTCGCACCGTGGGGGACATGACGCTGACCGGATGCGTCGAGAGCGACGCCAACACCACCGCTGACGTCATCGACGAGATCGCTGTTGCCCGGGTCACCGAGCGCGGCGCCACCCGAGGCGACGACCGGTTCTCCGAGGCCGCCATGGAAGACCGCAAGAAGGAAGGGTACTTCTGATGGACCTCCTGCGGTTCGCAACTGCCGGCTCCGTCGACGACGGCAAGTCCACACTGATCGGGCGCCTGCTGCTGGACTCCAAGGCGATCTTCGAGGACCAGCTCGAGGCGGTCGAGGCGACCTCCAGCGCCAAGGGCTACGACTACACCGACCTCGCGCTGCTGACCGATGGTCTGCGCTCCGAGCGCGAGCAGGGCATCACCATCGACGTGGCGTACCGCTACTTCGCCACACCGACTCGCAAGTTCATCATCGCCGACACACCCGGGCACGTGCAGTACACGCGCAACATGGTCACCGGCGCTTCCACAGCCGACCTCGGCCTGGTGCTCGTCGACGCCCGTCACGGCCTGACCGAGCAGTCCCGCAGGCACGCGGTCATCCTGTCGCTGCTGCGGGTCCCACACCTGGTGCTCGCCGTCAACAAGATGGACCTGGTCGACTACGACCAAGCCGTCTTCGAGAAGATCCAGCAGGAGTTCACCGCCTTTGCCACCAAGCTGACGATCCCGGACCTGACGATCATCCCGATCTCGGCGCTCAAGGGTGACAACGTCGTGACGCGCAGCGAGCCGATGTCCTGGTACGAGGGACCGTCACTCATCCACCACCTCGAGCACGTGCACGTGGCCTCCGACCGCGACCTGGTCGACGCCCGGCTGCCCGTGCAGTTCGTGGTGCGCCCCAAGTCCGACGACTTCCACGACTACCGTGGCTACGCGGGCATGGTGGCCGGTGGCGTGCTCAAGCCTGGCGACGACGTGCTGGTGCTGCCGTCGGGCTTCACGTCCAGGATCTCAGCCATCGACCTGTTTGACCAGGAGCTCACCGAGGCGTACCCGCCGATGTCGGTCACGGTGCGGCTCGAGGACAACCTCGACGTGTCGCGCGGTGACATGATCTGCCGCCCGCAGAACGCACCGACACCGAGCCAGGACATCGACGCGATGATCTGTTGGATGACCAACGCGCCGCTGCGGCCACGGCAGAAGCTGGCGATCAAGCACACCACCCGCTCGGGTCGCGCCATGGTCAAGGACATCCAGTACCGCCTCGACGTCAACACGCTGCACCGCGACCTCGAGACCAAGGAACTCGGGCTCAACGAGATCGGTCGGGTCCAGCTGCGTACCACCGTCCCGCTGCTGTGCGACCCGTACGCCACGAACAAGACCACCGGGTCGTTCATCCTGATCGACGAGGCGACTGGCGTCACCGTGGGTGCCGGGATGATCAACTCCACCACCTGATCGCCACTAGCGGGACCGCTCCGCCTTCCAACGCGGCTTCTTCCTGGGGGGCCCCGAGGCTCGGTCTCGGGCGGGCGGCTTGCCGGTCGGTCTGCGTGCGGACGTTCCCTCGTCCTTGGACAAGTGGATCAGCTGACCGGAGATCCGGGTCCGCCGCAGCGATGCCCAGGTGTCCTGGGACAGCTCGGCCGGCAGCTCGACGAGGCTGTGGTCGCCGCGGATCTCGATCTGGCCGAAGTCTCCCCGGGTGAGGCCGCCCTCGTTGGCGATGGCACCCACGATCGACCCAGGGGTGACCTTGTGCCGCTTGCCGACCCGGATCCGGTAGGTCGCCATCGGGCCACCAGTCGCATCGCCCGGGCGTGCGGGGCCGGAACGGCCCTTCGAGCGAGTGTCACGGGATCCGTCATCACGACTGAACGCACGGACCGGTGTCTCCTTCTCCGGCGACAGCAAGAACGTCTGGTCGTCGTGCAGCAGGGCGGCCAACGCCGCTGCGACATCCCCCGCCGGGACGTCGTGCTCCTGCTCGTAGTCCGCGACCAGTCCCCGAAAGAACGACAGGTCGTGGCTGTCGCGACTTGCGGTGATCGAGTCGCGGAACTTCTCGATCCGTGTGCTGTTGACGTCCTCGACGCTCGGCAAGCCCATCGGGGTCAGGGGCTGCCGGGTCGCCTTCTCGATGGCGCGCAACAGGTGGCGCTCGCGCGGCGTCACGAACAGCAGGGCGTCACCTTCGCGCCCGGCACGGCCGGTTCGTCCGATGCGGTGCACGTAGGACTCGGTGTCCAGCGGGATGTCGTAGTTGACCACATGGCTGATGCGTTCCACGTCGAGACCGCGCGCGGCGACGTCGGTGGCGACCAGGATGTCGATCGACCCGTCCTTGAGCTGACCGATCGTGCGCTCGCGCTGCGCCTGCACGATGTCGCCGTTGATGGCTGCCGCGGAGTGCCCGCGTGAGCGCAACCGCTCGGCGAGCACCTCGGTGGCCTGTTTGGTCCGCACGAACACGATCATCGCCTCGAACCGCTCGACCTCGAGAATGCGGGTGAGCGCGTCCAGCTTGGAGTTGCCGGCCACCTGGAGGTAGCGTTGGCGGGTCGTCGCCAGGGTCGTGGTCCTGGTCTTGACCGTGATCTCGGCCGGATCCTTGAGGTACTGCGCAGAGATCCGGCGGATCTGGCGAGGCATGGTCGCCGAGAACAGCGCCACCACCTTGCAGCGCGGGGTGTCGGCCAGGATGCGTTCCACGTCCTCGGCGAAGCCCATCCGCAGCATCTCGTCGGCCTCGTCGAGCACGAGGTGCGTGATCCCGGTGAGGTCCAGCGTCCCCTTCTCGAGGTGGTCGATGACCCGGCCGGGCGTGCCGACCACCACGTGCACGCCACGGCGCAGAGCGGACAGCTGGGGACCATAGCCCTGACCGCCGTAGATCGGCAGTACGTGCAGCCCCGGCAGGTGCGCGGCGTACCGGCCGAACGCCTCGGCGACCTGCAGTGCGAGCTCCCGTGTCGGGGCGAGCACCAGCACTTGTGGGTCACGCTGTCCGAGATCGATGCGCGACAGGATCGGCACCGCGAACGCGGCGGTCTTGCCGGTGCCGGTCTGCGCCAGCCCGACCACGTCGCGTCCCTCCAGGAGAGGGGGGATCGTCGCCGCCTGGATCGGGGACGGTGATTCGTAACCGACGTCAGCCAGAGCCTCCAGGATCCGGGGGTCGATCCCGAAGTCGGCGAAGGTGAGGTCAGGGGTGGGATCGGGCTCGTTCATCGCGGACCAGTCTAGGGGCCAGCGACAGCGCCGTGGCCGCGCGTCACGTTCAGCGCAGGACGGGCCGGACGTGCAGACCAACGTCCGGGTCGACCACCGATTCCTGGGTAGCGGCGACGCCGTCGGCCACGACCTCGATATCGACCGGGACGTTGCGCTTGACGAGGGCAAGACCGACCGGTCCCAGCTCGTGGTGGCGTGCAGAGGTACCGACGACTCCGACGGAACGTCCTTCAACGGTGACCGTTGCGCCACGACCGGGCAGCCGGTCAGCCGAGCCGTCCAAGTGCAGCACGGTCAGGCGTCGTGGCGGCCGGCCCAGGGTGTGCACGCGAGCCACCGTCTCCTGCCCGCGGTAGCAACCCTTGTCGAGGTGGACACCGGGCAGACCGAGCTCGTTGGGGATCGTCTTGTGGTCGCTGTCCAATCCGATGCGCGGGCGACCGGCGGCGATGCGCAGGGCGTCATGGGCCCAGATCCCCGACGGGGCCCCACGCTGGTCGAGCAGCGCCGGTAGATTGGAGCGCTCGACCACCACGTCCCCCTCACCGGCCAGGTGGACGACGGCGTACGACGACGTCTGCAGGCTGACCTCGACGCGCATCGTGAACCGCATCCTGTCGAGGAAGTCCACCATGGGCCCGCCGGCACCGGGTTCGGTGTGCGCCACGAAGACCGAGCCGTCGTCGACGCCGGTGAAACCGTGCTCCACGTGGCCGTGCGGCGACAGCAGCAGCGCACCGGTACGGACGCCCGGGTCCAGTCCGTCGAAGAACTGCGTGGTCATCGCGTGCAAGTAGGCCAACCTGTCCGGGCCGGCGACGTGCACGACGTCGCGGTGCGAGAGATCGACCCATCCGGTGCCCGACTCGAGGCGACGCTGCTCGACCACTGGATTGCCGTAGTGGGACGCGACACCGCTGTCAGGGGCATCCGCCTCGACCGCGTCGGGGAGCTGCAGGATTGGGCTGGAGTACGTCACGGCCTCCACGGTACGGGGGCAGGCGCACGGTGCGTCAGGTCCGGGTCAGCCGCCCCCACGTGAAGGAGGTCAGCGGGTGACCGTCCGAGGCCTTGTCGTAGGCGTACATCAGGTCGCCTTCGACCAGTCCGTACAGCCGCTTGCCGGCAGTGACCTCCTCGGCAGTCTGCGTCCGGGCGACGAGGTCGGTGGCCAGCTCGAGCCGTGGCCCGTCGGTGTGGCCGTACCAGACCTCGACCAACCCGGAATGGTGGGACAACACGAGCTCCCACTCCTCACCCTGGCCACGCCGCAGAAACCCTGTCTCCAGCGCACCTTCGGCGACCTTCTGGTGGTCTTCGTCCACTATCCAGCTGCGGGCGAAGTAGTGCAGGAAGGCTCGCCCGTCGTGCGCGAAGACGGCCTGCTGTCCGTAGCCGAACGGTTCGGTGCCGGGGTATTCGCCGCGCCCGTTGCCCTCCCAGGTACCCAGCATCCAGGCCACCGGCATCAGGTCGGTGTGCAGGTTCTCGGGAATCTCGAAGACCATGGGTTCTCAGCTCCGACGGCTTGCGAGCCGGTGCGCCAGCCGCAGCAGGACTGTCCCAGCGAGCAGCGCGGACAGGACGAGCACCACGACCAGAATCACTTCGAGCATGTGCCTCACCCTAGCGACCCGCCGTCCGTGAGTTCGGTCCCGCTCGTCCGTGAGTTCGGTCCCGCTCGTCCGTGAGTTCGGTCCCGCGGCGACGTACGGAACTCACGGACCGACCGCACGAAACTCACGGACCGTCCGCACGAAACTCACGGATCAGCGGACGTTGAGGAGGGTACGGGCGTCGGCGGTCAACATGGGTGGGCGTTGCGCCAGTGCCGCGAGGGACGCGGCACGCTCGACCAGCTCGACGTTGTGGGTGACCGGGACCCCACGCGCCAACGTGAGCGTGTCCTCCATGCCCACGCGTAGATGACCACCGCAGGACAGTGCCGCCAGAGCGACCGGCAGCGCAGTCCGCCCGATGCCCGTGGCCGACCAGGACGTCACCTCGTCGGGAAGGCCCCGCACCGCCGCCACCAGGGCCTCGGCGGTGCCGGGCATGCCGCCGGGCACGCCCATCACCAGGTCGCAGTGCACCCTGCCGCCATACGGGAGCCCTTCGGCGACCAGCAACCGGTGCAGGGACGCGACCTGGCCGAGGTCGAACAGCTCGAACTCCGGCACGACCTCGGTCTCCTTGCTGCGCCGGTAGAGGTCGACGACGAAGGGCCAGGGGTTGGAGAACACGTCGTCGCCGAAGTTCAGCGTCCCCATGGTGAGTGAGCACGAGTCCGGAGCCGCCTGGAGAACTCTGAGCCGATTCTCAAGCGGGTCGTGGACCGAGCCACCCGTCGAGAGCTGCACGACCAGTGAGGTCTCGGTGCGCAACGCGTCGACTGTGTCGCGCAACCGACCGACGTCCAGTGTCGGCGCGTGGTCGTCGTCACGTACGTGCACGTGGATCAGACCGGCACCGGCCGCCTCGCACCGGACCGCGGTCTCGACCAGCTCCTCCAGCGTCGTCGGCAAGGCCGGGACATCAGTCTTGGTCGCCTCCGCACCGGTCGTCGCCACGGTGATGAGGGTATGGGTGGCGGTGGCCATGGGACCGATGCTGCCAGACTGGGACTTGCACGGTCGACCACCGGCCAGGAGGAACTGCTGGTGCGTGCCCTCGTCCAACGAGTATCTCGGGCCTCAGTGACAGTTGACGACAAGATCGTCGGTCGGCTCGAGACCTTCACCCTGTACGCCGGCCTAAGCGCGGGGCGCCGGCCGTCCTGGTCAGCGCCCCCCCGCCGAGCACTCAGAGCCGGTGTACGAGGCGTTCTGCGCGTCGCTGCGCGGGCTGGGTGCCACCGTCGAGCAGGGTGTGTTCGGAGCCGCGATGTCGGTCGACCTCAGCAACGACGGGTCCATGACGATCATGCTCGAGCTTTGCTGAGCGAGGCGTTCCCTGCACAATGGGAGACAGGGACCCTACTCACGGTCGAGGGTCCCGTCTTCGTGTCCAGGGCGCCGACCTACGGAGCGGGTCGTCGACCCGGCGACCTGGCCTGATCCGACCGAGGACGAGGACCGAGGGATACACCATGGGAGACGACCACTCCGACGGCGACCGGCAGGACGGCGGAAGCACCGGCGTGCTGTCCGAGGACGACGGCGAGCGGGACGACTCCGACACGCCCCGCCAAGGATTCGTCCGACGTCACAAGGCGCTCACCGTGCTGCTCGCGCTGCTGCTCATCATCGGACTCGCGGTGGGTGCCGGGTTTCTCTACCTGGACAACGTGCTCGACAAGGTCGACCGGATCGACGCCTACGAGTCGATCCCCGTGGAGGGGCGGCCCCCTGCGGCCGAGGGCGAGGCGCTGAACATCCTGCTCGCCGGCGCCGACAACGGAGATTCCGACGGCACGACCATTGCCGAGGCGATGGTCGTCGGCGACTGGCAGCCCGGTGCCTACCGCAGCGACACGCTGATGGTGCTGCACATCCCCGCAGACCGGGGCACGGCGTACCTCGTGTCGATCCCCCGCGACTCCTACGTCGAGCTGTACGACGAGAAGTGTGAGCGGCAGGGCAAGAACAAGATCAACGCCGCCTTCTCGCTGTACGGACCCGCCGGCGCCATCTGCACGGTCGAGAAGCTGACGGCCACCCGGATGGACCACCTCGCGATCATCGACTGGGCCGGCTTCAAGGACATCACCGACGCACTCGGCGGTGTCGAGGTGTACGTCCCCGAGACGATCACCGATGACAACCAGGGTGGTGTCACCTTCGAGCAGGGGGTCAACGAGCTCGACGGCGAGCTTGCCCTGAAGTACGTCCGCAGCCGCTACGTCCTGCGCGAGGGGGATCTCGGCCGGATCGACCGGCAGCAGAACTTCCTGCGGGCGATGGTGGACAAGATCGGCAGCACCGGGCTGGTCAGCAGCCCCAGCCGCTTCAGCAACACCTTCTCTGCGATCGCGAGCAACCTGACGGTGGACAGCGACTGGTCCAACGGCGACCTGCGTGGCCTGGCGTGGGCGATGCGCGGGATACGACCCGACGACCTGACGCTGATGACCGTGCCGCTGAAGGCGAGGAACCCGTTCCCCAGCGTGGACGGGGTCGGCTCGACCGTGGCGCTCAACCGGAACGGGGTGGACAAGCTCTTCACCGCGATGCGCAACGACGTGTTCGACGGCTTCGTCGACGGGAACCGTGACCTGCTCGTGCCCGACTCGCGCAACGTGCAGTAGGGACGGCACGACGTAGTCACGGATCGGCGCTGCGCGACCGTAACAACGTGCTGGGCCAGGCGCTCACCGGGCCGAACATCGTCAGCAGTGCCGGCATGAGCAGCGACCGGACGACGAACACGTCGAGCAGGATGCCCACGCACAACGCGCAGGCGAGCTGTCGGAACGGTTGCAGGGGTACGACCGCCAGCAGCCCGAAGCTCGCCGCCAGCGCGAGGCCGGCGGCGGTGATCGCGCGTGTCGTGCGTGGCATCGCGACGGTGATCGCCTCCGGTAGCCGCCGCTGTCGCGCCTCGTCCCACACGTGCCCGACACCGAAGATGTTGTAGTCGGAACCGAACGCCAGCAGCAGAACCGCCGCGGCGAACGGGACGTAGAAGGTCAAGCCCTCTCCGGGACTGACATGCTCGAAGACCAGCGTCGTCAACCCCAACGCCGCCCCCAGGGACAGCACGGACGCGACGAGCAGATAGAGGGCTGCTACGACGGCCCTGAGGAACAGCATCAGCATCACCAGGTTGACAGCGAAAGCTGCTACGGCGATGCGGACCAGGTCCTCCTCGGTCTGGTTGACGATGAACGCAGCCGCGGCGCTGTCGCCGGCGAGCGCGCCGCTGACACCGGTGAGACCGCTGTCGGCGATTAGCTCCGGCAGGGCCGAGTCCAGCTGGTTGACCGTGTCGACAGCGGCGGCACCGAGGGCCTCGTCCTCGAGCACCACGAGATAGCGAGCGGCACTGCCGTCGGTGGCCAAGACGATGCCTCGCTCCTCCTGGAGCGGCTGGTCACCTGGTCCGAGCACGCCCGCCACCCCGGGTTGGTCCTCGAGCACCCCTCCCAACCGGCGCAGGGCGTCTCGCTCGGAGGCCACGCCGTCGCCCTCCACGAGCAGCACGGTGGGCGACAGGATGCCGTCGGCGAATCCGGCCCTCGCGGCAGCCGCAGCTTCGCGGACGGAGCCGCCGGGTGGTAACGAACCCACGAAGGAGGCTCCGAGATCGAGCCTGAGCAGCGGAACCGCAGCGAGCAGCAGCACGCCGGTGCAGCCTGCCACGACGACCGCGGCCGTCCTGCGGCTGTGCGCTATCCGCGAGATCAGCGACGACCGCACCCGGGCTGCCACGGCGGCATCAGCTTCGGCGTGCCGCGCCGACGTACGGGGATGCAGGGGCCAGAACACGAACCGTCCCAACACCGCCATCAGTGCCGGCACCAGCGTGATCGCCACGCACAGACCCATGAGGACCGTGAAGACCAGCGCCGGGCCCAGCGCTCGGAAGAACGTCGACTCCGCGACGATCAGGGCCGCGGTGCCGCCAGCGACCGCAAGACCGGCGACGCTGATGATCGGGGTGAACTGTGTGGTGGCCACTCGGGCTGCCTGCAGCCGGTCGGCACCACGGACCAGCTCGTGGCGAAGCGCTGAGCAGTAGAACACCACGTAGTCGGTCACCACACCGAGCAGCAGCGCGATGACCACCGGTTCCAGCTCGCTGGGGCTGGTGACGTCGAACACCTTGGCCACGAAGCCGGACAGTCGCAAGGTGAGCACGTAGCTGACGCCCACCGCGATCAGAGTGACCACCGGAGCGACGACGGAACCGAAGTTCACCGCGACGATCAGGACGATCGCCGCGAGGGCCGTCAGCTCGAGCAACGGCAGGGACTCGCGGATGATTCGCCCTTGCTGCGCCCGTGCGGGCACCGACCCGGTGACTCCCACGACGTGGTCCCGCTCGTCGAAGTAGCGGTCGGCGTACCTCTGCGCGGCCCAAGCCTGGCCCGAGAAGGTCTGACCCGGTGCGAAGAACAGGTACGTCAGGGCGGTGGTGTCCCGCTCGCGCGAGGCCGGGAACAAGCCGAGCGCGTTGCTGAGCGGTACCGCGCCGAGCACTGAGCCGAGGTCGTCGTACTCCCCGCGCGTCACGGCGACTGCGTTGGTGCCTGTGCGTGCCTGCGCGTAGACCGAGAGGCCGTCGGGGTCGCGTTGGACGAGCACGGTCCGCCCCAGCAGCGGGAAGCCGAAGATCTCCACCGCCCGCATCTCGGTCTGCACGGCGGCGATGTCCTCAGGCAACAAGCCCCGCAGAGCGTCGTTGCCACCGGCCTCGGACAGAGTCGGGAAGACTGCCAGCAAGGCGATCGTGACGGTCGTCCAGAAGACGATGACCCACCATCGCAGTCGTACGACCAAGGCTGCGTACGACCCGGCACGGCGTCCCTGTCCGCCAGGTCCGGCTGCGGCTGGCAAGGCCTCAGCTCCCCGTCGGGGGGCGCAGGCCCATCCGGACGAGCTCCGCGCGCGCCAGTGCGCGGCCGCGTCCGTGTGCGATGTCGCGCCAGGGATCGTCGCTGAGGTGTCGCACGGTGGCGTACGGCAGGTTGTCCACCGCACGTTCCGCGAGGTACCGCTCGAGCGTCGGGTCCAGACCGTTTGAGGACAAGGCTCTGCGTACGGCTGCGAGCTCGCGACGGCGTGCCAGACGCAGTGGAAGGTACAGACCGAGAACCGGTGCCATCGGCATCAGCGCGATCGACACGCCCACGGTCAGGGACAGCTGACGCAGCTGGCCCTGGATCTCCTGGCCTCGGGTCGCGATGTCGCCAGCGGTCGACACCACCTCGTCTCCCAGCTCACCGGGCTCGTCACCGACGACGGGGAGCTCGCGGAGGGCTTGCAGTGCCTCCCCCGTCGAGGACAGTGCCTGGCCGGAGTTGGTGACCGTGTCACCAACGTCGGAGAGCTGCCAGATGGTGAAGCCGGTCCAACTGCCCACCACCAGCCAGAAGACGACCCAGAAGATGGCGAGTGAATCGAGCAGACGGACCGTGGCCTCGTCGGCAGTTCCTATCGAGGCACGCATGAGGACTTCCTACCCGGCCCCGGCGTCCGACGCTAGTAGCCTGCCACCGACACGACACAATGGTCCCCCGACCGACGATGCCGAGGTGCGCCGATGTCCGAGCCTGAGCTGCGCAGCACCTCGCCCTGGATGTTCCGGTTGCTTGCCGCTGGCACGTTTCTCGTGGGACTGGTGCTCGGCGGGCTGGTCACCTGGGTCGGCACCGACTCCGACCAGGGGGCCGAGGGCAGCGGGGACGATCCCGTGCCGACCGACAGCGCTACGACGCCGAGCTCCGACCCGACCCAGACCGCAGCGCAGTCGTGTCTCGAGGCCGCCGAGGCCGTCGAAGAGGCGGTGAGCCTGATCCGCGGCGGCGCGGCCGCCATCCGCGACTTCCAGCCGACAGAGCTCGTCGAGATCCTCAACCAGCTCGAGGATCTCGACCCCCGGGTGCGCACGCTGGCAGAGCGCTGCTCAGGAGGCGTCTGAGCACGTCACAGCGCAACGGTGATCTCCGCGACACCACCCTTGGAGGCCACGACCTGGCGGTCGAGTGGCTCGGACCTCGGGGCGAGGGTCCGCAGCGTCCAGGCACCCGGCGCCGCGAAGAACCGGAAGTGCCCCGTGGCCGACGTGGGCACCTCGGCGGTGAACTCCCCCGTACGGTCCAGCAGGCGCACGTACGCGCCGTTCACCGGAGCGTCGCCGCGTACCACGACACCCTGGATGATCGATTCGTTGTCGACGTCGACACCCTCGAGCGACAGTCCGCCGGTCTTGGCTCCACACATGGTCTGCGCCTCTTTCGTCGCTGGAGTGTGCTCGGCTCAGGCGGTGCCGCGCTCGTCACCGACCGCGACCGGGACACCGCGAAGTGAGCCGTACTCGCTCCATGACCCGTCGTAGTTCTTCACGTTGTCGAGCTCGAGGATCTCGTGCAGCACGAACCAGGTGTGCGAGCTGCGCTCACCGATGCGGCAGTAGGCGATGCTGTCGTTGGAGGTGTCCAGACCGGCGTCGGCGTACAGCCGGCGCAGCTCGTCGTCGCTCTTGAACGTGCCGTCGTCGTTGGCCGCCTTGCTCCAGGGCACGTTGCCGGCAGTCGGGATGTGCCCACCGATCTGCGCGGCTTCCTGGGGCAGGTGCGCCGGGGCGAGCAACCGTCCGGCGTACTCGTCTGGGCTGCGGACGTCGATCAGGTTCTTGACGCCGATGGCGTCGACCACCTCGTCGCGGAACGCACGGATGGACAGGTCGGGCTCTGCGGCGGTGTAGCTCGTCGCTGGACGCGAGGGGGTCTCCTCGACGAGCTCGCGGCTGTCGAGCTCCCACCGTTTGCGGCCACCGTCGAGCAGCTTCACGTCGTCGTGGCCGTACAGTTTAAAGTACCAGTACGCGTAGGCAGCGAACCAGTTGTTGTTCCCACCGTAGAAGACCACCGTGTCGTCGTTGCCGACTCCGCGCTCGCTCAGCAACGCCTCCAGCCGGTCCTTGCCGATGAAGTCGTGGCGTACACCGTCCTGGAGGTCCTGCTTCCAGTCGAGCTTGATGGCGCCCTCGATGTGACCCTTGTCGTACGCGGTGGTGTCTTCGTCGACCTCGATCAGCACGACCTTCGGGTCGTCGAGATGCGCCTCGACCCAGTCGGCGTCGACGAGCGATGCTTGGCGGCTCATGTGGTTCCTCCAGCAGATTCGTGGGTGGGTGTGATACCTGACCGGGAACGCCCCGCCTCACGAGCAGGTGGAGCCCGCAACCGAGGCCCGAAGGCCTGTTCAGCGACGAGGCGAGAGGGACGCAGGGACAGGGGAGTCCGCCGTGCGGGCGGCTCTGCGCTGTCAGCTCAGTGCGTACGACACAGCGCCGAGCGCACACGGCAGTTGTCCACTGCGCGTCGCCGGGTCAGCCAGGTCGAGGAACTCACATCACTCACGGTAGACAGCCGGCACAGGAGAAGCACACGACGTCTCGCATCGTGGTCACTCATCTCGACATGCGGGCCGCCCGACAGACGACGTGACAGCGCGTCAGCCGCCGGCGAAGGGCGGCAGCAGCTCGACGACGGAGCCGGCTGCCACCGGGATCTCGGCATGCTCCGCGGAGCCCACCGGCGTCTGGTTCACCAGCACCGAGCACACCGAGACGACGCGGTCGAACCGCTGATCATCGGGGCGCAGCCTGCGCACCTGGTCCAGCACTGCGGCCAGCGTGCCGGCATTGACCTCGTCGCTCGGCCGGCCCGCTGCGGCTCGCGCGGCGGCCCAGTAGCGCACGACCACGTCCGGCGTGGCGTCCTCGGCGACTGGCATGTCGGCTATTCTCGCTCATGCGAGGAGGCCCGGGCTTGGACCCTGGGCCCTTGTTCGTTTCGCCCGCCTCGCGGGCTGGTCGTCATCGAAGGAGGTCCGAGATGGCCACCTTGCTGATGCTCACCGGCTCGACGCAGGCCTCGGTCGAGATCCTGCCCGCGTTGTCCCTGCTGCCCCATCAGGTGCGGGTGCTGCCGGCGGAGGCGAGCGCTCTGGTGATCGACACACCGCCCTGCGACGCCGTCCTGGTGGACGGCCGTCACGAGCTGGCCCGGGCCCGCACTCTGACCCGCATCCTGCGCACGACGGGGATCGGCGTGCCGTTGGTGCTGGTGCTCACCGAGGGGGGGCTGTCGGTCGTGCAGGCCGACTGGGGCATCGACGACGTGCTGCTGACGACAGCCGGCCCGGCCGAGGTCGAGGCCAGGCTGCGGCTGAACACCGGTCGACTTGCCAGAGACCAGGAGGACGACGACGCCCATGTCATCCGCTCGGGCAACGTCGAGGTCGACGAGGCGACGTACACCGCGAGGCTCGGCAGCCGGCCCCTGGACCTGACGTTCAAGGAGTTCGAGCTGCTAAAGCATCTGGCCCAGCACCCGGGCCGGGTCTTCACCCGACAGCAGCTGCTGGCCGAGGTGTGGGGCTACGACTACTTCGGTGGCACCCGCACCGTCGACGTCCACGTACGCCGGCTGCGTGCGAAGCTCGGCCCGGAGAACGAGACGCTGATCGGCACGGTACGCAACGTCGGTTACCGGTTCGTGATACCGCCTGGTGCCGGCGAGTCGCACACCGACGTCACGACGGCACCGGCGACCGACCGACTGAGGTGAGCGCGGCAGCCGTCTCCTAGGCTTTGCGGCGTGGACGACGCCGTGGCACCTGCGCAGGCAGCACCGACCGTTCACCACTCCCTCCACGCGGACATGGTCGAGGCCGTCGAGCACCTGGTGGGGCGAGCGCGCCGGGCCGACGGCGTGGCGCCGCTGAACGAGCACGCGCTGCTGCACCTGCGTGGCCCGGCAGTCTCGACCGATCGGCACCTGATCTCCTCCGCGGGCGACGAGCTCGTTGCATACGCCTACCTCGACCTGTCCGGAGATGCGGCCACCGGGGCGGAGTGTGTCGTGTCACCGGCATCGCGTGGTCAGGGGATCGGTCGTTGCCTGGTGACGGCGCTCATCGAGGCGTCACACCCACGACCACTCACGATCTGGGCGCACGGCGACCACGCGGCAGCAGCGGCCGTCGCACGGCGTACCGGCCTGCAGCGGGTCCGTGAGTTGCGTCGGATGCGGCGCGCGCTCGACCACGAGCTCCCACCCGTGCAGGTGCCCGACGGCATCGACCTGCGGACGTTGCGGCCGGGGGCCGACGACGCCGCATGGGTGGCGCTGAATGCCCGCGCCTTCGACGGGCACCCGGAGCAGGCCCACGTGACCGTCGAGGATCTGCGACGGCGGCAGCAGCAGCCGTGGTTCGACCCGGACGGCTTCTTCGTGGCCGAGCGCGGCGGCGTCATGGTCGGCTTCCACTGGACCAAGGTCGAGGGCGATCTCGGCGAGGTCTACGTGATGGGTGTGTCCCCTGACGCCCAGGGCGGCGGACTGGGACGCGCACTCACGCTGCACGGCCTGCACCACATACGCGATGTCGGGGTCACGCACGTCCAGCTGTACGTCGAGGCTGACAACCATGCGGCGATCGCAGTCTACGAGCGGCTCGGGTTCACGGTGGCCGGTGCGGACGCCATGTACGCCACCCCCTGACACACTCGTACCTCCCTCCCGCTTGGGGTAGGTGTCGCTACCCCGCGTTCACCTCATGCTGACACCATGGGGCCATGAGTGCTGAGGACGGTGTCGACCAAGGTGTGCTACGCGTGGGGTCCGGACGTGGCTCCGACGACGGTCCCACCGAGCAGTCGCTGGACTCGGTGGCACACGAGCCGTTCGACGTCGAGCCGCCGTACGTGGGAGACGACGTGGCGCTCCCGGTCGACCGGTTCCTGGACCGCGAGCTGTCCTGGCTCGCCTTCAACGAGCGCGTGCTCGAGCTCGCCGAGGACCCGATGCTTCCGCTGCTGGAGCGGGTACGGTTCACGGCGATCTTCGCCAGCAACCTGGACGAGTTCTTCATGGTGCGAGTCGCCGGTCTCAAGCGCCGGATCGCTGCCGGGGTGGCAGTCCCCTCGGTCAGCGGCAGCACGCCACGCGACGTGATGAGCACCGTCCTGTCGTGCAGCGCGGACCTCATGCAGCGCAGCGCTCATCTGTTCCACGACGAGCTGGTGCCGACGCTGGGCAAGGCCGGCATCGAGCTCCTGCGCTGGCCCGACCTGACCGGCGAGGAACAGGTCGAGGCACGCGAGCTGTACGTCCGGCGCATCTACCCGGTGCTGACCCCGCTCGCAGTCGACCCCGCACACCCGTTCCCGTACATCTCCGGGTTGTCGCTCAACCTCGCCGTCGGCGTGCGCAACCCCGAGTCGGGCAAGACGCACTTCGCCCGGGTGAAGATCCCGCCGATCTTCCCGCGCTGGCTGCCTCTCGGCGAGGAACGATTCGTCGCGCTCGAGGACGTCATCGGCGCCCACCTCGACCTGCTCTTCCCCGGTATGGAGGTCGTCGATCACCACGCGTTCCGGGTGACGCGCAACGAGGATCTCGAGGTCGAGGAGGACGACGCCGAGAACCTCCTCAAGGCTCTGGAGAAGGAGTTGTTGCGCCGACGTTTCGGCCCTCCGGTGCGACTGGAGGTCGAGGAGGACATCGCCCCGCACGTGCTCGAGCTGCTGGTGTCCGAGCTCGATGTCACCGACGCCGAGGTCGTGTCCCTCCCCGGTCCCCTGGACGTGCGGGGGCTCAACGCGATCGCCGACCTCGACCGGGTCGAGCTCAGGTTCGCCCGGTTCGTACCCAGCACGCACCCCGACCTGGCCGCCGTCGAGACCGCGAGCCCGGCGGACCTGTTCAGTGCCCTGTCCGAGCGCGACGTGCTCCTGCACCATCCGTACGACTCCTTCGCCACCAGCGTGCAGCGGTTCATCGAGCAGGCAGCCGCCGACCCGCAGGTGCTGGCGATCAAGCAGACGCTGTACCGCACCTCGGGTGACTCGCCGATCATCGACGCCCTGATCGACGCCGCCGAGGTCGGCAAGCAGGTGCTGGTGCTCGTCGAGCTCAAGGCGCGCTTCGACGAGCAGGCCAACATCCGCTGGGCGCGCAAGCTGGAGCACGCCGGTTGCCACGTCGTGTACGGCCTGCTGGGTCTCAAGACGCACTGCAAGCTCGCGCTCGTGGTGCGTGACGAGCCCGACGGGCTGCGCCGCTACACCCACATCGGCACCGGCAACTACAACCCGAAGACCGCTCGTCTGTACGAGGACTTCGGCCTGTTGACGAGCAACGACGACATCGCTGATGACGTGACCGACCTCTTCAACAACCTGTCAGGCTACTCACGGCGCTCGCAGTACCGCGGCCTGTTGGTGGCACCCTCGGGGGTGCGCACGGGCATCGGTGAACGCATCGACCGCGAGGTGGAGCACCACCGGGCCGGGCGCCCCGCACGGATCCGGATCAAGTGCAACGCCCTGGTCGACGAGTCGATCGTGGACGCACTGTTCCAGGCCAGCCGGGCCGGGGTCCCGATCGAGATCCTGACCCGGAGCGTCTGCACGCTACGGCCGGGCGTCCCGGGCCTGTCGGAGACTGTGACGGTGCGTAGCGTCCTGGGCCGCTACCTCGAGCACAGCCGTGTCCTCTGGTTCGAGAACGGCGGCGACCCCGAGGCGTGGATCGGCTCGGCGGACCTCATGCACCGCAACCTCGACCGCCGGGTCGAGACCCTGGTCCGGGTCCCGTCGTCCGCGCACGTACGCGAGCTCGGCGAGCTGTTGTCGCTGGCCTTCGACGACGGCACAGCGTCGTGGCATCTCGGGGCCGACGGCACGTGGACCCGGCACCACGTCGACGCCGACGGTGAGCCCCTGGTCGACATGCAGGAGCACTTCATCCAGCGTGCCCGCAGACGCCGTGAGGCGGCCAGGCACTGAGCCCTCGACAGAGGTGACGGGCCGGCTCGCGTCGTCTGGGGGGAGACACGCGAGCCAGGCCCGTCGAGGTCCGACCGACAATGGGGGGAATGCGGTCGAACGCCGTTCACCTTACCGCCCGTCCCAGCTGGACAGCAACGAACCGTTCGTGAGCTCCGACACGAGATTCCCGCCTGGATGACGTGCCGGGCACCTGCCACACTGCTCTGCGTGGACGAGTGCGCTCCGGTAGTCGCAGCCGGCGCCCTGGTGTGGCGCAAGCAGGCCGACCAGTTTCAGATCCTGGTGGTCCACCGGGTCAAGCACACCGACTGGTCCTTGCCCAAGGGCAAGCTCGAGCGCGGTGAGCGACTGCCGAGCACTGCCGCACGCGAGGTGCTCGAGGAGACCTCGGTCCCGGTACGCCTGCTGAACCCGCTGGCGCAGGTCAGCTACGCGCTGACCAAGCCGCTCGGTGCCATCAAGCAGGTGTCGTACTGGGTCGCCCGCCCGCTCGGCGACGGCCACCTACGTCATGTCTCCGACGACGAGATCGACGACGTCCGGTGGGAGCCGCTGACGACGGTGCGCGCCCTGCTGACCTATGACCTCGACCGCGAGCTGGTCGACGCGTTCGAGAAGATGCGCACAGCAGGCGCTCACAAGAGCAGACCGCTCGTGGTCCTGCGGCATGCCCATGCGCGGTCACGAACGCAGTGGCGTGGCGACGACAACCGTCGCACGCTGACCCACCAAGGCCTGCGGGAGGCCCACCGGCTGGTGCCGCTGCTCGCGGCGTACGGCATCACCCGGGTCGTCAGCAGCGACTCGGCACGGTGCGTGCAGACCGTCGAGCCGTACGCCGACCACCTGGGCTCCGACATCGCCCTGACCCGCGGGCTCACCGAGGAGCACGCGACCAAGGAGACCGTGGCCGACTGCCTGCGGGCTCTGGCACGGGGCAAGACGCCGACGCTGCTGTGCACGCACCGACGCGTGCTCCCGCTCGTCCTGCACGCCCTCGGAGCGCCGGAGGTGGAGCTGGAACCGGGCCAGATGCTGGTGCTGCACCGCCGGCACGGTCGCAACCTGGACCACGAACTGCACCTGCCGTAAGGCGTCGGTCGCAGGATTCCGTCGGCTTCGGATGCATTGGCCGGTGCACAGCTGGGTCGTTCATGTGGTGCACACCTCACGACCCTCCGGTAGTCGGACAGATACCTGCCACCGTTCACGGCACGTTCACCTTGCCCGACCGGACCGGACACCTGCTGTCTCTAGCGTCGCCGTCGTAGCGAACACAGACCTGTTGTGCACTCCCTCGGAAGGGAACGAAGTGAAGAGCACCTCCCTGCGCCGCGCAGCCGCTCCCGGCGCGCTGGCCCTCTCCGCAGTACTGGCCGTCTCGGCCTGCTCCGCCTCCAACGAGGAGGACGACGACGCGGCCAACACCGCCAGTGTCGAGGGCGGCGACGAACTGTCCGGCACCTTGAACGGGGGTGGCGCCTCCTCACAGGAAGCCGCCATGGAAGCGTGGCGAGCCGGCTTCCAGGAGGCCACCAACCCGGACGTCACCGTCAACTACGACCCGGTCGGGTCGGGCGGTGGCCGGGAGCAGTTCATCAGTGGTGGCTTCACCTTCGCTGGTTCCGACTCCTACCTCGAGGGCGAGGAGCTCGCCGGCGCCGAGGAGCGGTGCGGCGGCACCGTCGTCGAGATCCCCAGCTACATCAGTCCGATCGCGGTCATCTACAACCTTCCCGACGTCGACACACTGAACCTTGCGCCCGAGGTGGTCGCCGGCATCTTCGCCGGCGAGATCACCGCGTGGGATGACCCGGCGATCGCGGAGGACAACCCGGACGCCGAGCTCCCAGACCTCAAGATCAACCCGGTGCACCGCAGCGACGAGTCGGGGACGACCGGAAACTTCACCAGCTACATGGACGCCACCGCTTCGGACGTGTGGACCTTCGGCGAGACCGAGGTCTGGCCCGACGTGGGCGGTGAGGCAGCCGCTCAGACGTCAGGTGTGGTGTCTGCCGTGGAGGGCGGCGAGGGCTCCGTCGGCTACGCCGACGCCAGCCAGGCCGGCGAGCTCGGCACCGCGGCGATCGGGGTCGGCGAGGAGTTCGTCGAGTACTCCCCAGAGGCCGCGGCTGCGGTCGTGGACGCCTCGGAGCAGGTAGAAGGGCGTGGCGACACCGGCCTCGTCTACGACCTGGCCCGAGACACCACCGAGGAGGGCGTCTACCCGATCGTGCTCGTGTCGTACCACATCGCCTGCCTGGAGTACGAGGAGGAGCTGGATGCCGAGTTGACGCGGGCCTTCCTGACCTACGTGATCAGCCCGGCGGGCCAGGACGCCGCAGCCGAGAACGCCGGTTCTGCGCCGATCTCGGACACCATCCAGGAGCAGGCACAAGCTGCCGTCGATCAGATCACGGCAGGCTGACCTACCAGGCGGCGGCCCGCTGTGACACCCTCGTCACCGCGGGCCGCACCCGCGTCCACCGGGCCCCGCACCGCACGGCCCCGCGACTTCTCGATCGGACCCCCAGATGGCGACCAGGACGCGGAGCGAGCACCCCCCGGTCCGGCGCGGCGACCGGATCTTTTCGGCCACCGCACTGGGCGCGGGGATCCTCATCCTGCTCATCCTGGCCGGGGTGGCGATCTTCCTCCTGGTCCAGGGGGTCCCCGGGATCACCGCTGGGCGGGGGAGCCTGTCGGGCAGGGACAGCTTCTGGGCGTACGTGGGACCGTTCGCCTTCGGCACCGTCTACGCGTCGATCATCGCGCTGGTCGTCGCGGTGCCGATCGCAGTCGGAATCGCGTTGTTCATCTCGCACTACGCCCCGCGACGGGTTGCGTTGGCGCTCGGCTACATCGTGGACCTGCTTGCCGCCGTGCCCAGCGTCGTCTTCGGTGTGTGGGGGATCACCGTGCTATCCCCCGCGCTGGTACCGATCATGCAGTGGCTGGAGGACAACGCCGGGTTCCTGCCCTTCTTCGAGGGGCCCACCCTCACCAGTGGTCGCAACATGTTCACCGCAGGCCTCGTCCTCGCCGTGATGATCCTGCCGATCATCACCGCCATCTGCCGCGAGGTCTTCCTGCAGACCCCCCGGCTGCACGAGGAGGCAGCGCTGGCCCTGGGCGCCACCCGGTGGGAGATGATCAGGATGACCGTGTTCCCCTACGGCCGCTCCGGCATCGTCAGCGCCTCGATGCTGGGGCTGGGTCGAGCCCTCGGCGAGACCCTGGCGGTCGCCCTGGTGCTGTCGGGCAGCGCCATCTACACCTTCAACACCCTCGCGGCCGAGAACTCCGGCACGATCGCGGCGAACATCGCCCTGCAGTTCCCCGAAGCGAGTGGCACTGCCGTCAACGTCCTGATCGCCACCGGGCTCATCCTGTTCGTCATCACGTTCGCGGTGAACTACACCGCCCGCAAGATCGTGGACCGCCGCAGCGAATTCTCCGGAGCGAACTGACATGGCCTCGACGCTGGAGACACAGCAGCCGCCGGCGGGAGCCGCGCGTTCGATCCACCAACGCACTCTGCCCCGCTACGCGCCGGCGGCGGTCTTCGGGGGCTGCCTGGTGATCGGTGCGGTCCTCACCGGTTTCGGCCTGATCGGCACGGTCGTGCTCGGCAGCGTGATCTACCTGGTCGTGATCTACGTGCTCAGCCGGACCGTGGAGTCCAGCCGAAAAGCGGCCGATCGCGTGGTGACGGGTTTGGTGACCTCGGCGTTCGTGATCGCGCTGGTGCCGCTGGTGTCGGTGATCTACACCGTCTTCAGCCGGGGCTTGCCGGTACTCAGTGCAACGTTCTTCACCTCCTCGATGCGCAACGTGGTCGGCGAGGGTGGCGGCGTCTTCCACGCGATCTGGGGCACGGTGTACATCACCGGCATGGCGCTCGTGATCTCGGTGCCCATCGGCATCCTCACGGCGATCTACCTGGTGGAGTACGGCCGCGGCTGGCTGCCGCGGCAGATCCGCTTCCTGGTGGACGTGATGACCGGAATCCCCTCGATCGTGGCCGGACTCTTCGCGTACGCGCTGTTCGTGCTCATCTTCGGCCCCGGCATCCGGATCGGTATCGGCGGGGCGATCGCCCTGTCCGTGCTGATGATCCCGGTCGTGGTGCGATCCACCGAGGAGATGCTCAAGCTCGTGCCCAACGAGCTGCGTGAGGCCGCGTACGCGCTCGGTGTGCCGAAGTGGCGCACGATTGTCAAGGTGGTGCTCCCGACGGCGCTGGCCGGGATCGCCACCGGTGTCACCTTGTCGATCGCCCGGGTGATCGGCGAGACCGCGCCGCTGCTGATCATCCTCGGGATCACCGACTCAGCGAACTTCGACCCGTTCAGTGGTCGGATCGCCACCCTGCCGGTGTTCACCTACTACGAGTACATCCAGCCCGGGGTCGACGGCTCGGGTGAGGGTCGCGCGTTCGGAGGTGCTCTGGTACTGGTGCTGATAGTCCTGGTGCTCAATGCTGTGGCACGCTTGATCTCGTACCTCTTCTCGCCCACGAAGGCCTGACCACCTCCCTCGACCCGCACCCGCAACCGAAGGACCACCGTGGCCAAGAGTATCGACGTCAGCGACCTGAACATCTACTACGGGGACTTCCTCGCGGTGGAGGGCGTCACCATTCCCATCGCCGCCAAGTCGGTGACCGCATTTATCGGCCCCTCCGGCTGCGGAAAGTCGAGTTTCCTCCGCTCGCTCAACCGTATGCACGAAGTCATTCCGGGGGCGCGGGTCGAGGGCAAGATCATCATCGACGGCAACGATCTGTACGGTGCCGGCACAGACCCAGTAGCGGTACGCCGCGAGATCGGCATGGTCTTCCAGCGGCCGAACCCATTCCCGACCATGTCGATCTACGAAAACGTGATCGCGGGCATGCGCCTGAACGCCAAGCGGATGAAGAAGTCCGAGGCCGACGACGCCGTCGAGAAGTCTTTGCGCAGCGCGAACCTGTGGGCCGAGGTCGAAGACCGTCTACGGCGCCCGGGCTCCAGCCTGTCCGGCGGGCAACAGCAGCGGCTCTGCATCGCCCGTGCCATCGCGGTCGAGCCGCAGGTGCTGTTGATGGACGAGCCGTGCTCGGCACTGGACCCGATCTCCACGAGCGCCATCGAGGACCTGATCCACGACCTGCAGCACGACTACACGATCGTCATCGTGACGCACAACATGCAGCAGGCGGCGCGGGTCTCGGAGACGACGGCATTCTTCAATCTTTCCGCGGTCGGCGAGCCGGGCAGGCTCGTCGAGTACGGGTCGACGACCAAGATCTTCTCGAACCCGGACAACGAGTCCACCGAGGCATACATCTCCGGCCGCTTCGGCTGAGCGTGCTGGTTCGTCCTCGGCCGGACCAGAGTCAGCGGCACTGCAAGCTGCTCGGTGAGGACCGTGACTCGCTCTGCGATGTCGCGGACCGACCGCGTCCGTTCGATGCCGGGCTATCGAGCCGCGCGGATGATAGCCGCCCGGGCGTGGGCGTGCACGCGGTGGGTGGGGCGGATCTCGACCTCGGTGAAACCGGCCGCCGTGAGCGCGTCGCAGAACTCGGTCTCCGTCAGCGCGCCGGCGATGCACCCGGTCCAGGCGGCCGTGTCAGCCTTGGTGGCCTCGTTCATGCTGTCGTCGGCCACGACGTCGGAGAACGCCAGCCGGCCCCCGGGGCGCAGCACCCGGGCTGCCTCGGCCAGGACGATGTGCTTGTCGGCGGCGAGGTTGATGACGCAGTTGGAGATGACCACGTCGACGGTTGCGTCCCGGAGGGGTACGTCCTCGAGGTAGCCGTGGAGGAAGTCGACGTTCTCGACGCCGGCCTCCGTGGCTTTGCGCCGGGCGAGGGTCAGCATCTCCTCGGTCATGTCCAGGCCGATCGCTCGCCCGCCGGGTGCGACGCTCCTGGCAGCCAGCAGGACGTCACCCCCCGCGCCGGAGCCGAGGTCGAGCACCACCTCACCGGGGTGCAGGTCCGCCACGGCGGTCGGTACCCCGCACCCCAGGGAGCCGGCCAGCGCGGCCTCGCTCGCGTCGGCATCGTCGTACAGCGCGGCGCCGAACACGGCGGTGCCGTCTTCGGTTCGGTCCAGGTCGCTGGGCACGCTTCCGCAGCAATTGGTCGTGGTCGCCGCTGATGCGTAGCGCTGACGCACTGTCTCGCGGATGTCCTCTGGTGCGGTCATGCTCGTTCTCCTTCGTCGGGTAACAGCTCCCCAAGCAACGTCTGTACGCGCTCCTTGATGTCGTCGCGGATCGGGCGGACCGCGGCAACACCCTCGCCGGCGGGGTCGGCCAGGTCCCAGTCCAGGTAGCGCTTGCCGGGGAAGATCGGGCACGCGTCGCCACAACCCATGGTGATCACGACGTCAGCGGCCCCTACGGCGTCGGTGGTCAGGATCTTGGGGCTCTGGTCGGAGATGTCGATGCCGACCTCTGCCATCGCCGCTACGGCGGAGGGGTTGACCTCGTCACCGGGCTCGCTTCCGGCGGAGCGTACCTCCACCCCACCGCCACCGAGATGGGTGAGAAACCCGGCAGCCATCTGGGAGCGGCCGGCGTTGTGCACGCATACGAACAGGACAGAGGGCTTGTCAGACACGGGGAGTGCCTTTCAGTGCGGGGTCTGGGTTGCTGGTGAGGGCCGTGGTTCCCGCATCGGGCAGCGTCGGGTCGATGAGCTGGCGTAGCAGCACCTGCACCCGGTCGTCGAGATCGTCGCGGATGCGCCGGACGGTGTCGAGGTCCTGGTCCGCTGGATCCTCCAGTGCCCAGTCGAGGTAACGCTTGCCGGGGTAGATCGGGCACGCGTCCCCGCAGCCCATGGTGACCACACAGTCCGCTGCCGCGACCACGTCATCGGTCAGGGGCTTGGGGAACTCCTGATCGAGGTCGATGCCCAGCTCGGCCAGCACCTGGACGACGACCGGGTTGATCGAGTCCGTGGGTGCGGACCCGGCGGAGCGCACGTGCACCCGTCCCTTCGCATGGTGATCG
>Ga0136627_1000046_pt1 | contig 32102 bp, 26 predicted proteins | sample AntDrymUQ4892206_2_FD_104652 | JGI IMG/M metagenome (GOLD analysis project Ga0136627, IMG submission 104652) | Polar desert sand microbial communities from Dry Valleys, Antarctica - metaG UQ489 (22.06) | ecosystem: Environmental > Terrestrial > Soil > Desert | place: Antarctica: Dry Valley... | reverse complement strand
CGTCTTGCTGTACTTCTCGAAGCCCGTACCCAGTGTCATCTGTCTGCTCATTATCATCCTCGGCTGTATTCGGTGCGCCTACCGATCAGATCGCGGACTTTTGCAGAGGTTCCCTAATACAGCCACGGCGTTGCGTGCGTTCCCTGCCGCCTCACTGGAAGATCTCGCCGCCCGGGCTTTGTAGTAAGATGGGTTTGCCCCGCCCTGGTAGCTCAGGTGGATAGAGCGTCCGCCTCCTAAGCGGGAGGTCGCCGGTTCGAGTCCGGCCCAGGGCACCACTCAATATAAAAGCTTCGGAACTTCCACCGGTAAGCATCGCGACATAACCGCGCCACGGGAGGGCTTGTCGCCATTCATAGGTAGGATCTTTAAACCTATTGAATTATAAGGGGAACGTTCGATGCTTCACTCGATCCCATTGAGCAATCGACCAAGATTGGCTCCAGAAAGGAGAGGCCGAGTGAAACGTACAAACGGTAACACGGCGGTAGGACGGTTCAAGAGAGTATTTTCGAAGCAAGAGTTAAAACCGATTGGGCAAAGAGGTGAGATATTGTCAGCGTGAACGAATGTGACGCCGCCGTTCGGCTGGTGATGGCGATGCTCTCGACGCTATCGAGTAGAAAGGTGGAGTTCATGCGGGCGTGCGTGGAGTGCTTGGTGGAGAGGCTCCTTCTCAATGTCTTGAAGGTCAAAGAAGGTCACGCTTTTTCGGAATTTCGGCGCATTGTGATCTAAGACGGGAGTTCCTTTGCGGTCAAGAACAGCTTGCCTACACTGTTCAAAACGCTAGCTTTATGCGAGTTTCAGAACGGCACTGACAGGCCGTCTTACCCATCCTTGTTTACCAATGACCGGTTTCTAACCTGAAAGCTAACAATTGAAGCTCCTGCGTCGAAGGTCTGTTAAGGGTCCGAAACCAGCCAGCCATCTAGTGAGCCCGGTTCAAGGCGCGCGACGCCAAGGCCAGGCAAGCCAGTGCAAAGCCGACCAGCCCCGCGGCTTCGAGCCATAGCGTTGCTGCGGATCCTGTGCCGAGCATGCTGAACCGCAACAGGGTCCACTTGCCAGGTCATCGGATTGAGCCAGGCCACGGTGCGAAACCAGGCTGGCAGATCGACAACCGGGTAGAACATCGGGCTCATGAACATGAGCAGGATATAGGCCGCGCTCGTCACCGTATTGAAGGCGTCCATCCTCTGCAGGCGGATCGCGACCATGCTGAAGAGAAAAAACCAGCTCGCGGTACCAGCCACCACGATCACGACCGTGAGCGGCAGCAGGTCCCAGCGGATGCCGATATCCAGCGCCACGACGCCAAGAACTATCGCGAGCAGCGAGCCGATCACGCTCAGCAGGACGCTGAAACCGATCTTGCCTATCAGGAATTGCGGCCGGGTGATCGGATAGGTCAGCAGTTCGTAAAAAATCCCGGAATCCTTGTCCATGAAGAACCCCCAGGACGTGTTCATCGCGACGGTGAAGGTCACCATCGCGAGAACACCGGGCAGCAGGAATGCCGTGTAACCGGGGATCTGGTCGCCGATGACAGACGAGCCGGCCATCATCCGCTCGAAGCCCAGGCCGAACAACATCAGGTAGGCCAGCGGCACGAACAGGTCCCAGAACACGAACCCGATGTTTGTCATCCGCTGACGGTAGTCCCGGTAGAAGACCGCCGTGATCGGCCTCATGGCGAATCCCTCATGAGGCTCACGAAAATTTCCTCCAAGGTCGGACCGCGAACCTCGAATTGCAGGATCGGTGTGTCGCGCGAGATGTCGGCCAGCTTCCCGAGCAGAGAGGCCTCCTCGCCGTGAAACAGCAGCTCGGCCGCACTGCCGTTCACCTGTAGTTCGAGCGGCTTGAGCGCTTCGAGCCTGCCGATCAGCTCACCGTTGGTCTGCGCAAACGATAGGCTCACGCGGAAGGTGTGCGCGGTGCGCTTGCGCAACTCCAGCAGTGTGCCCGATGCCATCGTGCGTCCCCGGTTGATGATCATGATGGTCTCGCACAGCTCCTCGGCCTCGCTGAGCACCTGCGTGGTCAGCAGGATGGTTCGCCCCTTGCGTGCCTCGGCGCGCAGCCGGTCCATCACGCGCCGCTTCATGAGCGGGTCCATACCGGTGGTGGCTTCGTCGAGGATGATGATAGGCGCGTCGAGCATGAAGATCTTCGCCACCTGGATGCGGCGCTTGGTGCCGATGCTCAGTTCCTGCACCGTGTCGCGCAGCCGCCCGCCCAGCTCGAACTCTTCGGCCACTGCCTTCATGCGCTTCTCCGCAATGCTCCGCGCCATGCCGTGCAGATACGCATAAATCAACAGGTTGTCACGGACCGTGAGCAGGTTCTCCGCCGCCGCCTGTTGCAGCACCACCGCCATCTGCCGGCGCGCTTCCAGCGGCTGGCGCGCCACGTCGAATCCGCGCACGGCGGCGCGTCCCGAGCTTGCGGGGGTAATCGTGCTGATGATCTTAACCAGCGTGGACTTGCCCGCGCCATTCGGCCCCAACAGGCCGTAGATGCGGCCCTGCGGCACCTGGAACGACACACCATCTAGGGCCAGCACCGGAGTGCCGCTTTTGGACCGGTAGGTCTTGCGCAGATCCTCGATCTCTATGGCGTGGGTCACTGGCTGTGTCTCAGGCCAGTGCGTCCATCGAGGTAATGCACGGCGAGATCGATGTTGCGGCGATCGGCAGCCGCACGTGCGGCGATCAGTCCGGTGAAGAACTGTGATCCAGGGTGGTTCGAGAGGTACCAGCTCGTGACATAGTCCTGCTGGAAGTGTTCATCGCGCACGACCTTCTGCTCCAGCAAAGCTGACGGAATCCCTGATGCTGAGGCGTAGTCAACTATTCCAATTGGCTCGCAATCAGCCGGCGATATTGCGACATGTGCTGGATGGCTTCCCGCGGCTTCTGTAGCTTTTCGCACAAGAGCGCCAGGTTGTAGTGACAGTCGGCGAGAGTGGGATCGCCGCGCAGCGCGGCCCGATATGTCTCTATCGCATCTAGGTTGCGATCCATGTCATCCAGAAGCACGCCTAGGTTGTAGAGCAGCAGCGGATCACTGCCGCAGGCTTTCATCGCCTCGCGATAGACCTGCTCGGCCCTGGCAAGACGCCCGGTTTCATGCAGGAGCCGGCCGAGATTGATGCGCGCATCCAGGCGCGACCGGTCAGCGCTCACGGCCTTCTCGTATGCTTTGATCGCGGCTTCGGCGTCCTCGTGCTCCAGCGCGACGCCCCTGGCGAACCAGTCCTCCACGTTCGCCGCCGGCGATGCCGGCTTGCGTTCGATCACGCTCAGGGAACCGTCGGCTGGGTCGGTGTCGAACGCCAGGAGATACTGTCCGGATTCCACCTGCCAGCGGCTACCGCCTTCCCTGACCACGACGCGGTCGCCCACCGCGCAGATGCTCAGGCCGGACAACGGTATGGTATCGGGGAGATGGCGGCGCAGCTGTTCGACCGACCGGGTGATCCGCCGACGCGGCACATTGGCGGCGACCAGCGTCTGGGCGGTGCGCAGGACGATCAGATCTTGGAAGGAAAACAGCCAGGTCCTGCGCGGCCCGCGCGCCGGGGATACGAAGCCGGCCGCGATCAGCGACCGAATCGCGCTGCGCGGCAGGCGCAGCAGTTTTTCGACGTCGCGCACGCCGTACTGATGCATGACAGACTCTTGCCTGGCTTGGGCTATTTCTTGGCGCCCCTGCGCGCAGCCGGCTCGGCAGCCTGCGCGCGCTTGGGCGGCTTACGCGTGGCAGTTGGTGTTTCTGCCTGCGGCGCTCGCGCCCTGGCGGGCGCCTTTTTCTCGAGGCTGGCGCGCAGCGCTTCCATGAGATCGATGACCTGCGCGCCGCCCTCCGGCGCCTCGGCCAGGGTGATCTCCTGGCCCTCGACCTTCTTCTGCACCACCGCCTCGATGCGGCCGCGCACCTCGTCGGTGTACGCACCGGGCTCGAACTTGTCGGAGGCCTGCTGCTCGATCAACTGCTCCGCGAGCTTGAGCTCGGCGTCCTTAACCTCGGTCTTCGGGATCTCGATGTCCTTGATCGACCTGACCTCGGCGGCGTAAAGCAGTTGCTGCATGATGAGACCATCTTCGACCGGGCGGATCATCACGATGTACTGCTTGCCGCGTGCCGCCCAGCGGCCGAGCGCGCAGCGCTTCGACTCACGCAGCGCCTGGGTGAAGAGCGCGTAGGGCTTGGCGCCGCCCTTGTCCGGGGCGAGGTAATAGGCTTTGTCGAAGTACACCGGATCGATCGCCTCGATCGGCACGAATTCGGTGATCTCAGCGCTGTGCGTACCCGCCTCCTCGAGCGCCTTCAGCTCCTCGGGCGTGAACATCACGTACTGTTCCTTGGCGAATTCATAGCCCTTCACGATGTCCTCGCGCGGCACCGGCACTTCCTCTTTCAAGCAGACATACTGCTGCTTGAGGCGCGAGCCGCAGCCCTTGTGCAGCAGGTTGAAGGAAATCTGGCGGCTCGCCTCGGTGGCGGTATAAAGCTTCACCGGAATGGACACGAGTCCGAACGAAATGGTTAACGAGCCAATCGATCGTGCAGCCATGCTTACCTCCGATTTCGTCAGGCCTTCGCGCGCTTCAGCGCCCGTTCAAGGCTTTGTTTGCGTGCCAGGGCGTCGCGCCAGCGATCGCCCGTCTCCATCAGGCGCCGCGCCGCGTTCGTGATCCTGAAATCGAGCGGATGTGCGCCTGCAAGTTCCTCCCAGCTCAGCGGCATCGACACCGGCGCTCCAGGCTCGCCTCTCGGCGAGTAGGCGACGTTCAGGGTCTTGCCGCGGACGTTCATATTATAATCCATAAAAATCTTTCCCGTCCGCTTGGGCACGCTCCACTCCAGGGTGATGTCCTTGGGGTGCAGGCGCATCAGGTGGCGGCCGACCAGCTCCGACACATGGCGCGCGGCGTCGAAATCGAGCGTGCGCCGGATCGGCACGAACACGTGCAAGCCGGTCTTGCCCGAGGTCTTCACGATGGGCTCGAGCGACATGGTTTGCAGGAGCTCGCGCAGCCGGAACGCCACCTCTTTGCCCTTCTCGAAAGCGACCGTGTTCAGCTCGGGTTCCGCGCCCGGCGCTTCCTTGCCGGAATAGATGTAGGGGTCGATGTCGAACACCACGTAGTCCGGATAGTTGAGCACCGAGGCCTCCAGCGTCTCGAGCGAGGAGGCGTAGTCGGTGCTTTTTGATGCCGCGTCGGGCCCGGGCTTTGCGCGCGAATGCCAGACATGGAATTCGAGCGTTCCGGACTGCGCGAGCCACAGCAGCGTCGGCAGGTTGCTACACAGCAGGTATTCGTGGCGTTCATCCTTATGGCCCGAAAACACGGTAATGGTTGCGACGAACTCCGGCCGCTCCTGCTCCCAGTGCTTCTGAAAGAAGCGCTGCTTCTTGATGCCATCCGGCATGCGGATCATGGTGAGCGGCCGCGCGGCGAGATGCGGCAGGATGTAGGACGACACCTGTGCGAAGTAGCGCAGCAGGTCGCGCTTGGTGAGCGCCGGCTGCTGCAGCGCCGGATCGGCGGGCCAGTAGACACGATCGAGGTGCGTGAGGTGGATCCGATGGGGGCCCACCGCGAGCGGGAAGGCGGTTTTCCTGTTTTCGAGTTGCGCCAGGATCTCCTCGACCTCGCCCCCAGTGCGGGAGTCGGCACGCGGACCCGCCTGCGACGCTCGGGCGGGCTTGGCGCGCCGCACCGATTTCGCATCGACGTCATCGCGCAGCCGCAGGAATACCGGTGCGCGCAGCGAGCCGTCCTCGGTCCAGCTCTGAAAGCTCACTTCCGCGACGGCCTCGGGCTCGGCCCAGGTTGCCGGACCATTCAGCTCCGGCTTTTCGGCGAATGGGCAGGTCTTTCGCTGCAGGCCATCCAGCCGCGCCTTGACCTGCGCGAGCTTCTCCTCGTCGAAACCGGACCCGACATGCGAGGCGTAGCGCAGCTTGCCTTTGTCCCAGTAGCCGAGCAGCAGGGCGCCGAGCGGCTCACGCGAGCCTTTGCCTTTCGTGTAGCCGCCGACGACAAAATCGGCGCTGCGTGTGGGCTTGATCTTCAGCCACGACGCCGATCGCCGGCCGGACTCGTAGCGGCTGTCCTTACGCTTGCCGATCACGCCCTCGAAGCCGCTGGCGAGCGCCGCCTTGTGCATTGCGATCCCGCCTTCCGAGGCGTGCACGAGCTGCACGAGGGGCGTTGGCAGCAGGCATTGCGCGATATAGCGACGCCGGTCCTGGTACGGCGCCTTGCGCAGGTCAATGCCTGCGAAATACAGCAGGTCGAAACAGTAGAACATCGCGGGCAGGTTCCGGTCCGCCGCTGCAATCTCCCGTTCCGTCTTAAACTGCACGCGGTTCTGCAGCGCGTTGAACGAGGGTCTGCCGCTCGCATCGAACGCCACGATCTCGCCATCCAGGATCATGCCGCTCACGGCCTGTTTTCCGAGCTCCGCGGCGAGGGCCGGAAAACTGCCGGACAAATCGAGCCCGCGCCGCGAACGCAGCTTCACGCCATGCTCGTCAATAAAGGCGAGCACCCGATAGCCGTCGAGCTTGGGCTCCCACATCCAGTCAGCTTTGTTGAAGGGCGCGTCGGCGACTTCCGCGAGCATCGGCGCGAGCTTTTCCGGCATCGCCTCGGCCTCGCCGGCCGGGACGAGCAGCGCGGCGAGGATCCGATGCGCGGGAACGACCTTGAGATCTTCTACCGCGACGCCGGAGAGTACCGAGCGGTTCTTGTGCGTGACATCGTCCTGGGAGGTGAACCGGTCCTTGTGCTTGATCAGGAGCCAGCTCTTCTTGTCCTTCGTGCGCACCAGCGCGAAGGAGCCTTTGAGCTTCTCGCCGCGCAGCTGGATGCTGAGCTTGCCTTGCTCTACTCCGGCCCGGACCTGCCGCTCAGCCTGCTTGCGATCGTGAAACCAGGTCTGGCCGTCTTCGTCGGGCGAGTAGACGCCGCAATCCCAGACGATCACTTCGCCCGCACCGTATTGTCCGGGCGGGATCACGCCCTCGAACGAGCCGTAGTCGTAGGGATGATCCTCCACGTGCACGGCGAGGCGCTTTTCGCCGGGATCGAGCGACGGTCCCTTGGGAACCGCCCAGGATTTGAGCACGCCATCGCATTCGAGCCGGAAGTCGTAATGCAGCCGGCGGGCCGAATGCTGCTGGACGACGAACAGCAGCGGCCCGCTGCCCCCCTCGGCCAGCGCTGGGGCTGGTTCGGGCGTTGCCTTGAAGCTCCGCTTGGCGGAGTATTCACTGAGCTTGCTTTTCGTCATGGCGTATTATTCTAAGGAAGCTCTGCAAAAGTGTCGCGAGCAAGCCCAGATGCGCGAAGCCACGGAGCGAGTCGCGAGACATATCAGGTAGATAGGCGAGCGACGAGCGAGTACGCGACAAAGCAGATGGGCTGCGCAGTAACTTTTGCAGAGCTTCCCTAGTTGAGCAGAACCGAGTACGAATAGGGCCGTACATATTATGACAGCCTCAAAGATCTACGCAGGTGCTAGCGGCTACTCCTACAAGGAATGGAAGGGCGACTTCTATCCCGAGGACATCAAGCCGCACGCCATGCTGGCGTATTATTCCGAGCGACTGCCGACGGTGGAGATCAACAACACCTTCTATCGCATGCCGCAGAGGGATGTGCTCGAGAACTGGGCAAGCTCGACGCCGAAGGACTTCCGCTTTGCGATCAAGGCGTCACGGCGCATCACGCACATGGCGCGGCTCAAGGCGGACGAGGCGGCCGACTCCGTCGCCTATCTCTACAAGAACCTCGCGGCCCTCGGCGCCAGGCGCGGCCCGGTGCTGTTCCAACTGCCGCCATTCCTGAAGAAGGACCTGCCACGCCTCACGGAGTTTCTTGGCTTGCTGCCCAAGGAGCACCGCGCCGCCTTCGAGTTCCGCAACGAGAGCTGGTTTTCCGACGATGTCTACGACGCGCTGAAAGGCGCCGGCGCGGCGCTGGTGCTCTCCGAACGCGAAGACAACGAGCCGCCGCCTCTGGCGGAAACGGCGCCCTGGGGCTACGTCCGGCTTCGCCTCGAGACCTACTCGGAGGTCGATCTAAAGCAGTGGACGAAGCGGCTCGCGGCTACCGCTTGGCGAGAATCGTACGTGTACTTCATGCACGAAGCGACGGCGCCGGCGTATGCGCAGGCGCTGATGCGGTTCGCATCGAGCCCCGTATGAAGGTCTACATCGCGCAGTCCGTGTCGATCGCCGTTGACGATACCCAGCGCGTCTCCGCTCTATTGCAAACACCAAGGCAGGCGCGCGCCTGCTACGTGCTGGCGCACGGCGCGGGGGCGGGGATGGCGCACCCGTTCATGTCAGCCGTCGCGGCCCGGCTTGCGGAGCGCGGCATCGCTACGCTGCGTTATCAGTTTCCGTACATGGAGCGTGGATCGAAGCGGCCGGACGCGCCGAGGCTTGCCCAGACCACCGTCCGCGCGGCGGTGGCGGAAGCCTCTGGCCTAGTTCCCGGGCTCGCCCTGTTCGCGGGCGGCAAATCCTATGGCGGGCGCATGACTTCGCAGGCGCAAGCAGAGGCGCCGTTGCCCGGAGTCCGCGGCCTGGTGTTTTTGGGATTTCCGCTCCATCCGCCGGGGCGTCCATCGGACGAGCGCGGTAAACACCTCTTCGATGTGCAAATCCCGATGCTGTTCCTGCAGGGAAGCCGTGATGAGCTCGCCGATCTGCAGCTGCTAGAGCCGCTTCTCAAACAGCTCGGCGCGCGTGCAACCCTCAAGCTGTTTGCCGACGCCGATCATTCGTTTCATGTGCCCGCACGCACCGGACGCAAGGATTCGCAAGTTAGGGCCGAAATTCTGGATGCCACGGCGGAGTGGATCGAAAGCGCGATTTGACGCAGCTTTCCTTTTAGGGTTTCGTGCTGACGGTTAGTGAACTCCCGCCGGAAGCCTACCTGTGAGTCCCTGCTACTTTATTGAATGAGTCGCCATTGCTACACTGAGCGAATGACACCCGACCAGTTCTACTACAGATCGCTGCTTCAGCCCACGACCGCTTGAGCCGGCAGGGATCTCACTTATCGAGCCGAGCGGTGCTGTCCAGATAAACAAAGCTGGCTCTCCGAGGAAGAACTCATGAAACTGAACCTGCTCGTTTTCTATGGGTCCGTCCGCTCGACGCGGCAAGGAATCAAGGCCGCACGCTTCGTAGCCGCTAAGTGCCGAGAACGCGGGCACGAGGTCTTCCTCGTTGATCCGTTCGAGGTCCGGCTGCCGCTCCTCGACAAGATGTACAAGGAATATCCGCCTGGAGGCGCGCCAGAGTTGCTCGAGCGCTTGGCCGAGCGTGTGAAGGCGGCGGACGCGTATGTCATCGTGTCGGGCGAGTACAACCACACCCTTCCGCCCGCGCTCGCCAACCTCCTCGATCACTTCCTTGAGGAGTACTTTTACAAGCCGAGCGCGATCGTCTGCTACTCGGCCGGGGCCTTCGGAGGCGTTCGGGCCGCGATCGCGCTGCGTGCGATGCTCGGCGAGCTCGGAATGTCGAGCATTCCCTCGATCTTCCCGATCCCAAAGGTCCAGGACGCGTTCCGGGAGGACGGCTCAGCGAACGACGAGGGCTACGACCGGCGCATCATAAAGTTTCTCGACGAGCTCGAGTGGTATGCGCGTGCGCTCAAGGCGGCTCGAGAACGCGACCAAGACCGCGAGCGGAGCAACTGCTCGGCGCAGCAGTTGCTCGCGTCGCAACGGTGAGTTAGACCAGCGCGCGGCGGACTCAAAGGCATCGCTTATGGGTCCATCATAACGAGCCAAGTCAAATTTCCTTTTCGGTTTTGCTTGATTGCGCTGCCATTCATTGACTACCCGACATAAGCCCGCCTCAGTCCGGCGATGTCGAGCTTTTTCGTTTGCAGCATCGCCGCCGTCACTCTTTGGGATTTTGCGGAATCGGGGTCATTCATCATCTCGATCAGGGCGATGGGAACCACCTGCCATGACACGCCGTACTTGTCCTTAAGCCAGCCGCATTGCTGCGCTGCCTCGTCGCCGGCCCTCGGACAGCTTTTGCCAGTAATGATCCACTTCTTCCAACTGATCTGGAACGAGATCGCTTCGTTGAACTTGAATGTCGTGCCTTGGGATCCCTCGAAGACGTAGTGCTTTTCGATCCTGAGCCTCGGCAGCCTGCGACGTTCCGCGGCCAGCGCGTCTCGCGCACGGGTGGCCGCTTTTTCTTTGACGAGCAGCTTATCGTGAGCTACTTGCCACTCGGCTCGGGATACGATTTCAGGGTGTGGAATACTTGCTTCAGTCATGGTCGTCTCCTTTGTCGGTGTTCCAGTCGCTTGCGAAGATTCATCTTTCCGTTCCGATTTCCCGGACTGGATGCTTGTGCTTTTTCTGCACCTAAACCGCGTCATAACGAGAGCGGCCAGCCCGCCCGCGGTGCTGCCACCGGTGGCCATCAACGCAATGGATGTCATGCATATGGGACACATCAAAATTCACATCCAAATTGTGATTAGCCGTAGCGCCGCTCTACTCTGAGCGTTTCCTCGACCGGACGGACTTCGATATTGCCCAGCCGTGCCGATGGCCATTTGGATGCCACCTGGATGGCCTCGTTCAGGTCCCGAGCATTGATCAGGAAGAATCCGCCCAGTTGCTCCTTCGTCTCTGCGAAGGGGCCATCGGTCACCGACAGCTTGCCGTTGCGAACCCGCAGGGTCGCCGCAGTCCGGGCACTTTGCAGGGCATTCGTGAGGATCAGGTGACCGCTTTGCTGTAGCGCTTCGACATAGGCCAGGGTTTCCTTCCTTAGCGCATCCCACTCGCTTCGCGACATCGCATTGAACGTTTCTTCAGCTTTGTATGCCAGGCACAGGTATTTCATTGCATGCTCCAGGTCAGGGATTTGATATCAAGGTCAGTACCATCCACGACACGGCGAAGCGGTCGGCCACCATGCCGAAGCGCGAGGAAAAGAAGGTCTTGGTCAGGGGCATTTGCACCTGCCCGCCGTCGGCCAACAATGCGAACTTCCGCTCGGCCTCGGCGTCGTCCGCCACCGTGAGCGACAGCGAAAAGCCCTGGAAGTTCGGCTGTCCCATGCATCGGCCGTCGGACGCCATCACCGCGGTGTCGCCGATGCGGAAGTTGGCGTGCATCACCTTGTTCTCGGATCCGGGCGGAATCATGCCCGGTTGCGGGGGCTCTGGGCTGTCCTTGAAGCGCATGAGCATATCGACCTCGGCGCCAAGCACCTTGCGATAGAACTCGATCGCTTCTTCGCAGCGACCGTCGAAAAACAGGTAGGGTTGGACCAGCATGATGTCTCCTTTCAGGGTTTGGTTGATTGCTGACAATTAGTCGAATGCGGTTGCGCGAAATCGACATCAATCCCTGAATTCTTTCTATCGGTTGTCTATTCCTCGCAGCGTCTCCGGACTTCTTCTGGATCACGCACGGCCCCATTAACCACGCTTAGGCGCGAGGGGGCTAAACACCGGAAGGCTGGCTGTCATTCCCGAATATCCGTATGCAACTAAAACGAGCACCGGGCGGGTCTGCCGAAATCACCATGCCTGGCGACTGTCACGAATCGCCAGGTTTCATGGAGCCCGGCCGTCGGTGTCCTCAGAACGCATACATTGGGCGATGACAATGGAGCGCCTCTTGCCCGACCGTACAGACGCTGTCAGATCACGAATGACCGGCTCCAACCGAGGCCTGTGTAAAAATTCTTCGAAGCGGATGGTGAGACTGAAGTCGACATCTCAGGAAGGGTCAAAGAACCCCCGAAAACGCGACGATTTTGTGTTTTTACACGGCTCGACCCTAAGCGGACTTTTGTACGATGATTGGGTGGGCGGACTCCGCTCCTGAATACTATGTCCCCGTACTCACAACATCTGCGGTGCGCAGGCACCACAGGCCAAACAACGGACGCAATGCTCTTAGACATCGAGTGGATGTCGTCGAGAAAAAAACTCTCCAGTGTCAATGTTGGCGATGTGCCGAAACTTGTCACGAAGCCGCTCGAAGCGAAGACGGTTTGCTTCTTTCGTCGGGAGTGGAGCCGAAGTAATGCGAAAACACCCCTAACAAGAAATCTGGGATAGACATTGCCGGTTGATCTTGCTTTGTCCCAATCACTACGGGTGGGCACACGATGGGTCGTCTCTGGTTTCGCCCCTCAAGGTCGTCGTAGAGCACTCTTACTGCCCCTTCCAGCTGATCCCTAGCGATTCTTGGGTTCTGTTCAAATACGAGAGTCAACCGGGCACGATCGTAATCCATGAATCGTCGCGGGAGGATGCCGTTCAGTAACGCAAGATACAGCTGTTCGTAGTTCTCCGACTTAGTCAGTGAGCCGAATGCCAAATATCCGCGGAAGGGCAAAAACGCAAGCATAGCAATATACCGGGAACGCACTTCCTCCGGTACGTCTGAAAAATGCAGTCCTTTGCTCTGCAATTTCCTCGTTCGTCCTGGAGAAAAGGGATCAACTTGATGCTGCCTTAGAAGGACAAGTGTAGCGCTCTTGAGCAGATCAACCTGCTCGGTTGTCACACATGCGATCGCCAATAGCTGGTCACCATCGCGTTTCAGTTCAGCTTCATCGACGAGCATCATGGCTTCTGCAGCGACCCTATTATGCTGTGGCGCATAGCTGACCGCTGCTGCCTCAGCGGCGAGGACATCACTCCAACTCTTTCTCACTTGCTCGGCGTGCTTGGTTTCAATTGATGCGGCGAACCTGACGGTACCGTCAATGCGATTGATACCCTTTTGATACGACGGTGCTTCTATTCTTTTCAGGTGTTCTTCAATACTAAACTTCCTGCAAAAGTAGAGTTCCTGCCGAAGGCGTCGTTTGTATCGGCGCGGTAGATGCGGCGCCACTGGATCCGACACGCTCAGGCCGGTAACGAAGTGAGCCTGTCCGTTCTTGGTGATACGAAACTTCTTGCACGCCAGACGGAATCCTTCGCCTTCTACGACGTCGGCGACAGCCTGGTAGGTCGGCACTTTCTCGCCTGAGATGGCAATGTCGTCAGCGTACCTCGTGTAGATACATGATTGGCCTGCTGAAAGCTGCTGGAGTTTCGTATCGAGCTGCGAGCAAACGAGGTTTGCCAGCATTGGGCTCCCGTTGAGTCCTAGAGCAAGGCGACCGTCTATGCTTGCGAACGTTGCCAAAATCTCAGCCGCCTCCCGCTGAATGCCGAGCTGGAGGAAACGTCCTATCACTCTTTCTCGACTGATGGACGCAAAAAAACTTTCAATATCCGCCCGCAGCAGCATGCGCCTCCCGCAGTGCTGAGCCGCATTGTGTTTGATGCTTCGCCCACGCACGTATCCGTATGCCGCTGGATGGGGAAACGTCGGGTCCACTTGATGTGCGAAGTTTCCGAAGCGGCGAGCGAACGTTCTGTGCGCATCTCGGAGCACCGAGTCGGAAATATCCCAAACGACACGTGCTTCACCGAATTTTCCTCGCTTCTTTGGAATGTGATGCTGGATGTACAGGCTGCTTTGGCCCTGCGGAGACGCTGCGGCAGTGACAACTCGAGCGAGAAGAGAGCGATCGATTCCCAAAGATACGGCGATTTCGTCGACCGTGTTCGGTACCCGGAAATCAATAACGTGCATCTTGAGCATTAATGAGGAGACGGCTGAGTTCAGGACAAGTTAGTAGTACCATAGTTGGCGGATGCGACTCGCACCCCAAACCATGCAACCCAGCCGTCTGAGGCGATCATACGAGACGCGGGTCCGGCGCGCTAGTCGGGAATAGAATATTGCGATTTAACGCCGATACGACTCTCGCTGTCCTCTAGTCGATCGGCGTGCGGCCCGCTCGACTCCGCCGACATCGTTCTAGAATTGATCCTTCCTCGATCACGCGGAATAGGATGGACACGGCGAGTGGGCGCTTCCGGAGCATGTAGATTTCTACGGCCGATCACTGATCTCGCTACGCTGAAAGCGACCTAGCGGGATTGCCCGCTGAGTCATACGGTTTGTGTTGAGGGACAGGCAATTTGAGCTCTTTCGCCAGCTCCAGGTACCGACAGAATGCGTTGGCCAGTTGAACTTGCCGCGGCGTGCGGCATTCGGCTTCGAAGATTTGTCGCGAGCTAACCATAACCGACACGCATTTGGCCCGCGATGTCGCGACGTTGAGACGGTTGAGGCTGTAAAGGAATTCCATCCCCCGCGGCGCATCCGCGTGGCTTGACGTTGCCGTTGAATAGATCGCGATCGCGGCTTGCTGGCCCTGGAACTTGTCCACCGTGCCGACCCGCGCCCCCGGCAGGCGTTGCTGAATTTCAAAGACCTGCGCGTTGTATGGTGTGATGATGACAATATCGCCGAGCGTGACCGGCTTTTCCTGACCTTCGCGGTCGACCCAGGTCGCCTTACTATCCAGAATGCCGTTCACAAGCGTGCCGACCGCTTGCGCTTCTTCAGGGGAGCAATTCTGATTGCCGCCATGTTCCACGGGCAGGTAATACAGGCCGGCGCCGCTTATTGGTCCCGCCGCATTGATGACCTGCTTCTCAAGACCATCCTTTGAGCTGAGCTTGCCTTCATAGAAAAGCTCGGACGTGTAGGCGCAGATGTCAGGATGCAGCCGCCACGTCTCTTCGAGGAAGAGGCCCTTGTCCGGGGATAGGGTCTGTTCGCCGGCCAGGATGTGATCGAGCGCTGAGACATCCGTGCCGTCGGGGTGACTGCCCAGCGTTGGCTGATCGAGCTGTTGAGGATCACCGATCAGCACAACCGTTTTTGCCGCTTGCGAAACCGCCAGCACATTGGCCAGCGACATCTGCGCGGCTTCGTCCACGAAAAGCACATCGATCGTGTCGAACGCATCCGACCGTGCCCACAGCCAGGCCGTTCCGCCTCCAACCGACGATGTGTTCCCAAGTGCAGCAATCAGGTCTTCGTTGCTTTTCGCAAATGAAAGGCGATGCTGCGGCTCTTCAATTTCAGCGGCCTTGTGGCAGCAATGCAGTTCGACGCCACGTTGGTCTGCCGCCTCAATGGTCGCATCGATCAGATTGCGGATGACTTTGTGACTGTTCGCCGTGATGCCGATTGTCTTGCCCTGGCGAACCAGCTCGCAGATCATGCGCGCACCGGTGAAGGTCTTGCCCGCGCCCGGCGGTCCCTGGATCGGAAGAATTCCGCCCGCCAGATGTTCGCATAGTCGGACTGCGGCCTCGACGGTCGTTTCCCCGTTACGGTGGAGCGGTTGTCCTCCGACGCGCGGGATCTCACTGAGCAAGAGATCGCGCGCTGCCTGATACGGTCCTTCCCCGCGCAGACCGTGTTCAGCCACATATTCCCCGATCCGAACAAGCGAATCGGCCATCACCTGCCCGCCGACATATGTGTGCGCGAACACGGCGTGCGGATGGATGCCGGCATTGTCCTGCCGCTTCTTGATGTCAACCGTGTAGTCATCAAAGGAGATCGCTTCGACCTTCCCAAGCCTATCTCCACCGAGATTGCACAGGTCCTCGCCGCCGCGAAGCTCGGTTTCCTGCGGCGGGAATCTGTATCGATGGATCGGTGCGCGTGCGGTTCCGCCAAATTCACCGACATAAGTGAGACCAGACAGCCCGGCCCGTTCATCCAGCAGGTCTTCCGCTGAGAGATCGGTTAGCCGGAAATATTCCCACCACACTGCTTTTTCTTCCCGGCGGTGCCAATCAAGAATATTGGCCAATATCCAGCGAGCCTGCTGCTCCTCATCCCGCTCTACCGAATTGGCCGGAACGTCGGCCATTAACTTTTCGATCAGCGCATTAATCTTGATTAGCCAATCGGTGATCTTTTCATTGGGAGCGCCGTCGCCTGGTTCCGGGCGCGGCACGTCCACGCCGTCAGGGACGAGCTGCTCCCGCAGCGTTTCGAGCCAGTCGCGGAGGACGGTGGCGGCGCGACAATCATCTTTATTGTAGGCAAGCACCGTGGCCTTGGTCTCTTCCGTAATTGAGAGAACGTCATTGAGCTCGATGTTCGCCTGGAGATTCGCCAGCGCGGCATTCGCGTCGGCAAGAATTGTTTGCCGCTTGAACGCATAGAACGGTTCTAACTGCTTGAGGGAGTAGCTTTCAACGCTCGCGCGAATCCCGTGACGCACGATCTGGTAGAGATCGACAAATAGCCCCGCGCGGAGCATCCGGTCGATCTCTTCTTCCCGCGTCGCGTAACGGCCCATCAGACGCTTCAGGGCGGCCGGCTCATAAGGTGCGTAGTGGTAGATGTGCAGGCCAGGAAACTTCTCCCACCGCGCCATGACGAAATCGACAAACTTCTCAAAGGCTTGCTTTTCGTCGGCACGTGAGAAGGCCCACGCACCGTAATATGCGGACTCTCCGTTCTCATCGGCAAAGAGGTAGCCGAACAGATATTCGAGGCCATGCTCGCCAACGAAAGGATCGCCTTCCAGGTCGAGAAAAATGTCACCGTCAGATGGTTCAGGAAGGCGGGTGAGGCCGAAGCCGTATTCCACCGGCAGCAGTTCAAACTTTCCTTTACCCGTCTCCCGGGCCTCGACTTGAATCCGTGCCTGCTCACGGATGCGGCCATAGGAGTCGGCCGAGCCGCGATCCGGTTTCCAATCCAGCGGTAAAGGCATACCGGCTAGGTCCCGTACCGCTGCAATCCCGCACTGCTTCAGCTCGTTGATTTGAAGCTTCGAGATTCCCGCGACGAGGCAAAGGTGATCATCATCGCGGCGGCGCTTGTCGCAAGCTTCCCGCCACCTGCAGATGTCACAATGCTCTTTCGGATCGGGATAGGTCTCTTCCGCGTCCTGTTCCGCCAGGGACTTCAGCAGTCCGCGCTTGATCTTGCGAAAATAAGCGGCATAGTCGGCAAACCGATATTGCTGCGGTTCAAAATCCGACCAGGGTACGATGACATACATATACTCTGGCGCTGCTCCCTGCGCTTCCGTCAGCAGATCGGAATAGAGACAAAGCTGCAAGACGGTTGCCGCTCTCGTTTCACGTGCGAGTTTTGTATCGACCGCCTCGTATGACCAGTGGCCAAGCGCACTTGGGACTTCAACGCGGCGCAGGATATCAGCACGTCCGCCCCAGCCAGCATACGAAAGGGCGCCCTGAATTATCACCGGAGCGCCCTGTTTCATCGCAGTGAGCGTGTCAGAAATCGCTTTATCAGTGACATCGACACCGTCAATTCTGACCACCTTCAGGCCCGCTTTCGTCAGATGCTCGACATAGCTTTGCTCATGAATAAAACCGCGTTCCCACAAAACTTGCAGCAGCGGGTCCCAGACCTTCGGTTTCGCCAAAGCACCTTCGGCGACGGCGCGGTCCAGCCGGGAGAGATGCCGGCAGTTCAGGTAGCCGACAAGATCGGTCGCGCTGAGGTCGAAAGAGTCCCCGATTTTCTTCATAGATATTAGGATAATGCTACCCATTTTGTTCCTGTAAAGCCCGGACTGCACAGAATCCGCAATTACAGCGCACGTGCGGAACACTTGATCAGCTATCCTTGTCCCCCTGGGGCGTGTTTAGCTAACGGCGGATCAACCTCCACCCGAGCGGAGCTCGTCTTAGTGCTTCCCTCAAACCCCTCTCGGCGCTGGGCTGCTCCATGAGCATCCGGTTGTTTCCGAAGGTGCGCTGGACATTCGACGCCTTGCGCGACCACAGGACCTTCACAGAGAAGCAGGGCATGCAGTTGTGCCGCGCCGTGCAGGCGAGTGACAACATTCTTGTCGCGGGCGCCATGGGAAGCGGCAAGACCTCGTCGCGGCGCTGTCCTGCGCGCTCGGCCTGCCTGGGCTCGAAAAATGCGGCGAAGCACAGCCGGGCGAGGACGTGCAGATGCTGCTGGCTGTGGCAGTGCCGGCAATACTGATCGTCCTCATCGTGCTGGCCGGGGCCCCCTGGTCATAGCTGCACGCCGATCGCTCGGGCGCGGTGGAGCATGCTGTCAGCCTCCTCGCCAGCGACAAGATATTCGATCTCCTTCGGGACCCGCGATTCTCTTCGCCGGCGACCTTGATCATCTCGTTCGCCTGTTTTAGTCTGTGCGCTGGCGGCTGAGCGAGCGACGCGGCGACATTGGTTTCCTTGTCGCCGATACGCTAACCACACATATACTCCTCCATGGCCACGGTGGATGCCGAGCTACCCAACGCTTGGTAGGTTGCTCGCGTGCTCAGGCAAGTGCGCGGCTCGCGCGGCGGGCCTCGCGAAGGTGTAGGACCCATCAGCCGACCGAACCATCGCAGAGGAGGTTTGCATGCGGGTTTACGTGCGTCGTGGCGAGAGCGCGCGTGATACCGCGTCTCGCGAGCTCAAGGAAGAGGTAGGCGTGGCGGTGGACTCCTCCGATCTCAGGCTCGCACTCGAGGTGACTCTTGCTGACCCGGAGTCGCCGCAGACCGAGCCACCTCACACGTCGCCGAAGTCGTCGGCATCCATCTCGCCGCTCGCATCGTCAAACCCATTGTCGCCAGCGTCTTGATTCTCGTCTGCGCCAGAGGGGTGCCCACTGTCAACACCGCCACCATCGAAGCCGATTTCGTGACTAAAAAATTGCTGCGCGATCATACTTCCGATGACCGTACCGGCGATGGTGCTCAAAAAGCTGCCCGCCATCAGTCCACCTAATCCTACGCCGCCGCCCATACGACCGAACGTCTGCTCCATAGTACCGGGTTGCCGCACTTCGGCGCGCGTCGCCATACGCGCCAGCGCCTGCGGATCGGCCCCGCCCGGGGCCACGGCTGCTCGCTCCGCTTCCGGCACGCTTGCGCTTAATTGTTGCAGCGCCATCCGCCGCTGCTCCGGCGTGAGTCGCGCGAAGGCTTCGGCGTGCGCCTGCTCGATTGTTTCCGGCGGCGCCGTCTTGAGCAGGTAGCGGTAGCTGGCAATCGCCTGCTCATCGGGGGGCTGTCCCTCCTGCTGTGTCGCCTGTCCTTGCTTCGGCGCTTTGTCGCTTCCGAGTATCCAATCTAAAATGCCCATCGTTTTAGCTCCTTCACATTTTTCGAGCTTACAGATTATCAAGAATGTCCTAAGTACACACTAGTTTTGGTAACGTACGAAAGGTTGTGCAGGCTTGACAGGGGACAGCGATCATGGCCTGTGAAGTGGGGGCGCTGTCGAAGCACGCCTCCAGGACGTGCTCCTAAGCCGCAGCGGGTTTCTGGAGGCGCTTGAGGAGAACACTTATCGAGCCGTGATACGCGCGACAAGGATGCCGCGTTCCCGCCCTCGGTTACGACTTCAATACCAGCATCGACCTTGTCATTACCGAGTGAAAGCGGCAAATTGCGCTTATGGTTATCGTTGAATTTCGGTTTTACGAGGAATTGAACGACTTTCTCCGGCCCGAGCAGCGAAAGCGCCCGTTCTGTCATGCCTACGCTGAGCGGGCCACTGTCAAACACGCAATCGAGGCACTCGGCGTCCCGCACACGGAAGTAGAGCTAATCCTAGCGAACGGCGAATCAGTGGATTTTCGCTACGTTCTCCACGACGGTGATCGAATCAGTGTCTACCCTCAGTTCGAGGCGCTCGACGTCATGTCGCTCGTGCGCGTACGCGACCGAACGCTCCGGAAAATACAATTCATCGCCGATGCACACCTTGGTACCTTGGCGAGATACCTACGTTTTTTGGGCTTCGATACCCTTTACCGCAATGATTTTCGCGATGACGAAATTGCACAGATCTCGCTCGCGCAGCGTCGCATTGTTCTTACGCGCGATCGGGATCTACTCATGCGCCGTGCTATTACCCACGGTTGCTACGTCCGCGCCCCTCTGCCGAGCAAGCAATTAGAAGAGGTGACGAGGCGCTTGGACCTCGCCGGTGCTATTCGTCCCTTCACTCGATGCAGTGTTTGTAATCAGTTGTTGGAGCCGATCGACAAACAATCTTTGCATGACATGCTCGCACCCGATATTGTATGCCGTTATAAAGAGTTTCGGGTCTGCCGCGCATGTCATCGGGTTTACTGGCAGGGTTCACATTGGCATCGATTGCAGCGGTTAATACGGAGTGCTCTAGGGGATACCGGGACCTCGGTTGTTGGAATTGAATAGTTAGGTTGCCTCATCGCGCGCGCGATTTCCTTTGAACCCTCCGTGGAGCCTCGACGCCTGGAATGGTTTGTCCCCGGCCATTCGTCCATCGGTGGAGGTGCGCTCGCGGGGTCGAAAGGCTCGTATTCAACCACGTTCGCAAGCATGCAGACTCGTTACAGCACATCACGCAGGCCGGGGCGCCGTCGCCAGCGGGGCCGCTCATGAACCACTGGTCGGTATTGCGTCTGGTGCGCATGCTGCCGGGGCCGAAGCTGCACAATCCCTACTTCGACGCGGCGAAGCGCCATCACACGCCGGCCGGCTTCCGCAACAATCATCCCCGTGTCCCGCCCACACAAGAGGAGTTGGCACGCCTGCAACGCGATCTCGGAGCGCAGGCGCCGCCGAGCGCGCCGCAGGTCGACCTCTCGCCGGTGGCGCCGGATCTGGCGCTGCTGCAGGCCAACCGCACGCGGGACACGGTCACCTGGATCGGCCATTCCACCGTGCTGGTGCAGACAGGCGGGCGCAACCTCATCACCGATCCGATGTTTTCGCGGCGCGCCTCGCCTCTGCCCTTTGCCGGCCCGCGGCGCCACCAGCCGCCCGGCATTGCGCTGCGCGATCTGCCGCCCATCGATCTGGTGCTGATCTCCCACAACCACTACGATCACCTGGACCTGCCGAGCGTGCGGGCACTTTCTCGCCAGCGCGGCGGACCGCCCGGCTTCGCCGTGCCGCTGGGGCTAGAGCGCTGGTTCCGCCGCCGGCTGCCCCATGCGAACGTCGTGGCGCTCGACTGGTGGGAGAGCCGCGCGGTGACGGGCGTGACGGTGACGCTGGTGCCGGCGCATCACTGGAGCGCGCGCACCCCCTGGGACGGCAACAGCAACCTCTGGGGCGGCTGGGCGGCGGAGCGCGCGGGCTTCCGTTTCTTTTTCTCCGGCGATACCGCCTACTCGCAGGATTTTCCCGAGGTCGGCCGCCGGCTCGGCCCGTTCGACCTCGCTGCCATCGCCATCGGCCACTACGAGCCGCGTTGGTTCATGCGCAACAACCACATCAATCCGGAGGAGGCGGTGCGCATCCACGGTGAGATCGGCGCGCGCCGCTCGCTCGGCATCCATTGGGGGACCTTCGAGCACCTGACGATCGAGCCCCTGGACCAGCCGCTGCGCGATCTTACCGCGGCACGGCTGGCCCGCGGTGTGGCGGAGGAGGAGTTTTTCGTCCTGCGGCACGGGCAGACGCGGGTGATCGAATGATTGGGGATCCCTCGAGAGCTTCGTGCTGACCGTTAGGATTGAGCTCCTGCCGGGCTGTTTACTGCACGCCTTTGCGCCAAAGCCCGTCGTCGCCGCGAGGCCAGCGCGATCCGCCTCACGCGCCTGCAAGAAACAAAACGAAACACGTCGATACGGCGACGAAAAGATCAAGCGCGCCTGTTCCCGTAGGATGACCACCGTGTCGAGCACACATACCATCAACCATCTGAAAGGAGACTGTGTATGAACCCCTGGATAAAGAAATCAGTAATTGCCTTGTGTGGAGCCACCCTAATCACGGGTGCCGCGACCGCCTTCGGAGATCAACATCCCCAACGCCGTGGCGAAGGACCTCACAAGTGTGGCGCATGGATGCATGACGACGCAGCGCGAGCCGAGCACCGGGCCAAGCGAGTCGAGCGCCTCAGCACGGATCTCGGCCTCAACGAGGAGCAGAAGCAGAAGTTGACGGCCTTCTTCGACAAGCTCGGCGAGCAACGCAAAGCGATGATGGGCGACTGGAAGGGCCGGCATGAGAACATACAGGCGTTGCTCAAGCGTGAGAGCTTCGATCGCGAGCGCGCTCAGGCGCTATTGAATGAGAAGGTCAGTGCGCTTCAAAGCAAAGGGCCGGAGCTTATCGGGGCCGCCGCGGACCTCTACGACAACCTCAACGCCGATCAGCAGCAGAAGCTGCGTGAGTTTCTGGAAAGGCGTCATGGCCACCGGGGCCACGGCTCCAAAGTGGGTTCGGCAGGCTAATCCTTCCATCCGCCTTTACGACGGCCCGCCGCGGCGGGCCGTCGCTGTTTTTCTCGCAACCGAGCTGCGAGAATACACCATGCCTCGCGTCCTGCTCATCGATGACGACCAAAAGCTCGCTGCGCCGCTGGCGGTCTATTTTCAGCGCTTCGGTCTGGAGTTGGAAAGTGCGGCGCTTCCCAGCGCGGGCCTGGCACGGCTGCGCGCAGCGCACTTCGACGCCGCCATCCTCGATGTCATGATGCCGGAGATGGACGGTTTAGAACTCTGCCGTACTATCCGCAGGGAGAGCGATATTCCCATCATCATGCTGACCGCCCGGGGTGAGTTACCGGACCGCGTCGTGGGACTCGAGATCGGCGCCGACGATTATCTAGCAAAACCCTTCGAGCCGCGCGAGCTGGTGGCGCGCGTCCAGACCATATTGCGTCGCACGCGGCGCATGGCACCGGGTGAGCGGCTCGCATTCGACGGGATCGAGATTGATATCGAACGCCGCGAGGTGCTACGCCAGGGCGAGGCCGTGGCGCTCACCGGCACCGAGTTCGAGCTGCTTGCGCTGCTCGCGTCCGAGCCGAAGAAGGTCTTCAGCCGCGATGAAATACTCAATCGCCTGCGCGGTACCGACGCGGAGCTCTACACCCGCGCCGTCGATATCCTGGTGAGCCGCTTGCGCAAGAAGCTGGAGCCGCTCGATTGCATCCGGACGCTGCGCAACGCGGGTTACACCTTCGCCGGGGCACGCAAGTGAGGGCATGGCTCACACGCCTTCGGCGCTCCCTGAGCCTGCGGCTCACGCTCCTCTTCCTGTTGCTCGCCGTGGTGCTCGCGGTGGTGTTTGTGTACGGATTGAGACTTGCGCTCTCGCGCAATTTCCACGACGTCATGCACCCCCATATCGAGCATCACATCGATACCCTTGCCGCCGAGATCGGTACGCCACCGAGCATCGAGCGGGCACAAGCGCTGGTCGCACACCTGCCCCTGAGGGTCACCATCAAGGGGCCCACGGTCAACTGGTCGTCCGACCCCGACAGCGATGCCGCCTCCCCCGTCAGCCGCACCGGTGGCAGGCGGCGCCCGGCGGCGCACGTGCGCGTGCTGGCCGATGGACACCGCATCGCGTTTCGCTTTCCCAAGCCCGATCGGGAAGGTCAGCCTGCGCTCATCGGGGCCGTCACCCTGGCGCTGCTCCTGCTGCTGACGGCGGCAAGCTATTGGCTGGTGCGGCGCCTGTTCCTGCCACTGGACGATATCCGCGCGGGGGCCATCCGCTTCGGCAGCGGTGTTTTTCGCAGCCGATCCCAAAACGCCGTGACGACGAGCTGGGCGAGCTGGCCACCGAGGTCAATGCCATGGCCGAGGATATACACCGTATGCTCGATGCCAAACGCCAATTACTGCTGGCCATCAGCCACGAGCTGCGCTCGCCCCTCACGAGGGCCCGGCTCAACACCGAGCTTCTTGCCGAGTCCGGCGAGCGCGTCGCCCTACTGTCGGATCTGTCCGTGATGCGCGATCTGATCGAGAAGTTGCTCGAGAGCGAGCGCCTGAACGACCGTCATGCCGCCCTGCATCCCGAGCCGACCAATCTGAACGCGCTCGTCAGCGAGACCGTGGCAAGCTACCTTGCCGGTAGCGAGCTGGGTATGAGGCTCGCACCGCAATTGCCAATGCTCGTGCTGGACCGAACGCGGCTGCGCCTGCTCTTGCACAACCTGATCGACAACGCCCTGCGCTACGGCGGCGAGGCCGCCAAGCCGCCGGTCGCAAGCACTGCGATCGAAGCGGATCGGGTGCTCCTGTCCGTGCGCGACTTCGGGCCGGGGGTTACAGAGGATCATATAACGCGGCTGGCCGAACCCTTCTACCGCCCCGACCAGGCACGCGCCCGCTCAACGGGCGGCGTGGGGCTCGGGCTCTACCTCTGCCGCCAGATCGCCCAGGCGCACGGCGGAACGCTGAGCCTGCGTAACGCCCAGCCAGGCCTCGCGGTCGTGGTGGCGCTTCCACTGCAAGTTGGCCCCGAACGGATGGGCTTGTCATCCACCGACTCTTACACGCCATTGCCCGCGGCTTAATCCGGCTCCGAGGCGAGGCGGCGGGCCGTTACGGATTGTGGCGCGGCTGCCAGGAAAAAAGGGGCTATAGCGAGGGTAGCCCGGATGGAATGCAATGGAATCCGGGGAATGGAGTTCGTATGGGCGACACTGACTTCCGCTGAAACCAATCGAGGATAAACGCTTTAGCGGTATAGAAACGGTTGCGTTTCTATCCATTCGGTGCCATAAATGAGGCATGGGCTTCGAATACGACCATGAGAAGAGCGAAGCGAACAAAGCAAAGCACGGGATCGATTTCGAGGAGGGGCAGGCTCTTTGGGACGATCCTGACCTGGTGGAAATCCCCGCCAAGGTGACCGACGAACCGCGCTCTGTGGTTATCGGGATCATCGGCGACAAGCACTGGTCGGCGGTCATCACCTATCGAAGCGATAACATCCGCCTGATCTCGGTCAGGCGTTCGAGGAAAGAGGAGGTAGCTATCTATGAAAGCGTCGGCCTTTGACAAGAAGTTTGATGCGGGCGAGGACATCACCAATATGCTCGACCTGTCGCGGGCCCGCCGTCCCGGCCTTGAGGCTAAGCGGGTCAATGTGGATTTTCCCGCCTGGATGGTGCAATCCCTCGACCGGGAAGCCCGTAAGCTCGGCGTCACACGCCAGTCGCTCATCAAGATGTGGCTCGCCGACAAGTTAGTACGCCAATCACCTCCTTGATGGGAGACAGCGCTATTCGTCTTGGCAAACCACCAGGAGATAGGGTGAGGTCTTGGCATATCCGTCGTCGTCGCCGTCTGCAGCGCAGCGGAACACGGGAAACGGACACCATGCCAAAGGACTTCAAGGGCCATGACCTTCGGGGACAGAATTTCAAAGACCGAGACAACATATGAAGCGCTTCCGCATCGCCTTCTCCTTTGCCGGAGAAAAACGAGACTTCGTCGCCAAGGTCGCTGCCATTCTCGCCGCCGAGTTCACCAAGAAAGCGATCCTCTACGACAAATTTCACGAGGCCGAGTTTGGTCGGCGCGACCTCGGCATCTACCTCCCGGAGCTCTACCACAAACAATCCGAGCTCATCGTCGTCGTGCTATGCCAGGACTACGAAACCAAGGAATGGTGCGGCTTGGAATGGACGGCTATCCACGCGCTGCTCAAGAATCGAAAGGACGACATGGTCATGCTCTGCCGTTTTTGATCGCGCGGCCGTCACCGGCCTCTACGACACCGCCGGCTATGTGGACTTCGACGACAAGACGCCTCAACAGGCCGCCGCAGTCATCCTCGAGCGCTTCGCGCTCAACAAAGGCCAAGCCGCAGACCACTACGCTTCCGGCTCGGATGATCACAGCATCCCCAGCAAGACCACCACTCCCAACAACCTCCCGCGCCTCCCCTCCTTCTATGGGCGCGTGGATGAGTTGAAGAAGATCGCCGATGCCTTGCTGCCCAGCGCGCGCACCTGGGGCGCGCTCATCGATGGGCCGGGCGGGATGGGGAAGACGTCGCTGGCCATCAAGGCTGTGGAAGAGATCCCGCCCGGCTACTTCAAGCGCATTCTTTTCCTCTCGGCCAAGGAGCGCGAGATGTCCGCGGATGGAGAGCGCAAGCTCACCGGCTTCGTCCTGCCAGGCTACCTGGAGATGCTCAATGAGATCGCCCGCCTGCTCGGCCAGCCGGATCTCGCGAAGAGCTTGGAAGCCGACCGCGCGCGACTCATCCTCGAGGCGCTTACCTCGGAGCAGGCTCTGCTCATCCTCGATAATCTGGAAAGGCTCCTCAAGGAGGACCTCGATCAGCTCTACACCTTCCTCAGCCGTCTGCCGCAGGGCTGCAAGGCCATCGTCACCAGCCGGCGCCGCACGGACATCGATGCGCGCATCATCCGGCTGGAAAAGATGGACCGCGAGGCCGCGCTCGCCTTCCTCGCCGATCTGGCCAACGACCGCAAGGAACTCGCCAAGGCCAGCGAGGCGGAGCGCATCCAGCTCTATGAGGAAACCGGCGGCAATCCGCTGCTGATGCGCTGGATCGTCGGCCAGCTTGGCCGCGGCAAATGCCGCACCGTCGCTGCTGCGCTCGCGTTCATCCGCAGCGCGCCGCCAGGGAATGACCCATTGGAGTTCATCTTCGGCGATTTGCTGGAAGAATTCACCGAGAGCGAAACCAAAGTCCTCGCCGCGCTCACCTATTTCACCCGCGCGATGGAGCTGAAGTTCATCGCCGAGCTAGCCACCCTCTCGCAGCCTGCCGCGCAGACCGCCCTCGGCGACCTCGCCAGCCGCGCCCTCGTCGTGCCTGATGAGGCGGAGGAAAACTTCGCCCTCGTGCGGATGGTCGCCGACTTCCTGCGGCGCAAACGACCCGAAGTCGTCGCGGACACCGGCAACCGGCTGGAAGAGCGCGCCTATGCGCTGATCGTGGAGAACGGCTACCAGCAGCACGACCGTTTCCCGGTGCTCGATTCCAACTGGCCCACCGTGGCCCCCGCCTTGCCGCTCTTTCTCGCCGGGCCGAATGAGCGGTTCCAGACCGTGTGCAGTGCGCTCGCTGGCTTTCTCGAATTCACGGGCCGCTGGGATGAAATGCTCTCGCTCGATCAGCAGGCGGAAGCCAAAGCCGTAGCGGCCGGTGATCACGCCACGGCCGGCTGGCGGGCCCATAAAGCGGGCTATGTTCACGCGCTGCGTCAGCAGGCGGATACGGTGCTAGGCTGTGCCGACCGCGCGGAGGCGTACTGGCAGACCGCGCAGTCGGGAGCCGACGAGCGCGCCGCAACCATTCGCTTGCGCGGTATCGGTCACGAGTTGAAGAAGGATTACCCCGCCGCCATCATCGCCTACCACGAGTCGCTCGATCTGCTCCGCAGCTTGTCCGCCGAGAACGAGGACGTGGCTATCGCCCTGAACCACCTCGCCAATGCCGAGAAGCACTCCGGCGATTTCGCGGCGGCGGAGCATGATTATCGCGAGTCGCTGCGGATAACCCGCGCGCTCGGTGCAGCCCAGGGCGTGGCCACGTGCACCGGCAATTTGGCTGAGCTGGCGCTGGACCGGGAAGACTGGCCGGGGGCCGAGACCCTCGCTCGCGAGGCCCTGGCCTTGTCCGAAGACGTGGGCCGCCATGAATTGATCGCCTCTAACTGCTGGCGCATCGCCGAGGCCCTGGTGCGGCAGGGGAAGGCCGCCAAGGCCCTGCCCCACGCCCAGCGCGCGGTGGAGATCTTCACCCGACTCGGCCATCCCGACCTCGAGGTAGCCCGCGCGACGCTGCGGGAGTGCGAGGATTGAGGCGGAATAATCTCCACCTTGAGCCGAAATAGGGCGGCGAAATCGCGAGGTCGCGCCGGATCCGATCGAGATACCGCGAACAGGCATAATTTTCCTAAGCATAGACGACCCTCATATTACCGTCACCCCGGCGAAAGCCAGGGCCAGGGATGGCCCTGCTTGGCGCGCCGAGGACGCAGAGCCGGGGTCCAGTGCGGCACATGAAGGCTCGCCTGGATGCCGGTTTTCCCCGGTATGACGGAAGAGAAAACCTAGATGATGACCGTAGTCTGTATAACACTCTCAGCGATTTCCGTAAGCGTAGCTCGGCCTCAAACCTCGCACCGTGAAATGTACCTGATCGTACACCCGACCGTCCGATCCCTGGAGTGCGAGCGTGTGTCTGCCGGGCGCAGGTTGCCATTTTAGAGCGCTGCCCGCACTTCCAATCGTTTTTCCGTGGAGAACCAAGATGGCGTCGCTGAGCCCGCTGGTCGAGAATAAAACCACTTGTTTATCCACCGGGATGTCGGGATCGAGCGCGATGGTTACGCCGTCCGGCGGGGATACGATGCTGGGCTGACGCGAGCTGGGGTCCGCGAGCCGCACGAGGTCGGTCTCGGTCCCGGGGACAAACCATTCCTGGCGTTGCGGCTCCACGGAGGGTTCAAAGGAAATCGCGCCCGCGATGAGATTCGATGGTCTCTTGGGTTCCGTGCCTGGGGATCCGGCGTGCAGCGCGTTCATAAGTGTAAGCCAGACGGGCGCGGCCCCGGTGATACCGGAGACACGGTGCATTGCGTCGCCTTCGAAATTTCCGACCCAGACCCCCACGGTGTATTCACTGCTGAAACCGATGCACCAGTTGTCGCGCATGTCCTTGCTGGTGCCGGTCTTGACCGCGGTCCAATAGCGCGTGACCAGCGGGTTATCGAGACCGAAGGTGACGGCGCGGCCCGCGCGATCGCTCAGAATATCGGCGACGATGAAGGCCGCTTCCTCGCTCATCACGCGTGTTGGTGGATCTGTCCTTGCTCGGTCTTGCCAGATCTTCAAGGGGCTGACAATCCCGCCATTGGCGAGGGTGCGATAGGCGTTGACCTGCTCGAAGAGGCTGATCTCGGCCGATCCGAGCGCCAACGAGTAGCCGTAGTAGTCACCGTCGCGCGTGATTCCGCGATAGCCCAAGGATTGCAGCCGATCGCGGAAGGCATCGACGCCGGTCACTACCAATGTCCTGACCGCCGGGACGTTGAGCGATCCGGCCAAGGCGGTGCGTACGCTAACCAATCCCTTAAAGTCGCGGTCGTAGTTCTGCGGAATGTAGAGTCCGGACGCCGTTCCGAGATTGATGGGCGAGTCATCGAGTAAGGATGCCGCCGTAAGATATCCCTGTTCGATGGCGAGCCCGTATAGAAACGGCTTCAGGGTCGAACCGGCTTGCCGCGGCGCCCGCACGCCATCGACGTGGATGGCATTCGAGTGCGGACCCGCGGCACCCACATACGCCCGCACCTCGCCGCTGTGGTTGTCCACGATCAGCACCGCGCCGTCACGGACGTTATTCGAGCGCAGCCCGGCGAGCTGTTGCTCGAGCGCTCCGAGCGCCAGTTGTTGCAGGCGCCGCTCGAGGGTCGTTTGCACCCGTTCTCCCGGATCCCGCAAGCGCGCGTGGGCGAGATGGGATGCTAGAGCCATGGGCAAGCGAGAATGGCGCTGACTGTCGGACAAGCCTTCCGCCAAGCGCATGAGCTCCAGGCACCGCGGTGTCTTGTCATCGACACCTGCGATCGCACAGGCACGCTTGCCGAGCCGCGCGCCGCGGCGGTTGGGCGAGGGGAGCAGGGCCGCGAGCACGGCCGATTCCGCCGCGGACAATCCCGAGGGTCGCTTCCCGAAAAGCTCCCGCGCCGCGGCACCGACCCCTTGGAGCTCGCCGTAATAACTCGTGAGATTGAGATAGGCTTCCAGGATCTGCTCTTTCGTCCAGCGCTCTTCGAGTCGCAACGCCGCGCGCACTTGCAGGAGCTTTTGAGCGATACTTCGGCGATTACTTTCCGGCGTGAGCTCAGGATCCAACATCGCCGCGACCTGCATGGACAGGGTGCTCGCCCCGCGTGCCGTTGCGCCGCTGAGATAAGCAGCGGCGGCCCTGCCGATGGCCCACCAATCCACGCCCGCATGCTGGTGAAAACGCCGATCCTCGGCGTGGATCACCCAACGGATCAGCGCCGGTGACATCTTGTCGATCGCAACCCAATCGAGCCGCCGTTTTGTGAAGTCAACCCGGAGCTCGTGCAGGACCTCACCCTTGCTATCGAGGAGATAGGCTTCCGAGGGGCGCCACGCCGATTTTACCTCGTTGAAGCCCGGAACATCGGCGAGCGCGGCCGTGCTCAGGAGCAAGAGCGCGCAGATCCCTCTCAGAAGCTGTTTTAAAACTGCTGCGCTCGGCATACCTTTGTTACGCTCGTGCTCAAAATCCTCATGTACTGCTTGTGTACACTCCGGTTTTTCGCCCTCGCGCGCCTCGTTCTGCCTGCGCTCGCAACGTTTTAAAACACCTTCTCACGGGGCCTCCTTCACCTCGACCCGAAGGTTCGGAAGCTCGCCCAGCATTTCCGGCGCATACAGCGCTTCCACCCGCGTCGCCGGCAGCTCGAATGCGCCCGCATTGTTGTAGCGCAGGGTGTACTCGATCTTGAAGACCCCTTTCGGGACGTAGCGGTAGTAGGCGCGAAAAGCATCCTGACGCCGCTCCTCGAACGCCGGCCAGGTCCAGCCCTCTCGTTCGTCGTCGCTCGTCAGGATTTGGGAGTCCCGTCCGAGGCCGGTGCCAAGGATCGAGGCGCCGGACGGGATCGGATCATCCACCACCACCCAGGTCATATCGGACTGGGCATCGATGTCGATCGATACCCGCGCCACGTCCCCGCGCGACCACACGTCCGGTATTTTCTGTTCCACGGCGGTGACGCTGCGCGTGATCGTATACCCCGTCGAGAGCGGCTCCTTGAGCGGGAGGGCGGCGCGGCTCTCGATGATTGCCCAGGGTTTCCCGCCACCCTGATGTTCGATGGCAAGCGCCGTCGGCCCATCGCCCCAGCCGAACTCCAGCTCGCCCGTGCGAATGTCCTCGGCCCAGGCGATGGATTTCGTCTCCCGGCCAAAGCGTGCACTGGTCGCGCCGGTGACGGGCACCGCCTCGAACGCGGCGCTGAACTTCTCCATCGCCAACACCCCCCAGGCGTTCGCGACGGTAGTATTCCACCGTCCTTCGCTCAACCTGCCGAGCGCGCCGCGTGCCATACGCGGCACATCCTCTTTCCACGGCCCCGCAGTAAGCACCGTCAATAAGGCGCGCCCGGCGTTGACATCGCCGGAGATCATGAGCCACCAAAGAGCATCGGTCCGCTCTGTCGAAAACCTCATCGCGGTGCCTTGGAAGTTGAGTCGCGCGCGCAGGATGTTGTCGGCTTCGCCCACACGCTGAGCTTGGTCCGGTATAGCAGACAAGCGTTTCAGGATATTCATCCAGTCGATGAGGGCCGAGGTCGGCCAGAGGTTCGGATCGATGCTGATGCTGCCGAGCATCTCGGCGCTAGCCTCCTCATAGCGCGAGAGCGCTTCGATTGCCGCGAGCTTGCGGATCGCGAGATCGGCCGTGGGTAGCGCGGAGTCCCGGATCACCCGCCCGTCGATGAAGCCCTTGAGCCCCGCCTTGACGCGCGCGAGCGCGTCGTCTGGGATCGCCCAATCGGCCTCTTGCGCGATGGCGAGCACATAAGAGCTGAGCGCATCGCTGCCCTCGAGCCAATCACTGCCGAAATACTTCAGCAAGCCATGCTCGTCTTGGTAACTTGGCAGATCGTTCATGACCGTATCCCAGAGCTTGCGATCCCGCAGCGCGATGGCTTTGGAGATACGCTGTTCGAGACAGGTGTAGGGATAGCGCTGCATGTACTCGCGCACACCGCTCAAGCCGTCCCCGATCCGGCCGCGCAAGGCGACGCGGATCCCGCCGCGGCCGGCGACGGCGTCTTTCGGACGCTCGCTACTCATGCTCAACGGCGCTTCAATTTGCGTCAGCGTCGCTTGGTAGACGCGCACCGGATAGACCGGGATCACCTCTTGCTCAACGCGAATGCGGTCGCTGGCACCGCCCTCGCGCTCCTGTACGCCCACCTCCCAAACGAGACCCTCGGCGCCGACCGGCGCGCTATACTCCCAGCGGAGCTCGCGGGCTTGTCCGGGTTCTAATTCGAGCGACTGCCCGGGAAGGTCGACCGCCGCATCGGGACCGGGTTGCGGTGAGACCCGCGCCGAGGCCGCGAGCGCGATCGGCCGCTCCGAGGCGTTGCGCAGCGTAAACATCCCTTGGAAGCGATCGCCTTCGCGCACGATCGCCGGTAGGCCCGAATGCAGCATTAGATCCTGGGTGGTCCGGACGCTGGTATGTCCGCTGCCGAACAAGCCCTCCGCGGCGCCGGCGACGGCCACGATCCGGAACGAGGTCAAGGCATCGTTGAGCGGCACCTCGACCTCGGCCTCGCCCCGGTCATTGAGCGCTATGCGGCCCTTCCACAGGAGCAAGGTATCGAAAAGCTCGCGCACTGACTGCTGCCCTCCCCCTCCGCCCG
>Ga0136627_1000045_pt1 | contig 32336 bp, 20 predicted proteins | sample AntDrymUQ4892206_2_FD_104652 | JGI IMG/M metagenome (GOLD analysis project Ga0136627, IMG submission 104652) | Polar desert sand microbial communities from Dry Valleys, Antarctica - metaG UQ489 (22.06) | ecosystem: Environmental > Terrestrial > Soil > Desert | place: Antarctica: Dry Valley... | reverse complement strand
CGACGGCACGGCGACCTCGGGGGTGCCGGCGAAGACCAGCTGCACCTGCTCAGCGGACCGTTCTCATCGGGCCCGGCCGAGCAGCGGGTGCGGACTGACCTTCACCACCGGCTCCGGCTGGGTTGATCCCTGCTGGGTTGATCCCTGCTGGGCGAACCACCCGGCCTGTCGGATCTCCCGCATGGCCTGCTTGCGGGTCTCCGGGTCGAGCCGGTCGACGAACAGCACCCCGTCGAGGTGGTCGGTCTCGTGCTGGATCGCCCGGGCCACCTTGGCACTGCCCTGCACGGTCACCGGGTCGCCGTGCATGTTCCATCCCCGGGCCACGACGTGCAGGTGTCGCCGGCAGTCCCAGGACAACCCGGGGATGGACAGGCACCCCTCCGGGCCGTCCTGCTCCTCCTCGCCCACCAGATCGAACGTGGGGTTCACCAGGTGCCCGGCGAAGCCGTCACACCGGTAGGTGAACACCCGCAGCGACACCCCGAGCTGCGGGGCGGCGAGCCCGGCACCGCCCTCGTCGGTCATGGTGTCCCACAGGTCACGCACCAGGGTGGCGAGCTCCTTGTCGAAGTCGACGACCCCGTCGGCGCGGGTACGCAACACCGGATCGCCGAACAGGCGCACGGGACGGGCGGGCACTCTCGCTGACCTCCTGCGGGGTGGGGTACGTCGATCAGTCTAGTTGTTGACCACCAGCTGGACTAGCGACCTCCGCACGCTCGTCCTGCCCAGCGGCCACTTCCTCCCCGAAGGCCGCCCCAGTGAGGTCGGCGCCGCGATCCACGACCTGATCAACTGAACGAGGGGTACCGCAAGAAGATCACTCACTGGGACGGCGGGCAGGCGTTTCCCGCTCACCGTCTCACACCCGCCGAGGCAACCGGTGCGGTCGTCGTCGGCAGGATCCACCATCTCCAGGAGATCCCTGACCTCTGGCGAAGATATGAGAGCGCCCCGTAAGGTGCACCGCCCGGCAGGGCGAGATGTTGTGACGTGAGGAGGCGGCCGTGTGCCGTGTCACCGGGATCGTCCCCGCACTGGTGCTCGCGATCTTGGGGGCGCTACTCGCCCCGCCGGTGGTCGCGCGCCCTGGCACACCAATCAGGGCACCGGAGGCCGTCGGGACCGGTGGGGCGGTGTCCAGTGTCGATCCCGATGCCTCCGCGGTCGGGATCGAGGTGCTGCGTCGGGGTGGCAACGCCGTCGACGCCGCGGTGGCCACCGCCGCCGCGCTCGGCGTGACCGATCCCTACTCTGCCGGGGTCGGGGGCGGCGGGTTCTTCGTCGTGTACGACGCCACCACAGGTGCGGTGTCGACGATCGACGGTCGGGAGACCGCCCCGGCGAGCGCGGACGAGGGCCTGTTCCTCGAGGACGGCGAGCCGATCCCGTTCGACGAGGCCGTCACCAGCGGGCTCTCGGTCGGGGTGCCCGGCACCCCGCTCACCTGGCAGCGCGCCCTGGACGAGTGGGGCACCCTGGAGCTGCGCGAGGCGCTGGGTCCGGCCGAGCAGCTGGCGCGGCGCGGATTCGTCGTGGACGAGACATTCGCCGAGCAGACCGCGAACAACGCCGAGCGCTTCGCGGACTTCCCCGCCACCCGGGCGCTGTTCCTGCCCGGCGGGCAGGAACCCGCGGTGGGCGACCGGTTCCGCAACCCCGACCTGGCCCGCACCTACCGCGAGCTCGGCCACCACGGGGTCGATGCGCTCTACCAGGGTGAGATCGGCCACGACGTCGTGCGGGCCGTTCGGCAGCCCCTGGTCGACTCCGCCGCGGCGCGCACCGTGCGTCCCGGTGCGATGACCACCGCCGACCTCGCCGGGTACACCGCGCCACTACGCGAGCCCACCGGGGTCTCCTACCGCGGCCTGGACGTCTACGGCATGGCGCCGCCGTCCTCCGGCGGCACCACCGTCGGCGAGGCGCTGAACATCCTCGAGGGCACCGACCTTGCTGCCGCCGGTGCCGCCGAGTATCTGCACCGGTTCCTCGAGGCGGGCAAGCTCTCCTTCGCCGACCGCAACCGCTACGTCGGCGATCCCGCCTTCTCCGACGTCCCGACCACCGAGCTGCTGTCCCAGCAGTTCGCCGACTCCCGGGCGTGCCTGATCCGCCACGACGCCGCGCTACCCGCCCCGCAGCCCCCCGGCGATCCCCGCGACCGGCAGCCGTGCGCGGCCGTGGACGCACCCTCCGCGGCCGCCCCGGAGGGAACCAGCACCACGCACCTCGCCGTAGCCGACCGGTGGGGCAGCGTCGTGTCCTACACGCTGACGATCGAGGAAACCGGCGGCAGCGGCATGGTGGTGCCCGGCCGCGGGTTCCTGCTCAACAACGAGCTGACGGACTTCTCCTTCACCCCGGTCACCCCCGGCCTCCCGGACCCGAACCTACCCGGTCCCGGGAAGCGGCCGCGCTCATCGATGGCCCCGACGATCGTGCTCGATGAGGGTGTGCCGGTGCTGGCGGTCGGCTCGCCCGGCGGCGCGACGATCATCACCACCGTGCTGCAGGTGCTCACCGGCCACCTCGACCGCGGGCTGTCCCTCCTCGACGCGATCGCCGCACCCCGAGCCTCGCAGCGCAACACCGCCGGCACCGAGGCGGAGCCCGCGTTCCTGGCCACCCCCGAACGGGCCGAGCTGGAGGCGCTGGGGCACACCTTCACCGAGACCACGGAGATCGGGGCCGCCGCCGGTGTGCAGCAGCTGCCCGACGGCCGCTGGCTCGCCGCCGCGGAGCCGACCCGCCGCGGCGGGGGATCGGCCATGGTAGTGCAGCCGGACGGGTAACGACCGCGACCGGGGCCCGCCCGGCAGGTCCGTCGGTGCGCTCACCATCGAGACGGCCTGATCCCACACGCTTCGCGGCCTTGACATCGACTGCCCTCCTTCGCCGGCTTCTGGCCGCACCAACACCCATCGTCACGCTCAAGAACGTCTCGATCACAATGCCTTGAGAAGCACCTCCTCGGTGGCTGCGGACAGTCCTGAAGCCTGATCCTTCAGGGCAAGCGCTCCTTCCGAGCTACACATCCAGGCCCAGGTGTCCGCGACGGTGGTGTAGAGGGGCCGCATGCTCAGACCGTGACGCTGTGCCCTCGAGACATCGCCTCGATGAACCGCATCATGATCGGGCCCCGGGGGCATCCACGCCGGAAGCTCCGTCCACGGTTGGACACCCGCTGAGAGGATCGCCTCCGGTTCAACCCACCGCAGCGTGGCCGACGCCCCCGTGACCCGGACGCAGGCGTCAAGGAGCTCACCCATTGTCGCGCACCCCGGGGGACCGACGGCGTTGAAGGCCCCATTTGCTCCCCGGGACATCGCGTCGAGCATCCACGCGGCTAGATCCCGGGCGTCGATGTACTGCATGTCAAGGTCGCGCGGACCCGGAACCGGCACGTCCCCACCGCGGGCGATGCGCCCCAGCCACCACGGCAGCCGACCGGTGTTCTCCCGAGGGCCGATCAGCAGACCCGCCCTGAGCAACAGCGACCTCACCCCGAACGCGCTCTCGACCGCCAACTCCGCGGCACGCTTGCTCTCCGCGTAGTCCAACTCCACGTCGTCGGGCACCTGGACGACCGGTGCTCCCTCGTCGGCCCCGGCTGCGGCTGGCCAAGTATACACCGATCGACTCGAGACGTACGCGTAGCGATCGGCGCGATCCCGGAGCAGGTCGGCGGACCGCTCTACCGCCGACGGGTTCCCGGACCACGTGTCGACGACCATCTCCCACGCCCGATCGTCGAGCGCGCGCAGCCCATCAGACGTGGTCCGGTCGCCCTGCAACGCCGTCGCTCCCGCAGGCGGCTCGTTCAGCCCCCGGTGCAGGACGGTGACCTCGTAGCCTCGCTGCAGCGCGTCCTCGGCCACGGCTCGTCCCAGGAATTGGGTACCTCCCAGCACCAGCAGACTCGTCACACCGTCACCCCCGATCGGCTCGGCTTAGCCTGGTAGGACGGGTCGGACGTCACCCGAACCTGATAGGCGGCGAATCGGTCGGCGATCTCGCGCGCGCAGTCCTCGATCCAGTCCAGGGGCATCTCGGCGCAATGATATCCCAGCTCCCGGTCAAGGATATCGACAGCCGGCTCCTCGAACCGAACGGTGCCATCAGCACGTATCTCGGCGATCCCGTCGGCACGCTGACCACTGAGGTTCACCGCGAGAGCCTCCGACTCGGACATGCCTGCCGGCAGGGCCAATCGGATTCCTTCCGGAGACAGCGCCACCGGGTACCCGCCGATGCGACCACCCGGCCCAGGAGCGTGAACGATCGCGGTGCTCCCGTCGATCAGCGGCTCCAGGACGCTCAGCGCCGACGCCGCGGTCATCACCTGACCATCTCGGCCACCGGTTCGCCGATATCGCCCCGGCAACGCGCTCAGCAAAGTGCGAGTGTCGGCCTGTTCGGTCACGTCCACACCGTCGTGCAGAATCCGCAGCGCCATTTCGGCGTCACCGGTGTCACCGCTGCGGGACAACCGATGAGAGACATAGTGGTGCAGCACCAGTCGGACGTCGACGCGGTGGACGCCCGTGTCGAGCATGTCCGCGGCGGCCCGTCGGATGCCGGGCACGTTGTTGGCGACGTTCCCGATCCCGATGTGTGGCGACAGGTCCGCACCAACCAGCGTCGGATGGACGGCGTCCGGGTACGCGGCGTTCACCACGACGGCATCGCTGCGCGCAGCGCGGACAGCCCGCATCGCGTTCATGACGGGAACCAGGTGCATGGGCAGCCACGGGCCGAAGTTCGCCTGGTATAACCTCTGGAACGCATCGTCAGGCAAGGTCGAGATCACCCACCACGACTGCAGACTCGCCGCTAGAAAGATGATGTCCGGCCGGAAGCGGACGATGACCTCGGCCGTCCGGTCGACATCGACGAGATCGGTGACGAAATGGGTCACCTCCGTGCGATGGCCGGTCTGCAGGCTGCTGAGCGCAGCCAGGTTGGCGGCCCGCAACACCTTCTCGCCATCTCGGCCGACCAGATGGAGGGCACGGTTCGACCCGCCGCTGGCCAGTCCTTGGAAGACGCGGCACCCGAGGTCACCTGCGCCGATGACCATGACTCTGCATGGCTCAGACATTCTGCTCCACCTCTTCAATAACCACCGGGAATCCGCTCGCGCCCGCTCCCGGTATCAGGGCCGGAAGGTCTTGCATCGCCGTGAACGGCACCACTACGGGCACACCCGACCCCGCACTGCCCGAGGACGCCGCATCACCCGAAGACGCCGCATGACCGCGAGTTCCCGCGCCGCCAGGGACGTACTGGAGAACCCGCATGCCCGCGGCAAGGCCTGCGGTCACCCCGGCCGGGCTGTCCTCAACGACGACGCACGAGCCGGCCGCCACCCCGCAGTCCCGCGCGGCCCAGGTGAACAGATCGGGTTCGGGCTTCCACTTCCCGATGTCGTAGGCCGAGTAGAGCCGCTCGCCGAAGTTCCGGCCAAGACCCGCTGAGGAGAGCCGTCGCCGAATGAGCTCGCGAGGGCTGTTGGACGCCACGCACACCGTCGTGTCGAGCGCTGCCAGCACCTCCCGGACGCCGTCGATCGGCACGAGGGTGTCGCCGATCAGGTCCTCGCAGTTGGCGCGCACCAACTCGACAGCCCCGGTGGGGGCCGGAGCCCCGGCCAGTCGGGAGATCTCGTCGATGCATTCGGCGAGTCGCTTGCCGGCGAACAGCTCGTCCGCCTCGCCGGCGGACATCTGAACCCCCTGCAAAGCCGCGAGGTGCGCCAGGGCGTCCGTTTCCGCTTGCTGGGTATCGACCAACACCCCATCCAGGTCGAAGATGACCAGTTCGACCTCAGTTGACGCGCTCATGACAGCCGCGCACCCATGTCCGCAGCGTCCGCGACGACGCCACCGGTCAACAGCTCGGTCAGCCGCCGACGATCGATCTTCCCGTTGTCGTTCAGCGGCAGTGCCGGCAGGTGCTCGATCCGGGTGGGCACCATGTAGAGGGGCAGCTCCCGGCGAAGCCAGTGGTCGAACTCGGCGGCCTCCACGACGGACCCGGCGTAGACCCCGATGAGCTGGGTGTCGTCGTCCGCCCGGATCGCGATGACGGCGGCGTCGGTGACATTGGGGTGACGATGAATGGCCGCCTCGACCTCGCCGATCTCCACCCGGTGCCCCATGATCTTCACCTGCTGATCGAGCCTCCCCCGGTGGACCAAATTCTCCCCTTCACGGCTGACGCGATCACCGGTCCGGTACCAGTGCAGTGAGGTCGGTGGCTCCGAACCGGTGTACGGCACTGCGGGACCGTCACCGTCGAAGGTGACGAACCGGCCGACGTTCTCCCGGGGATCGAGGTATCCGTCGAAGCGCTGGCGACCACGCAGACACAACTCGCCGTCATCGGTCTCGCGCCCTTCCGGATCGATGATCAGCGCCTCCATCCCCGGATACATCGCTCCGATCGGCAGGGTGTCGTTGGTGGCCGCCGTCCAAGCGCCGGGGTCACCGGTCAACCGGTACTCGGTGCAGTTGATCGCCGCCTCGGTCGGCCCGTACAAGTTGTAGATGTCCGTGTGCGGCGCCACCGCCCGCCACAGCAGGGCGTGCTTGAGCGTGACGGCCTCGGCACCGAAGAGGCTGTGCCGCAAAGACGTCGCCTGCCCGAGCGGCAGGTTCCCCAGGTTCTGCGCCACTCTCACGGCGGAGGGCACCGAGAACCAGTGCGTCAGCCGGTTTGCGACGATGAAGTCGACCGGTCGGAACAGGTCCTCACGGCTGAGGACGACGAGCGTGGCGCCCGAGCCCCAGGCCATGAACAGGTCGCCGACCGATGCGTCGAACGTCAACCCGAATGCCTGCGACAGGCGACAGCCCGGTCCGATCTCGAATCTATGGATGTTGTGTGCGATGTACGGCGAGATGTGCCGGTGCAAGACGGGCACTCCCTTGGGCTGTCTCGAGGTCCCGGAGGTGAACAACACGTACGCCTCCGAGTCGGTGTCGTCACTGACAGGTGGAAGTTCCACGGAAGTCGGCCGGCTCGTCGCGAACGACTCGTCGTCATTGTCGGACACCATGACAATCATCGGCCGGAAGCGCTTCGGCACAGCAAGGAAAGGATTCGTGACGGTGTCATCGACCACGGCGACCTCGACTCCGGCGCGCTGAGCGATATCGAGGTTGCGGTGGCCCGGGTGCTCCGGATTCAGCGGGAGCGCCGATGCACCGACCCGCTGGATGGCGAGGTAACCGACGTAGGAGGACACCGTGCGGGAGGCCACCAATGCAACCCGTGCGGGCGCGGATCGTCGACCGGAGACGATCCGGGCTGCGACCGCCAGTGCCCGCTCCTCCAACTGGCCGTACGTCAGATGCGTGTCCCGGGCCTCGAGCGCGACAGCCGCAGGGTCCCGCCGGGCAGACGTCGCGAACCATTGGTACAGCGTCGGCTCTTCCATCGTGCCTCCAGCCTGGGGCGTCTCAGTCATCAACGGCCTCGACGTGCGTAGGCATTACGTCGTGCTTGTCCCCGCTTCGTACCGTCGGCGAGCGACGATCCGCCATCCACGGACGCGCCGAACGCGCCGGCCATGGCACGGACCGTGGGGTGGGTGAACAGGTCGACGAGTGTGACCTCGACACCCAGAGAGTGCTGCAGTTCATTGCGCAGGCGGATGAGCAGCATCGAACTGCCGCCGGCGTCGAAGAAGTTCTCGTCCGCAGGCACGGGGTGCCCGAGCACCGTCTCCCAGGCGACCATCACGTGCCGCTCGGATTCCGTCAGCGCTTCACGAGCACGCGAGAGGTCGTCCAGGTCGCCCTGCGCAGAGGCAGCCGGGGCCGTGCCGGCCGCCTGGGACACGACCTCCTCGACCCGCTCGGCGTCCAACCGGCCGGTCTGCAGGAGCGGCAGGGAGTCGACCACGACGACCCGGTCCGGGTGCAGGTATCCCGGCAGCCGGGATCCGAGGTAACTCGCCAGGGCACTTGAGCCGATCCCCACCTGGCCTGCCCCATTCTGGTGGCGGCGCGCGACGAGGGCCACGACGCTCTCCTGACCGTCCGCATCGGGTCGCAGGATCACCCGGGCCTGCAACACCTCCGGGTGGTCGGTGAGAGCTTCCTCGATCTGCCCGACGTCGACTCGATGCCCGTGCTTGCGCACGAGATGGCGGGCATCGCCGAGGACGTGGAACGCTCCGCCCGAGGTCAATCGGGCGAGCTGGCCGGTGCCGAACATCCTTCCCCCCGTCCGAGGGGACAACGGGTCGGGGACAAAGGCTTCCGCCGTGGCCGCCGCGTCCAGGTAGCCGTCCGCGATCCCGTCCCCGCCGAAGAACAGCTCTCCGAGCGCTCCGGGCGGCACCGGCTCCCCGCTCGGGCCGAGGACGTAGGCACGCACCCCGACCCGTGGACTGCCGCCGAGCCGGGGTGAGGCCGGATCGCCGATCTCGGTTCCCAGCGCGAACCAGCCTGCTTCGAGCGGTCCGTACAGATGGTGCAGTGCACCGGTCCCGAGCCCACGGAGTACCTCACGAGCGGTGGCGGCCGGAAGTGGCTCGCCGTGGGTGATGACCACGGCGCCGGGCGGTACGGTCTGCGCCTCGCACAGGCATCTCAGTCGCTCGGGCGTCGTGCAGATCAGCTCCGCACCGCTCACGGCCCGGATCGCCGCCTCCAGGCCACCGTCAACGGCGGGAACCAGCGTACCGCCCACGGTCAGCGCGAGGAACACCTCGATCACCGACCGGAAGGACGCGGAGGAACTGAGCAGTGGAGTAACGGGACGTGGGGGTCCGGCGACGTCCCGATGCAACGATCCCACCACCGTCGCGACGAGACGATGGGACAGTACGACCGCGTTCTGCTCGCCGTCGTCATCATCGCCGTAGACCACGAACGCCGTTCGGCCCCGGTCGTGTTCGGCCCGCGCCGGGTCGGCCAGGTCCGTCGGCTCCGGCGTCGAGTCGAGTGTGTCGAGATCGACGATCGTGACTCGCGACCGGTCGAAGAGCGCAGCCGGCTGCGGATCGGCCAGCACGACCCGGAACTCGGCTTCCACCTCGGCGTTGCGCAGCGAATACGGATGCCAGGTGGGGCCGAGGAGCACACCCACCGCGCCACTGTCCAGGATTGCCAGCAGTCCGGCGACGAACTGGGCGGACGGTCGCGCACAGACGCCGACCCGATCACCCGGAGACACTCCTGCCTCGGTGAGTCGGCCGGAGATGGCTCGGGTAGCCTCGTTCAGCTGGCGATAAGTCCACGATCGGGTGCCCGCGTCGATGGCGATGGCGTCGGGCTGGGCATCGGCCCAGCGCCAGACCTGCTCGTGCACCCCACCGTCGTCGTCCGGTCGGGGCCGCGCTCCACGGTTCGGCTCGTCCACGGCCGACCGGCCCTCGATCTCGCTCAGTCGGCGAAGTCCCGACACCGACATGTCCGGATCGGCCACTACCTGACCGAGCACCGCCTCGAGACGATCAACGATCCGTTTCACGTCCTCCTCGGCGAACAGGTCCTCGCGATAGTCGACGTCGCACCTCAGGCCGTCGGCCCTATCGGTCAGAACGATCGACAGCTCCACCTTCGTCGTGGCGGGGGGCATCTCGGTCACCGAGAGGACGATGTCGCCCGCCTGCTGGGCCGGACGCTCGTCGGAGTAGGCGAACATGATCTGGTACGGCTGGTTGTAGCTCAGGTCCCGGCGGGCACCGAGGTCGTGCAGGACGGCGTCGAACGGCAGCTCCAGATGCTCGTGGGCGTCCAGCAGATCATCCCGCACCGAGGCCAGGACCTGGCGGAAGGACAGGTCCTGGCCGAGATCGCTGCGCAGCAGGACGGGCCGGGCCAGGTAACCGACGAGGCCCTGGATCTCGATCCGGTCCCGTCCGGCCAGCGCCACGCCCATCACCACGTCGTGCGTTCCGTAGTGGCTGATGACGACGTCGCACGCCGCCTTGAGAAGCATGAACATCGTCGCTCGGCCGGCTCGCGCGACCGCTCGCAACTGCGCGACCTCGGCTACGGCGACGACCCGGGTGTAGCGGGCTCCCCGGTGGTCGGTCGCCACCGGCCGGACCCGCTCGGTCGGCAGCTCCACGGCACCGGGCGCGCCGGCCAGGCGACCCGACCAGTAGGCCACGGCCTGCGCGTGCGCCTCCGCATCGATCCGCTGCCTGCGCGCGTGCGAGACGTAATCGGGGGTGGGGCCGTGGAAGGTGGCCTCGGGATCGCCCTCGGCCTCGTACAGGGCGCCCAGCTCGCTGACGAGCAGTGTCAACGACCACCCGTCGAAGACGATGTGATGGACCGTGACGACGAGCCGGTGCCGGCGGTCATCGAGCCGGATCAGCTGGGCCCGCAGCAGCGGACCGGTGGCGAGGTCGAACGGTTCCCGCGCGAGCGCCGAGACCTCTTCGGCGGCTCGATCGTCGCGCTGGTCCGGGGGCGTGCCCTCAAGGTCGAGGACCGCACCGCGGAACCAGCCGAAAGACACCTCGTCCTGGGCGCCGATCACCTGGCACAGCTCGCCGTCCCGTAGCTGGATGGTGCTGCGCAACGACGCATGTCGTCGGACCAGATGGTCCAGGCACGCCTTCGTCAGGACGGCGTCCAGCGGCCCTACGGCATCGATGACGAACGGGATGTTGAAGAACGGGTCGTCGGGGCGGATCTGGGCGGAGGTCCAGATCCGTTCCTGTCCCGGCGACAGGGGGACGACGTCGACGCCGCTGACTGAGCCCATTTAGATCTGACCCCCCTCGTCGATGATCTCCGCCAACGACCGGCCGGAACGGATCTGCTGCAGGACGGAGGCTTCGGCGCGCTCCACCTCCATCGCCTTCTCCAGGACATCCACGACGACGTCGTCCCTCACCACCACGGTCCCGTTGCCGTCGGTGAAGACCCAGTCCCCGGTGGTGACGCAGACGTCACCGATGCGGCACGCGGTCCCGGTCTCGCTCACCCGGTACGCACCCTGGGTGTCCGTGGGGACGAAGTTGCTGGCGACCACGGGGCGGTCCATCACCTCGACCACGGCCCGGTCGCGGACCGCGCCGCCGAGGACGACGGCGTGGAACCCGACCTGCTCCAGCAGATAGGTGACCGACATCCCGCCGGCCAGAGCAGCATGGGTCAGCAACGCACCTGCACCCGCCACATAGACCTGCCCCTGGCCGTCGGAGATGTCGGGGACGAGGAAGCCGCGCACCTGCTGCCAAGTGCTCGGCGAGGGGTCATGGATCCGTGCCCCTTTGCGCACTTCGACCCACGACACGGTGTAGGCGGTGCCGAAAGTGAGGCCCGTCTTGCCCGCTCGCCGCTCCAGCTGACCGGGCAGAACGGCTCCGGAGATGCCCATGCCGTCCAGCACGTCGGTGATGGCGCATGTGCTCATCTGCGCCTCGTCGACGAGACGTTCGACGGTTTCGTACGACGTCTTCATGATGGCCGCTGTCTCCTATCGTGACTGGGTCAGGACGAACTCGCCGTATCGGTCCGTCAGGCTCTTCGTCACGGGCCCGGGCTCACCGGATCCGATCCGCCGACCCTCGATCTCCACGACCGGGCGGAGTCCGGCCGCCGTGCTGGTCAGGAACACCTCATCGGCGTCCAGCACGTCGGACACCGTCAGGTCGCCTTCGCGGACCTGGATGCCTGCGTCCCGAGCCAGCCCGATTACCGAGACCCGGGTGATGCCCGGCAGGCACGCACGGGTGGTCGGGGTCGTCAACGCCCCGTCGCGTACGGCGAACAGATTCATGGCGGTGGCCTCCGCGATCTGACCCCTGTCATCGAGCATGATCGCGTCGTCGAACCCTCGCCCCACGGCCTCGTTGTACGCGAGCTTCGCCAGCATGTAACTGCCGGCTGCCTTGGCGTGCGGTGGAAAGGAGTCGGGCGAGGGTCGGCGCCGACTGGCGATCCCCAACCGGGCCCCGGTTCCGATCGTGGCTGCGGCTTGCCACGGCCACGCGAGGATCGCGACGTGGGAGCTGTGCTCCTGCGTGCCGAGTCCGGCAATACCGTCGCCGAGGAAGGCGATGGGCCGCAGGTATGCTTCTTTCAGCCCAATGGCTTCGAGTACCTCGTAGTGCGCGGCCGCGAGGAACTCGCCGTCGTACGGGATCGGGATGTCGAGCACCTCGGCGGAGGCGTACAACCGGTCAATGTGCGGCGACAGCGCGAAGATGGCTGCCTTTCCCCGGACCTCGAAGGCGCGTAGCCCCTCGAACACGCCGTAGCCGTAGTGCAGCCCGAAGGAGCGCAACGTCGGCTGCGCTGTGGGGCACGGGACGATGCGGCCGTCGAACCAGACGGATGTGTCGCTCATCTACGCCTCGAAACCGTGTGGCGCGTGAATGGAGAAGCCCATCGGCACCGGGCCGAAGTCCTTCACTACCGGCAGACCCGCGCTGGCGGCAGCGGCCGACGTCGTGACGCAGGCATCGGTGGCGCCTTGTGAACAGGTCAAGGCGGCTTCCGCGTTGCTGTCGACCAGGACGATCTCGGGATCCCATTCGTCCAGCAGATTGATCGGCGCCGGATGGGTCGCAACCCTGGGCCGCTGCGACCTCATGTCACCGGCGACCACCATGGCGTGCGTGGGCATCACGAAGCACTCGAGGAGCGCCAGGTCCTTCAGGTTCTTGAACACCAGATGGTGCAGGCCCGGGTAGACGACGCAACCGAGGAGAACGTGCGGGCTGGACGTGCCGATCACGGCTTCGGCGGCGTCCTCGAGCGTCGGGTGCAGGGTGACGTGGTGCTCCTCGACCCCCCTGCGCTCCAGCCAGTAGTGGGCCGCGGCTTCACAGTTGGTACCGGTCGGCCCGAGAGTGTGGACGTGGATGTCACGTGACTCGAACTTCATCGCCTTCAGATTCTGTAGTCGTAGCGCACCGGGTGGAACACGTCAATGCATCGCACGTCGGTGTGCGCCAGTGCCGAATGTTCCGCCCCTCCAGGGACGACGACGCTGTCCCCGGCCGCCATCAGGTACACCTGATCGGCCACCCGCATCTCGAATGTCCCTTCGATGCAGTTGACGATCTGCTCGTGCGGGTGGCTGTGGCTGGGAATCTCGCTGCCGGCCGCGACGTTCCAGATCGCGACCGTCATCTTGGCGCCATGGACGAAGCGTCCCCGGTAGCCGGGAAAGAGTTCGGTGCTGGTGCTGCCGGCTTCCGTGAAATGCAGGTCTGTCTGTGTCATCGATGTCTCCTGAGGTCGGCTGGTCTCAGCCCTGCTCGGCATAGCGCGTACCGTCGAGGGACGCGACCAGCCCGTCAATGAGTCGTCCCACCGCAGGCAGTTGCTCCCGGTAGTAGAAGTGACCGCCGGGCAGCACGGTGATCTCGGTGGGACCGTCGATCAGATCGGGCCACCCCGCCAGATCGGCTGACGGTGCGCTGGGGTCCTGCTCGCCGCCGACGACGACAGCTCGCGAGCGCGCCCTGGAACGATCGCCCCGACGGCGATATCGGCGTGCCAGTCTCAGGTCGTTCTTGACGATCGGCAGGTACAGCTCGCGCGCCTCGCGATCCTGCACGATCTCCTGCGGGAGGTCGCCGCGCGCGCCCAGCTCTTCGGCCAGCGAGTCGTCGTCCAGCGCGCTCAGGTCTGCGATCTGCGCCCGCCGGTGTGGTGGTACCGCCCCGGACAGGAAGAGGCCGGCGACCGGGTGGCCACGCTCCTGCAGTTCTTCTGCGAGTTCGTAGCCGACGAACGCACCAAGACTGTGACCTCCGACGATGAGCGAGCGGTTGTCCACTTCGGAGAGCAATTCGCTCAGGTCGCTCACGACACCGGCGAGATCGCTCATCAGAGGCTCACGCATGCGCGTACCGTGCCCCGTGTACTCCACCGCCACCGTGGTGATGTCCGCCGGTAGCGTCGGCGCCCATGGAGCGTACCCGTGTGCCCCACCTCCGGCGTGCGGCAACAGCACAAGCAGCGCCCGAGGAGTCGATTCAGCCTTCTTGATCGACCGCAGCCAGTTCGACTCCGGCGCCGTGATGTGCCCCGCTCGGCCGGTGCGGATCACTGTCCCCCGCCCGCTCAGCCGCTCCGGTCTCAGCCGTAGCTGATCCACGACACCTCCTCGAGCCTGGAGACGGTGTCAGCCAGTTCCGCATGCGTGGACACGGCACCGACCACGGCGGCGAGGTTCGCCGTCGCGCCCAGCCGCCAGTCCGCGGAGCAACCGGGCTCGGTGAGCACCATGACCTTGTCCACGTTCGGCACCCTTCGCAGAGCGGGAACGTTGTGGATGTCCTGCACGTGCAGCGCGTCGATCGGTGGCACCAGCAGGTAGTGGAAGGCGATCGGGGCGCCGTCGTCACGCGGACGGCTCTCATCCAGCCGACGCCCCAGGGCCGACTTGACGGCGATGTCTGCCGGGTCGGCGGAGCCGGACCGGACGGCGAGGTCGTCCACCCAGGCCCCGAGACGACCGTTGACCTCGATGACCCGCGGACCGTCCGCCGTCAGCTTGATCTCGACGTCCGCGATGCCGGTGGTGATGCCGACGGCATCCACGGCGCGACATGCCAGCGTCTCGACCTCGGCGAGCAGGTGGTCCTCGACGATCGATCTGCCACCGTATCCACCGCGCTCCCGGAACGGCGGTGCCAAGGAGAACTTGCTCGTCACGAACATCGCCTGCGCCCCACCGTTCGAGACGGCGCAATCGACCGCGATGTAGTCGCCCCACGGGGCATTCGTCGGCCGGCCGACCAGGAGTTCCTCCAGCATCACGGAGGTCTCGGCTGGGCCGGGGCCGTCGATGGCGAGCACACTGCTGACGACATGATGGCACTCCTGCGCCGTCGAGACGCTGACCGTGTTCCGACTCGACGCCCCGCGCACCGGCTTGACGATGGCCGGCAGCCCGACCTCGGCCAGTGCGGCGTCGATATGCGCCGGGTCCGTCACGGTGGCGGCCTTGACCGTGTCCAGGCCACGCTCGGCGAAGCGTCTGCGCTGCGAGTCCTTCTGGGTGATGGCGGGCAGATCCTCGAGCGGGTGGTGCGGCAGCCCCAGCCTGTGCGCGAGTCGAGCGGTCGACTCGATCCGGAACTCGCTGAATGTCACGATCCCGGCCGGCTGGTGCGCCCCGACGAGCGAGAGGAGCGTCTCCTCGCCGCATCCGGCACCGTCGACGACATCGCCGAGCATGTGCAACGTCGGCAACATCTGCTGGGAGTGCTCCTCGCCGTCGACGAGGAACACCAGGTCGACCGAGTTCGCCGAGGCAGCCTGGGCAAGCCGGGTCGGGGCCAGGCTGCCTCGGCCGTAGGTGACCAGCAGGGTGGACCGGTCGCTCATCTGGAGGCTTCCGCGACGGCATCGACGGGACCGGACGACGGAACCTCGAAACGTCCCGTCGACCTCGCCTTCACCAGTTCGGCGGCCAGCTCGGCGATCGTGGGGAAGCCGAAGATCGCCCGGATGGGCACGTCCATCACGAACTCTCGCTGCAGTTGCAGCAGGACCTGGATGGCGATCAGCGAGTCACCACCCAGGTCGAAGAAGTTGTCGTGGATGCTCACTTCGTCCAGCCAGAGGGCCCTCCTCCAAGTCCGTGCGACCGCCCTTTCCGCCGCGTTGCGGGGCTCGACGTGGTCGGCGGCGCGGTCGTCGCACACCTGCGTGGGATCGGGCAGGGACTGCTCATCGAGCTTGCCGCTGCGGGTCAGTGGCAGCTCTGGCAGGGACAGGTAGATCGCCGGGACCATGTACTCGGGAAGGCTCTTGGCACACCAGTCACGCAGGCGCGCGGTGTCCGTCGGCGCACCGTCGGCGGTGACCACGAAGGCCATCAGGCGCTTGTCCCCGGGACCGAACTCACGGGCACGGACAACGGACGCCACTACGTCGGGATGGGCGTTCAACCGGGACTCCACTTCTCCCGGCTCGATCCGGTAGCCGCGGACCTTCATCTGGTTGTCGATCCGCCCGAGAAAGTGCAGGCTGCCGTCCGGCCGCCACCGCGCCAGGTCGCCACTGCGGTAGAGGACGGCCGAATCGTCCGGGCTGAAGGGATTGTCGATGAACCGCTCAGCCGTCGTGCCGGGGAGGTTGAGGTAGCCGCGGGCCACCCCCCGGCCGCCGATCAGGATCTCGCCCGGAACACCGACCGGGACGAGCCGGTCGTGCTGATCCACCAGGTAGATCTGGGTACCGTCGATCGGCCGGCCGATAGTGATGTCATTCCCGGGGCGAGTGATCTCGGTCATCGTCGAGTAGATCGTCGTCTCGGTCGGGCCGTAGCCGTTGACCACCCGGCCGGCCACCTCGCACAGGCGTGCGGCGAGGTCGCCGGGCAGGGACTCCCCGCCGGTGACGACCTGCAACCGGTCACGCCGTCCCCCCTGCGCCAACGCCTCGGCGAGGGAGCGCCAGGCCGATGGGGTCGCCTGCGCCAGACACACCTCGTGCTGGTCGATCAGTCGGACGAGTTCATTCGGCGTCCTGGCCTGATCCCGCGTCGCGATGACGACATGACCGCCGCTCATCAACGGCAGGAAGATCTCGACCGTCGAGATGTCGAAGGTCGCTGCCGAGGTGAACAGGGCGGCATCGCCTGGCTGCAACGACACGAACCGGGTGACTGCGCGCAGCAGGTTCGCGACGGCACTTTCGAGGACGGCGACGCCTTTGGGCACTCCGGTGGAGCCTGAGGTGTACAGGATGTACCCGAGCCGGTCCTCGCCGACCGGATCCACCGGATGGGAGGTCGCGTAGGAGCTGATGACTTCCCGGTCGGCGTCTGAATCCAGGCGAATCACCGGCCGGCCCGAGGTACCGGAGGTGATGGTTCCTGGCACCCGGGAGTCGGCGATCATGAGCACGACGCCGGCGTCGTCGAGAATGAACGTCGCTCGATCGGCGGGAATCTGTGGATCGAGAGGGACGTAGCATCCGCCTGCCTTGATGACGGCCAGCAGGCTGATGACGAGGTCCACACCCGGCGGTAGGCACACCGCGACCGGGACATCCGGACCGGCGCCCCTGTCGATCAGGAGGTTGGCGAGCTGGTTGGCGCGTGCCTCGAGCTCGCCGTAGTTGAGTCGCTGCGCGCCACAGACCAGGGCGAGACGATCAGGGTACTGCCGCGCCTGCTGTCTGATCGCTTCGTGCCGGGCGGGTGGGCAGGCACCTGCGGTCCTCACGCTGGGAGTTGTCAAGGTCGGGACTCCGCCTGTGCCTCGGCCTCAACTGCCCCTGGCTCACGCTCTGTATCTGCGCCTGCGTGTGCCGAGGAGGCCAGTTCTCGGCGGATCCTCACCGCCAGGACCAGCGCCGGCCCGATCAGGACACAGCCCGCGACAACGATCGACGTGGCGACTCCGATCCAGTTGGCCGCCACACCGCCCAGCAGGACGCCGATGACCACAAAGTTGACCATGACTGCATTGAGCAGGGCGATGCCGCGACCCCGTATCTCTTCGGGCAGGTCGCGCAGCAGGATGTTGGCCACCGGAACCTGGATCAGGCTCATCCCGAGCCCAGCCACCGCACACCACAGGGCGACGACGACCATCCCGCCCTTCGGCCACTGCCAGTCGATAGGTGCAAGGACGAGCAGCGAGACCGCGAACAACCCCACCGAGGCCGCCAACAGCGCGGTGAGGGAGTACCGCTTCACCAGCACCGGCCCGAAGAACGCTCCGAGGATCGCGCCGCCGCCGAGCATCGCCTGCCCCAGGCCGTAGTTGAACGCCGACAGGTCGAACGAGGTGAGCAATTGGGTGTTGACGTTGGTGGTGAACAGACCGATCACCAGCATGACCGGAACCATGGTCCAGGCCACCAGCCTCAACGAGGGGATGCTCAGCACGCCTACCACGCCGGTGCGCAGCGAGGACCAGTACATGCCCGGGCCAGTGACGCTGACCGTGGCCCCTTTCAGGACGCCGATGCTTCCCAGCAATATCGCCGAGACGACGAAGCTGGCTGAGTTGAGAACCAACACCGGCTTCACGTCGGCCAACGCGATCAGCAGGCCACCGATCAAAGGGCCCACGAGGTTGAGGGTCTGGACGGTGCCCTGGAAAAGGGCCACCGCAGAGGGAATGCTGTGCCCGCCGACCACCTTGGGAATGGCCGCCATGCGGGCGGTTTCGAAGACGGCCTTGCCGATGCCCTCCAGAAAGATGAGTAATAGGAGCATCCAGGCCGAATTCAATGCCTGGATCATGGCCAGCACGATGACGAACCGGGCGAGGTCGGCGCCCACCAGCAGCACTCGGGGTGAGATGCGGTCCACGAGCGGGCCGATGAACGCTCCGAGCGCCCCGGAGGGCAGCAACTGCGCGATCACCACCGCGGCGATGAAAAGCGCCGGCGCATCGGTCAGCCCGGCTGCGACATAGATCACCGTGATGCGGGCGATGCCGTCACCGAGGAACGAGATGACGACGGCGAGCCAGTAGCGAATGTAGATGCCATCTTTCAGCAGTTCTCTCACGACTTTCCCCTGCCCGTCTCGGCACGAACGCCGCTCAGCATGGCGGCAACCGTCCGGACATGGGGCGGTCTCACGACCGTGTAATGGTTGCCCGGCGCTTCGAGCAGCGCGAACTTCCCCCCGGCGAGTGCTTCCCATGCCTTGAAAGGCGCACGGTCCCCATCACGTGCGCGAATCATGGTGAGCGGTCCACGCAGCGGTGTCGGTTTATATCTCCACAACAGCTCAAGGTTCGCGATCCACATGTCGACGACCGCCTCGATCTGCGCTCGGCCACTGTCGGACGGTAGATAGTTCGCGGCGCGCGCGATGCCCAACAGGTAGTCGATCTGCTCGTCAGGGCTCATCCGACGCAGATCATCGATCGAGGTGGACTCCGGCAAATAGTCCCACTGCAGGTTCGCAGCGATGGCCGTGATAATCTCGGCCCGGTCGGGTTCGACGTCGACGACCCCCGGGGGATGGGCATCGATGACGACGACCGACACCTCGACGCCGTCGCGCTCCAGTTCCACGGCCGTGGCGTACGCGTTGGACCCGCCGTAGCACCACCCGACGAGGTCATAGGGTCCGGTCGGTTGGATGTCCCTGATCAGTTCCGCGAACGCGGCCGCGCGTTCCTCGAAGGTCCCATGCGGGAACCGGCCATCGACCGGCGGCGGCGAGGCCAGCGCGTACATGCCTCGCCCGGCGGGCTCGATCAGCTCCGCGAAGGGCATGTAGCACACCACCTCACTGCCCGCCGGATGGATAAGGAAGATCGGGCGTTCGTGTTCCGTCCCGGATCTCAGTTCCACCGCGTGCACGGCGGTCTCCTGCCGGAATCCGTCACGCAGCATCCGGGCGAACTGCTCGACAGTCGCCCCCTGGAAGATCGCCGCCATCGGCAGGGCCACGCCGAACTCACGTTCCAGGTCGGCCATCAACCGGAGCACCAACAGCGAATGGCCGCCCAGGTCGAAGAAACGGTTATGGACACCGACGGGACGGACGTCGAGTACATCCGCCCAGATGCGTGCGATCTGCAGTTCCAGCGCATCGCGGGGGGCCTCGTAGTCCTTCCCGTCGCGGTCGCTCGACGGCGCCGGCAGCGCTCGGCGGTCGAGCTTGCCGTTCGGTGTCAACGGAAGCTCGTCGATGACGACGATCGCGGACGGAACCATGTAGTCGGGCAACGTCACCCGCAGGTGCGCCATCAGTGCCGGTACCGCCGGCTCGGTCTCCGGGAGCTCGACGTAGGCCACCAACCGGGCGTCGCCGGCACGGTCCTCACGTACGATCGCGACGCAACGGCGCACGTCGGGGTGCTGCTCGAGGCGGGTCTCGATCTCCCCCAGTTCGATGCGATGGCCGCGCAACTTCACCTGGTTGTCGTCGCGGCCCAGGAAGAGCAGCGTCCCGTCGCACTGCCACCGGGCGCGATCCCCGGTGCGGTACAGCCGTGCGCCGTCCACACCTCCGAGGTGGTCGGGGACGAACCGCTCGGCCGTGATCCGCGGTGCCGCCCGATAGCCCCGGGCCACCCCGGCGCCTCCGATGTACAGATCTCCCGGGGCCCCGATGGGCACCGGATCGAGGTTCGCGTCGAGCACGTAGACCTGCGTGTTGGCCAACGGACGTCCGATCGCGATCCGCGCGCCGTCGTCAGGGATCGGCCAGACCGTCGACCAGATGGTCGTCTCGGTCGGCCCGTAGACGTTCCATGCCCGTCCCGGAAGGGTCGCCATCGCGGTTGCGAGCGAGGGCGGCAACGCCTCCCCTCCGACGACCATCCGGATGCCCGCGGGGTTGCGCCAGCCGGCGTCCAGCAGCAGCTTCCAGGTCGCGGGCGTGGCCTGCATCATCGTCGCGCCGCACTCCTCCAGCGCGGACATCAGCAGACCGCCGTGCTGGGCGTCGGACCGTGGCACCACCGTCACCGTCGCTCCGACCAGCAGCGGCGCGAACAGCTCCAGGCCGGCGATGTCGAAGGTGACCGGAGTGACCGCAGCGAGGACGTCCCCCTCGGCGAGGTCCAGCCGGGTCGCCATGTCGGTGAGGAGGTTCACGAGGTTGGCGTGCGTCACCTCGACCCCCTTCGGCGTCCCCGTCGACCCGGACGTGTACATCACGTAGGCCAACCGATCACCGGAGCGCGACGGCTGCGTGACCGTGAACTCCGCGCCGCCGGTGAGCGGTTCGTTCAGCTCGTCAAGCAGGATCTGCCCGGACTGCCCCGGGCCGAGTCGGTCGAGGTGCTCAGTCGTCGTGATCATGGTGTGAGCATCCGAGCGGCGGACGAGCCCTGCCAGCCGTTCGGTCGGGTGCATCGGGTCGAGCGGAAGGTAGGCCCCTCCGGCCATCAGGACACCGAGCAGCGCCGCAACGAGATCACAGGAGCGTTCCAGGCAGACGCCGACGACGATCTCCGGCCCGACACCCTGCTGACACAGGGCCTCCGCAATCACCCCGGCGCGCGCCGACAATTCCCGGTAGGTCAGCTGCTGCTGGTCACACCGGACCGCCACGGCGTTCGGCGTCCGCTCGGCCTGGTCCAGGATCAGCTGGTCGAGCGTGGTGTCGGTGCCCCGTTCGGTTCCCGTGTCGTTCCAGTCCACGACGATGCGCCGCGCCTGCTCGGGTGACATCAGGGTGTACTCGCCGACCCGGCCGGCGACGTCGACGACGACCTGCTCCAGCAGATGGATGAGCTGCTCGCTCATCCTGATGATGGTCTGCTCATCGAACAGATCCGTGTTGTACTCCAGCAGGCCGAAGTAGTGGTCCTCACCCAGCGACCGGTCATCGAAGAACCCGAGCGTGACGTCGTCCTTCGCGGTGAGGTTGTCGAACATGATCGTCTTGGACTGCAGGCTGGACAGCGGGTCGCGCTCTTCGTGGACGAAGTCGACGAAGATGAAGGTCGACTGGTAGATCGGGTTCCGGCTGGGGTCGCGGTTTATGTCGAGGGCGTCGAGCAACACTCCGAACGGGACGTCGTGATGGTCGAAGGCGCCGACGACGGCCGTCCGCGCGGCCCGCAGGAGCTCCTGGAAGGTCATCTCCGGGCGCACCCGGGTCCGCAGCGGGAGCATCGTCAGGAAGTAGCCCACCATGGACTCGGTCTCGGGACGCACCCGGGTGGAGGACGTGGTGCCGACGACGATGTCCTCCTGTCCGGAGAGCCGGTGCAGCAGCAACTGCCAGGCCGCGAGGAGGGCGACGTTGACGGTCACGTTCTCGCTGCGGGCCAGCGTCCGGATCCCCTGGGTGAGCTCCGCGGTCAGCCGGAACTGGTGGCGGGCTCCATGGAACGTCTGGACCGGTGGCCGGGGACGGTCGGTCGGCAGGTCGAGCGTGAGCTCCGCGTTCCTCAGCTGCTTCTGCCAGTACGGGATGTGCGTGGTCGCCACCTCGTCGCGCAGCCAGGTCGACTGCCACTCGGCGTAATCGCCGTAGTGCAGTTCGAGCGCAGGCAGGTCGGGTTCGCGTCCCGTCACGTGCGCCGAGTAGAGCTCGGCGAACTCCTTGTTGAAGATGCCCAGGGAGGCGCGGTCCCAGACGAGATGGTCGACCGTGCCGAGCAGGACGTGCTCGTCGTCGGCCATCCGCAACAGCGTGATCCGGATGAGTGGGCAGACCCGCAGGTCGAACGGGCGTCGCAGCTCTTCGACAGCCAGCCGGTGCATCGTCTGCTCCCGCTCGGTGACGGGCACGTCCCGCAGGTCGACCACTGGGACGTCGAGGGTTGCCTCGGCATGGACCACGGCCCTCGGCCGGCCGTCCACAGCCTCGAAGGTGGTGCGCATCGGCTCATGACGGGCGACGAAGTCGTTCGCCGCCCGCTCAAGCGCCTTGATCACCAGATTCCCGCGCAACCGCGCAGCGAAGAAGATGTTGTAGACCGGGTCCGACGGGTCGAACTGGTGGATCAGCCAGATCCGCTCCTGATCGACGGTGAGCGCATGGGTCGGGCCGGGGCTGCGCCGGGTGATCGCCGGGACGGCGCCGGCCGGAGCGCCACCTCGCTCGCGCAGGCGGCGATCGAGCACGGCCCGCTGGGCAGGTGTCAGCTTGGCGAGACGTCCCGACAGATCAGCCATGGATCGCCTCGCGACGCTCGTACCGGTTCTTGAGTTCCGTCAGATGCTCCAGACCTTCGAGGACCAGTTCGGGCGCGACGCCGAAGTCGACCAGGCAGGCGACCTCGTCCACCCCGAGGTCCACCAGGTCTTCGATGAAGCTCTCGCAGGTGTCGGGAGTGCCGAGGAGAGCCATGTGGTCGAAGTAGCGGTCGAAGGTGGCCGACAGCATGACGTCCCGTTCCTCCTGGGACAGGGTGGCGAACGTGCCGCCCGTGTTGTCCTGCTGACGCAGGAACGAGCCGAGGTAGTCGACCAATGGCTGACGAACGGTGTCCCGGACCTCGTCCTCGTCCGCACCGAGGTAGGTGTGGACCATCGCCGTGACCAGGCCGGCATCCGGGACGTGACCGGCTTCGCGACGTGCCTGGCGATAGGCCGCGATCTTATCCCGCAATTCCGGTGGCTGTTGCGCCACCAACCCCGTGAGCAGGTTCGCTCCGGCCCGCCCTGCCCGGACGAACGTGTCGGTGCTGCCCTGGGACGACACCCACATCGGCAGGACCGGCTGGATCGGACGGGGCAGTGTTCGCACCGTGGTCGACCTGCCGTCGATCCCGGGCATCTCCAGCGCCTCTCCCGACCACAGCCGCTGGATCGTGTCCATCTGCTCGAACATCAGGTTCTTGCGGTCCCGGTACACCTGCGCACCGTCTCCAGGCGCGAGGAGGAAGTCACCCGGGTGCCATCCGGAGGCCGCCGAGATCGCTGACCGACCGTTGGACAAGTTGTCGACCACCGCCCACTCCTCGGCGATCCGGACCGGGTGGTGCAGCGGGAGGACGACGCTGCCGGCCCGGATCTGGATCCGCTCGGTGAGCACGGCCAGGGCTGCGGCCAGCACCGACGGATTCGGATAGAGGCCGCCGAAGTCCACGAAGTGCCGCTCAGGCACCCAGATCCCGGTGTAGCCGTTGCTGTCCGCGAGGCGTGCGCTCTCGAGCAGCAGGTGGTAGCGGCGCACGTCGTCGCTGGACCCGTCGCCGGAGAAGAAGAACAGGCTGAAGTCCATGCTGCTGGTCGGCCGACGACGGCGACGCTCCCGGGTCGGGCGGTTCGGTCCGGCGGTGGCCTCGGCGTCCGTCTGCCCCGGTGCGGCCGCCGACGCCGTGGAGGTTGCCGGTGCGCTCCCGTTCACCGGTGATCGCCGCCGTCGTCGTTCGAACACCTCTCGCTGCCGTGGCGTCAGCGTTGCAAGCCTCCGCTGGAGGCTTTCGTTGCGATCGTCGGCGCTACCCATGCTCACCCGCCCACCAGGCATCGATCTCCTCGGGCGTCAGGGCCTCGACCTCGTGCAGCAAACTCTCGATCTCGTCGTCCTCCAGCATCTGGGCCTGGTGCAGGCGGATGGCTGCAGCCAGTTCGGGAACGGTCGGAGCCTCGAAGATGGCGCTCATCGGGAAGGTTCCATACACCTGCCTGAGCCGCGCGACGACCTGGATCGCGAACAGAGAGTTCCCTCCGACGGTGTAAAAGTCGGTGTCCGGATCACTCATGCTGACGCCGAGCATCTCGTGCCACACCGCGGCGACTTGTTGGGCCACTTCGTCGTCCGGCCAGATGTCGGCCGGGTTCCAGTCCCCGGTGGTCGCATCCGCGCCCTCCCGGGCCAGCGACGAGGTGAACTCCGACGCGGTGAGCGTCGACTGCTCGGCCAGCACGTCGCGGAAATCACGGGTGGAGATCACCACCGTTGTCAGTCCGCTGCCGAGAGCCGCCTTGGTCCGATCCAGTCCTTCGCGCACCGGGATTCCGTACATCCGGCGCAACCTTTCATAGTCCGCACGGACCGCGGGGAGGTCGGCCATCTGCTGCTCGAACCAGTCGTCCCAGCACCATTGGCCCCAGTCGACGGTCGTCACCAACCGGTTCGGCGCGCTCCGCGACTGCGCGAAGCTGTCGAGAAAGGTCGCCACCGAACAGTTCTCCAGCTGGCCGAAGCCGCCGACGATGCCGGTCGTCGACGAACCGACGAGCATGAAGCCGGAGTCCGCGCCCAGGGCATCGTCCAGCAGCAAGGTGCTCCTGACCCGGGCGTCCAGTGCCGCAGTCAGGTCGTCGCGCGATTTCACCGCCACCATGCCGGACGCACGTTCGTCGAGCAGGTGGAAGACGCCGTCCAACCGGCCCAACCGGGTGTTGGCGCTCTCGACGACGGCACGCACCTGTTCCGCGTCCCTGAGGTCCGCGGTCATGAACGTCACCTGCTCCGGTCGGTGCTCCAGCAGGTGCGAGAGCCTCCCTATCCGCTGTGCCGGCTCGTCCGCACCGTCGCCGTGGCCATCGCTGGTACCGTCGAGCGCCTGGGACCAGGTCTCCCGGGGAGGGAATTCCGGCGGACCGACCAGCACCAGCCGGGCACCCGCGGCGGCCAGGTCCTCGGCCACCATCAGACCCGCCTCGGTGGCACTTCCGGTGATCAGGTAGCCACCGGCGCCGTCCCACGTCGTTCCGTCAGCGGGCAGCTCGACCGGGCTGAAGGACTGCCGCCAGCGGAATCCGCGACGATAGGCCACGTATCTCTCATCCGTGTCGGCCGACAGTTCCGCGACCAGCAGGTCGGTCAGGCCGGCCCACTCCGCTTCCTCACCGACCGGCAGCTCAATGTCCACGCACCGGCAGCCGAGCCCGGCGATCTCCTGCGGCAGCACCGTCATCGCGCCGTGAATCGTCGCCCGCTCGGGCAGGGTGGGCGGTGTCCCCGCGACGTCCTGCAGGTCGTTCGTCAGCGCGACGATCCGCAGACCGTCGGCCGACCCCGCCTCGTTGAGGGCTTGGACGAGGCTCACCAGGCCGAGCAATCCCAGCCGTTGGATGGCTTCGTAGCGTTCAACCGGACCACCGGGCACGTCGGTCAGGACCGACCCGGCATGCAGCAGCCGGGTGGGGATCCGGCCTGCGGCGGTCAACTCCCGGACCACCCGGTCACAATCCTCCGGCTGATCCGGGTCGATCCGGAACGTGACGTCGTCGACGCGCGCGTAAGACTGCGCCGGGACGATCGAGATGATCTCGTGCCCCGCGCGCTGCAGCGCCTGGCCGACCCGACGTGCCAGTCCGGCGCGGTCCTCGACGACGAGCCAGGTCCTAGAGGTGGCGGTCGGATCCGGTACGACCGGACGGCAGCGATGCCACACCGGCGTGTACGCCCACCGAGTCGGGTCGCTCAGGGCGCCCGCAGCTGCCTGCGCGGAGCCGTTCTGCGGCCGCGGCAGCAGGTGTTCCCGGCGCTCGAACTCATGACCCGGCAGGGGCACGACCCGCACCGGACCAGGACCGCGCACGGCCACCCAATCGACGGCGACGCCTGCCTGCCACAGGGCGGCGACGGCTCGCAGCGTCGCTTCGACCCCCTCCTGACCCGGCTGCGGATCCCGCGGCATCACGGTGACGATCGAACCGTCGGCATCGGCCCCCATTCCCGATGCCAGGCGGGCCATCCCGCTCAAGGCCGACCCCGGACCGACCTCGACCAGGACCAACCGCTCCCCCGGGGCCGTAGCGGCCAGGTGCACCAGGCCGTCCTCGAAGCGAACCGGCTCTCGGAGATGAGAGGCCCAGTAACCGGCTGATGTCGCCTGCTCGGCAGTGATGCGTCGACCCGTGACGTTGGAGACGAAGGGCCGATTCGGCGCCCGGAGCTCGACGCCGGCGACCACCTTCTCGAAGTCCGGCAGGACGCGATCCATCATCGCGGTGTGGAAAGCGTGCGAGGTGACGAGTGGTCGCACGGGCACGCCCTGTGCGGCGAGACGCTCTTGCGCGACGGAGATGTCCTCATCCGTGCCGGCGAGGACGCACAGCTGCGGCCCGTTGACAGCGGCGACGGATCCGCACCCCTCGACGATGCGTGACAGTTCGGCCTCGCTCAGGGCGACCGAGATCATCCGCCCCGGCGGAACCTCCTGCATGAGCGTGCCCCGAGCGGCGACCACCTTGGCCGCGTCCGGCAGGGTGAAGACACCGGCCAGACAGGCGGCCACATACTCGCCCAGGCTGTGTCCGATCATCATCTCCGGCTCGATCCCCCACGACATCAGGAGACGCGCCAGGGAGTACTCGATGCTGAATACGGTGGGTTGCGTGCGCTCCGTCTGCCGGAGATCCCGCTCGTCCAGACCGAACGCGACGTCCCGCACATCCCAGTCCAGGTGCGGGCGGAAGGCTTCGGCGCAGGCGTCCATCGCCGCACGGAACGCCGTCTCGCGCTCGTACAGGTCCGCACCCATGCCCGCGAACTGGCTCCCCTGTCCGGGAAACATGAAGACCACCCGCGGATCGGCCGCACCGTCGGTCGGATCGGTCACCGAGATCGACTCCCATGCCGCGATCGCGTCGTCGACGTCCCGGCAGACGACGGCCGCCCGGCTCGGAAAGTCCCGACGCCGTTCCTGCAGCGTGTAGGCGACGTCCTCGAGTGACGGCCGGGCAGTGCCCGGATCGTCGCTCAGCTGCCTGGCCAGCTTGCTCGCAACCTTCGCGACGCCGCTACTGCTGCGTCCGGACAGCGGGAGCACCTGCACGTCCCGGCGCGTACTCTCCGGACATGGGACGGTCGTCGTCGGCGCGGCCTGGAGCACCAGATGAGCGTTGGTCCCACCCACACCGAAGGCGCTGAGCCCGGCGCGTCGAGGTCCGTCCGTCTGTGGCCACGCCATCGCCCCGCTGGTGACCTGGAAGAGCCGGGGATCAAGGTCCAGATGTGGGTTCGGTTCGCGGAAGTGCGCCGTCCCGGGGATTACGCCGTACTTCAATGACAATGCGGTCTTGATCAGTCCGGCGACACCCGCTGCTACGTCCAGGTGGCCGATGTTGGACTTCACGCTTCCGAGCACGCACGGCGACTTCCGGTGGCCCCCACCGAACACCTGCGCCAGCGCCTGCGCCTCGATCGGATCTCCGAGCGGGGTTCCGGTTCCGTGCAACTCGACGTACTGGACCGTGTCCGGCGACACCCCGGCGACGGCCAGCGCCTCCGCGATGACCGCTGCCTGGCCTTCGCTCGACGGGGCCGTGAAGCCGACCTTGGCCGATCCGTCGTTGTTGATCGCGGATCCGAGGATGACCGCGTCGATGTGGTCGCGATCGGCCACCGCATCCTCGAGGCGCTTCAGCACGACGACGCCGACGCCGTCCCCCGAGACCGTCCCACTCGCATCGGCATCGAACGGCCGGCAGCGCCCGTCCGCCGAGAGGATCGACCCTTCCTCGTACTGGTAACCCTTCAGGTCGAAGAGCCGAACCGCCACGCCACCGGCCAGCGCGAGGTCGCACTCGTGGGTCAGCAGGCTCTGCATCGCCAGGTGCACGGCCACCAGCGACGACGAGCAGGCGGTCTGCACGCTCAGACTGGGTCCGGTCAGGTTGAGCTTGTAGGAGACCCGCAGCGCGAGCATGCCCGCGTCCGTCCCCAGCGCCCTCTGCAACTCGTCCGAGCCCAGACCGGTGCCCGCGATCGGCAGCACCCGCTGTTCCAGGTACGCACTGGCGGAGCTGCTCAGGAAGACCCCGATCGGCTCCGCATTGCCGCGAGGCGGATTACCGGCTCGCTCCAGTGCCTGCCAGGAAGTCTCCAGCATCAATCGGTGCTGGGGGTCCATCAGCTCCGCCTCGGCCGGGGAGTAGCCGAAGAAGTCGGCGTCGAACTCTCCCGGGTCCGCCAGCGGGTATCCCGCCTTGACGTAGTCCTCGGAGCCGAGCAGGTCGGCGGAAACACCCGCCTGCAGCAACTCGTCGTCGTCGAAGCTGGTGCCGCCGTCCCCTCCGTCGACGATCAGCCGCCACAGCGCCTCGATGTCCGGGCACCCGGGAAAGCGACCGCTCATCCCGATGATCGCGATGCCGTTCTCCGGCTGCGCCGCCGTCAACTCCGTCATCTGCTCTCCGCCGGTGTTGTCGCCGCAAGCCCATACGGCTGATCGGCCGACGTGCCTGCGATGTACTCCGAGAGCAGCCTCACCGTGGGTGAGTCGAACACCGACCGGAGGGAGATCTCGAGTCCGAACCGCTCATGTGCCAAGGCGATGACCTGAACGGCGAGCATGGAGTGCCCTCCCAGTTCGAAGAACTCGTCGTCGAGCCCCACGTCGTCGACGGCGAGCACCTCTGTCCAGATTTGTGCCAGCTCCTTCTGTAACGGCGTGCGCGGCGCCACCCAAGGCACGGAGAGCAGGGGGCGCTCGCCGGCCGGGGTCGGCAAGGACGCGCGGTCCACCTTGCCGTTCGCCGTCAGAGGCAGTCGCTCCAGCGAGACGAACGCGCCGGGGAGCATGTAGGCGGGCAGGGTACGGCTCAGGTGGGCACGCAGGTCTTCCGGCAGCAGATCCTTTCGGGACGCGAGAGTCCAGTAGGCGATGAGTCGGGGCTCAACCGCTCCGGTCTCGTCGAGCACGACGATTGCCTCGTCGACATCAGGGTGGCTCTTGAGGGTCGATTCGACCTCGCCGAGCTCGATCCGATACCCCCGGAGCTTCACCTGATGGTCCAGCCGGCCCAGGTACTCCAATTCGCCCTCGGCTCGGACGCGCACGCGGTCTCCGGATCGGTACAGCCGGGCACCCTCGGCCCCCGTCGTCGGGTCCGGAACGAAGCGCGTGGCCGTCAGCTCCGGCATGCCGACGTAGCCACGAGCCACACCCGCGCCGCCCACGTACAGCTCACCGGTCTCCATCGGACCGACCGGCTGCCCGTCCTCCCCGATGACCACCGCCGTCCACGACGCCAGCGGGAGGCCGATCAGGCTGGACTCGGGCTCGGACAGGTCCTGGACGGTCATGCGCCGCCAGGTTGAATGGACCGTCGTCTCGGTGATGCCGTACATGTTGACCAGACCGGGACTGTGGTCCCCGTGCCGCTGGAACCAGGCTCGCAGCATGGCGGGAGTGAGCGACTCCCCGGCGAGGATGATCCACCGCAGGGCGAGGTCTTCGTCCGGCTCGTTCTGCTCCTCGTGTCGCGACAGTTGTCGAAACGCAGCTGGAGTCAGATTGACGACCGTGGCGCGCTCGCGCGCAACCAGTGCGTAGAATTCCTCCGGTGATCGACGCACGGCGTCCGAGACGATCACCAGACGACCGCCATGAAGGAGCGCTCCCCACATCTCCCAGACCGAGACGTCGAAGGCCAAGGACGCGAAGAGGGTCCAGACGTCGTCCGGGGAGAAGTCGAACCGGTTCCTGGTGCTCGCCAACAACTGGATGACGTTGGCGTGCGCGACCATCACGCCCTTGGGAGCTCCGGTGGAACCGCTGGTGTAGACCACGTACGCGAGGTTCTCCGGACCCACGCCCACATCGGCCGGCGGATCGAGCGGTCCGTCAGCCGGATCGTCGCCGTCCCCGACGGCCTGGATGACACGATCCACCCCGTATGCACGTTCCGGCGCATCCGTGACGACGAGGAGTGCCCCGGAGTTCTCGCAAACGGAGGACAACCGATCGTCCGGCTGCTCGGGGTCGAGCGGCAGGTACGCGCCGCCCGCCTTCAGCACCCCCAATAACGTGACGACGGCCGCGATGGAACGGGTGACGCACACACCGACGACGGTCTCCGGGCCCACCCCCACCTCACGCAGCTCGCATGCGACCCTGTTGGCCCGTCGATCGAGCTCCTGATAAGTGAGGTGGCGGTCTCCGTCGATGACAGCGATGGCCTCTGGTCGCGCCTCGGCCTGGCGATGGAACAACTCGTGGACGCACGCCCGCGATCCCAGTTCCGGTTGTGTCATGATGCGACGCACCCGTCCACCTGTGCGCGGTACTCGCCCGTCCTGGTGAGATCCAGCGCGTCGGCGGGATGGTGGACAAGCTCGCTCAGCACCGCTTGGTACGCCTCCAGCAACGCCGTCGCGGTCGCGGCGTCGTAAAGATCGGTGTCGTACTCCATCTCGATTCGCACGTCGTCGCCATGGCTGACGGCGTACAGGCTCAGGTCGTACTTTGCTGTTCCGGGCGGGCGGGAGACCGTGAGCTCGGCATTCTGTAGATCCGCGAAGGGGTATCCGGGTCGGCGAACTTCATGGGAGAACATCACCGTAAACAGCGGCGCACCGGACCTTCGGGGGCCGGCTATGGCCTGGACCAACTCATCGAAGGGGACGTCCTGGAACTCCAGTGCTTGCAGCACGGATTCGCTTACCCGGGAAAGTAACTCGGTGCCCGTCGTGGCCCTGCTGACATTCGTCCGCACCGGCACCATGTTGATAAAGCAACCGACCACGCGCTCCCACTCGGATCGGGTGCGCCCTGAGGCCGGTGTCCCGACGACGACGTCGGATTGACCGCTCAATCGGGCGAGCAACGCCACGTAGGCCGCTAACAACACTATGTACGGCGTCACCCGCTGCCGTCTGGCGAGCTGCCGCACGCCATCGGCGAGGCGCCCGTCGATCATGGTTGATACGCCGTCCCCTTTGAATCGCTGCAACCGGGGACGAGCTCGGTCAGTAGGCAGCTCTAGCGCGGTGGGCGTGCCGCCTAAGGCTGCGCACCGGCTGCCCACCATCTGCCGCATCGCGTCACTGCCCAGCGACACCGACTGGTGGCGTGCGTAGTCGGCGTACTGCCTGGGCGACTCACTGACATCCGCGGCACCTCTCGCATGGTGGTTGTAGTGCGAGCTGATCTCCTCGAACACGATGTCGATGGACAACCCGTCGATGGCGATGTGATGGAACGTCCCGTACAGCAGATATTTTCCGGCTTCGGTCCGTACCAACCTGAACCGGACGGGTGCGTCTTCATCGAGCCGAAACGTGGCGGTTGCCTCCTGGAAGGCAAGCCGTTCGATTTCCACGCCTACCTCCGCATGACCTACCAGATCCTCATACGGGAGTTGCACCGGCGTGATCGGCATGACTTGGGGCTGCGGAACACCGGACCGGGCGGGATACCGGGTGCGCAGGATCTCGTGCCGGGCGAGCAGGTCCGTCAGCGCGGCCGCCAGAGCAGGCTGGTCGAGACGCCCGACCAGATCCAGTCGCGTAGGCACGTTGTAGAGAGCAGTGCCCTGCGCGAACTGCTGCATGAACCAGAGACGCCGTTGGGCGGACGACAGCCGGAGCACCGCTGCGGGCTCGCCGGCCGACCCGACCACGCGCTCCTCGCGTCTGACTACCTGGGCACGGTCCATGGCCGCATGGACGACCACTCCCAGTGAACTCAGCGAGTCGGCGTCCACCAGATCTTGAGTGACCAACCGCACCCCGAGTGTGCGATGGATCTCTTCGGCCAGCTGCTGAACCATCGCCTGGTCCAGGCAGAGTGCGGCCGTCCGGCCGTCCACCCGCCCCTGCGATCCTCCCGAGAGTTTGCGCCAGATGTCCTCGAGTTCATCCACCACGTAGCCAGGGACATCGTCCGGTACCCAGGTCATAGAGTGACGCCCCCCAGGATGAATCCGTTAAGGAATACGACTCCATTACCACAGTACATAGATATATTACGGGTGTCAACTGAGGGGGTGATCGTCGCGTTCGACGCCGCGGTCCTGGCGATCCTGGGCACGAGGGTGCAGATCCGTTCCCACGCCCGTGGGTCCGTGGTGGTGCGGCGTCCCACTCACACCAGCTCCAGCGGGTCGAGCTGCACGCGCAGCGGGTCGGGGACCTTGCGGGCGGACCTGCTGGCCTGGGCAGCGTGCAGCGCGGCGGCCAGTGCCCGGCCGTCGCGCCGGGGCACCCGCAGCAGCAACCGCTCGCGCTCGCCGTCGGCGTCGAGCGGGACGGGGCCCAGCTGCTCCACCTCCGGG
>Ga0136627_1000044_pt1 | contig 32626 bp, 36 predicted proteins | sample AntDrymUQ4892206_2_FD_104652 | JGI IMG/M metagenome (GOLD analysis project Ga0136627, IMG submission 104652) | Polar desert sand microbial communities from Dry Valleys, Antarctica - metaG UQ489 (22.06) | ecosystem: Environmental > Terrestrial > Soil > Desert | place: Antarctica: Dry Valley... | reverse complement strand
GAGAACTTCGCGGCGAACTCGCCATTCCTGTCGTGGGTCTACGACGTCGTCAGCGTCCGCACGTTTTCGGGCTTCCTCGGGGTCGTGGAGATCACGCTCGGGCTGCTGATCGCGACGCGCCCAATCTCGCCGCGCATCTCGGCGCTGGGCAGTCTGGGCGCGATCTTCGTATTCCTCTTGACCCTGACATTCGTCTTCAGCACCCCGGGGGCGTGGCAGCCCGGATACGGCTTCCCGTACCCGTCACCCGATCCTGGACAGTTCCTGCTCAAGGATCTCCTGCTGCTGGGCGCGGCAATCTGGACGGCCGGCGAAGCGCTGGGCGCAGCCCGCGCCCGCCGGTAGCGGAGGGAGGGTCGGCGGAGTGCTCCTTCCGCATGGATCCGGGCGCGGCCCGACGCTCGCATCTCGCGAGGCCATCGCCTTGGTGCGGGCCGAAGATGCAGCACACATGCGGTGATCCGGCGCGCACCCGGCGCGCCGATCGAGCGTCGTTCAGCCGCGCTTGACCAGCCGCCCGACAGCGGCCATCAGCTCGTCGGTGCGGTCGGCCTGTAGCTCACCCTCGGCGGGCAGGACGCAGGTTCGCGCGTGGGCGTCGAGTAGGCCGAGGGAGACCTTCTCCAGTGCCGCCTGGGCCGCAGAGATCTGTGTCAGGACGTCGATGCAGTAGCGGTCGTCCTCGACCATCCGCTCGATGCCCCGGACCTGGCCCTCGATTCGCCGCAGCCGCGCGAGCAGCTGCTGCTTGGTGGCCGCGTAGCCGCGGCCCGTAGGTGAGGGGGGAGGCGAGGTCGCGGCCATGCGGTGCATCGTACCTTACCCCATCGGGGTATACTCGGCGACATCGGCCCAATACCCCCGCTACGTATCGCGAGGAACACCATCTGATGTCCGACACCGATCGCACCTACACCGTCACCGGCATGACCTGCGGGCACTGCAAGGCGTCCGTCATCGAGGGGGTGCTGCAGGTCCCCGGGGTACGCGCCGCCGACGTCGACCTCGAGGAGCACAGCCTCACCGTCCGCGGCGACGCCTTCGACGACAACGCGATCCACAAGGCCGTCGACGAGGCGGGGTACGCCGTCGCATGAGCGCCGCCACTCGGATCGCCGCTTTCGTCGCCCTGCTCGCCGTGATCTTCACGGTGGCGGCGATCGCGGGCGCGGCGATCGATCCGAGCACCGAGGACGACCGGGGCGGCGAGAAAGGCCCTGTGATGATCCGATGAGCAGCGAACAGCTCGATCTGCCGATCACCGGGATGACGTGCGCGTCATGCGCCAACCAGATCGAGAAGCGCCTGAACAGGCTCGACGGCGTCGAGGCGACGGTCAACTACGCGACCGAGCAGGCATCGGTGACCTACGAATCCGAGAGCCTGTCGGCCGGCGACGTCGTGGCGACGATCGAGCGCGCCGGATACACGGCGACGCTGCCGGCGCGCGAGCACGGCGAGCCACGGCAGGCGCGCCGGCCCGGGGCACGGCTGCGGATCCGGCTGATCTTCTCGGCGATCGCCTCGCTGCCGCTGCTTCTGCTGGGCATGGTCCCGGCGCTCCAGTTCGACAACTGGCAGTGGCTGTCGCTGCAGCTCGCCACACCCGTGCTGTTCTGGGCCGGCTGGCCGTTTCACACCGCTGCCTGGAACAACCTGCGCCACGGCACCGCGACGATGGACACGCTGATCTCGATCGGCACGATCGCGGCCTGGTCGTGGTCGGTCGTGTCGCTGTTCTTCCTCGGCGCGGGCGACCCCGGACTGCGCCACGAGCTGAGCTTCATCCCGACGCGCGGCGGGCCGGCGGGCGACGTCTACTTCGAGATCGTCGGCGTCGTGATCACGTTCCTGCTGGCGGGGCGCACGTTCGAGGCCCACGCCAAGCGGCGCGCCGGCGACGCGCTGCGTGCGCTGATCACCCTCGGAGCCAAGGACGCCGCCCTGCTCGGCGACGACGGCTCCGAGCGGCGCATGCCGGTCTCCCGGCTGCGCGTCGGCGACCGCTTCGTCGTGCGCCCGGGCGAGCGGATCGCCGCGGACGGCGAGGTCGTCGAGGGCTCCTCCGCCCTCGACCGCTCGCTGCTGACGGGGGAGAGCGTCCCGGTCGAGGTGGCGCCCGGCGACGAAGTCACAGGCGCGACCGTCAACGCGGGCGGGAGGATCGTCGTGCGCGCGACGCGCGTGGGCTCCGACACGGCGCTCGCGCAGATCGGCCGGCTGGTCACGCGCGCGCAGTCGGGCAAGGCGCCCGTCCAGCGCCTCGCCGACCGCATCTCGGCGGTCTTCGTGCCGACGGTCATCGCGATCGCCGTCGCGACGCTCGGGTTCTGGATCGGCGCGGGCGAGACGGGCCTGGCGCTTGCCGCCGCCGTCGCCGTGCTGATCATCGCGTGCCCGTGCGCGCTCGGACTCGCCACCCCGACGGCGCTGCTGGTCGGCACCGGCCGCGGCGCGCAGCTCGGCCTGCTGATCAAGGGGCCGCAGGTGCTCGAGTCCACGCGCCGCGTCGACACGATCGTCCTCGACAAGACCGGGACCGTCACGCAGGGGCGGATGTCGCTGCAGCGCATCGTCACCGCCGGGGGCGTCGATGAGGCTGAAGCCCTCGCGCTCGTGGGCGCGCTGGAGCACGCCTCCGAGCACCCGATCGCCCGCGCCATCGCGGCCGCGGCGCGCGAGCGCGGGGGTGACCTCGCAAGCGTCGAGGACTTCGCGAGCCACGGCGGGATGGGCGTCACCGGGAGCGTCGGCGGCGTTGCGGTGGTCGCGGGGCGCCCCGCGCTGCTCGTCGACTACAACGAGCTGCCCGAGGCCTTGGAGGCGGCGCGAGTCGAGGCCGAGGCCGAGGGCCTGACGGCGATCGCCGCCGGCTGGGACGGCGAGGCGCGAGCGCTGTTCGTCGTCGCCGACGAGGTCAAGGACAGCTCCTCCGAAGCCGTCCGGCGGCTGCGCGAGCTCGGCCTGACGCCGATCATGCTGACCGGCGACAACGAGCAGACCGCACGGGCGGTCGCGGCGCGGGCCGGCATCGACGAGGTGATCGCCGAGGTCCTGCCGGCTGAGAAGGCCGCGGTCGTCAGCCGCCTGCAGGGCGAGGGCCGCGTCGTGGCCGTCGTCGGCGACGGCGTCAACGACGCGCCGGCGCTCGCGCAGGCCGATCTCGGCATGGCGATCGGGACGGGCGCCGACGTCGCGATCGAGGCCTCGGACATCACGCTGGTGTCGGGCGACCTGCGTGCCGCCGCCGACGCGCTGCGCCTGTCGCGCCGCACGCTGCGCACGATCAAGGGCAACCTGTTCTGGGCCTTCGGCTACAACCTCGTCGGCCTGCCGCTGGCCGCCGCCGGACTGCTCAACCCGATGATCGCCGGCGCGGCGATGGCCTTCTCGAGCGTGTTCGTCGTGTCGAACTCCCTGCGCCTGCGCGGATTCAAGACCCAGCGCGACTGACCGGACGTCCGGACGCCAAGCGGATGCACCGCTGCCCGCGCGCGGCATAATGCGCGGCGTGCATCGCAGGATCCTGTCGTCGTCTCTGGTCGTCGTCGCCGCCGCGCTCGCCGCCTGCGGCGGCGCTCCCGAGCCCGCAGCCGACGGCGGCGGCACCCCGCGGACGCCCCGCGCGAGCGCCCTGCCCCAGACCGCCAGCGCGCGTGTCGCCGAACCCGTCGCGGGCGAGAACGCCGCGTCCGCCAAGCGCCCGGTCGAGCAGCCCGGCGACGAGGTCGCGCCGGCGCCCACCAGCTCGGCGACGGGCTCGCCAAGCTCCTCCAAGCGCGGAAACGGGCCGACCAGCGACGCCGCCGTCAGCGAGGCCGACGTGCTCAGGAACGGCATCGCGCTGCCGCCGATCGAAGCCCCCGGCGCGGTGCGCGACATCATCGAGGCCGGCAACACCATCGCCCGCTCGCCGTATCTGTGGGGCGGCGGCCACGGCAAGTGGCTGGACAAGGGCTATGACTGCTCGGGCTCGATCTCCTTCGCGCTTGCCAGTGCCGGACTGCTCGGCGAGCCGCTGGACTCCGGCCGGCTGATGAGCTGGGGTGCGGCGGGCAAGGGCAAGTGGGTCACGATCTACAGCAACCCTGGCCACGTCTTCATGGTCGTCGCGGGCGTGCGCTTCGACACGTCGGGCACCCGTGTCAGCGGATCGCGATGGCAGAAGTCGATGCGCGAGGGCGGCGACTACGTCGTCCGGCACCCGCCGGGGCTGTAGGGCCCACTAGACTCGCGCCAGTGGCGATCCCTTCGTTCGACATCACCGTCGTGCGCAACGGCCCCTCGACGCGACTTGCCCCGGTGGGCGAGCTGGACATCGCCACCACGCCGGCGCTGGAGCGGGCGATCACCGAGGCGACGCGGGAGGCCGACACGGCGCTCGTGCTCGACCTTCGCGAGCTGAAGTTCATGGACTCAAGCGGTCTGCGCATGCTCGCGCAGACCAACGCCCGCGCCGAGAGCGACGGCTTCACGCTGTCGATCTGGCGTGGCCCGCCCCAGATCGACCGCGTGCTTGAGATCTCGGGGCTCGAAGCGATGCTGCCACTCGTCGACGCCCCTGCGGACTGAGTCTGAACCCGGACCCAGCCCGCCGGCCTTGCGTCAGCGCTTGTAGTTGCGCGCGACGCTCTTGAAGGTGAAGTACACCGGGCGCGGCGTTCCGTCGGGGCGCACGAGGCCGGCATCGAACTTGCAGGACTTCTCGCAGCTGTCGTCGGGCTCGGCGCCGAACCAGTTGTAGGAGTAGATGCGATCAACGCCCGAGCGCTCGTAGCGCTTGGCGTACGTGAACATGTTGCGGATGCGCCGCGCCTGGCGCAGCTCCGAGAACGGGAAGCTCTTCTGGAAGGCGGCCAGCGCGCCGGTCTCGGTGAACCAGAAGTTCGTGTTCTTGTTGTAGCGGCGCACCCTGCGGATGATCCGGCTCGTGCCCGTCGAGCGCGAGCGGTTCACGTCGGAGTAGTTGTGGATGCCCACGGTGTTCAGGCGCTTGCGCCATGTCGAGGACAGCCGCTTGTAGAACGAGTCGATGTAGCGCTCTGATCCCGCCTGGTCGAGGATGTCCAGCCCGACGACCTTGCAGCTCTTGCAGCGCTTGCGCACGGTGCGGTGCATGCTCTTGAAGTACGACACGGCGTGGCCGACGCGGTTCCACGTGGGCTGGGTCTTGTGGTTGACCTCGTTCCAGGCGCCGAAGTCCCGCACGCCGAGCTTGCGAAAGTACGCGACGATCCGGCCGATGTTGCGCCGGTAGGTCCTCGTCGAGGGCGCCTTGCCGCGCTTGGGCCGCAGATCCTCGGTGGAGATGTGCAGCAGGGTCGAGACCTTCGCCTTGCGCGCGGCCTTGACGAAGGTGCGGGCCTTCAGGCGCTCCTCGCGGTCCTGCATGAGGTCGGCCGGAGCGAAGTAGCGCGTGCGCTTGATGTCCAGGTCTTGAAACTCGGACGATTCGAAGATCCTCGGACTTTGATCGCCGATGCCCACCCTGATCGAGGTCTTGGCGGACGCAGATGGGACGGCCAGCAGCGCGCCGAGGACGACGAGGGCAAGGCAGGCCGGCAGGTTCTTGAGGTTCACGCGGTGGCCTTTCGGGTCGGACGCTTCGGTATGAACCCCTCAGGGCGCCCGACGATGCGCTGCTCGCGTCAACCGAGGGTCGCCGACCCAGGCTACAGGGCCGCCCGGGCGGCCTCACGTGGGGCTTGCGCGGTGGCCGGCGACCGGAGGTACGCTCGCGCCATGGCAGCCACGAGCGTGCTGGCGACGACACGGATCCGCTAGGCGGCTCGCACGGCGGCGGGACCGCCCTGCGCCGGGGCCGGGCGCGCCGGACCCACCCACTCGAGGTTTCGGATCGCTCCCCCCTCCTGGTCGGTCACGATCAGCGCATCGCCGCCCGCCGCCTGCTGGATGTCGGCGGTGAGCCCGCGGGTCTGGTCGGGCCCCGTGAGGTTGTCGGCGAAGAGGACCACCCCGCGGCCCGGCCCTCGTGCAGGATGTCCTCGACGTAGCCGGGCAACCGCGTGCCGGCGAAGCGCAGCACGACCAGCTCGCCCCGGAAGGACTCACGCGCGGCGAGGGGCGGGGGGCGGGGGGCGAGGCTAGCCCCCGCCACCCCGCGCGCGCGGCGGCCCCCGCCCCCGCTCCGCGTGGGCTCGGGGCTAGAGGACGCCCTTCTCGAACGGCCCCGTGATCGCGAAGGTGATCCCCGGGGTCTGGATGTTGACGAACAGCGTGTCGCCGTCGGGGCTGTAGGTCGCCCCGGCGAGCTCCTTGGTGTTGAGGTCGTTGCGGGCGAGGTCGAAGATCTGCCCCTCCGGGTTGACCCCGCGCAGGTACTGGGTCTCGTCGCCGTCCTCGCACAGCAGGAGCCCGCCGCGAGGCGAGACGGTGAGGTTGTCGGGGGCATCGAGCAGATCCGCGTCCTCGGACTCGAAGACCAGGATCAGCTGGCCGCCCGAGCTGCCACGCGGACGGTACTCCCACACCTGACCGAGGCCGGCGTCGCCGCCGGAGGTCGAGTTGAAGAAGACGCTGCCGTCGCCGTACCAGGCGCCCTCCAGCCGGTCGAACGTGGCTCCGCCGCCCGCCTCGCCCTGCTTGAAGACCGCGAGCGGATCCGCGCCGGCGTTGGTGGGATCGGGATTCGCGATATCCACCCACGTGACCGGTAGCGGCTTGCCGACCCGCTGCCCCGTGCGCGTGTCGTAGCCAGGCCGGGCCTTGACGGCGAGCATCTGCAGCTTGCCGCCGGCGACGAGGTTGCCGGGCTCGTCGGGCAGGAAGCGGTAGAAGCCGCTGGTGCCCCGGTCCTCGGTCTCATAGACGATCCCGCTCGCCGGATCCACCGCGCACGCCTCGTGGACGAAGCGGCCCATGGCCTTCAGCGGCACCGGCGTCACCGCGCTCTGAGCGTCGGCCGGTACCTCGAAGATGTAGCCGTGCGGCTCGTTGCGATCGTTGGTGTTCTCCTCGCAGGTCAGCCAGCTGTTCCACGGCGTCGGACCGCCGGCGCAGTTACGGATCGTCCCCGACAGGCTGGCGTTGTCGTGCACCAGCTTCTTGTTCTTGGTGTCGTAGACCAGGTTGGTGGTGCCGCCGGCCGCCAGCGAGTCGTATGCGGGAGTGGCGAACGGCGCGCCGGTGTTGCGCTCGTGGTTGCGCACCAGGCGGACCTCACTGCTGCTCGGGCCCGCGAAGGCGGCCATGCCGTCATGCGAGGAGGGCGTTGGGATCCCATCGGACATGATGTCGCCGGTCTCGCCGAAGCGCACGTAGCTGAAGCCGGCCGGCAGCGCGAGCACGCCGGCGGGGTCGGCCTGCAGCGGACCGTAGCCGCCGTTGTCGGGAGCCTCGAGGGGAGTGTTGCCGCGCCCGGCCTTCTTGGCCTGAGCGGCGTTGACCATCAGGGCGGTCAGGCCGCTGGCGCCGACGCCCGCGACGGCTGAGCGCCGCAGGAAGTTGCGACGATCGATCGTGGTCATGTGTTCCTCCGTTATCCGGTAGCTGTCCCGACAGGCTCCGCCATCGCGCTGGGGGGCAGGTGAACGAGGTGTGACCGAGATATCACCTCCTGAGAACCTGAGAACGCCCCCGACCCGTCCTGCACGCGACTTTCAGGAATCCGCGCGCGGGCGGCGAAGCACGGCGCATGGCAACCCAAACGCTGGCCGCGCCCTCGTGCCGGAGGCCGCCGCCTCCCCCACCGACCTGTCTGCCACCGGCGCAGGCCTGCGCAGCACCGAGTTCCCCCTAGTGCGCCACGATCACGACGACGAGCACGAGCACGATCGCCATCAGCAGGCCCGCGCCGATCGCGTAGGTCCTCCACTGTGCGCGCCAGAAGGCGATGCGGTCCGGGTCGCTGACGTTGCGGCCCTCGGGCGGTGTGCCGGTCCAGTCGTCGTCGTCTTGCATCGCCCTACCTATAGCGCACCGCGGTGCGCTTCCCGTGGCCGGCTGCTACGCAGACGGTGGCGCCCCAGCCCGCCGCAAGCCGGCCAGCTCGCGCGCGCGTGCCAGCACGCCATCGATCATGTCCGCCGTCAGGCGGCCGGTGAACGTGTTCTGCTGGCTGGGGTGAAAGCAGCCCAGCAGCACCGGCCCTCCGGCCGGCGTCGTCTCGGCGCCATGGCCGAAGCGCGGGCGCGGACGCGGGAGGACGGCGCCTGAGGCGGCGAGCAGCCGCAGTGCCGCGTCCCACGCAAACGCGCCGAGGCAGACGATCACGCGAACACTCTCCAGCAGCTCCAGCTCGCGCACCGCGAAGGGCAGGCAGCGGTCGCGCTCCGCCGGGGTCGGCCTGTTGGCGGGCGGCGCGCAGCGCACCGCCGCGGTGATCCAGGCGCCGCGCAGCACCAGGCCGTCGCCCGCGCGCACCGACGCCGGCTGGTTGGCATAGCCCGTGCGATGCAGGGCGGCGAACAGGAAGTCGCCCGAGCGGTCACCGGTGAAGACGCGCCCAGTGCGGTTGGCGCCGTGCGCTGCGGGGGCGAGGCCGAGCAGCAGGACGCGGGCGCCAGGGTCTCCGAAGCCTGCGATCGGCCGGCCCCAGTAGGTCTCCGCGGCAAACGCCGCCCGCTTCTCACGCGCGACCCGCTCGCGCCACGCCACGAGCCGCGGGCAGGCCCGGCAGCCGACGATCTGCGTCTGCAGCTCGCCGAGCCCGGCGGCGCTCATGTGGCGTCGCCGGGCGGTTGGGACAGCAGCCCGAGGATGAGGCGCTCGATCAGCGGCTGCAGGTCGCACACGCGCTCGGGATGGCCGGTGCGAAGCTGCCGCGAGATCAGCTCGAACGACGCGCCCACGATCGCGAACGCGTCGTCGGCCGAGGCGTACGCCGGACCGCCGCCCCGCTTAGCCGCGCGCACCGTCTGCTCGTACATGACCTGGGCGATGGCGCTCAGCGTGCGGTCGCGCAGCTCCGCCACGCGCGGGCCGGCGCCGACGGTCTCGACGAGCATCGCCTGCGCGAGCGCGGGGTTCGCGTCGATGCCTTCGAGGATCGCTCGCAGTCCCGCGCGGTGGCGCGCGGCGAAGTCCATCCCGCTGCCGCGCGAGGCCTCGACCAGCGACCGCGCGAAGGACCGCGACGCGAACTCGAACAGCGCGACGAGGCACTCCTCCTTGTTGTCGAAGTGCTCGTAGAACGTCGCCTTGGACATGCCGGCCTCACGGCTGATCGCCTCCGCGCTGGCATCGGCGTACCCCAGGCGGGAGAAGACCGCGGCCGCCGACTCGAACAGGCGGCGCTGCTGGACCTCGAGACGCACCTCGAGCGGCGGGGCGTGGCGACCCCGCGGAACCGGGGCGCCGGGCGGCGTGAGCTCAGTCACCAGGCAAGCAGTGTAGATAGGCTCCCCGCCGTGAGAACGGCCCTCCCCCTCTGCCTGCTGACCCTCGCCGTCACCGGCTGCGGCTCGGCCGCGACCGACTCCGCCAAGGAGTTTGAGGGCGAGAAGCAGCGCATCGCCGCGACGGTCGAGGGCCTGGAGTCCGCCGCGCGAGCCGACGAGCCCGGCAAGGTCTGCACGACGCTGCTCAGCGGTGCCCTGCTGGCGACGCTGAAGAAGCAGGGCACCAACTGCAACACCGCCGTCAAGGACGCCTTCTCCGATGCGGACAGCTTCGACCTCGTGGTCGACGAGGTGACGATCGACGACGACAAGGCGACGGCGAAGGTCACCTCGGGGCGCGGCGACGCAAAGAAGACCGACACGCTGGACCTCGTGCGCGACGGGCAGGCCTGGAAGATCGTCTCGCTGCGCGCCGCCGGCTGAGCCCGAGCCCGCCTACCCCTCCAGGCGCGAGCCGTACTGGCGCTCGTAGTACTCGCGGTAGTCCCCGGAGCGGATCGGCTCCCACCACGCCGCGTTGTCGCGATACCAGCCGACGGTCCGCTCGAGGCCCTCGGCGAAGTGCGTACGCGCCTCCCAGCCGAGCGCCCGCACCTTCTCCGAGCCCAGCGAGTAGCGGCGGTCGTGTCCCGGGCGGTCGGTGACGTACTCCAGCAGTCCCTCGTCGGCTCCGCACAGCTCGACGATCCGCTTGACGACCTCGATGTTCGGGCACTCGTCGGGCCCGCCGACGTTGTAGGCCTCACCGGGAGTGCCGTTGACCAGCACATGGCCGATGCCGCGGGCGAAGTCCTCGACGTAGAGCCAGTTGCGCACCTGCATGCCGTCGCCGTAGACCGGCAGCCGGTCGCCGTGCAGCGCGTTGAGGACCATCAGCGGGATGAGCTTCTCCGGGTACTGGTAGGGCCCGTAGTTGTTGGAGCCGCGGCAGATCAGCGTCTGCAGGCCGAAGGTGTGGAAGTAGCTGGACACCAGCAGGTCGGCGCCGGCCTTCGTCGCGCTGTAGGGCGACGAGGGCGCCAGCGGCGAGCTCTCGGTGAACGAGCCGTCCTCGATCGAGCCGTAGACCTCGTCGGTGGAGACCTGCAGGTAGCGCACGTCCGCGGCGCGCGCGGCCTCCAGCAGCACCCAGGTGCCGACGGCATGCGTCGTGACGAACGCGTCGGGCTCGGCGATCGAGCGGTCGACGTGCGTCTCGGCGGCGAAGTTCACGACCGCGTCGACGCCGTCCATCGCCTCCGCCACGGCCGCCGCGTCCTCGATTCCGGCGTGGACGAAGCCGACGTCGAGGCCCTCGAGGTTCTCGCGCCGCCCGGCGTAGGTGAGCTTGTCGAGCACGACGATCTCGTCGCCGTGGTCGCGCAGGCGCACGCGCACGAAGTTCGAGCCGATGAACCCCGCCCCGCCGCAGACGAGCAGCCTCATGCGCTCACCCGCGTGGCGACGTACTCCGCAACCCCCGCCTGCCACGGCGCGAGCACGAGCGGGTCGGGGCGCTCGCTTGCGAGCACGCTGTTGGCCGGCCGCCGCGCCGGCCGCGGGAAGGCGTCGCTGGTGGTCTCCAGAACGCGGCAGCCTATGCCGGCCTGCGCGAAGACCTCGCGTGCGAGCTCGTGCCACGAGCACGACCCCGCGCCCGCGATGTGATGGATGCCCGTGTCCTGCGGGTGGCCGGCCAGCGTGACGAGGGCGCCCGCGAGGTGCCTCGTCCACGTCGGGCAGCCGATCTGGTCGGTCACCACCGAAACCTCCTCGCGCTGGTCTCCCAGCTTCAGCATCGTGTCGACGAAGTTCTTGGCCCCGGCCCCGAAGAGCCACGCGGTGCGCACGATCGCATGGTTGGGATTGGCGTCCGCGACGGCAAGCTCGCCGGCGAGCTTGCTCTCGCCGTAGGCGCCGAGTGGGCCGGTCGGGTCGGACTCGATCCACGGCCCGTCCTTGGAGCCGTCGAAGACGTAGTCGGTGGAGACGTGCACGATTGACGCGCCCGCGACGCCGGCGGCCGCGGCGACGTTCCCCGCGCCCGCGGCGTTGACGGCCAGCGCCGTGTCGCGGTCGCTCTCGGCGCCGTCGACGTCGGTGTAGGCGGCGCAGTTGATGACCGCGGTGGGCTCCTCGGCGCAGATCCTGCGCATGACGGCCTCGCGGTCGGTGATGTCCAGGTGCGCGCGCGCCACGGCGAGGATCTCGTGGCCCTCCCGCGCCGCGGACTGCACGACCGCTCGCCCGAGCATGCCGCCGGCGCCGGTGACAAGCAGCCTCACAGGATGCCGATCTCGGAGTTGTCGCCGACCATGAAGCGATAGGCGCGCGGCTGGCGCACTCCGCGCGAGATCGTGACGTTGTGGCCCAGCAGCGAGGACTCCATCCGGCCCTCCAGGCGCGAGACCGTGCAGCCCGACAGCAGGATCGAGTGCTCGACCTCAGCCTCGCAGATCACGCAGCACTCGCCGATCGCCGTGTACGGACCCACATAGCAATCGGTCAGGCGCGCGTCGGCGCCGATGATCGCGGGGCCGCGGACGGTCGTGCGCTCCAGGACGGCGCCCGCCTCGATGACAACGCGCCCCTCGCATTGGGAGTCCACGAGCTGGCCCTCGATGCGGCGGTCGAGGCGGTCGAGCACGAGCCGGTTGGCCTCGAGCATGTCGTCCAGGCGCCCGGTGTCCTTCCACCAGCCGCGGACGATGTGCGGCTCGACCCGCTTGCCCGCGTCGACGAGATGCTGGATCGCATCTGTGATCTCAAGCTCCCCGCGCGCGCTCGACTGGATCGCGCGCGAGGCATCGTGGATCTGCGCGGTGAACATGTAGACGCCGACGAGCGCGAGATCGGTCGCCGGTTCGGCGGGCTTCTCGACAAGCCGCAGCACGCGGCCGTCGGCGAGCTCGGCGACGCCGAAGTTCTGCGGGTCGGGCACCGGGGTGAGCAGGATCAGGGCGTCGGGCGCGCTGGACTGAAACGCCGCGACGAGCTCGGTGATGCCGCCCTGCAGGAGGTTGTCGCCGAGGTACATGACGAAGGAGTCGCCGTCGAGGTAGGCCTCGGCGGTCAGCGCCGCGTGCGCGAGCCCCAGCGGCTCGTCCTGCTCGATGTAGCTGATCTGCGCGCCGAAGCGCGAGCCGTCGCCGACCGCCGCGCGGATCTCGCCGCCGGTCTCCGGCGCGATGATGATCCCGATCTGCGTGATGGCAGCCTGCACCATCGCCTCGATGCCGTAGAAGAGCACGGGCTTATTGGCGACCGGCACGAGCTGCTTGGCGCTCGTGTGCGTGATCGGGCGCAGTCGCGTGCCCTTGCCGCCGGACAGGATCAGGCCCTTCATCAGCGTGCCTCCGGGGCGAGCTTGCGGTGATCCCAGCTCGCCCGCGAGCGCTCGGTGAACTGCAGCGCCACGCGCTTGGGCGCCTGCGCGCGCACCATCTCGCGCCGCTGCTCGGTCGGCTCGCCCTCATAGCGGGCGAAGAGCTCGAGCCCGAGCGCCTGCACCCGGTCGGTGTCGCGATGGATCGTCACGTCGGTCTTCAGCATGACGCCCCGAAGCTCCGAGTACGCGTCGCCCGATGCGACTTGCAGCGTCGCGCGAGCGGCGCGCTCCAGATTGCGCACCTTCTGGGACTTCGCGAACGTCCAGGCCCACAGCTCGCCCGCACGCACGACGTACCACAGCGGCATGAGATGCGGGAAGTCGTCCCTGCCGTTCGTCGCGCAGATGACCGTTCGCTGCGAGGCGACGAATGCGTCGACCTCCGCAGCGGACATGCGGATCTGCTCGCGGCGGTTCACGGGCGGGACTGTAATCAGCCCCGCCCGCGCGCCGTGTGCCGACCTACCTGACCGGCACACACGACGGTGCAAGCCCCTCTTGGGGCTGCTCAGCGTACGGCCGGAGCGCGCAGGCGGGCAGCCGCGGCGAGCACGGCGCGGCGAGCGTCGGCCGGCTCCAGCACGGCGGCGTCGCCGCCCTCGGCGAGGACGTCGCGCACGAGGAAGTCGATCCCCTTGAAGGCAAGCTCGACGATCACCGAGCCGTCCTGCAGCTCGGCCGCCACGCGCCGTTCCTCGCGCGCCCAGCGCGCGCGCTCCGGCGACACCCAGACGCGCGCGACGCGTGACGCCTGCACCTCGCCGGTGCGCAGCCATCCGTCAACCTCCGCCGCGGGATCGACCTCGGCGCGCGGCGTGAACGGCGTGTCGGTGACCTCGGCGTGGCGGATGCGATCCAGCCGGAAGTGGCGCACCGCGCCACGATCGGGATCGAAGCAGGCGACGTACCATCCCTCGCGGCCGTTGACGAGCGCGTAGGGCTCCACCACGCGGACGGAGTACTCGTCCTCGTTGGGCTTGTAGTAGTCCAATCGCAGCAGGCAATGGCGGTTGATCGCCTCCGACGCCAGGCGCGCAATCACCGAGTCGTCGCCGCCGGCGCTCGCGACGTGCAGGCCCTGCTCCAGCGGGTCGGCGCCGAGCGCGTCGACGATCTTCGCGCGCGTGGAGGCCAGCGAGCCCTCCGGCAGATGCTCGCCGATGAGGTCGATCGCCGCGACGAGCGCCTTCGCCTCGACCGGCAGCAGCCGGGCGGGCCGCGCGAAGTTGTCCGAGTAGGGCTCGGGATCCACCTCGATCGCGCCGTCCTCGCCGAACTCGGCGTAGAGCACGTAGGAGCCGCCGCCGAAGTTCACGACGTTGAGGACGTTGACGTCCTCGCGCAGCTCGGCATCGGAGATCTGCATCAGCTCGCAGACCTCCGCCCCCGGCAGGCGCTCCCCGGCGCGCCCGGCCTCGATCAGGATCGACGCCAGCGTCACCAGGCGCGCGATCCGCTCGGGCCGGATCCCCGTCTCGACACGGCGCCCGCCGCCGTCGGCGACCGCCGCCGTCGGCTCGGGCGGTTGCGCCGCGACGGGCGCCGCAAGCTCGAGCTCGGGCGCCCCCTCGGCGGTGTCGACGTGGCGGCTGTGCAGGAGCTCGACGCGCTCGGCCACCTCCTGCTCGAGCTCGGGCGGGCCGAGCACGCGTGCGTGCTCGCCGAGGCGCAGCGCCCATGCCGCGAGCTGGCGGCGGTCGGCGTAGCGCGTCTGAAGGACGATGTCGCCCGGCTGCTCGGTCGTGGCTGGGCGCACCTCGCCGTAGTGGCCGAAGTGGCGCTCGATCTGCCAGGCGATCCTCTCGGAGATCCAGATCTCAGCGGTGTCCTCGGCGTCGCCGAACTGCCACACGGCGCGGTTGGCGTAGGCGCGCGGATCAAAGTCCGCGGGGCGCCCCCTGAAGTCGTGCTCGGACTTCGTCGCATAGGCGACCTTGCCCTGGATGCGCGACAGCCGGAAGACGCGCAGCGCGCCGCGCTCGTGGGAATGGCCGAGCACGTAGAACTGCCCGCCCTGAAAGAGCAGGTGGTAGGGGTCGACCTTGCGCGTCCCGGTCGCGTCGCGCGCCATCGTGTAGTAGTCGAAGGTGATCGTCTTGTTGCGAAAGATCGCCGTCTCGATCTTCGCCAGGCGCTGGGAGATGTCGTGGCCGCCGGCCGACGCCGTGATTCCCAGCCCGACCGAGCGCTGCTCGGGCGAGCGCAGCGGGTTCGCGCGCCCCCAGGAGATCTGCTGGAGGGCCAGGCGCAGCGGCTCGGCGTAGGCGAACTCGCCGTCCAGCAGCGACAGTGCCGTCTGCAGGGCCGCCAGCTCGCCGTCGCTGAAGGAGATCGCCGGCAGATGGAAGTTCTCCGGGCGCAGCGAGTAGTTCTCCTGCTCGGCAACCCCGTCGACCGGCCGCTCGACGGTCAACACGATCCCCAGCGCATCGAGCTCCGAGCGGTCGGCGTAGAAGCGCCTGGCGAAGGCATCGCCGTTCATCGTGCTGTAGCCCTCGACATCACGGCGGATCTCCAGCGCCGTCACCGGCCGGCGCTCAGCCATCAGGTAGGAGATCAGGGAGAGCTGGCGGATGAGCTTCTCCGTGTCCTTGGCCACGGCGGACACGATACGACCCGTCGCCCGTCGCCCCGCGGGGCACGCGCAGAGCCGGCACGCTCTTTGCGCAGATTTGTCGCGGCCGCGTTGCGGCTCAGCCTGGATCCACCGATGATCGTGGATGAATCCCTGCTGCCGGCGCGGCCCAGGGTCGATCGGCGGCGCACCCGCAGGGTGGACCCTTCGAAAGCCGCCGATCGGCGCTGGGCCGTGATCGGCGGCTGGGATTCGCCGCGAGGATCGGTGGATCCAGGCTTAGCGAGTCCCGACGCGCCGGCAACGGCAAAAGGCGCGGCGTACGCGCCGCCTCGCCGCGCCTGACGGCCTATGATCGTGGCAATTCTGTCTGTGACAGACCGCTCTCTCCAGGCCACCGTGCAATCCACCTCGCGCCAGACCCTCGATGCCCCGATCCCCGCAACCTGCCTGGGCGCCGGGGCGATGCTCACCGAGCGCGACGGCCACACGATCGTCGCGCACTACGGATCGCCGCCCGGCGAGCTCGCCGTCTGCCTGAAGAGCGTCGGCCTCGCCGACCGCTCGGACATCGGAACGCTCGAGCTGCGCGCACCGGCGACGGTGCTCAATCGCGTCCTGTCGGCCCGCCTCGGCGACCCGCCCGTGGCCCCCGGCGCGGCGCGACGCATGGACGAGGTCTGGTACATGCGAGTGGAGGAGCGCAAGGCGCTGCTGATCGGCCGCCACGCGGCGCTGGCGGCCGTTCCCGCCCTCGGCCGGGGGCCCGATCGCGCCGAGCTGTCGCGCAAGGACATCGGCGCGAACGTCCGCGTCATCAGCGTCATCGGTCCGCGAGCGGGACGCCTGCTGGCCGCCGCGAGCCTGCCGGACGATCTCGCGATCGGGGCGATCGGACGCGATCCGCACGACGCCGCGGTGCTCGCGATGCTGCGCGAGAGCCAGCGGCGCATCCTCGTGCTCGTCCGCGCACCGGCGATCGACGCGGTCTGGTCGCGACTGCTCACCGCCGGCGAGCCGCTGGGTGCGGCGTTCGTCGGCTGCGACGCGCTGGCGCTGCTCGGCGCGGGCATGTTCGACAGCGCGTAGCCGTGCCTGCGGCGCCCAGGCCGCTGCTACCGTCCGCTGCATGACCGAACCGGCGCCCGACTACTTCACCAAGCACGTCTCGGAGGTCGATCCGGAGATCGCCGATCTCCTCGCGGCGGAGGCTCGCCGCCAGGAGACGACCCTCGAGATGATCGCCTCGGAGAACTTCGTTCCCCAGGCGGTCATGGACTGTCACGGCTCCACGCTGACCAACAAGTACGCCGAGGGCCTGCCCGGCAGGCGCTACTACGGCGGCTGCGAGCACGTCGACGTCGTCGAGACGCTGGCGATCGCGCGCGCGAAGGAGCTCTTCGGCTGCGAGCACGCCAACGTGCAGCCCAACGGCGGCGCGAGCGCCAACGCGGCCGCGATGATGGCGATGATCAAGCCCGGCGACAAGATCCTCGGCATGCGCCTGGACCACGGCGGCCACCTGACGCACGGCATGAAGCTCAACTTCTCGGGCAAGCTCTACGAGGTCGTCGCCTACGGCGTCTCGGACGAGGACTCGCGCGTCGACATGGACGCGCTGCAGAAGCAAGCCGAGCAGGAGCGCCCGCAGCTGATCATCGGCGGCTGGTCGGCCTACCCGCGCCAGCTCGACTGGGCGCGCATGCGCGAGATCGCCGACTCGGTCGGCGCGCTGTTCATGGTCGACATGGCGCACTTCGCCGGCCTCGTGGCGGCGGGCGAGCATCCCAGCCCGATCCCGCACGCCGACGTCGTCACCACGACGATCCACAAGACGCTCGGCGGCTCGCGCGGGGGCATGATCCTCTGCACCGAGGCATGGGCGAAGAAGATCAACACCGCCGTCTTCCCCGGCCAGCAGGGCGGGCCGCTGATGCACATCATCGCCGGCAAGGCGGTGTCGCTGAGGATCGCGGGCACCGAGCTGTTCAAGGACCGCCAGCAGCGCACCCGCAGCGGCGCGGCGGCGCTCGCCGACGAGCTGCTGGACGTCAGCATCAACGTCCTCACCGGCGGGACCGACGTGCATCTCGTGCTCGCGGACCTACGCGACTCCGAGCTCTCCGGCCAGGACGCCGAGGACCGCCTGCACACGATCGGGATCACGGTCAACCGCAACGCGGTGCCCAACGACCCGCGCCCGGCGATGGTCACCTCCGGGCTGCGCATCGGCACCTCCGCGCTGGCGACCCGCGGCATGGGCGTCGAGGACTTCCGCGAGATCGGACAGGTCATCGGCACCGCGCTGACCGGCGGCTTCGGAGAGGCCGAGCAGGCCGAGCTGTCCGAGCGCACGCGCGCGCTCGCCGAGCGCTACCCGCTCTATCCGCACCTGACGCCGGCTGCGGTGTAGCGCGAGCTCACCGCCGCGCCGCGAAGGCTGCCCTCAGGCGGCTGTCGCCAGCGTCGCGAGCGCGAGGTTGTCGAAGATCGCCGCGACCGAGCGCGACCGGTTCAGCGAGTAGAAGTGAAAGCCGGGGACGCCGAAGCGCAGCAGGGCCTCGCACTGCTCGGTCGTGTAGTCGATGCCCAGCTGCACGGCCGCGTCGGCGTCGTCCTCGACCCTGGTGAGCGTCTCGTCCAGGCGCGGCGGGATCTTCGACCCGCACATCGACGCGAAGCGCCGGCACTGCGCCGCTGACTGGATCGGCAGCATGCCGGGCACGATCGGCACCTCGACGCCCAGCGCGCGCAGGTCCTCGACGTAGCGGTAGTAGTCGTCGTTGTCGAAGAACAGCTGCGTCACGACCGCGTCCGCGCCCGCGTCGACCTTCGCCTTGCAGTAGCGCAGATCGGACTCGCGGCTGACCGCGCGCGGATGCACCTCGGGGAAGCCCGCGACGGCGACCGAGAACCAGTCCTCGCGCAGCGCGAGCGCATCCTCGACGAGCTCGCGGGAGTGGTGGTAGCCCTGCGGATGGGGCGTCCAATCGTCCTCCGCCGTGCCGGCGGGCGGGTCGCCGGCAAGCGCGATGATGTTCTCGACGTCGTTGTCGAGCAGGTACTCCAGGACCCCGTGGACCTGCGACTTGGGCTGGTTGACGACGGTCAGGTGGCACATGACCTCGAGCTCGGCCGCGTGACGCAGGCGCTTGACGATCTCAAGCGTCGTGCCCTGCGTCGATCCGCCGGCTCCGTAGGTCACCGAGCAGAACGCCGGGCGCAGCTGCTTGAGCTCCTCGACCGCGCCGAACAGCCGCTGCACGCCGGCATCGTCCTTCGGCGGATAGAACTCGACGGAGAACGTCTTGCCCGGCTGGGCGTAGATGTCGCGGAGCTTCACGGCGGGGTCCTCGTCACTGGTGGCGGCGGGAGACGACGAACTTCTCGTCGTTGAACCATAGGCCCCCGTGCTTCTGGAGCACCTCCCGCGTCGCCTGCAGGTAGGTCCCGTCCTTGACCACCTCGTCGAGGCGCTCGTCCTCGACCTGGTTGACGTAGATGACCGCGTTCCACGCCGCGAACAGCGTCGAGGTGCCGATGCGGTTGCCGATCTCCGATGGCAGCGTGTGCATGTGGTACTGAAACAGCGAGGACTTGTCGGGGGGCGTGGCGAGGTTGAAGTCGCCCGACTCGTCGCCGAGCTCGTCCTCCAGGGCGCGCAGCAGCTCATGGCGCCCGACGGTGAACGGCTGCTCGCCGGGCCACAGCTTCTGGACGACCTCGAGCGACGGATCCTCGCCGTAGGACTGCAGCGTCAGCATGCGCCCACCCGGTGCGAGGCTGCGCGCGAGCGGCGCGAGCACCTTCTCGGCCTTGAACTTCGCGGGCATCTTCGCGCGCCACGGCTGGGAGGCGAGCACGAAGTCGTAGTCGCCGAACGGCCTGCCAGGCTTCGGGATCACGGCGTCGAGCATGAACTCGTGGTCCTCGCGGAAGACGACGAGCGCCGTCGGGCGCACGTAGATCGGGTTGCCGGTCTTCGGGCTGGGCCTCGTCTGCCACCCGTGCGCGAGGATCGGGCCGAGCGCCTCGATCTGCTCGACGTACTCGTGGGAGGAGCGCCCGCCGAGGCGCACCGTCTGCCAGTTCATCGGCTCCGAGCCGCCGGGATGATCGTCGCCCGCGACCAGCCGCGGCGCGTCGCGATAGTTGAGGTTGGTGATGACGAGCACCGTCTGCGGGTGCTCGTAGAAGCGATCGGGCATCTTCTCCAGTCCGAGGCGCACGTCCTCGAGGCTGATCTCCTTGGCGACGGCCAGCAGCGGGACCGTCGGGTGGTAGCGATGCGCGCTGGCCAGGACCCGCGAGAGCACGTTCCCGTCACCCATGCCGGCGTCGAAGATCCGCAGCGCGGGTGGCCGTGGAACGATCTCGCTCAGCTCATCGGCGGCCTTCCCGGCGACGACGGCCTTCTCGTTGCACGTGTTGACGAACGCGAGGTACTTCTGGCGGTTGTCGTAGAAGCGAAACGGCGGCTTGGCAGGCGCAGCCTCCTCCTCCGGCTGCTGCTCCGCTGGACTCGCGGTGGTGCTCATGGCTGCCTCCTCGTGAAGGCCGGTGCGGCGGACCGGCGACGGGCGGGCCGGAAGCCCTCCGGATGCATCCTGTGGATGAGCGAAAGATACCGTCTTGTCTACCAATCCGTCGAAGGTGCTCTATGCGCCAATTTCATCGTTTCCCTCGGGGCAGGCAGACCTCCTGAGCAGGCTTACAGCAGTCGATTTGAGCAACCGCCGGGCAACAAGGAGTTTCTCGACTGCGGTCCCGGCAGCAGGCCCGATCTGGCCGTTGGGCAGGGTTCGGTCGGCGATGACCGATAGCGTGAGTTCTTGGGTCCATCGGAGTCGACCTAACGGCGGCTCCTGCGTGCCGGGTTCGAATGACGTCCCGGACACCGGTTCAGCGGAGGGGGTGGGATTCGAACCCACGGTACGGGGGTTGCCCGCACAACGGTTTTCGAGACCGCCCGATTCAGCCACTCTCGCACCCCTCCGAGGCACGCCTGGCGCTGCTTCGAGGATAGGAGATCGCCGCGCCGGCGCGCTGCGAGCCCGCGACGTCAGCGGCGCGTGCCGAAGAACTCCGTCAGCAGCGCGGCGCAGTCCGCCGCCAGCAGGCCGGCGGCGACATCGGGCCGGTGATTCAGGCGCGGCTCGGCGAGCACGTCGAGAACCGAGCCGGCCGCGCCGGCCTTCGGGTCGGTCGTGCCGTACACGACGCGCGGAACCCGCGCGAGGACGATCGCGCCCGCGCACATCGCGCACGGCTCGAGCGTCACGTAGAGCACCGACTCCAGCACGCGCCAGGACTGCAGCGCGCCGCTGGCCTCGCGCAGCGCGAGGATCTCGGCGTGCGCCGTCGGATCCTGGCGCAGCTCGCGCTCGTTGTGGGCCGCGCCGATGACCTCGCCGTCGCGCACCACCACGGCGCCGATCGGCACGTCGTCGTGATCCAGCGCCGACTCGGCCTCGCGCAGCGCGAGTCGCATGAAGTACTCGTCGCGGGGAAAGAACGTCGACGCCATTGCGGTCCTCACTATCGCAGCGCCATCGCAAGCATCCATGCGATGCCCGCTACTTCAGCGGCGTATCGTGTTTATGAACGGCATGTACGTACCCCGTGCAGCCTCGCTCTCCCCGGCGCCCGGCCAGTCACCATCACCCCCCTGACACGTCTTTCTCAAGCTCCGCGCCGGCCGCGTCTCGCGCTCGTCGCGGCATGCGTGCTCGTCGCGTGCTCACTCGCGGGCCCGCCCGTCGCGCTGGCCGGATCGGGCTCTGATGAGCGAATTGTCGTGCGCTTCAAGCACGATGTCGGCGCCGGCGCTCGCGCGGCCGTGCGCAGCGCGGCCGGCGTCAGCGTCGCCCGCCGCGACGGCGGCGCCACCGAGCTCGTCAAGGCGCAGGAGGGCGTCCTGGTCGCCTCCGCGATGCGCCGCCTGCGCGCCGCTCGCCCCGTCGCGTGGGTCGAGCGTTCGCTGGTCGCCGGCGCGGCCTATGTTCCCAACGACTCGGGGGTCGCCAGCGCGGCCGGCCCGGCCGGCGGCTGGACCAGCGTCCAGTGGGAGCTCAACGGGCCATTCGGGATCGCCGCACCGCAGGCGTGGTCGCAGGCAACCAGGCTCGGCGGCAGCGGCGGTCGCGGGATCAAGATCGCGATCCTCGACAGCGGGGTCGCCTACTCGGGCCGGGGCAGCTATAGGCGCTCGCCGGATCTGTCGGCGTCGCGCTTCGCCCGCGGCTATGACTTCATCGGCGAGGACCCCTACCCCAACGACGAGTTCGGCCACGGCACGTTCGTCGCGAGCATCATCGGCGCGACGGCGAACAACAACTTCGGCACCGTCGGCATCGCCTACCGCTCGAAGATCATGCCGGTGCGCGTACTGGACTACGAGGGCAAGAGCGACGCGTTCACGATCGCGCGCGGCGTGCGCTACGCCGTCGACCACGACGCCGACGTCATCAACCTGTCGCTCGAGCTGTTCGACTCGCCGCCGCTGCCGCCGACCCCGCGCAGCGTCATGACGTCGCGGACGGTCCGCAGCGCGCTGCGCTACGCACGCTCGGCGGGCGTCATCGTCGTATCGGCCGCCGGCAACAGCTTCGACCTGCGCGTGCCCGGCGGGCACAACGACACGCTCGCGATCAACGTCGGCGGCACGACCGAGCACGGCTGCCTCGGCGACTACTCCAACCACGGACCGGGACTGGACGTCGTCGCGCCCGGAGGGGGGCAGGATGCCCCGCTGACAAGCGATCCGAACTGCTCGCCGCAAGCAATCGCCGGCCGCGACATCTCGGGCGTGAGCTTCGACGCCGACACGCCGAGTCGCTTCGAGATGCTGCCTGGCTTCCGCGGCACCTCGTCGGCAGCGCCGCACGTCACCGGCGTCGTCGCGCTCGTGCTCGCATCGCGCGTGCTGGGCCGCCATCCGACCTCGCGCGAGGTCGAGGAGCACATCGAGAACACCGCCCGCGATCTCGGCGAGTCGGGCCGCGACCGCTACTACGGCGCGGGCCTCGTCGACGCGACCGCGGCCACGAGGTCTAGTTCGTCCGGATGATGAGCACCGAGCACGGTGCGTGGTGGGAGATCTTGTTGGGCACCGAGCCCAGCAGGAAGCGCTTGGCGCCGGTCATGCCCTTGTTGCCGACGACGACGAGGTCCGAGCCGCGCTCCTCGGCGACGTCGAGGATCGCGTCCGCGGGATCGCCCTGACGGGCGAAGACCTCGACCATGACGCCCGCCTCGCGGATCTCGTCGGCGGCCTCGGCGAGCGTGGCCTCGACATCCTCACGCGGGTTGATGATCCAGTGCAGGTCGCGCGGCACCGGAAGGGCCTCGCGCAGACGCACGTCGGAGACCGGCTCGTAGGCGCTGACGAGCTCGATCCGCGCACCCACGGAGGCCGCGATCAGCGTCGCCTGGCGCACCGCCTCGCGCGCGGTGTCCGATCCGTCGATGCCGACCACGATCGAGCTGAACATCGCCAGCTAGACGAGCTTGACGATCGCGATCACGATGCCGGCCAGGACGAAGACGACGATCGCGGCCTGCATCCAGAAGAACATCGGCGACATCAGCGACGCGCCACCGCTACGCCGCCAGCTTCGCGTCGATCTTCGTGGCCGCTTCGCGCGAGCGCTCGTTGAACGTCATCGTGGCCGCGGCGATCCTGCGCCGGGCGAGCTTGAAGCTCGCGGGCGTCGCGTCCTTCAGCGCGCCGACGAAGCGCTCGACGTCGCTGCGCCAGGTGACGAACACGCCCACGAACCGCCGGTGCTCGGCGGCGACCTCGGGCGGCACGTCGATCCGGCGCAGAGCCGTGATCGTATCCTCGATCGCGTCCGCGAAGCGGTTCAGCGCGCGGCGGTTGGCCTGCACCGAGTTGCTCCTCGTGGCGTCCGCCTCGAGCTGCTCCTGATCGGTCTGAAAGCGCATCTGCGCGGCGGTGAGCTCCTCCAGGTAGCGGTTCTTCTCGGTGTTGTCGTCACCACACGCCAGCAGCGCCAGGGTGGCGATCAGCAGCGTGGCGACGGAGGCGATCCACGCTGTCCGAGCCATCGCCGGAGCCTATTGGGTCACGCTACGCGCGCGCTGGAACCCCGACCGAATGGGCTTCCGGGGGAAGGCCCGAGCCCGTCCCGCCCGGCCCGCCGCCGCCCGCGACGACCCGCCGCTTGCGCTCCAGGAACGGACGCTCCACATAGCGATAGGAGAGCGCCGCGATCACGGTCGTCAGCGGCAGGGCGACGACGGTCATGATCGCCACGCGCGTGGCGATGCCCTCGCCGCCACCGAGCGCGTGATCGAGCTCGAGGAGGATCCAGATGTGGGCGAGGTAGAACGAGTAGGAGCGCTCGCCCATCCACAGCATCACCCGGTTGGCAAACAGCCGCGGAGCGCGGCCGGTGCCGAGTTGCAGGACGAGCAGGCCGAAGATCAGCGCGCCCGTGCACAGCGCGGCGAGCAGCGCGCGCTGCCCCAGCGCATGGTGGATCGGCGTCTGGCGCGGGTCGTAGTCGGTGACCGCGTAGGCGACGGCGGCGAGCGCCGCGAAGGCGAACGCCCCCCACGCCAGCGTCCGCGCCGCACGCGGGCGGTCGCGCAGGCGCGCGGCCAGCAGCGGCTCGGCGAGCGCGATCGCCACGCCGGGCATGAACACGTACAGGATCGCCGGCGGGCTGGTCAGCCAGGCGAAGCGGTACTGGTCGACGGCGCGCAGCGCGATGCTCACGACCATCACCGCGCCGGCCGCGGCGATCCCCACCAGCGCGCGGCGCTGCGGTCCGTCCAGGCGCGACGCGGCGCGTGCCGCCAGCCACGCGGCGATCGGGATCAGGACATAGAAGCCGACCTCCGCGCCGATCGACCATGCCGGCCCGATCGGCACGCCGGCCGGGCCGCCGGCCTGACCCTGCACGAAGAGAAACTGGCCCAGCACCTGCCACGGCTCGCTGGCGTTCTGCGAGCCGGAGGCCAGCGTACCGTCCAGGCCGAAGCGCAGCAGCACGAGCGCCGTGAAGAGGTAGAAGGCGGGCACGACGCGCAGCACGCGGTTGCGCACGTAGGAGCGCAGGCGCGGTGCGGGCGTACCGAGCACGTAGGCGCGCGTGAAGGGCCGGGCGATGAGGTAGCCCGACAGGGCGAAGAACGCGGCCAGCCCGAGGTCGATGTGCCCGAGCAGCGGCGCCGCCCAGCCGTAGGAGCGCACGTTGTTGTCCGGCGCCGAATCAGCGAGCAGCGCGAGATGCGTGAAGAAGACGAGCAGCATGCCGACCCCGCGCACGCCGTTGCCCGCCAGCAGCGTCCTGATCCCCGGATCGTCCGTTCTCCGGGCAGGCTTCTCGGCGACCTCATCCATGCTCGCAGCGACGGTACCGACTGCGCGGTGCTCGCCGCGCACGTGAGATTCCGGTAAGCCGCGCTCGCTACCGTTCACGGGCACCCAGCGACCGCGAGGCAACCATGCTGAACATCCTCTCCAGGCTCAAGAACACCGACATGCCCGCCGCCGAGTCGGCGCTGCCCGGCCGCGACAGCGCGATGGCGGTGCCCGAGCGCCATTTCGTCCTCGGCACCCCGCTGCGCGGGCCGTTTCCCGAGGACACCGAGCAGGCGATCTTTGGCGCGGGCTGCTTCTGGGGCGTCGAGAAGAGCTTCTGGCAGGCGCAGCCCGGCGTCCACACGACCGCCGTCGGCTACGCGGCGGGCATGACGCCGAACCCGACCTACGAGGAGGTCTGCAGCGGGCGCACGGGCCATAACGAGGTCGTGCTCGTCGTCTTCCGCCCCTCCACGATCGCCTACGAGGATCTACTCAAGCGCTTCTGGGAGGGCCATGACCCGACGCAGGGCATGCGGCAGGGCAACGACGTCGGCCACCAGTACCGCTCGGGGATCTACACGTCGACCGACGGCCAGCACGCCGCGGCGCAGGCCTCGCTGGCGAGCTATCAGGAGGCGCTGAGCGCCGCCGGCCGCGGCGAGATCACGACCGAGATCCTCCCGGCCCCGCCGTTCTACTACGCCGAGGACTACCACCAGCAGTACCTCGCGAAGAACCCGCGCGGCTACTGCGGCGCCGGCGGCACGGGCGTCAGCTGCCCGATCGGGACTCAGACGAAAGCCTAGGCCGGCGCGCCGGACGTCCGGCGCACGTCGGCACGAAAGAGGAAGTGCGTCGCCTGGCCGGCGGCGTCGCGGACCATCGAGATGGTTCCGTCGACGGGCACGAGCAGGCCGCGCTTGTGCATGTACACCGTCTCGATGCCGGCGCTGGCGATCTCGCCGGCGCGCAGCGCGCGAGCGATCTCTTGATGGCTCGGCCTCGGCCTCGGCCAGCCGGGCGAGCGCCTGGGTGTGCTCGGCCTCCAACCGGGCGCGCAGCATCTGTGCGCGCTCGACGAGATCCTCCAGGCCACCGACATCGGCGGCCTCTTCGGGGGCTTCATCCAGCCCGAGCTCCGCGCGTCGCGCCGCCTGCTTTGCCTCGCGGGCGGCTTCGCGGTGGCGCTCCATGCGCTCGCCGACGCCCTCGCGGGTCAGCGGCGGCGCGTCGGAGTCGGAGATCACGACGAGGATGCCCGCCAGGCGCCCTCCGCTGTCGGGCTGCACACCGGTCCTGCAGACGGCCTGCACGGCTTCCAGCGCGCGCTCGTGGCGCATCCGCAGCTCCTCGAGCTGCCAGCTGCCAGCTGTCGGCGTCGCGCGACCCGAGCTCGCTGAGCAGCGAGGTGAACTCCAGCCCAGCGCGAGCGGGACAGACACCACGAGGCAGCGCAGCGAGCGCGTCGACCCGTCCGCGCTCAGGGCCGCGAAGCGCTGGTCGGTGCCGTGCGCATTGCCGTGCAGCAGCTGCTCGAATGCGGCGCGCTGGGCGGGGTCGTCGCCGGACACCAGCAGCTCTGGGACCGGATGGCCGGCGAGCTCCTCGGGGCCCGCGCCGAGCAGCGCGCTCGCGCCGACGCCGCATTCGGCGACGACGCCGTCGGGGGTGCTGAGCACGTAGCTGCCGTCCGCCAGCCCCAGCAGCAGCTGCTCGATGTCGTGATCGATGGGTGGGGCCGCAGACAGCTGCTCGCCCTGAGGGCTCATGCCCCTCCTATCGGCCGGCTGGCTCAGAGGTTGAGCGCGAATCGCGCGGGATGCGAAAGCGTCCGGCAGTGGACGTCTAGGCTGCCACGATGCCCCCGCGACCGGCCGGCGACCCGGATCCGACGCTGCGACCATCGCGCCGGGTGCCGACCGTCGGCATGGAGGTCGCGATCGTGCATCTCGGAGTATCGACCCGCGCGGTCGTCGAGGAGGTCCGCGACGGCGGGCGCACCCTCGTCGCGGGCGGCGAGACCTTCGAGCTCTCGCGGCTGACGGCGCACTTCGTCCGCGCCGGCGACCCGTACTACGGCGTGCGGCTGGCGCTGTCGCCGACCGCGGGAAGCGCCGATCCCGGCTAGTCAGCGTCAACGAACAAGCTGCGGGCTCGGAGTGCCGTCTCGCGGCGCCAGGCGCCACGTGCGATGCTCGACGGGCTGACGCCCGCCTGCGCTCGCCCGCGGCGCCTGGCATCCACGATCCGGCACTCCGATCACCACATCTTGTTCCTTGACGCTTCCTAAGCGCCGCGCTCGGCCGCGACGGCCTTGCGCAGCGCCTCGTCGAAGCCGATCGGTCGCACGTCGAACAGCGCGGCCCCGCTGAGATCGGTGATGACCGTCTCGGTCGACAGGCCCTCGATCAGCGGCCGGGCGACCTGCACGTCGACCGGCGTGACGAGGCCGATCCACAGCGACGACAGCCACGGCGTGACGAACGGCACCGGCAGCTTCGGGCGCGGGCGCTTGCCCAGCGCGACCGCCATGCGGTCGAGCATCGCCGCGTATGGCAGCACGTCGGGGCTGGCGATCTGAATCGCGGCCGGCGGAGGCCGCCACCCCGGGCGCAGCCGCGAGGTAGGCGACGACGTCGTCGATGTCGATAGGCTGCGTGGGGGTCGACAGCCAGCGCGGCACGATCATGAACGGCAGCCGCGCGACGAGGTGGCGCAGCGTGCGGTAGGACTCGCTGCCGGCTCCGACGACCATCCCCGCGCGGAAGTACGTCAGCGGCGGGCCGTGCTCGGCAAGCGCCAGCGCGGTGTTGCGGCGGCTGCGCAGATGCTTGGATCCCGGATCGTCGCCGAGACCGCCGAGGTAGATGACCCGCCCGACACCCTCGCTGGCGCACATCCGGGCGAACGCCTGCGCCGCACGCAGCTCGCGCCGCTCGAAGTCGCCGCCGTCCGCCCCGCGACCCATCGAATGCACGAGGTAGTAGGCGACGTCCGCGCCGCGGCCCGCGCCGGTGAGCGAATCGGCCTGCAGCACGTCGCCCTCATGCAGCTCGAGCTCGTCCACGGGCAGACCGCGGGTGCGCGAGGCGGATCGCACGAGCGCGCGCACCTCGACGCCGTCGGCCAGCAGCCGCGCGCACAGTGTCCTGCCGATGAAGCCGGTGGCTCCGGCGACGAGTGCGCGCACGCCGTCAGCTATACCCAGCCGGAGGGGTCAGTCGCTCCACCACCCCTGGATGATCTCGCCGTCCTTCTCGTGATGCTGGCCGAAGACGAGCAGGTCCAGCCCGTCCGGCCCGGCCTCGAAGGATCGCGTGACCGGCGGGGCGACGCGCAGCGCATCCATCGCGTCGAGCTCCAAGATCTCGTCGTCGAGCTTCACGCGCCCGGACCCCGCCAGCACGACATAGACCTCCTCGGCCTCGTCGTGGCGGTGCGCGAACGGCACCCGAACGCCGGGCTTGATGCGTTGATGACTCAGCCCGACCTGCTGGGTGGCGAGATCCTTGCTCGGAAAGCGGGCCTCCTGTACGTCGCCCAGCCCGAAGCCGGGCGCGCCGTCCTTGACGTCCATGAGGTTCTTGAGCGTGTAGCTGTCCGGCACGTGCGAACCTGCCTTCCGGTAGGCGATGGGGTGCGTGCGACGAGTCTCCCAGGTGATCCCTGAGATGACGGGATCGCTGCGTCGGAGGGCGCTGGTCGCACGCTACAGTCGGGCTTGGACCGGTCAACCGCGGGTGCATCCGTTCAGAGGAGAAGCCGAGTGATCGAGCGGCTGGTGCCCGACAGCGTCGTCGTCGTATCCACGCGCGAGGACCTTGTCGATGACGACCTGTTCGCGGAGGAGATCCGCTCGCTGGGGCAGGCCGTGGACAAGCGCCGGCGGGAGTTCACGACCGGCCGCGTGTGCGCGCACCGAGCCCTGCGGCGGCTGGGCCTGGAAGCGGTCGCGATCGACACCGGGCCGCATGGTGAGCCGCTGTGGCCGACCGGCGTCGTGGGCAGCATCACCCACTGCGACGGATACCGCGCGTGTGCCGTGGCCCGCTGCGAGGGCGTGCGAGCCATCGGGATCGACGCGGAGCCCGACGAGCCGCTTCCCGACGGCGTCTTCGAGCACGTGGCGTTCGGCCGCGAGCCTGCCCTGGTCGCCGACCGCGCAGCCGGCCCGTGCATGGATCGGCTGCTCTTCAGCGCCAAGGAGGCCGTCTACAAGGCGTGGTTTCCCTTGACGGGGCGCTGGTTGGGCTTCGACGATGTCGAGCTGGCGATCGACGCCGGCGGCGGCACGTTTCGCGCCGTGCTACTCGTCCCCGGACCGGTCGTCGACGGGGCGCGCCTGACCGAGTTGCGCGGCCGGTGGTGCGCCGAGAACGGCGTCGTCGCCACCGCTGTGGTCGTGCCGGCGACCGGGCGTTCGCCAGGTCAGGGGCCGTCATGCGACGGCAGGACCGGAGCCGATCTCCCCTGACCGGAACCTCGTCGAGGCGCTACACGAACTGCAGGCACCAGACGGCCCCGCAGAGACCCCCTTCTGGGTCGCACGGTCCTGGGCGCCCCGCTGGCCCTGCGAGGAGGTCTGGCACGCACGGAAGCTCTGCAGCCGGGCTCCTTCCCAGGAGCCCTGACCGTCCCACGCCGGGATCGACGCCGACCGCTACCCCTCTCCGGTCCTAGGTGCGTTCCTGCTCCGTTACTACCGCAAGGCCGATTATCTCGGACGTCTCGCAAGAGCGGTCCCTACCGCGATCGCCGATGATGGCGCTTCCCCCACTTGACCTGGCTCACCCCCAAACGTATGACCGTCGCGCTCGTTGTCGCGGCCTTCGGCGTCTCGTCGATCGGCCTCAGCGGCTCGACGACAGCCGGCGGGCACCCGGCGCAGCCTGCTCATGCCGCGCAAGCGGCGCGCTGATCGGCCGCGACTCGCGGGCCCTCTGCCTGGGTCCGCAGGCCGCGAAGCAGAGCGCGGATCGCGCCGCGTCATCGAATCGCGGGTGTCGGCAGCAGTCGTTCGAGCAGTCGTGGTTCGGCTGGCCAGGCGGCGAGGAGCACGTCGCGCGGTACGGCTCGTGCGGCGTAGCGCAGCAGCAAGACGACAGCGACGACGTCGTCAAGCGGTCCGATGACCGGGAGGAACTCGGGCAGCAGGATCGATCGGCGACAGCACCCAGAGGGTCGCGATGAGCAACGCGACCTTCGCACGCCGCGGGATCGCTGGGTTGCCGCGTAGCCGGCGTGCGGTCGTCACACAGGCGGGCAAGAACTCGACGGCGTCACGCAGCAGTCCGGGCGGAAGCCGCTTGGCCAAGCCGATCACGACCAGCCAGGACCCGATCCAGAGGGTGACGGCGATGATCGCGATCTGCAGGAGTGCGCTCATCTGCGGCCGCTGATGTTCAACGAGTGCGAGCCTCGTCCGCCATGCGCGAATCTTTGCGCACGCTGCGCCTGGACAAGGCGCTGGGTGTCGATGGCATACTGCGCACGCATGGAACGGGGTCCGCCCGTCGATCATCGTGACGACGCGTGGCGCGCGCTGGATGCGGCGCGCTGGGATGCGGCGCGCGCGGCCTTTGAGGCCGTGCTGGTGCAGGAGCCCAACTCGCCCGACGCGCTCGAGGGCCTCGGCTTGGCGACGTGGTTTCTCGGCGATGTGAAGGAGGGCATCGCCGCCCGCGAGCGCGCCTTCGAGAACTACGTGCGCGAGCAGCGCTGCAGCGACGCCGCGCGCATCGCCATCTGGGTCTCCCACCAGCACCTCATCGGCGGCCGCGCCTCCGCGGCCCGCGGCTGGCTGGCCCGCGCCGAGCGCGCGGTGGAGGGCATCGTCGACTGCGGAGGACACGGCTGGGTCGCGGTCGAGCGGGCGCGTCACGCGACGAGCGTCGAGCAGCGCATGGAGCACGCCGAACGCGCGATTGCGATCGCGCGCGAGCACGGCGACGGCGACCTCGAGGTCTTTGCGCTCAGCGTGCTGGGTCGCGCGCAGGTCGACGCCGGCGATCTCGAGCGCGGCATGCAGCTGCTCGAGGAGGCGATGGCGGCCGCGACGGCCGGCCGTGTCCGCAACATCCACACGCTCGCCGAGGCCTACTGCAACCTCATCATGGCTTCGACGGATGCGGGCGATTGGGAGCGCGCGACGGAGTGGTGCGAGCTCGTCGACAAGTTCGCCCGCGAGCATGGGACGACGCCGCTGCTCGGCGCGTGCCGGACGGTCCACGCCGACGTCCTGCTGGCGACCGGACGGTGGGCCGACGCCGAGCAGGCGCTCGAGGACGCACTCCAGATGCACGCCCGATACGTGCCGGCGATGAGCGCGCCGACGCTTGCGGCGATGGCGGTGCTGCGCGTGCGCCAGGGGCGGATGCCCGAGGCCGAGCAGCTGCTCGCCGGGCGCGAGGAGCATCCCGGGTCGCTGCGGGCGCTCGCCCATCTGCGCATCGCGCAGGGGCAGCCGCATGTCGCGTCGGTGCTGCTGGAGCGCGGGCTGCTCGGTGCCGCGGGCGACGCGGTCCGGACGATCCAGCTGCTGGCGCCGCTCGTCGACGCGCGCTTGGCGTGCGGCGAGCTCGACGCCGCGCAGGCGACCGCAGCGCGGCTCGCCGACCTCGCGGCGAGCACGGGGATCGCGCTTGCCCGCGGGCGGGCCGACCTCGCCGCGGCGCGGGTCGCGATCGCGGCCGGGCGCACGAGCGACGCCGCCGATGCCGCGCGCTCCGCGCTCGCCGAGTTCTCGCGGCTGGCAATGCCGCTGGACACCGGCGAGGCGCGGCTGGAGCTCGCCCGCGCGATCGCCGGCGAGGCGCCCGATGTCGCGCTCGAGGAGGCGCGCGTCGCGCACGCCGCGTTTCGCGAGCTCGGTGCCGCGCGCGCGATGGACGAGGCCGCCGCCGTCCTGCGCGATCTCGGCGCCGCCACAGGCGGGCGCCCGCGCGCCGGTGGCGACCTCACCGCCCGCGAGCAGGAGGTCCTCGACCTCGTCGCCCAGGGAATGTCCAACGCGCGGATCGCCCGAACGCTGTTCATCAGCGAGCGGACCGCCGGCCACCACGTCGGGCGCATCCTCTCCAAGCTCGGCGTCAGCAACCGAACGGAGGCAGCGGCGCGAGCCGCAAGACAGGTGCCCCATAGGTAGTTCTGCCGATGTGCGCCGCGCCGCGAGCGTCCATGATCACCGTGGATCCGGCCATCAGTGCCGGTGCGAAAGCGGAGGATTCACATGACGGTCGACATGGCGGACTCCGAGCTCAAGACGCGCCACAGCGCGATGTGGGCCTCGGGCGACTACCCCCTGATGGTCGAGACATTCCTGCTGCCGCTGGGTCCGCGGCTCGTCGAGGCCTGCGGCATCGGCGAAGGCACGCGCGTCCTCGATGTCGCGGCCGGCACCGGCAACGCCTCGATCCCGGCGGCGCAGCGCGGCGCGAAGGTCACCGCCAGCGACCTCACGGCGCCGCTGCTGGAGGCGGGTCGCAACCGCCCCGAGGCGCGGGGCCTGGAGATCGAGTGGATCACGGCCGACGCGGAGAACCTGCCGTTCGAGGACGAGTCCTTCGACGTCGTGATGTCGTCGATCGGCGTGATGTTCGCGCCCCACCACCAGGCCTCCGCGGACGAGCTCGTGCGCGTGTGCCGGCCCGGCGGGACGATCGGGCTCATCAGCTGGACGCCGGAGGGGATGATCGGCGCGCTGTTTCGCACGATGAAGGAGTTCGCCCCGCCGCCCCCGCCCGGTGCCTCGTCGCCGCCGCTGTGGGGCAGCGAGGAACACCTGGCCGGGCTCTTCGGCGACCGCGTCGAGTTCGCCACGGCGCAGCGCGACGTCCTGGAGATCACCGCCTTCGAGCGACCCGGCGACTGGGGCGAGCACTTCAAGAGCTACTACGGGCCGACGATCGCGGCGCGCAAGAACGCGATGAAGAACGGGCTCGAGGCCGACTTCGACGCGGCAATGACGGCGTTCTGCGACGAATGGGGCAGCG